>Ga0070707_100002361_pt1 | contig 18004 bp, 22 predicted proteins | sample KBSK5502metaG_FD_65468 | JGI IMG/M metagenome (GOLD analysis project Ga0070707, IMG submission 65468) | Corn, switchgrass and miscanthus rhizosphere microbial communities from Kellogg Biological Station, Michigan, USA - KBS K5-50-2 metaG | ecosystem: Host-associated > Plants > Roots >... | reverse complement strand
TCTGTCTCGGTGTGCTGGTGGCCGGGTGCGGGGGAACCCAGGAGACCCTCCGCCAGACCGGTGGGAACAAGCTGTATGAAGCCGTTTCAAACCACAGCTCCCAGCTCGTCTCCGTCATCGACTCGCGCTCGCACAAGGCCGACCGGCGCTTGCCGATGGGCGTGCCGACCCGGGACTGGAAGCACCTCTATTCGATCGTCTCGAGCTCCCTCGTCGACACCGACCCGCAGACCGGCGCCACGATCAGCACGACGCCGCTGGGCGGCGCGTATCAGCTTCCGTCCGCCACGGCGAACGGCGTGCCCGGCGGGCTTTCACCGAACGGACTGTGGTTGGTCGTGGAGTCGGTCGATGCATCACAGACCCACCTGCTGCTTGTCAACACGACCACGTCGACAGTGCGACGCAAGGTCGATCTCGCCGGCAATTTCCAGTTCGACGCGGTGAGCAATGACGGCGACCGCCTCTACCTGATCCAGCACCTCAACGGCCGGGAGTACTACGTCCGCCTGTACGACGTGATCGGTGGCCGCCTCGACGAAAACATCGTGGTCGACAAGAGCGACGGCAATCAGGCCATGGTCGGAACCCGGCTTTCAGGAGTCGCAACTCCGGACGGCCATTGGCTCTTCAGCATGTACGTGCGCGAGCACGAAAGCCCCTTCATCCACGCCCTGAGCCTGGATGGGCCATTCGCGTTCTGCCTCGACCTGCCCGGGGCCGGATACGGGGATTCCCCTGCCGAGATGCAGTGGTCGCTGGCAATCACACGTGACGGTTTGCGTATCTATGCCGCCAACGCGGCGACCGGGATGGTGGCCGAGATCAGCAACGGCGCAGATGGTGCGCCCGCGATCGTGCGCACCGACCGCTTCGACGCCGCGATCTCAGCGCCCGCGATCAGGTCACACGCCAACGCCGCGGTGCTCAGCAGGGACGGATCTCGGCTCGTGGTGGCCGGGTCGGAAGGCGTCGCCTGGATCGACACGTCGACACTGCGCCTCCGAGCCCACACCTTGAGTGGATGGCACATCTCGACGATCGGGATGAGCCCCGATGGGCAGACCGTGTACGCGGTCAACGATCAGGGGCGGATCGCCGAGGTCTCGATGAGCGCGGCGGAGGTGCTGAACGAGTTCGACCCGCGCGAAGGTCAGCCGATGGCGCTCATGCGGGTCGCGGCGACTTAACGGGGTCTTCCTCGTAGCCCCTGCACTGGAGGACAGGCAGGCGCGGGTAGCGAGGAAACGAGGGGTCGGTTCGCGACAGCTCGCACATCCAGAAGACTGTGCGCGGTCCTTTTACCGTCCGCGAGTGCCGGCATGTCTCGCACAGTCCAACGCGCGAGGCCATCTATTTCGAGGGCATCGAGTTCAGCGCCTTGGTCAGTCGCTCGAGCGAGCTGTCGATCCCGTACCTCCTGCCGAGCTCCGCGACCAGCTTCGGATGTTCCGGGTATTTGTCGCGCCGGCCGCGGGGCACCTTGATCGGCAGATCACGCACCGGTGGTACGGCCCGCAGCGCCTTCTCGAGGTACTCGGCGTTGGCGTTGCGGAACACGCCGGCTTCGAGCATCTTGCCGACCGACCCATACCGCGTAACTAGCTCAGCTGCCCTCTTGTCGCCAACCCCCGCGATCCCCGGTAGGCCGTCTGAAGGATCGCCGCGCAGGATCGCGAAGTCCGAGTAGGCGCGGCCGGGGATCTTGTAGCGGCGTGCCACCTCCGCCTCATCGACCTCGACCATGCCTCCCTTCTGCGGATAGAGAACGATGATGTCTCGGCCGCGAACCTGGCTGAAGAGGTCGCGGTCGCCGCTCGCGATCTCGATCGGCGTCTTAACCATCGACGCCAGGGTCGCGACTATGTCCTCCGCCTCGTAGTCCTCGAGGCCCACGACGTCGACACCGATCGTCTCCAGGGCCGCCAGGATGATCGGGACCTGCGGGATCAGCGCGGGCGGAATGGGTTCGGCCACACGGTGTTCCTTGTAACCGGGAATCAGCTCGACGCGCCAGTCGGGTCGCCAGTCCTCGTCGGTCGTGAACGCGAGATGCCGCGGTCGGCGATCTGTGACGTAGCGAGCCAGCGTGTCGAGCGTGCCGCGGACAGCGTTGACGAGCGTGCCATCGGGTCCGCGCATGGTCTGCGGGATGGCGTAAAAGGCTCGAAAGAACATGCTCGAGCCGTCCACGAGGAGCCATTCGGGCAAGACCTGACCATGCTAGTTCGCCACAATGGCGGCGATTTGAGAGGTGCCGCTCTAGGTGCTCTTGGCCTGGTGCTGTTCGCGTGCACGAATCCGACGTCCCCCACCTCAGCGGGTGCTTCGCCGGCGGCCAACTTCGCCTCCAGCCGCGCGGCAGACCTGCGCACGCAGCTCGACCTGCTCCTCGCCGAGCACGTGATGATCGTCGCGAAAGAGTCGGCCGGGGCGGTGAACCACTCCGACGAGTACTCGAGCTACACGGCGCTGCTGACCATCAACGCGACCGACCTCACGAGCCTGATGAGCCGAGCCTTCGGCAACACGGCCGCCACCCAGCTCGCCCAAGCATGGAGCATCCAGAACGGCTACCTGGTCGACTACGCGATCGGCGTGGTGACGCACAACGACGACAAGGCAAATGGCGCGATGTCGGGCCTCATCAACGGCTTCGTCCCGCAGTTCGCCGAGCGGATCCGCGACGCGACCCAGCTCCCGCTCGACACATTGGTGCAGCTCGTCAAGCAGCAGGTGCTCGGGGACAAGGCGTTCATCGACGATGTCTTCGCTCAGAGATACCCGACCTTCTACAAGAACCTGCACGCCGCATACGTGCAGACCTCTCGACTGGGTGATGCGATCGCGGGACAGACGGCCCAGAAGTATCCCGACAAGTTTCCGGGCGATCCTGCGGCACAAGCGGTGGACGCGCGGGTCACCTTGAATCTCCTCCTGCAGGAGCACTCGTACGTCGCCACGATGGCCACCGACGCGGTGGCGGCCGGTCGTGCCGCCGAGAAGACGGCGTCGGCAGCGGCGCTGGCGACGAACGCGGACCAGCTTCGGGCGGCGTTCCCGGGCTCGACAACGGGTTTCGACAAGGTATGGGCGGCGAGAGACGCCGCGCTGCTCGCCTACGCGTCGGGCGACGGAGCCTCCAAGCCGGCACTGACGGAGACGTTCGTGCAGGAATTCGCCGCGCTCGAGCGGGTCGACAACGCGCCCGTCACGGTCCAGGTCAACGCGACGATCAAAGTCATCGACGCCCAGCGAGCCAGGTCTTCCCAGGCGCTGGCAGCGGCGGACCGCGCCGCGGCCACGGCGATGCAGCCGATCGCGGACTCAGTCGTCCAGAGCTGAGGCGATGATCTCCAGGCCCGTCGCGGCCTCCTCGGAATTCAGCACGAGCGGCGGGCTGATCCGCACCGCGCGAGTGCCCGCCGTGAGCAAGAGAAGTCCTCGCTCGAAGGCGGACTGCACCAGCCTCGCGGCCAGCTCGGGCGTTCTCAACTCCAACGCCAGCATCAGGCCGAGTCCCCGTACGTCGGTGACGTCCTTGTGGGTCGCCGCAATCTCACGCAGGCCGTCCTGCATCATCGCCCCGACCCGAGCCGCGTTCTCCATGAGCCCGTCCTCGAGCAGGTCGAGCGTCGCCAGCCCGGCGGCGCACGCGACCGGGTTCCCGCCGAACGTGCTGCCGTGCGACCCGGGCGGCCAGCTCATCTGCTCAGCGCGCGCGATGAACGCACCGAGCGGCAAACCCGACGCGATGCCCTTGGCGAGGCACACGATGTCGGGCTCGACGCCCCAGTGCTCAACGGCGAGCAGGTGACCGGTGCGGCCCATGCCCGACTGCACCTCGTCCGCGACGAGCAGGATGCCGTGCTTCGACGTCAGCTCGCGCAGCCTCGGCAGGAAGTCGTCGGGAGGCACGAGATAACCGCCCTCGCCCTGGATCGGCTCGACGAACACCGCGGCGACGCTCTCGGGTGGCGCGACGGTTGTGAAGAGTTCCTCGATCCGCTCGATCGATTGGTCGGTGGTCACGCCGCGCGACGCCGTCGGGAACGGTGCGTGGAACACCTGTGACAGCAGCGGCGCAAAGCGACGCCGCTGGCTGGCCTTGGACGCGGTCAGCGACAGCGCGCCAAAGGTGCGGCCGTGGAACGCCCCGATGAACGCGATGTAGCTCGGCCGCCCCGTTGCGTAGCGCGCGAGCTTCATCGCGCCTTCGATTGCCTCGGCGCCCGAGTTGGTGAAGAACACGCGCGCCGGCGTGCCCGGCAGGATCCTGTTCTCCAGGCGCTCGGCGAGCTCGATCTCGGAGCTGTAGTAGAAGTCGGTGCCCGACATGTGGAGGAATCGTTCGGCCTGCTCTTTGATCGCCGCCACAACCTTCGGATGCGAGTGGCCGGTCGTGACGACGGCGATCCCGGCGGTGAAATCGAGGAAGCGGTTGCCGTCGACGTCGGTGACCCAGCAACCCTTTCCGCGCTCCATGACAAACGGGTAGGCGCGGGTGAAGCTGGGCGACATGGCTTTCGAGTCGCGCTCGATCAAGGCCGCGGCCTTCGGGCCAGGCAGCGGCGTCTTGATCTCGGGTCTCACGGGCGGCAAGCATAATGGTCGGGATGGCGAAGGCGAAATCGGCCAAGGGATACAAGCTTCGAGCGGCGATTCCGGACGACCTGAAGGCGATCATGGGCCTCTACAACTGGGCGGTGAACCAGACCTTTGCCACCATCGACTCCGAGCCACTCGATGCGGAAGAGGCTCAAGCCTGGTGGGACACACACGGCAGCCGGTCCAAGCTGTTGGTCGCGGTCGATGAGACAGGTCTGATCGGCTGGGCCCGGCTGCTCCCGTGGAAGCAGCGCGGATTCGACGTGGTCGAGTGCCTGGTCTACGTCGACCCGGTGCACCACGGCCAGGGCATCGGCGCCGCGCTGCTCACCGAGCTGACCAAAGCAGCGCGGGGCCTCGGTTACTTGACGATCGTAGCCAGCGTCGCAAAGGACAACCGGGCGGGCCTGGCCCTTTTTACCAGGCAGGGTTTCGAAGTCGTCGGCACGATCCGCAACGCCGCGCACAAGTTCGACCGCTGGATGGACATCACGCTGGTCCAGAAGGACCTCGATAGCTAGCCGGCGTAAGCGGGCGGATAGACGATCCTCATGACCCCGACCGCCTGCCACTGCCCGACGACCGCCGCCGCGCGCACGTTCTGACCTTCGTCGAGCGCGCCCGGTCCCGCGAACTTCACCCCCCCGCCATTGATGCTGTCGCCCAGCGGCACGTCGACCTTGACGGCCGCGGCGCGGATCGATTCCGCCGAGATCGATATCCCTGCGTTCGGCAGCACATCGTGGAACAGCGTCCACCCGCCGACGAATCCGGCCACGGCGGGGATGTCCATCGACTCACCGGTGTATGCCGCTTTCGCCCTGGCCAGGAGGGCGCTGCCTGACGGCGACAGCGCCGCCTGGCTGATGTCCGCGTCGGGCTTGTCCGCCGCGTAGACGCCAACCGATCCCGCGCCCAGCCGCCGGCTGAACTCCGGCATGCAAAACGCCGAGCTCGTGCCGATCGCTGCTTTGAACGTCAGGTGGCTGCTGAGGATTGCGTTCCAGATCGCGACGCCGTCGTCGAGGTAGCTGACGTCCCACAGGAAGTCCGGACGGCCCTGCGCCAGCCGCGCCGCGATGACGTTCGCGTCGTACGCGTTCGGGCTGTACTCGATGACGTCGACGACGTCGATGCCCATCGATTGTGCGAGCTCCTGCTCTCCGCCGCCCACGGACCGGCCGTAAATGTCGTTCACGCGCACGATCGCAGCGCGGGGCGTCTCTACGCTTCCGGCAAGTAAAACGTCATGGGTGAACGTGACCGCCATTCGACCCAGAGCGCTGCCCGTGGCAACTGTGCGAAAGACGTAGTGGCGGTGGACCGTGATCGGGTCGGCGACAGCACCCGTCTCCCAGTACACGGTCTTCAACTCTTCGGCCCGCGCGGAGGCGGCAGCTGACAGAGTGCTGCCGTACGTGCCGAGGATCGCGGGCACGTGGTAGTTGTTCACCAGGCGATCCACAGCGTCGCTCGCCTGCTGCGGGGTGGTAGCGTCCATCACCTGCAGGCGAACGTCGGCGCCGGAGACACGGAGCGCGGCCTGCACGCCGGCCAGCTCGTGCTTTCCGCCTGGCGCCTGCGGTCCGCTCAGCGGATAGATCGCCCCGAGCACCGTCTCATGGCTCGAGGGAGTTGTTTGACCGCACGCTGCGGCCAGCAAGAGAACGAAAGCGGCGATCGCGAGGCGACGGATCACGTCGCCAGAATATCGGGGGTTAGGCCGTCGCCGCGCTTAGCGCTCTGCCGCGCGCCTCGGCCAGCTGTCGCACGAGCTTGGGCGCGGGCGCGTAGCCGTAGTTCACGTGAAGGGCGCGGCCATCCGGTGCCATGACCACTGTCGTCGGCAGCGTGTAGACGTGGAATCGATCCGCCAGGGCACGGTCGGCCACCGCGTCGACCTTGTCGATGCGCACGTCGCCTAGCCGCGCGAGCGCCGGCTCCTGGTGGGTCCGGCACACGGTGCAGCTGTCGCCGGTGAAGTAAAGGATGTAAGGCTCCTGGGCCGGCGCAGCCGTGGCCTCGGCGGCGAGCCGGCGCGCGCGCCTCGAGCGCAGGTTCTCCAGGCCGGCGGCGGCCAGCACGATGAGGCCGACCGCCGCCAAGGCCCAGAGTTGCGCACTCACGCCCGCAGAAGTCCTCTGCGCTCGAGCTGAAAGAAGATCTGGCAGCCCAGGCAGTAACCGAAGGCGAGGTTGACAAAGGCCAGCACCGCGACCAGAAGCGCAAGCGCCAGCCCGATCACCGGCACCGGGATCAGGAAGACCGACGCCACCGCCAGGAAAACTCCGCCCAGCCCCTGGGCGAAGTTGTGCGGCTCTGGACGGTCCTGCACCGGCCGCGGCTTGACGATGCCGGCGGGCTTCAGGGCCTTGAAGTAAATCTGCTTGAACAGCGCCAGCTGCGGTGCGAATGTGCCCAGCAAGAGCACGATCGCAAGCAGCGGGACCAACAGGAGCAGCGGCCGCCACGCGAGGCTGCCCAGGAACGCGACCAGCACGGTCGCCACGATCCCGGTCTGGTTGACCTTCAGCGCCGCGTGATCCACGACCTGGGTGCCCGTGCTCATTTCTCGATCGGGACCCGGATCGAGCTGCCCCACTCCGTCCAAGAGCCGTCGTAGTTCTTGACGTCGGGGTAGCCGAGCAGCTCGTGCAGCACGAACCACGTGTGCGCGGAGCGCTCGCCGATGCGGCAGTACGCGATCACTTCCTTGTTCGACACGACGCCCTTGCCGCCGTAGATCTCGTTCAGCTCGGCGATGCTCTTGAACGTGCCGTCCTCCGTGTTGACGGCGGTGGCCCAGGGGATGCTGGCCGCGGTCGGGATGTGCCCGCCGCGCTGCGCGCCTTCCTGCGGCAAGTTCTCCGGTGCGAGCAGCTCTCCGGAGTACTCCTTCGGTGAGCGAACGTCGACCAGCGCAACCTTGCCGAGCCTGTCGAGCACGTGGTCGCGGTACGCGCGGATGTGCTCGTTGGGCGAGCTCTTGAAGTGATAGGTCGTCGCGGGGTAGCTCGCGGCATCGGTCGAGTAGGGCCGGCCTTCCTTCTCCCACTTGACGCGACCGCCGTCGACCAGCTGGACCTTGTCGTGGCCGTAATACTTCAGCGCCCAGTAGGCGTAGGCGGCGAACCAGTTGTTGTTGTCGCCGTAGAGCACGATCGTCGTGTCGGGCGTGATGCCGCTGCGGCCGAGCAGCTCGGCGAGCGCCTCTTTCGGCGCGATGTCGCGAGCGACCTGGTCCTGGAGGTCACGCTTCCAGTTCCAGCCAACAGCGCCTGCGATGTGGCCCTTCTCGTAAACGGACGGATCTACGTCCACCTCGACCACGCGGACACTTGAATCCTTCGCATGCTCGGCGATCCACTCCGTGGTCACCAATGCCTTCGTTTGTGTTTGTGAGCTCAATTCCAATTCCTCCAGAAAATGCAATACCGAACGAACGGTTGGGAGAAAGGAAGCGGTCGAATGGGCGCAACTGTCGAATGTGCGCCCTGCGCGCGCCCGGCGTAGGGCGCGAGCAGACGGCCGGGGCTAGCTACAGAAGCAGGCCGGGATGTGGATCAGTCGCTGGGCAGGCCAAGTCAAGTCCTGCATTAGATGCTCAATTCTAAGGAATACCCGGTTCGCCTGGCGAATTCCGGACAATTTGCGACGGTGTCGCAAATAGACCTGATCAAGTACCAGGCCCTCGGCAACGACTACCTGGTCATGGAGCTGCCCGGACCGCTGGACGACGTGGTGGCGATGCTGCCGGCGATTTGTGACCGCCACCTCGGGCTGGGCTCCGATGGGCTGCTGGCCTTCGATCCTAAGGCGATGAGCGTGCGCATCTTCAACCCGGACCGCTCCGAAGCCCAGAAGAGCGGCAACGGCCTGCGCATCACGGCGGCGCACGCCGTCCTCGAGCATGGGGCAGGCGAGCGCTTCGAGCTCCGCACCACCGACCGGGCCAACCCGGTCCGGGTCCTGTCGAGGAACGGCGCCGAGATCACGACCGAGCTCGACATCGGCCGCCCGTCGTTCCGAGCCTCCGACCTGCCGGCGAGGTTCGACGGCGAGCCCGACCATGTCGAGCTGGACACTCCCGCCGGCAAGGTCGTGGCCGTACTCGTCTCGGTCGGCAACCCGCACTGCGTCGTGTTCGGCGAGCCGGTCACGAGGGAACGATGCCTCGAGCTCGGCCCGCACCTGGAGCGCCACCCGGCATTCCCCGAGCGGACCAACGTCCAGCTCTGCGAGGTGGTGGATCGCGTGCGCGTACGCGCGGAGATCTGGGAGCGGGGCGCCGGCTACACCCTCGCATCCGGGACGAGCGCCAGCGCCGTGGCGGCCGCGTGCCTGCGCCGCGGCCTGGTCGACGACCGGGTCACGGTGACGATGCCGGGCGGCGACCTGGCGCTGCGGCGCGAGGCGAGCGGGAACCTGGTCCAGTCGGGTCCCGCCCGCCGGGTCTACCGCGCCCGGATCGACCTAGCTGACTTTGCTTAGGCGCGCCACCGCCTCGGGCAGCGCGGCCAGGCCGCTGACCACCGCGTCGGCCAGCGACGGATCGTCCTTCTCGCCCTGGCGGTTGACCCAGATCCGCGTGATGCCAAGCTCGTGCGTCGGTCTGATGTCGTGGAAGTAGCTCTGCGCCACATGGATCCAGGCACCGGCCGATGATCCGAACGTCGATTGAAACAACCGAAAATGCGCCGGGCTCGGCTTGTAGGCGGACACGTCCTCCGCGGTGACCACCGCGTCAAACGACGCGGGAAGGCGGCGCTGGGTGAGGGCGATGATGTCCCGGTCGCAGTTCGTCAGAAGCGCGAGCTTCCAACCTTCCTTGCGAAGCTCACCCAGCGCGGGCCCGACATCCGCAAACGGCGGCCAGTATGGAATAGTCGACACGAGCGCTGTCGCGTCATCTGGCTTCAGGTCCACCGCCAACTGTTTGGCCGCACGGCGCGTGGCCTCGGTCAGCACCGCGCGGTAGCGCTTGAAAGGCGCCTCGCCCTCCACTTCGGCCTCGGCCGCGATGTAGGCCGCCATGAACCGTTCACCGTGGCCCGGAAACAGAAGCTCACCGGTGGTCTTGATGCCGTGGCGCCAGTCGATAAGCGTGCCGAAGCAGTCGAACGTCAGCCAGCGGTCGGCCACAGTCTTACTGGCCGGCTGCGCGAAACGACAGCGTTTTCTTGGTCGCGGCGTCGACCTCCTCCGGCGTCAGCAGGACTGTGGTCTTCACGCCGACCGTCCCCGTCGCGCCGATGCCGATGGCAAGTGCGGCGGCCGTGACGTTGTCAGGCACGTCGGAGATCACGACCACGTCGCTGTCGCCGAACGCGAAGTAGTAAGCCTCGAGGTGACCGCCGAGCGCCTTGATCGCGGCCTCGACTGCCTTTCTCCGTCCGGTGCCCCCTTCCTTCAGGAGACCCTTGAGACCCTCGGATGTGTACGAGCCCATCGACAGATACTTCGGCATCGCGTCTCCTCCTTAGTGGCGGTGATGAGGATCGATCATCCGGCGGCGCGAGGGATGCGGCGCCGGGTTGCGCGAACAATCGTCGCAGACGCCGACCACGAGGACCTCTGTGCGGACCGGCTTGAACCGATGACCTTCCTCGAGGTGGGTCTCGAGCTCGTGAACCAGCTCCTCCTGGATGTGCATGACGCCTCCACACACCTGGCACACCGCGTGATGGTGGTCGCCGCTCGCGAGCTCGTAATGCGTCGGGACGTCACCGAGATGCGCCGCGAAAACCGACCCTGAAGCGGTCAACGCCTCGAGGGCTCGATACACGGTGCTGCGCGGAAATCCCGGCCTGGTCTTGTGCAGCTCGGCGGTGATCTCCTCCGCTGTGCAGTGGCCGCCGAGATGCACGATCGCGTTGTAGACCATCTCCCTCTGCGCCGTGCGCCGCATGCCAGGCGCGAGCATCAGGTGTGGGTGATGACGCGCAGCGACCGATCGGCTTTCGTGAGCACGCGGCATCCATCCTCCTCGACCAACACGTCGTCCTCGATCCGCACTCCGCCAAATCCGGGGATGTAGACGCCAGGCTCGATGGTGAACACCATGCCCGGCTCGAGCACAGTCTTTGAGCCGGGGTCCAGGCTGGGGGCTTCGTGCCCCTCCAGGCCGATGCCGTGTCCGACGCGATGGAAGAAGCGGTCGCCGTAGCCGGCCGCATCAATCACATGACGCGCGGCAGCGTCCACATCGCCGGTCCTCGCTCCGGGTCGCACGGCCGCGATGGCCGCGTCGTGCGCCTGGAGCACCACGGCATGGATCTCGCGATGCCGATCACTGGCCTCGCCCACGACCGCCATCCGGGTCGTGTCCGCCTTGTAACCGTCAAACGCGGCACCGAAATCGAGCAGCACGAAATCGCCAGGCGCAAGCTTGCGGCTCGACGGGCCAAGGTGCGGCAGCGCGGAGTTGGGGCCCGACTGTACGAGCGAATCGAAGGCAAGCGTCCCGCCCAGCTCGCCGATCAGCGAACCGAGGGTCAGCGCGACTTCGATCTCCGACTGACCGGCGCGCAGACGTGAAAAAGCTTCGTCGCACGCAGCGTCGGTGATCGCTGCGGCACGCACGAGCTTTTCGACCTCGCTGTCATTCTTGATCAGTCGGAGAAGCACGATCTCCCGTCCGACGTCGACAAGCTCGCTCACGCCCGTGCGGGACGTGATCACCTCGGCCGCGTGCAGGCTGAGGTGATCCTTCTCGACTCCAAGTTCGGTCAAGCCGCCTATGGCCCGGCTGACGAGGTCGTATGGATCTTCGCCGTCGCGCCATGCGACGACGGCGGCATGCGATGCGTGCTCGGCCGCCCTCTGGCGCTCCATTGCGGGCACGATCAGCGTCGCGTCATCCCGCCGCACCGCCAGCGCCATCAGGCGCTCGTGCGGGTCGGCATGAAAACCCGTGAGGTAGGCGATGGAGGTCGGCCGGGTGATGTAAACCGCTTCCAGGTTTCGATTCGCCATCCAGCGGCGGACTTCGTCGAGCGGAGCCCGGGCCGCGACCGACCTACTCAATGGCGGTGATTCGGACTCGGTACGCGGAGCTCGGGGTCCTGATCTCCACCTGATCACCGACCCGGTGGCCGATCAATGCCTTGCCCAGCGCCGATTCGAAGCTGACGCGACCGGCCTTCGGATCGGCCTCCGCCGAACCGACGATGCGATACATCTCCTCGTCCTCGCCTTCTTCGGCGAAGCGGACCGTGCTTCCCATCCCGACCACGCCGGCTTCGTTGTGGTTTTCGATCAGCACGTGGTTCTTGATGATCGCTTCGAGCTCTTTGACACGCGCCTCCATCATTCCCTGGTCGTTTTTCGCGGCGTGGTACTCGAAGTTTTCGGACAGGTCGCCGAGCTCCCGAGCCGCCTTGATCTTGGCGACGATCGAGGGCCGGCGCTTGGTGATCAGCTCGTCGAGCTCCTTACGGACGGCTTCCAGCCCTTCGGGCGTGATGGGTACATCGCTCATTGATCCGAGTCTAGGGCTCAAGCAAGGCGAGGAGGACCAGGACGCTGGTCCTCCTTTTCACGCCACGCGAGGTCGGTCTAGCCGGCTTAGTCGCCGTCGCGTACGTGCGCGCGGGACGTTGGCGCGGCCGTCGGCAGGGCGCGGGTGAGGTCGGACTGCGGTCCACCCACCGCCGGGGCTGCGGTCGGCAGCGCCCGGGTCAGGTCCGAGTCCGGGCCGCCCTGGTTGATCTGAAGCGCCGGCTGGGCGTGCGTCGGCGAGCTGGCCGCGGTGTTGAGGCTCCTGGCCGCATAACCGCCTGCGCCGCCGAGCAGCACGGCGGATGCGATCGCGATCACCAGCAGCGTGACACCCTTCGACAGTCCGGTCTTCCTAAGCGTTCCGGTTGCCTGCATCTCTCATTCCTCCTCTATGGATTCGACCTCGAGGGCCGTGATGCAAGGCTAGGTTTGGATGGATCGCGCCAAAAGAGCAGAAGTACCCCATCGCGAGGTACGGCGATACCTGATTTCAAGTACCTGTTTATCGGCTAGAGTCCCGGCCATGAGACCGCTGATCCTGCGAATCGGGATGCTCCTGATGGGCATCGGCCTTCTGGGGGGGGCCGTCGGAACCGTCCTGGTGCAGTCCTTCAAGGCGATCGACGAGCAGGTCGGCACAAACGGATCCGCGGCCGCGGCCGTCCTTGGAATCGGCTTGATCGTCGCGGCCTTCAACCCGTCAGGCTCGCTGGCGTGGGTTCGTGGAGGAATCCTGTACGGCCTCGTGGTGCTGGTGTTCGAGATCGTCTCCGCCGTTCACGGCAAGGGTTTTCACCTGGGTCCGGTCATCTTCGGCCTTGCGTTCAGCCTGCTGCTCATCGCGAGCTACCCGGAGCGCAACAAGTTGCTCCCGGCGACGGCTGGGGCGGGTCCCAGGTCGACGCCGGTCACGCCGCCCGCGCCGGCTGTGATCAAGACCTCGGCCGAAAAAGAGCCGGAGACGGAACCCGAGGCCTGATTCGATCGTGGATGCTGGCGCCGACCTCATCGTGCGCCGAGCCGATCCGCTCAACTGCGAGGTCCGGCTGTCGCGACTGGCTGATGGAGCGGTGACGCCCAACGATCGCTTTTACATCCGCAGCCACTTCCCCGTTCCGGCCATCGACGACGAGCGCTGGCGGCTTCGCGTGCGCGGCCAGGTCGCAGAAGAGCTCGAGCTCTCGCTGCCCGAGCTCATGCGTATGGCGAACCAAACGTTGCCCGTGACGCTCGAATGCGCCGGCAATGGGCGGTCGATGTTCGAGCCGCGCATCGACGGCGAACCCTGGGGGCTGGGCGCGGTCAGCACCGCGGAATGGACAGGCCTCGCGCTCTCGGAAATCCTCGATCGCGCCGTCCTCCGGCCCTCGGCGACCCACCTGATCTTTCGCGGAGCGGATGGCTTTGAGAGAGGACTCGCCCTCGGTATCCCGGTTCTCCTTGCATTCGCAATGAACGGTCAACCGCTGCCCGCGAATCATGGCTTTCCGCTACGCACGATCGTGCCCGGCTGGTATGCCGTCACCGGCGTCAAGTGGTTGACGGACATCGAGGTGACCGACAAACCGTTCGGCGGTTACTTCCAGGTCGAGCGGTATGTCTTCGACAGGGACACGCCCGTAACCAGGATGCGGGTGCGCTCGCTGATCACCGAGCCCGAAGACGGGGCGACGCTGGACGTGGGCGAGCTGACCATCGCCGGCCTGGCGTGGTCCGGCTCGGGACCGGTGGAGCGCGTCGACGTCAGCGTCGATGGAGGCGGCTGGGTGCAGGCGCGGCTCAGTGGATCGGGTCTTTACGCCTGGCGCCGGTGGGAGCTTGACACCCGAGTCGATCGACCCGGCGAGGTGGCCATCCGATCACGCGCCACCGATGCGGAAGGCAACATGCAGCCGGAGCGCGCGGACTGGAACCGCCTGGGCTACGGCAACAACTCGATCCAGACTGTGAAGGTTCGCGCGCGCTAGTAGTTTCTACGTGCGCGGCACCATGGCCTGAACCTCTTCCATCATCCGCCGCTGAAGCAGGTACGAGACCCCGTATACGGCGGCGGCGAGGATCGCACCCGTCAGCACCGCAAACAGTGCATGCAGTGCGGGCGGCGAGATGGGCGCCAGCGCCACCGCGTCGTCGCCGATCACCGCCGCGCCCGCCAGCGCCAGCGGCGTGACCAGGGGCAACAGCTGGAGGCGCCTCATCACCGCCGGCACCGGTGGCTCCACGCGGCCAACCATCCGCTGCCCCATCACGCCGACCGACTTCACGTGCTTCAGGTTGGGCGTAACCGTCAGCACGATGTTGACCTGGTTGCCAGGCACTTGCTTCAAGCGCGCGGGGGGCACGAGGTACTGCTCCACGCCGCCTCGCGTTTGGACCATGAGCATGCCCAGGCCCATTGACGTGCTCACTGAGCTCGCTCCTACCAGCTGCCCCTGCACGAGCCGAGGCTCGCTGCGGCGGTCCTTGATCGCGAGCCTGAACCCTGGCCCGACGAAGCTTGCGAGCAGCGCGATCGGCAGCACCCACGCGATGGAGGCGGCGATCGCGTCGGGCCATCCGTAAATCGGTGGGAGAAAGACGAGAAATGCCGCGATGATCAGGGCGCAGAGGACGGCGATCCCGATGGAGATGTAGCCGAGCCGGAACACGTAGTCGGGGGCGTAGCCCTGCAGCATTCCGCCGGACTGGACATAGCGTTCGCGCTGCTTTCGAGTCGCGCCGGCGGCGTTGGACGCGGCCGCCTTCGGCTGAACTTTGCGCATCTGCTGCCGGACCTGCCGGACCTGCTTCTTGCCCATCCTCTCAGCCTCGGAGTCTATCGGTCCGATCGCCCAACATGAATCGGTACTCGACGACCGGAGCCTCGACCCCCAACTGGTACAGCAGCGTGCTGATGTCGCCGTGGTGCTGACGCTCGTGGAGCAGAACATGGGTGAGGATCTCGGCGGGGCTGTACTCGAGCGTCTCGCCGTCGACGTTCATCGGACGCCTCGCGAACAGCTCCGCATCGCGCAGGGAGTCGAGATAGGAGCGGGCATGATCGCGGACACGGCGGCGCTCGGCCTCGAGCTCGTCCCATGAAGTCACCGGTTCAACCGCTCGGTCGGTGGTGCCCCTCGGGTCCGCCAGCCAGCGGACGTACGCCCAGTTGATGTGCGCGAGCGCATCGCTCAGCGCGGGCCACCCGGAGCCGGGGGCGGCCTTCAACAGCGTTTCATCGCCTAGCGCGCGAATCGCTTCCCGGTGCTCGCGCCATGAGTAGTCGGTGAATGCGAAAAGCTCTTCAATCGCAGCGCGGTCCATCAAAGGCCGAGTGTATCGGGCGCGGGGTACGAGATCCGGCCGTCGTGAACCTGTGCGAATGGCGTCAGCAAGTGGCGTGGGGGCTCGCCGCTGCCGGTGATGTGCCTCACCTCGACGCCGCGCACGGTGAGCGCGTCCGCGATGAGCGAGCGGTGGCACCGCCAGGGCACAGCCTCGGCGCACATGATGGTCGAGGGGCCGAGGGCCAACAGGCGGTCGATGCCCTGCCAGAACTCGTCGCGCTGCATGTAGTCGGCGTAGCCGCGAAAGCCGGCGTTGCGCCAACCCAGGTTGATCGAATCGGGTTGCGGCTTCCGCAAACCGCCCAGCTCGGGCATGTGCCGGTAGCCGATTCCGCGCTGCTCCAACGATCGCTCGAGCGCCGCCCTCGTGAAGTGCGGCATGCGGCGCGACGCCGGCACCGTTCGTACGTCAACCAGCAGCCCGACGCCGTGATGGCGGAGCAGGTCGATGAACTCCTCGAGCGATCGAGTCGAGTGCCCGATCGTGAGGACGGTTATGGCGTCCGTTGCGAGGGATCGACTGCGGGCACCAGCACTCGCTTGACGACCGTCTTGCCGTCGAGCTGGAACGTGCCCGAGAAGAGGAACGCCGGCTCGTAGAAGCTGTGGTCGCCGGCGGGCACGAGCAAGTACACGAGCTCGGCCTGGGTCAGCTTCACCGCCGGCGCCGGGGTGGCCGCCCCGCCCTGGCTGCTGGACGCGATCGCCGACTGGATCGCGTCCGCTGCGGAAACGATTCTGTAGGGTGCGACATCGAGACCGACCGGGAGCAGTCCCGACACGAGCACGGGACGGTTGTTGCTCAAATCGACCTCTATCCCGTAGTGCTTGCCGCCACCGTCGACGAGGTACGCCGGCCCATAGTCGGGCACGTCGAACTGCCGCTCATAAAGGACCTTGATTGGATCGCCGTTGCTGTCGACGGCGATCGTGTAGGTCCACTGCGGCGAAAGGCTGTGCTGGGCGAGGAAGATGTCCGCGAGGTCCTTCGGGCCCGCGCCGGCCGCCTCGACCGGCGGCATCGACAGCGACGCGAAGATGAAGAAGGCGGGGCTCGCCTGCGGGGACTGCACGGTGCCGCGGATCTTCAAGGTGTAGTCCGAGGCCGAGTACGAGCCCAGGAATCCCGACGGCCTCTCACGCAGCACGGCACCGAGCGCCGTCGCGAACTGGTCCGCGGTGTTCGTCGAGGGCTCGTGGTAGCGGAAGACAGGCGCCGTGGTGGCCTTGAGATCGAGCTTGCCCGTCCACGTGAGCTGCGCGGGCCCGAAGTACTCGCCCGAGGACGTGTCGACCGCAGCCTGCGGCGCCTGCGACGATTTCGCGCCGGCGCTGAAGTTCGGCGTCGGCACACGACCGAACGTACCCGCCGCGTAATTCCCCGCCGCACCCTGGCTGAGCGAGGCTGAGGTCGTCGAGCCTCCTCCGCCGCGCCCGAGCCCGCTGTAGGCGAAGATCCCGATTCCAAGCACGATCACGAGCGCCGCCGCAACGGCGGCCATCGGCACCGCGGGGACTTCGCGAAGCCCCTGCCAGAACCCCGCGAACGCATCACCAAGACGCCTTTCGGCGGGTCGGCTGGTCTGCATCCGCAGCCACAGCTCGTCCTCGAAACCCGAGCGCGGCCGCGTCGTCTCGAAGGCGTCGTCGAGCTGGCGCTGCAGGGCCTGCAGCTCGAGGTCTTCGTCCTGCTCGCTCATAGGGGCTCCTTCTGAACCGCTTCTCGCAACGCCTTCAACGCCCGGTGATACAGCATCTTCGCCGCGTCCTCACTGCAGCCCATGAGCCCGCCCACCTCGTCAAAGCTCAGCCCGGAGTGGCGCAGCGAGATGGCGTCGCGCTGCCGTTCCGGGAGCTGACCGAGCTGGCCGAGCAGCGCGCGGTACTGGATCCGATCCTCCGCCTGTGCCGCGGGATCCTCCTCCGCCACCGGCTGATGCTCGATCGTGCGGCGCAGCCGCTCGCGGCGCCCCCTGGCGCGGAAGTGGTCGAGCGTCGCGTTGCGCGCGATCCGGAACAGCCAGGCCGAGGGGGTGGCGTTGCGGGCCTCGAAGCGAGCGTAGGCCTGGTATGCGTTCATGAAGACCTGCGCCGTGATGTCTTCGGCGTCGGCGGACGTGCCGACCTGCGCCCGGATGTAGGCGTAGATCCGACCGAGATATTCCCGGTAGAGGTCCTCGAACGGCGGCCGGTCGGCGAGCACGGCCGGTTCATGGTATGGGCGCGCACCGTATTTGCGGAAACGACCGGCCCTGGGTTGCTGTAACGCCTTAGACCGCGGCCCAGGACGGAAGGGCCGCTCCTACCTCCTTCGGGCGGTTGCTGAAGATCGCATCCGGCTTGCAGTACCTGCACCAAGCCACCGCCGAGTCGTCGTCCACGGGCCACACCGCGACGGCCCCACCCGCCGAATGGACCTCTTTCACCACCTGCGGATCTGTCGCGCCCCAATGGGGCGAGTACACATCCGCGCCGGCTTCAAGGAGCAGCCTCGCGGGGTTCATCGGCCGCGCGCCTTCGAGGATCCCGAGCTGCAGGGAGGGCTCCATCTTGCGGAGCTCGTGAATCGA
>Ga0070707_100002359_pt1 | contig 18012 bp, 10 predicted proteins | sample KBSK5502metaG_FD_65468 | JGI IMG/M metagenome (GOLD analysis project Ga0070707, IMG submission 65468) | Corn, switchgrass and miscanthus rhizosphere microbial communities from Kellogg Biological Station, Michigan, USA - KBS K5-50-2 metaG | ecosystem: Host-associated > Plants > Roots >... | reverse complement strand
ATCCTTCAGTCGCCGGAGATGGGTCAAAATACCAGCCATAACAAAAACTTCTCCATAACATGAGAATAGTGTCATTCGAGCAAGGGGGATGCTGTTGACGAGGTCTGATTTTACACCAATTCTCCTATGTTTGCAAGGAGGGTTAGGAGAATTTTCTCTCTTAAAGGGGCATATTTTTGAACGGATGTGCCAAGTAGCCAGTACAATACATGCTCGCTTTCATACAAGAATATGTTACAGCAGGGCGCATGCCCAGGGATCAGACGAGATGTTAACTCGAAGACAAGCCTGCCCGAAGCCGCCTTGTCGTCTCAAGATCTACCTCAAGCCCATCAGCGGTGAAAGCAACGCCATAATTATGCTCGGCCCCTTCGTGTGTGACATAGCCATCAAGGACATCGCGGCACACCAGTTCAATGTCTCGCTCCCAGGGGTTACCAAAGCCACCACCCCCACCAGTATTGATGGTAACGATATCTCCCGCTTTTAAGGCAATGTTGTTAGCCTTGAGCGGCTTAAGCAGCTTCCCTGAACTCTTCCCGTCGATTATATTCTCGGGGCCAATGGCGTCATGTCCGCCGAATAGACCCCAGGCAGGTGTTTTCGAGCGCTCAAACCAGAGGTAGAGCCCGCAATCGGCTTCCAGATAGTATGCGCGGTCCAACCCACAACCCCCGCGGAATTTCCCAGGGCCGCCGGAGTCGGGGCGGAAGCGGTAGTGGCGGATCTGTACCGGGTACTTGGACTCGAAGACCTCCACGGGCATGTCCTTAAAGCCGCCGTTGACGTTGTTGATCAACCCGTCCTGTCCATCACCGGTGGCAAAGCCGCCCCAGCCCCCAGGATTCGCCTCAACAGAGAGGAAAGGTAGGTTGCCTTTGCGCGGGTCCAAACCGGCCAGGTAGATGACCATCGAATCGCCGTAGTGCGCGCCCGCGGCTTTCTGGGGGAATGCCTGGGAGAGAGCCTTGACGATCAGATCGATCAGCAAGCCCAGCGGAGTGAAGTACCACTGGCAGGCCGCCGGTTCCTGGGCGTAGAACATCGACCCCAGCGGGGCAGTGACCGTCAGCGTGGGAAATGTGCCGCCGTCGACCGGTCGGTCGGGGTTGATAAGTAGCTTGTAGGCGACACGTGCCGCCGAGATCGTCTGAGCGATACCACAGTTAACCGGTCCCGTTGTGGCTGGCGAAGACCCTGCCAGGTCAATAGCCATCTTATCGCCGGATACGTCGACGCGTACTTTGACCACCACGACTTCCGTGCCGATACCGTCGTTGTCCAGGCAACCCTCGGCAGTGTATGTGCCATCGGGGATGACCGTGATTGCTTCGCGGTCCAGTTGTGCTGACTGGCGGAAGATTTCGTTGCGTGCAGCCCAGATGGTTTCCAGGCCAAAGCGGTCGATGATCGCCCGGAAGCGGTCTTCACCCTTGCGACAGGCAGCGATCTGCGCGTTCATGTCGCCAACCAGAGAATAGCCAAAGCGCCCATTGCGGCGCAGGATATCCACGATATCCTCACGCATCTCATAGCGAGAACAAATCCTGGTCGGACCGAAGCGGAAGCCTTCCTGGTAGATGTTGACCGAATCCATTGGCCCACCGGGGTCTTTCGCTCCAACATCCAGCCAGTGCGCGCGTGTAGCTGCGAAGCCAACCAGGTGCTCGCTCCAGAAGATGGGAGCGAAGATGGTAGCGTCGTTGAGGTGTGTTCCCTGCATGTAAGGATCGTTCATGTAGAAGACATCGCCCGGCTCGAGCACCTGCTTGCCGAACATCTCCATTGTCAGCTTGACGCAGATCTCGAGGTTGCCCAGGAAAAGGGGAAGCCCCGAGGATTGGCCTAGCACTGAGCCGTTTTCGTCAAGGAGCGCCACCGAGCAGTCCTTGCCCTCATAGATGATCGGCGTATAGGCAGAGCGAATCAAGGTGACATTCATATCCTGGGCACAGGATATAAAGAAGTTTCTGATGATCTCGGTGGTGATGGGATCAATCGCCCTGGTGATCTGTGCCATGCTTCAGCTCTCCTCGCGTGTGACGATAATATTGCCCAGTTTATCTACTCTAGAAGTCCAGCCCGGTGCTACCACGGTTGTTGCCGTCTCCTCTTCAATTACATGCGGTCCTGCCAGGGCCATGCCAACGGGGAGTCGCTCACGGCGATAGAACTTTGTCGGCACGGCCTGTCCCCGAAAGATGACATCCCGTGTGCTCGTCTCGTAGCTCTGCCCCTCTTCTACCAGTCGGAACCCGGCGGTATGGCGCTCCAATTTCCCGAAAGCGGCAACTCGCAGGTTCACGAACTCAACAGGGGCCCCTGGAGTAGAGTGGCCATAATGTGTCTTATAAGCATTGTGGAAGCGAGTAGTCAGGACCTCCAGGTCATCCTCTCCCTTCTCAAACGAAACCGGCACATTCACCGAGTACTCCTGCCCGGTGTAGCGCATATCGGCGGTGCGCAAGAAACCCATGTGCTCGTCAGGCACCTCTTCACTGCGCAGGACCGCGCGCCCCTGCCCTTCAAGTTGCCCGTAGACGCCTTCCAGGTCCTCTCGTGTTGTTGCCTGCATGGTGCGGTAAAATGTTTGGGTCAGATCGTGCCGCACATTGGTCTGCAACATGCCCCACGCGGAAAATGTTCCCGGTGCCCAGGGAACGATGACTTCTTTGATATCCAGTTCTTCTGCCAGGGCTACTGCATGCATTGGGCCGGCACCGCCAAAGGCCACCAGGGAGTACTCTCGTGGATCAATGCCCTGCTTCACCGTGATGGTACGCATCGCATCGGCCATCTTGGCATTGATCACCGCCAGCATACCCTCGGCCAGTGCTTCGGCGGTGAGCCCGAGCTGATCGGCGACACCGCGAATGGATTTCCTGGCCGCGTGTTCGTCAAGCTTCATATGCCCACCCAGGAAATAGCCAGGGTTCATGCGCCCCAGGAACAGGTTCGCGTCGGTCACCGTGGGCTGTGTTCCTCCCAATCCATAGCAGGCCGGACCCGGATCGGCACCGGCGCTGCGCGGTCCAACACGCAATGCTCCCGCCTCCAGCCACACCAGCGAACCGCCACCGGCTCCAATGGTATGGATATCGACGAGCGACATCAGAACAGGCAGGCCTTCCAGTGCTGTCTCGGTGGAGAACGAGGGTTGACCATTGATGATCAGGCTGGCATCGAACGAGGTTCCACCCATGTCGACACAGAGCAGGTTGGGCCTTTGCAGCATCTCGCTTAATGCCTGTCCTCCAATCGTTCCTCCCACGGGTCCAGAGAGCATCGTCTGGATGGGTAGACTTCGAGCAGCCGGGGACGTCATGACACCACCATTCGATTGCATAACATAGAGCGTTGTCCGTACGCCTCGATTTCCTGCCTGGCTCTCAAGGCTGCCAAGATAGCGTTCAATTATGGGAGCAATGTAGGCATTGAGCACCGTTGAAGAGGTGCGCTCGTACTCTCTCCACTCCCTAGCTATCTCGTGAGACAGCGATACTGACAGGCCAGGCACCCGCTCCTGGAAGATTTTCCTGGCCTGAATTTCATGTTCAGGATTTATGTAAGCATGCAGAAAACAGATCGCTACAGCTTTTATCCCTTCAGCCTGGATTTTCTCAACAATTGCATCGAGATCCTCTATGTGAAGAGCCTCCTGCACCGAACCATCCCAGCGAATACGCTCCCGCACTGTATGCACGTCATGAGGAGGGATAAGTGGTTCAGGCTTCCTATATCGTAGGGCGTATAGTTGCTTGCGGTCTCCGCGCGCAATGGTGTAGACATCCCGGAAGCCAGCCGTAGTTACCAGTAACACACGAGTCCCTCCCCGTTCCAAAAACGCGTTCAGTCCGACAGTGGTGCCATGTACTAGAAATGAAATGTCGCCGAGGTCGTCGACCAGGCCTGTTAAACCGCCAATAACACCACGCGCCGGATCATCTGGGGTGCTTAGGACCTTGCCGGTGAATGCGTGTCCCTTCTCTTCATCGTGAACCACAAAATCGGTGAAGGTACCACCGATATCGATTGATACGCGGTATCTCGACATTTTTTCCTCTTCTCCAGTTTCGTTGTATCTCTGCGTCAACACCAATCTGGATAGATTACCTGAAACCCAGAACGTGCATGGTAAGCGTATACTGTGTATAGCCCAGGAAACCGAGGAGAAAACCACCAACCAGGAAGGCAGCAAAAATCCCAGTCATTATCCAGTCTTTTGTCTCAAACTTCGATGGTTTGAGTTCGGTACGATGATCTATATCATAGCCGAAGCCACGTGACATCATCGCAGCGGCCATAGCCTCAGCAGCCTGGAAAGATCGGAAGAACGTTGGAATGGTGATTGGGATGTAGGCGCGGAAGCGGGCGATTGGGTTAGAGGTCTTCACTTTCCAGGCACGTGATTGCTGCGCTTCCATCACCGAGATCAACTGACCTACGACCACAGGGATATAGGCTATTGTCATTGACAATGCCATGCCTATCTCTGGTGGGACACCCATTTTCACAATAGCAAGAGCAAGCTCCGATGGCGAAACGGTTTTAATGAGGATGAGGGCGCTCGATACAATGGTCGACAAACGCAGCATCGTGCCGATGGAGAAGACGACAGTTTCCCAGTAGAAAGGTATGGCCGGAATGACCGGAGTACCAGGAGGTACTACATATCCGATAAAGTGTGCAGCCGCTCCATGCGGAGGTCGCCAGAAAGCGATGTTCGCTATCAGTACAAATAAGATAAAGGGCAGAACGGGGAGCAAGTTCCGCAAGCCCTGGCTTACTGGAATCCCCGCAATTCGTCCATAGATGAACACACTCGCCAGGAGCAGGAAGAGGCAAATTGGATCGTTCCAGGTGGCGAGGGTCACGTTGATCGACAACCACCACAACAGTTTCACACGGGGGTCGAGTCGATGAATAATCGTCCCCCTATCTTGATATACGAGATCAAGTGCCATGGCCAGCTCCAATCCGAACAGAATTGAGTGACGAGAAGGCTTCATCGACGGTAAGCCAGGCGCTGGAGTAACCAAGCAAATGGCCAAGCCAGGTTACCTGGGGAGGGCGCAGCGATGAAGCGCGCAAAGCGTCCTGTGCCAGGAAGGCATCGCGGGTCGGGGCATCGAGAATACTGCGTCCTCCCGCCATAATAATCACACGGTCACAATATTCAGCAGCGAGGTTCATGTCGTGAGTGATCACAATGATAGTCTGGCCCTCAGCATGAAGCCGCACTGCGAGGTCCATGATCTCTTTGGATCTTTTGAAGTCCTGGCCGGTTGTTGGCTCGTCAAGCACGAGAATAGCAGGACGCATCGCAAGTACCGAGGCAACGGCTATCCGTTGTTTCTCGCCCATGCTCAGCAAAAATGGGTTCTTATCCAGGAGATGGGTAATTTCAAGATCCTGAGCAGCCTGTTTGACACGTTGATCGACCTCAGCTTCAGGCAATCCTACGTTCTTCAGCCCGAAGGCTAGCTCATCGTAGACTTTCATTTTGCAAATTTGCGTGTCGGGATTTTGGAAGATAAACCCCACGGTCATAGCCATCTCATTGATTGAAGCCTTCTTAGTATCCAAACCGGCTACTGTCACCTTCCCACTTGTAGGTTTAAGTAGCCCATTCAGGTGCTTCACAAGGGTTGTCTTGCCTGATCCATTTTGACCAAGGATTGCGACGAACTCGCCACGATGGATCTGAAGATTGAGATCGCGCACCGCTACAGTACCATCCTTGTAGGTATGAGTAAGCTGAGAAATATCAACGATGACTTCCTTATTGTTGTGTTGGATGTGGCGAGCAGGTGGGGTGGGGAGGTGCGCGATGGTTTCTCGCTCTAGAAGCGGACTAAGCGTTTTAATGGCCTCATCAACGTCGAGTGGCAGCTTATCGATAGGCCAGCCGACCCTGCGCAGCCGGGCAGCGAGCAGTGTCACCTGCGGTACACTAAGACCAACCGAATCGATATACTCGACGTGTTCAAGAACCTCTCTTACAGTCCCCCGGTGTAATATATTTCCCTGATCTATGACGATCATCTCATCCACAAGATGGACAAGTTCCTCAATCTTATGCTCCACCAGCAAAGTCGTTCGCCCCTCTTCCCGAGCCAGGCGAGCTACGAGATCGAGAACTTCCTTACTGCCAATCGGATCAACATTCGATGTCGGTTCGTCAAGAACCAGCGTACCAGGGTCAAAGGACAGAATCGATGCCAATGCACAGGCTTGTTGCTGACCACCTGAAAGGTTGTGAGGGTTTTTGCGGCTATGGGAGGTAAGACGTGTAAGCTCCAGAAGGCGTGCAGTACGTTCGCGAATGGTTTCTGCTGGCAAGCCATAATTGCAAGCTCCAAAGACAATCTCATCTTCAACGGTCGGATTAAAGAGCTGGGTATCAGGGTCCTGCTGGAGAACACCAACGATCTTTGAGAGCGCACTCACACCGTACTTACGCGAGTCATATTTTCCTGCAATCGTGACGCGTCCTCGCATCTTACCTTTGAATTCGTTTGGGATCAAGCCGTTGGCGGCACGACAGATAGTTGTCTTACCAGCACCACTCGGACCTGTGATAAGTAACACATGCCCTTCCGGGAGACTAAGCGATATATCACGGACGACTTCATCACCACCTTCCTGGCCATAGGCGAAAGCGAATTTGTCGTAGTGAAGTGGATACACCTGGACTTCGTCCGGCACGGAACTACCTCCATCCTCGCAATCAGGCTCAATGAGCCAGGAGCGACGTCGCTCCTGGCTCTGCTAGTACACCCGATCTGGCACTTAACTTACCTGGCTCTCCGTCTCTGTTTCCTTTTCCTTCTGCCAGGGCCAGCGCCACTGTGGCGCCACGTACTTGGGAACAGCCGCCAGTAGTATGGCAGGGATCACGAAGTAGATAATCAGGTAGATCCAATATGCATAACCGAACTGTAGGGCAAGTTGAGCCTGCAATGGGATGATCTTGAGCACAAAGGAGTAGAGTCCGATCCACCACCAGTACTGGAAGAAGAGGGCTACAGCCGTGAGGAGCAAAAATGCGCCAAGCCTCCTGGGGGTGCTCTGGATTCGATAGACTCTCGGATAGAATGCTGCCAGGATCAGGACGTGGATCAGGAAGCCGGGCCAACCAATGATGCCGACCTGGCCAGTTACTGCATCTACGAGTACGACGATAGCTCCAGCGATAGGACCGCCTATCATGGTGGAGAGCGTTAACCAGATACCGGTTAGGCTGAAGTTAACGCCAGGTAGATATCCCGGGATCGTAATTTGTAGCAGCTCAAATGCTGCGGCGATAGCACCGAAGATCACCGTCACAGCGATCTGTCGTGCACTGAGAATTGGTCTACGCTGTATGAGTTCCGTTTGTGATTTTGTGGTTTGCATTCCTGCGTTCCTCCTACTTTACGCGCAGTATTGCGCCTTCGAAGACCCACCCTTGACCTGCATTAGCTTCTTCAAACATACTTATTTCTGAGTCTCAGTAAGGCCCAGTTCATCGGATGCTCACCAGCCGCTCTATGGCGGAACAAATATGGTTGAACGATACCTTGTGCGAAGTCGGTTCATGTATTTGCCCTCCTTTCTGGGGCTAAACGCAAGACTTCGAGGGTAAGAGGATCCAACTCAACCCCATAGTCTAGCTTTGCTTGCTCAAGGCTCACATAGCCATCACGAACATCTTCGATTACGGCCTCCACAGGTCGCTCTAGAGGTGATCCCCAACCACCACCGGTCCCTGTAACGAGCCGCGCCACCTCTCCTCGCTTGAGAGGATAGCGTGCGCATTTGCCGATTACGACCTCACGACCGTCAGTGTGAAAGATGCGAACCTCATTACGCGAACCAGGGTGACCACCAGCGGTTCCCCATGGAACAAATTTATGACGTCCGAATGTAGCTGTCAGCGTGATCTCATCAACAGCCGCCCGGTAATCACGGATGCAACCACGCCCGCCACGGTAACGCCCGGCACCGGCGCCCGTGACATCCAGTTCGTAGCGATCAACGATGATGCCATAGCGGGTCTCAGCAACTTCGATGGGGATAACATATGTTTCACCATCGCCGACACACATCAACCCCGATTCGCCGTCTTTTGCCGCCCCTGCTCCCCAGCCACCTGCCTGCGGCTCGACCAACAGGAATAGTTCACCGCTATCTGGATGACGGCCGGCAACCACCACACCACAGACGGATAGAAAGTGTCCAGCGGTCAAGCGATCAGGCACTATGGGTGCAAGTGCTTTCCAGACCAGGTCTGTTACATAGTTCATGGTCTCCCAGTACGTTGAAACAGCCGCAGGCCGTTGAGCAGTGAAAATAGTTCCTGGTGGGCAAATTACCTTGAGAGGACGAAAACAGCCTTCGTTGACAGGGATCGACGGGCTGGTAATCGCTTTAAGCATAGTACGAACGCCTGAATGCAGACCTGTGGTGGTGCAGTTGACAGGTCCGGGTACCTGGAGGTGTGTACCGGTAAAATCGCAAATAAACTCGTCGCCGGTGATCGTTATCTTGGCGCGAACAGGAAATGGGCCATTACCAATGCCATCATCATCAATCCAGTCCTCAGCCTCATAGGTACCTTTGGGAAGTTTCGACAGCTCAAGGCGGGTCATACGCTCGCCGTAATCGAGCAGGGCTTCAATCGAACTCAAAACTACGTCCAGTCCATACTTGTCGCAAAGTTCTTGAAAGCGACGCTCTCCCAAATGAAGCGATGCAGCTTGAGCGTACATATCACCCAGCGTCATATCTGGCAGGCGTACATTGGCCGCAATCAAATCTATCAGGCTCTGCACTGGACATCCCTCTTCGTAGAGCTTCACACAGGGAAACTGGAGACCTTCCTGGAATACCTCTGTTGCATCGGTCGTCCACGAACCAGGGTCCTTGCCTCCCACCTCTGTCCAGTGCGCCTTGCTCGCTGCAAAAGCCACCAGTGTTCCTGCATAAAAGATTGGCACGATCAGCGAAACATCGGAAAGGTGAGTGCCACCTCCGCCGTATGGGTCATTGGTGATGACAACATCTCCGGGATGCAGATTCTCAGGCCCAAACTTTTCCAATGCCGAGCGCACTGCAAATGTCAGTGTGCCAAGGAAACCAGTAACGCCATTGCCCTGAGTGATGAGTTGACCATTCGCATCGATCAATCCAGAGGCGAAGTCGAGCACTTCATAGATGATTGTGCTTTTAGATGTTCGTTGAAGTGCAATAAACATCTCGTCACCGATAGCAACGAGGGAGTCTTTCACAATCTCAACAGTGAAGAGATCGATTTCTGTAGAGCTCGCATATGCCATTCTCAAACTCCCGTTTCAACGATGAGGTTCCCAAATCTGTCCACATAAAGTTTCTGGCCGGGTAAGACCACTGTTGACGCTGCTGATTCCTCGACCACCGCTGGTCCTGCCAGCTCCGCCTCTGCTCCGAGAGATCCACGCTCGTAAATGCTGGTTTCGTAACGACCGAGTTCATCGAAATCGACGAGACGCGTGCCTTTCTGTGCGCTACGTATGTCTTTGTTGACTGCAATCTCTTGTAGCTCAGGCTTGCGTACAGCTCCAAAACCGGCCAGGCGCAGGTTCACAACTTCAATAGGTGAATTCTGGCGGAAGGTGTAGAGCTGTTCGTGCAGCTCATGGAACTTGCTCTCAATGTTCTTCCGCTGCTCTTCGTCGAGGTTCCCATTTGGAATGGGAACATTGACAGTGTGCTCCTGCCCCAAATAGCGCATATCGGCAGAGCGTGCGAATATGACTTCACCCGCAGCTCTACCCTCAGCAAAAAAGATCTCCAACATACGCTGCTCAAGCTCGCGCCATGCGCTGGTGAACTCGTCCATATCCATTTGCCCGGTAGGGACGAGTCTCGTCTGGACGAGATCATGCCTCAAGTCGCTCATGAGCATGCCCCAGGCGGAGAAATGAGCCGGTGCAGGTGGCACAATGACACGCGGTATATGTAAGTCTCTCGCTAGCGCTGCGCCATGCATCGACCCTCCACCACCGAAAGCGACCATGGCGAATTCACGGGGATCACGGCCCTGACGCACGGATACCAGTTTTAGTAAGTGGATCATGTTGGCATTCGCTATGCGAATAATGCCCAGGGCAGCTTCTTCAACGCTTACATCAAGAGGATGAGCAATTGACGCCATCACCTCGCGCGCGCGCACGACATCAAGTTGAATTGTGCCCCCAAGAAAATAGCGAGGGTTGATTCGACCTACGAGGATATTGGCGTCCGTCACGGTTGGCTCCTTCCCTCCCCGACCATAGGCCGCGGGCCCAGGATCAGCGCCGGCGCTTCGCGGACCGACTTTGAGGGCCCCAACCGGATCAAGCCAGGCGATACTTCCTCCTCCGGCACCGATCTCGACTATGTCCACTACAGGAACCTTGATGGGGTAGCCAGCGGTGGTTGGAGTCCGCTCTATGAAATAGTCACTGGCGACCCTTACCTTTCCACGCTCAACCAGTGATGCCTTAGCCGTCGTTCCTCCGATGTCGAGTGTGATGATATTTTGCTCTCCAAGCAGTTTGCCGATCTCTGCCGCGCCAATCACACCACCAACGGGTCCAGACTCGACAAGATTAATTGGCGTGCGGCTGGCAAGTCCAAATCTGGATACACCACCATTCGATTGCATCGCATAGGAGGCCTGCTGCCCTATACCGGCCTCGGTGAGTCTTCTGGAGAGAGCATCCAGGTAGCGTCGCGCCACAGGCTTTACATATGCGTCTAATACGGCAGTGCTGGTTCTGGGGAATTCACGCCATTCATTTGTTAATGCATGAGATGCGGAAACATCGACATCCGGCCATTCTGACCTTATGACCTCTATAGCACGTTGTTCGTGTGATGGATTAGCGTAAGAATGCAAGAAACAGACTGCGATTGCCTCTGCTCCCTGGCGACGGGCCTCAGCAATCGCAGCGCGTACATCCTCTTCAGCAAGTGGCGTCAGAACTTCACCCTTGTAGCTCATGCGCTCGGTCACCTCAAGCCGCAACCGGCGGGGGACAAATGGCTTTGGTTTCGTAAAAAGGAGATTATAGAGGTCCGGTCGGTTTGCCCGCTGAATTTCGAGTATATCCCGGAAACCCCTCGTCGTGATAAGCGCGGTAACAGCCCCCTTGCGCTCGGTCAGGGTATTGATAATTACCGTCGTACCATGTGCAAGGAACTCAACATCTCGTAACCTGGCCTCGGTTACGGTTGTCACCACCCCCTCCTCAAAATGGGCAGGTGTCGTCGAGGTCTTGCCCAAGCCAACTCGTCCCGTTGTTTCATCAAGGTAAACGAGATCGGTAAATGTCCCACCAATGTCGATTGCAGTTCGCGTACTCATGTGTGTCTCCCGATTGAGCCATGACAAAGATAGGCGCGAGCCCCAGCGCCTGCGGTGAGAGCAGACAAATACCCTTGAGGTATAACTAACATAGGAAACGCCTTTTTACAATTGTAAAAACTATGGTATTTTCCTTAAGGGAGAATCGACACGGTTACCCAACACATGGTATACTGTGGCTAGTAAGCTGTTAAGTAACTCTCGTTATTTAGTGTGTTAGACCTCGAGAGCGTGACATGATGGCAGGTTCCCGTCTCCCGCTGGTTTCTAATGGCCTTTTACTCTTGCCAGACAGGCCTGGTGAGCAGCAGGCCCCGGTTACCGTTGGATCGGATGCCTGGTATACCTGGCTGACATCTGAATCGGCCCGGTCGTTTACTTTCAGGAGCCAGCTGGGTACGTTTACCGCCCGGCGCGAGCGAAAACGCAACGGCTGGTACTGGTATATCTATCGTAAGCACCAGGGCAAGCTCCGCAAGGCTTATCTTGGTAGGGCGAAGGAGCTTTCACTCGAGCGGCTTACCTCTGTGACAGCGATTCTGATGAACCAGTTTGACACCAGTGTTTCGGAGGCTTCCTCTGAAGAGAAGCCGTCTCCCTTTCCTACTGCTGCCGTAGACGATAGAAAGCACGCTCGCTTATCTCAAACCTTTACTTTACCTTTCTCAGCCGAACCTGAGAAGGGAAATAAGCAGAACCTGCCTGTACAGGGCACTCCCCTTATAGGGCGCGGGCAAGAAGTCGCGGTTATCTGCTCCCTCTTACGACGAACAGAGGTGCATTTGTTGACGCTCACCGGCACGGGCGGCATCGGCAAAACACGTCTCAGCTTGCAGGTGGCAACAGAACTGCTCGGTGACTTCGCCGATGGGGTCTACTTTGTTCCACTGGCTCCTATTCGTGATCCCGAACTGGTCATGCCTGCCATCGCCCAAACGCTAGGGATTAAGGAAACCGGCGGGCAGGCACCTCTTAATCTTTTGAAGGTCTTTTTGCTAGACAAGCACCTGCTGCTATTGCTCGATAACTTCGAGCAGGTCCTACCAATAGCTCCCAGGCTTTCAGATTTGCTAGCTGTTTGCCCTCGTCTTAAAATCCTGGTGACGAGTCGTGCTCCACTGCACATCAGTGGAGAGCATGAGTTTCTCGTTCCGCCGCTTGCCGTGCCCAGCCTCAAACAGCTTCCAACAGTAGAGACGCTCTCGCAATATGCGGCAGTTGCGCTCTTTCTCCAGCGGGCACGGATGCTTGTGCCGGACTTCCAGATGACCCCTACTGATGCTCGTTTCATTGCTGAGATCTGTGTTCGCTTAGACGGCTTGCCGCTGGCAATCGAACTGGCAGCGGCACGCAGCAAATTGCTTTCTCCTCAGGCGCTTCTCAGCCGGTTGGAGCATCGGCTCTCGGTGCTAACTGTAGGAGAACAGGACGCACCTTTGCGACAGCAAACTCTGCGCAACACACTCAGTTGGAGCTATGATCTGCTCGATAAGGATGAGCAATGGCTCTTCAGGCACCTGGCTGTTTTCGTGGGTGGCTGCCAGTTTTCGGCTGTTGAAGCGCTTTGCTCAGAGCTGGACGGTCGTGCTACACCCATCCTGGATAGAGTAACTTCACTCGTGGATAAGAATCTGCTGCAGGTGGGCACTCAGGATGGTGATGAGCCGCGTCTCATGATGCTGGAAACGGTGCGCGAATATGGGCTGGAATGCCTGGTGACGGCAGGAGAATCGGAGCGTGCTCAGGGGGCGCACGCCGCCACCTATTTCTCATTCATGATGCAGGCCGATGCAGCGTTACTTGGTGTGGAGCGGGAGACATGGCCCATGTGGCGCAACCGGGAGCAAGAGCAGTGGTTGGACTGGCAAGAGCAGGAGTATGGGAATTTGCGAGCGGCGCTTGATGTGCTAGTGGAGCGCAACGAACCCGAAATTGCCTTGCAATTCGCAGTAGGATTGGCGAATCTCTGGTTTTTTCGTGGCTATGCTAGCAGCGAAGGGCCGCGCATCATGGAGCGCGTATTGTCGGCAGGAGGCGTGAGCAGGGTGATGAGCAGGGCAAAGGGATGGGCGCTCTACCTCGCAGGCTGGCTGGCCTTCTACCAGTCCGATGAACGCAAGGCGCTGGTCTCCTTAGAAGCAAGTGAACGGCTGTTTCGCGGCCTGGGATATACACGCGGGGCCGCGGCATGCCTGACCGTCCTGGGCAATATCGAACATCATCGGGGCAACAACGATGTAGGGGACGCGAAACTCGCAGAAAGTCTTGCTCTCTATAGAGAGATCGGAGATCGCGTGGGCATCGCGTATGCGCTGCTGACGCAAGGTATACTCGCGTTTTTCCGTGGAGAGTTCTCGCGCTCACACACTCTCTGTGAAGAGAGCCTGGTGCTATCCAAAGAAATGGGGCATACCTGGCTGATCGCCACCAACCTGCACTATCTTGGCTGGGCGTTATTCCTCCAGGGCGCTTATGTGGGTGCGCGCCGACTATCCCAGGAGAGCGTCGCGCTCTTCAAAGAGCTAGGTCATGCAGGTTTCGCCGTGGAAGCGCAGATCGTTCTCGCAAACGAGGAGAGCGCCCTTGGAGAGGAGATGGCCGCACAGGCACTCCTCGAGGAGGCACTGGCGCAGGGGCGGACGATGGAGAGTCAGGATGACATCGCGCGCGCGCTCTGCGGATTGGGGCGCCTGGCACTGCGCCGAGGCGACCTTGTTCATGCCCGTGCCCTTTACCAGGAGGCCGTCATAATTCTCAAGCAAGAGGTAGAAATACCTGACAGGGTGCAATGGGTTCTGGCCTCCTGCCTGGAAGGAATAGCGGAGATTGCGCTTGCCCAAGGACAGGCTGCCTGGGCAGTCCGGCTCTTTGCACGTGCAGCGACGCTGCGCACGAAAGATACATATCAGAATACGATTGGCATTGAGCAATCGTTTTACGAGCACCTACTATCCGAGGCAAAAGCCCAGCTTGGAGAGGAGACCTTTGCCGCACTGTGGCTGGAAGGGCGGGACATGACCACTGAACAAGTCCTGGCAGAGCAAGGCCTGGAAGTGATTCCACCTGGTACCTTTCCTGCGGCTCCATTCCGCATTTCAACACCTTCAACTCTGCCCCCTGGAGGGCTGACCAAACGCGAGTTTGAGGTGCTACGTTTGGTGGCTAAAGGCCTGACTAGTGCTCAGATCGCAGAAAGTCTCGTCATCAGTCTTACCACTGTGAATTCCTACCTGAGTTCGATTTACAGCAAACTGGGTGTCTCTTCACGGCTGGGTGCGATGCGCTATGTCATCGATCGCCATCTCCTCTAATAGGGGAGGTGTTGAGAACCCCTGATATGTCTGTAATTCCCTGCGCTGGCTACTTGGGACATCCGTTCCAAAAATCGGGGACGTGTGCCTGTACTGGCTACTTAGGATATCTGTTCGAAAAATGCGTCACAGATGATGCTATCAAGTCCTTTTTCGCTCGAGTGATACATCAAGCAGAGAGCGATACTGTAGCTCACCTTACTTTTTACTACTCTCCTTTAGAACGAATATCCTAAGTAGCCAGTACAGCAGTACCCTTAGCGCCATTTACAAATGCCTGTTGTCGTTACTTTTGTTGCTGTTGTTCTTGCCAAAGCGCTTCCTCACGTATCATGGCATCTTCCACACCATCGCGTTGCTGAACGCCACTGCGGTGGTATTGCTGCTCTCCTCGGCAGCCAGGCCAATCTGTCCCGTGGCGAAGGTGGCATCGCTCACTGTGTCGATCAGTTGGTTGTTCACGTAGAACATGAAGGTGCCCCCGCGAGCCACGACTGCAAGTAGGTTGGGCTGGTTTAGGCCCTTGTGGATGGCGCTGCTGGAGCCCTGCTTCACCACGCTGGGCAGACTCAAGCCATTTAGGATATCGAAGTGGTAGGAGCCGTCGGGGGCGATGGCGAAAAGATAGAAATTTGCGTGTACGACGCGCAATGTCACTCCCCCAGCGTCACCGCTCAGAATCGTGAGCTGTACCTGGAGCGTGAAATCGCCCAGGACGGGGAGCGCTTCGGGGTTACACCCGGTGATACCTCCCAGTGGTGAAACCTGTGTCACGTAATAGGCGTTGTTCATAAACCCGCAACTGCCCTCGCCCGCGAGACTCGTGATGTCCCACATGTTCCCTTTGCTGTTGTCGCGCAGTGGATCGCTGAGCACCAGCGTTCCCGTATGTGGGGGATAAGGATTCGGCACCTGGGTCAGTGTGGAGGTCGTGACGCTAGCTACCGGGCTGGTAGCGCCAGCGGTGGCTGTCAAACGCGCATTGGATGTGGCCGTGGCATTGCCGGCGTTCGAATGATTGGCGCTTTGCGTTGGCGCCCTGGTCACACCACTGCCATGGTGGTTGAGCAGCGCCAGGGAACCGCCCACACCGGCCAGGATAACCAGCACTGCAAGCCCGGCCAGCAGGATAGCTCTCCCTCTCAACAAGCCCGAGGGCTGGCCGCCTGTGCTCACACCCTGGTTGACGGGGAGGGGAGGGACAGGCGCTGGAGACGTAGGCGTCACGGGTAAGCGCGCTATATCCGGTATATGCACGGTGGTATAGGAGGTCCTGGGAGGCTGTGCCAGCGTAGGAGGCACCTGGTTGGCAGATGCAGGTGCTAAAGGCACAGAGACGCCATAGGCTCCGTATGCCGACTGGGAAAGTTCAGGCAGCAGCACCTGCTGGAAGGCGCGCGCAAAGTCCGCGATGGAGGGGAAGCGCTCCGCCGGATCTTTCGCGAGTGCCCGCAGCAGCACGGCATCCACTGCCGCGGGGAGATGCGGATTGACTGCGCTGGGCGGCTGCGGGGGGACCATCACGTGCTGGTACATCACCTGGTTCGAATTGCCCTGGAAAGGGGCACGCCCGGTCACCAACTCGTAGGCCATCACCGCCAGCGCGTATTGATCCGTCGCAGGCACGGGCGCTCCGCTCCACTGTTCGGGCGACATGTAGTGCGGTGTGCCGCGAATGCTCTGGCTCGATCCCGTCGCGACCGCGCTGAGTTTGGCGACGCCGAAGTCGGCTAGCAGCAGGTCGGGGCAGGTCGGATTCTCGCGATTGCTGCGGATGAGAAGGTTGGCGGGTTTGACATCGCGGTGAATGATCCCATGCTCATGGGCATACTGCAAAGCATCGGCTGCCTGGTGAACGAGCTGCACGACGTCCTGCGGCGCAAGCGCTCCCTGGTCTTTGCGCTGCCTCAGCCACTCTGCCAACGAGCCTTCCGGGCAGAACGGCATCACCATGTACGTCGGGGTGCTGCCATCAGAGCTTGCCTCGTCAAAATCGAACAGGGGCAGAATGTGGGGGTGATTGAGCCGGGCAATCGTCTGCGCCTCACGGTGGAAGAGCCGCACCGCTTCCCTGGTCGCCTCGTCGCCTGGATAGGGTTGTGCCTCGGTTTGAATGACCTTGATAGCGACCTGCCGTTGAATGCGCGTATCCTCTGCAAGGTAGACCTGGCCCATCGCCCCTTTGCCGATCAGGCGCAGCAGCCGGTACCGCCCGTTCTGCAACTCTTCTAATGACATCGTTTCCCCCGTTGCGCGTAAGCAGGAATACACTCATCGACTTTGAAGAGTATAGCACAGGAAGCGGTAAGCTGGTAGTTCGTTCTATGTGTAAATTTTGGAATTAAGTGGCTCATCCCAGGGGTTGTGCAACGAGATGCACTTTTAGCTCAAATGACTCCATTGGATCGTTCAATGCTCCCGTTTTTTTCTGCTGAGAGAGCAGAAATACCTCTGCTTATGGAGAGATGAGAGCAATGAAGGATGCTCTCATGCCAACTCACTGATGAGATAAAACTCGTTGCGCATCCCGTGGGAACGGGTATTCCAAGTAGCCAGTACAAGCGCAGGGGTCGAGTCCTTCGGCCAGCGCAGAGAGCACCTCTGCGATCTGCTGCGATTGAGTTTTCAGCCGATACAACGGCGTGTCGCGTCGAGCACTGAAGGTGGTGTGACAGGCCTGACACCGAAACGTCTGGATCTGCTCGGCATGACCATGCTTGCCGTCGCCAACGAGAGCGTGGACTTGGGCATCGGTGATCCCGCAATACCAGCACTGCGGGTTGGGACAGGCGTAGCCCTGCGTGTCGATGCGTTTGGGAGCCCCTCGCCGACTTTTCACTTCACGCCAGGGACGCGACATCCGCAGGCACGACAGCCGGCGAGGCAGGAGAGGCCAGACGACAGGCCGGGCAATCATCTGGGCTGCGCGGCTTGAGCAGACGGGGGAGCGTGCTGCGCTTGGCCCATTCTCGTGAGGAGGACGGCCGTAGAGGGTACCAGCCAAGCCGCCCGGGCCTCGCCAGCCAGAGGAGGAGACAGACCACGAGCAAGAGCACGAACACGTGAAAGGCCATACGAAACCTCGCTGCTTGAAATCGGGAGAAGGGAAAGCTCGCTTCCGAAGCTCGCTTAAGGTGAGTCACCAGTGCTGTCAAGCAGGAGAGACAAACGTCCGAATTATCCACCACCGTGAGGGGCTGTACCGATGGCGCGCTACAGATTCTCGCCAGAGTTGGATGGCGTCAGCTAACTTGCCAGGCGAAGTTTGGGTAGTAATGACTCTTGCGGACATGGTTCATCTCCTTTGAGGGATGGTGTGGACAACGACTA
>Ga0070707_100002358_pt1 | contig 18016 bp, 14 predicted proteins | sample KBSK5502metaG_FD_65468 | JGI IMG/M metagenome (GOLD analysis project Ga0070707, IMG submission 65468) | Corn, switchgrass and miscanthus rhizosphere microbial communities from Kellogg Biological Station, Michigan, USA - KBS K5-50-2 metaG | ecosystem: Host-associated > Plants > Roots >... | reverse complement strand
TTTGATTCGCAGACTAACCTCACCGAAACGCTGCCGAATCCGCATGGCGACGACGCGGCCCCCCTGAACCTCGTGGACTACTTTGAACAGCGTGCCCAGTTGCACCAGCTTGTGCGTCCAACACAACTGCCACGGCTCTATGTCGTTCCATGCCATACAGAGCTTCGACTGGCACTGGGAGGGATTAAAGGAGGCCCTGCGGAGGAGTTGCGCTTTGCCGAAGATCTGCATGCAGCCGAGGTGCGGCCACCGCAGTTCATTGATAATGGGGAGTTCGACTGGATCATTATCGACACCCCTCCGGACATGACGTTTCGTACCCGTGCTGCTCTCGCCGCTGCGCACTACGTGGTGGCTCCGTTTGAAGTGGGCCCCTACCCCAAGTCTGGGTTACAGCAGCTGTTCGAGACCGTGCGCGCCATGCGAGGACTGACGGGTACCTCATTGAAAATCCTTGGGTGCGTCGTGACGAAGTGGCAGGACACGCAACAAAACAAGAATCTGCTGCGGAGTATCGAGACTGAACTGCTGATCCCGAATCATGTGCCGCTCTTCAAGACGCGGATCAAGCTCGATCCCAACATCGTGAAGGACGAGTCCAACCGGTTCCACATTCCTGGCCTCGGTTCCAGGCCTGCGGCACTCCAGTATACCGAGTTGGCAGAGGAGGTTCGCGAACATGCCAGCCACGACTAAGCTGAAAACGGTCCCACAACGCGCAGCGGAGGCCACGCGCCGGCTGCGCACTGTGCTGGGCCTTGAGGATCTCAAGTTGCTGAGTGCCGCCATCGCTGAAGCAGCCGCCGACGAAGCAGATCGCAGCGCGCAATTCCGCTCCCACGTACTAACCATCTATCAAGAGCTGGCCATGCTGCAGGTCAGTGGATCTTCCCGTCGTCCCACGCATGCTGCCGATGAGGTTGAACTCATCCCGTTACCCGGAACTGAAGGCATCCGCATCGATCCATTTGGGACGGTGGATCCCATTTTGTTGTTGCGGCTGTATGGCCCTCACCAACTGCGTACGGCTCTGAGTGGGTACTCATACACGGCACTCAAGGAAGCAGTTTCGGTCGTCAAATCTCGATACCCGAAAACCAAACCGAAAGATGGTCGAAAGGCAGATGCCCTGCTTGACTACATTGTCGAGCAGATTGCTCCAGGGAACTGAGGCGTATGCAGGAACGCAAGGCGTCCTGCACAAACGCTTCTTTGCGATTCCAAGCCAGGAGCCTCTCTCCCTCTCCCCATTTCAAGACCTTGTTGGCACAGTAGCAGCATAAGCAGCTGATACTGCGAGACCATGATGCTGGCGGTGCCATGCGAAATAGCGCTTGTTGGTGCTCCACTGGGAGGGGGCGCGTATCCTTTCTTGTTCGCCACTGAGCTATGGCTCATTGACCTCAGCCGTGTTGTATGGACAGTTCGCTACCGGAGACGTCTTGCTGGCACTTTCGGAGGTCGTACATGAAGGTCGTCGTGGTCATGCCGTTCGACCGAGCATTAGATGCGGTGTACAGTGCCATTAAGGCCAGTGTGGAAACGGCTGTTCCTCGCGATGGTCTGACGTGCCTACGGGTCGACGAGGATCTCACGGCGGGTCATATCACGGGGAAGATTGAGGAGCATCTGCGCTCGGCCGATATCTGTATCGCCGATATCTCGGGCCTGAACCCGAATGTGATGTGGGAAGTCGGGTACATTGAAGCCCTGCGTAAGCCCCTTCTTCTGATCAGTCAATCACTAGCCAAACTTCCATTCAATATTCAGGACATGACAGCGATCAGCTACGCGCACGAGCGCCTGGATGAAACGCTGGTGCGCCCCCTCATGCTCTCGCTTCAGCAGACGCTCACCACAGTTGGGGCGCGGCGGACGTCATGGTCAATAGCCATCACGGGTTCGCACAGCATCATGCCCAATAAGGCGGCGTACGCGGTTCGCACCCTTGCCTCTCCGTATCTTGGCGCCGAGACCACCTGGTATTGCGGCACCAATGGGGCGGCAGACTATGAGGCGGCGCGATTCCTCCTGGAGATGAAGCAGAACGTTGTGTGCGTCTACGCCGGCACGCATGATGTGGCAGCCGACATCCGGGCGCTCTTCGCATTGCATAGTGCGCCGCTCCTCGATGCGGAGACGATCGCGTTGCCGCGGGCGATTTCTGAACTGAGCCGTCGCGATGCCTTCTTTGTCACCAGGGCCGATCTGGTCCTTCTGCTGTGGGATGGTCAGAGTAGGAATATCGGTAAGCTCCATGAGTGGCTGACGCTGCATCACAAGGACCATCTCCTGGGCAACGCGTGGTGAGGCCTAGGTGAAGATAAGCTTGCCATTTCTTAGTCATGACGGGGACTCAGACACCTCTGCAGTGCCGACCAATGACGGGGATGCGGCACCTTCTGCCCCGTCTTGATGAGCCAGCAGTAGCGCCGCGAGAGCCCCGTCGCCTGCATCAGGTCGACCAGACGGACAGCAGCCAGCTTCGGTAAGATGTCGCGCGAGAACTCGTGGTCCGTGGTCCCGCCTGCCTCTCGGCCTCCTTCCTCGCCTTCGCCCGCATCCTCACTGCGCCAGGCAGACAACTCCTGCCAGTGCTGGGTCGTTCGTTGGCTGCGTTTGAATCCGGCCACGCCACCATGCGCGGGATCCGCCTGCTGTGCCCGCCGGGCAGCGAGGACGGTTGGCCCGCTCTGGCTGAACACGGGAAGCAGCTCTGCCCGTCGCTCGGGCAGGCACGCGTCGCAGTACTGACGCTCCGGCGTTGGGAGGAGCGTGCCGCACTGCACACACGCGTGCAGCAAACGTTTCCCTGCGTCCGGTGAGCTGGCATGGGCTGCCCGACGACGGAAACCCTGCCGGCCCCGGCTGCGGTTCGTCTGCGTCAGCGGCGTCGTGAGCGGTTTCGTGCGCTTCGCTGCAGCCGCCGCTGGCGGCCTGGAGGAGATCATCGTGAATATGCCCGGCTCTGAGGCATCGCTCACTACAGGGATGGGAGGCACGGCCTGGGCCAAGCGCTGCGCGACCCACTCCGCAATGGGAGCGATCGCCTTCGCCCACTGTGGCGCGCTCTCCGCCAGCAGCTGTGTCAGTGGCGGCAGCAACCGGCACACGCCCTGGCGGTTCTCGAAGAAGTCGCGGACGCTGAACGTATGCGTACAGAGTAGCTCGAGGACGGTGGCATCGATCTGTGGGCGAACGGCCTCCATGAGGTCACATGCGAGCGAATCCCGGTTGCGCTGATCGGCGTGCAGCAAGCCCATCCCGGGATCGAGCCCGACAGTACGACCGGCGATCGACGCCTCTGCCTCCAGGATGGCGTACAGGTAGTTCAGCAACGCGTTGGCGGGGTTGGCGGCGTTACGTGACGCACCCGAGACGGGGGAGCGTCGTGTCCCAAATGTTCTCCAGTGCTCAGGCACCCGTGCAGCGTCACGCGTGGCAAAGCGCAGCTCGATCCCCGACCAGGCGCTCCAGTAAACGGCTGCCGCCTGCGCCTCGAGGAGGCGGAGCTGGTCCAGGGTGTCCGCCCGTGCAAGCTGCTGCCGCGCCTGCTGGATGCATGCCTGAGCTTCGCGTGTGTCCATGCCCGGAATGCGCGCGAGCACCTCTGCCTGTCCGCGCAGCTTCTCGTGCAAGAGCCCACGTGTGATCGCGAGACCCATGCCCGTGTACGCTGCGAGCGCCTGGGCACGCCGCAAGCGGGCATCATCCGAGCCCTCGGGAGCCGAGGCGAAAATGACATTACCATCGACGTCGATCTGGACGACGGCTGCCCCGATGTCGCGCAGCCACCGCAGCGCCTCGAAGGAGATCGTGCCGCTATGGCCGAGGAGGACCAGTCGCTTGAGGCCGCAGGTCGCCCGCGAAAAGGCATCTGCTCGTCTGGTGCGCCCGAGGCCATCGGCGACGACGAGCTGCCCCCGTTCGACCGCCACCCTTAGCCCATACCCGCTCAACACGAGTACACCGTTTGTGACCGACATGCGTTCAGGTACGGGTACAGCTACGTCGTCTGGCCCACGGTATGTTTTGGAACGGCTGCGTGTACTGTGTAGCCTGTCACGTGACGCCCGTTCTGTGCTGCTGCGGGCGTACTTTTCCGTGTCCATTGCTTTACGCGTGCCTGTACGTGTGCGTACGGAATACTGCATGGACGGCCTCATTTTCCGCTTCACGTGAACGTTGTCAGTACGCTCCCGTTCTACTTTTCATGCATTCATGCCTCGCTGGTGTTTTCCTGTGTCGTTCTCGTCGTGTCCGTAGCACCCGGAGCATCCGGCGTGTATGGTACGCTCGCGTCACGTAGCGTCGCTGGTCCTGTCGCCCGGCGCAGGAGCTGCTGCAGGAGGCGCTCGAGGGTTTCGACCTCGCTCCGCATGAAACGCTCAAGCGCCTCTGGGCCCACCTGCCGCCAGAGGAGGAGGAGGAGGGCCTGATCTATCGGCCGCATCTCCCGGAGCGCCTGGAGCGTCGCATCGAGGCCGGCGAACCCGCGGCCAAAGAGCTGCTCGACGACGGTGATGAAATCGTCCAGGCCCTGCTGCAGCATGCGCAGCTGGTCACGCGCCTGGAGCAACTCGGCGTCAGTGGTGGCGGTAAGGACCTGGCGCGGCTGCGCCGTGGCGAACAGCTGACTGAGCGTCACATACGCCTGCTCGAGCGCCGCGCCAATCTCCGGGTGCGCTAGCATGAGCGCTGCTGCCGACCCATGGTGCAGCCCCAGCCCCGCTTCGACGATGCGCTGCTCCTCCCGGTCGACCTCGCCGGTCACGGCGTCCACCGAATACCCAGTAAAGCGGCCCAGACCCACCTCGAGCGCCACGCGCATCAGGGTCGGGAACCCCGCGCGATGGAGCCGGTGCCGCATCGTGCGGATGAGCGGACGGTGCAGCGGTGCGTCAGGCGCCTGCTCGATCACCGCGGCCATGGCCGCCTCAAACGCCTCCCGATCCACCTCGCTGGCCCCAGCATCCTCAGACGCTACCCCGCTGTGGGCGACCAGTTCTGCCGGGAAGTCCTCCCACAGCGCTGCCGCCTGCTCGAGCACGGCCCGGGCGTAGTGCAGCGGCACCGGATAGCCCGCCCACCACAGCCGCCAGGCCACCACCGCGATCTCCCGCTCCTGGGTGTGGAAGGCGCACAAGGCCCGCAGGTGCTCGCGGGTGCCCGGCGGGTAGATCGAGACCATGCCCCGTCCGCGCCCCAGTGAACGGCGAGTGGGGGCAGGGACCAGCCCCGCACGATGCCAGCGGGCCAGTTGGGTGCGACTGACGGGCCGTCCACGCACCCGTGCACCCTCCAGGACCTGTGCGGCGGTCTCGCCCGTGATCGATGTACTCATACCCCTATGATACATGCTGACATGAGAGCATGCAAGATGCCATAGGAGCGATGTGCTACGCTGAGATCGCCTGCTTCGGTGAGCGCCGCGGCACCGCACAGATACATCATGGATCGTCGTGAAGATGCAGGCGTGAGCAGGGCGTCGACCACCTGCCCGATGAACGCACCAACTCGCCAATTCTTGGGGAACTATGCGGAGATTGCGAGCGTGTGTTGCACTGTATACATGCTGCCATAGAGCATGTGACCACTATCCGACTATACTCGTCATAACGGGAGACGAAACAGACGAGCGTATCGGCATAGACGGCGATACGTGCGCATTACATGCTGATGCAGACGCATAGGCAGAAGCAGAGACAGAGACAGAGGAGCAAACCATGGAGGTGTTCTTGAGTGTCGCCGATGCGTCGCGCATCCTCGGCATTACTCCACAGACGGTGCGCCTGATGATCCGCCGGGGCACGCTGGCGGTGACCGCGCGCACTGCCGGCGGCATCCAGTTATTTCGCCGGGACGATGTCGAGCACCTGGCCGCGGAGCGAGCGGCGCGCCGGCAGGCGGGGCCCGCAGCGCACATGGTGCACATGGTGCACACAGCACACACAGCTGCGGTTGAGTCGTCGTAATGGCTGGGCAGCGCGATGCCGCAGGACGGTTTGTGGCCAAGGCTCGCGACGCGCTCTCCCCCGCCTACCGGCGGCGCCTCGAGCGCGCAGGAGCCCATGGGGGTTCACTGAGTGCGGCGCGTGGGCATGGCACCCGCGCGCAGCCGATGTGGCGGTCCAAGGCCTTCTTCCCGCGCGAAACCTACCGCACGTCGCTCACCGTGCTCAGCGACATGCGCCACGGCAAGAGCCTGTACCAGGCGTCGCGCGCGCACCGCATCGGGCCTGATACCGTGCGGCGCTACGTCGGCTCAGCGCTCACTCGGCAGCCGGATGGGCGCTACCGCGCCAAGCCTAACGACCGCCTCTACCGATCGATGTGGCTGCTCACTGAGCAGGGCAAGGTCGCCGTGGACGTGGCCAACTCGCGCGAGGCCAGCAAGCTTGCCGACTACATGCAAGCGGTGAACGTTTATCTGCGCACGGGCAACACGCGACCACTGCGCCGCTTCGAACGGCTGCGCCTGCGCCTGCGGGACAAGAGCGTGCGCCGCTTCGTGACCGAACCCGAGGTGCTCGACCGCCTCGCACTGGCGGGCGAGCTGTCATTTGAAGATCTCTACGAGCTCGCTGCCTGAGGCAGCGTATCGCTCACCACCTCTCTAGAAAGGAGATGCGTACATGAGTCAGACTGATATCAATCGCGTGGTGCGGCACACTCGCCGCGCCCGTACCCTGGGGACAGATGCCAAGTGCGACGAATGTGGCAGCACAGACGTGGTGTCCCTGGTCAAGGCCACGACGAGCCCCGTGCCGACCACCACACCGACGCCCCGCACGCGCACGAAGCGCACAGGCACCACGGCCGGGACGGCTGGCGAACCTGCGCCGTGCCCCACGAGCACAAAGGCGACCGGGCGAACCGGCCAGGCGAGTGCCCCGCCCCGCGTGCTCTGCTACGAGCACCTGCTCATCCAGCAGGGCAAAGCCACCGTCGAGGCGCATCACCCGCTGGGCAAGGCCCATGACCCGAGCACTGTCGGCGCGGCTGGCAACCTCCATCGCGCGCTCACCGACAGCCAGGAAGACTGGCCGGAGGAGGTGCGACGCAATCCTCACCGCAATCCCCTGTGGTGGGTGGCCGCAATCTTCTATTCACTGCACGACTACCTGCGGTGGCTGATGCAACGCTGCCATGCGATCGGAGATATCCTGGTGAAGGCCGGTCATTGGGCCGAACAGCAGGGCGGACCGCAGTGGTGGGTCGCGGCCGGGATCCAGATCCCGTAGACCTCGTAGGTATGATGGCAACGTGATGAAGGATGGAGAGCACTATGGACGCGTCACCAGATTGGCTGCCGATTGCCGTGCGGGCGTACACCGCTCCAACGAAGGCGCAGCGCGACAATGAGGTAACCGCGACCGGCCCACGAGATCGCCCTACACTCCCTGCCGTGCCCGCGCTCGTGCTGGTACTCGACACCGAGACCACCGTCGACGCCTCGCAGCGGCTGCTCTTCGGCTGCTGGCGGGTGTATCACCAGGAGCGCTGCGTCAGCGAAGGGCTGTTTTACACCGACGACCTGCCGGCAGCGGACCGCGCGCTGCTCGCGGCCTATGCCCAAACCCACCCCGCCGACACCGACACCGAGACGGCGGATCCTGAGCGGCTGGCGGTCCTCTCGCGCCGCGCGTTCCTGAAAGACGTGTTTTGGAAAGTCGCCTACAAAGGCCGCGGCTTGGTGGTGGGCTTCAACCTGCCCTTCGATCTCGCGCGCCTCGGCATCGGCTGGGGCATGGCGCGCGGCGGCTACTACGCGGGCGGCTTCTCCCTGCCCCTGGCCAGTTACTACAAGGATGGCCAGATCCACGAGAACCGCTATCGCCCGCGCATCGCGATCAAGAGCCTGGACAGCAAACGCGCGCTCATGGGCTTTACCCGCGCCCGCGAACCGGATGCCGCCGAGCTGATCCCCGAGGGTGCGGCCGATGGGCAGCCGGATCCCAGCTATACCTTTCCCGGTTACCTGCTCGACCTGCGCGCCGCCGCATTCGCGCTCACCAATGCCAGTCATTCGCTGGCCTCGGCCTGCAAAGCGTTCGGCGTCGAGCACGGGAAGGAACAAGCAAAGCGGCACGGCGTGATCACACGCGACTACCTCGACTACAACCGCCGCGATGTGCTGGCCAGCTGGGAGCTGTACCAGAAGCTGCAGGCTGAGCTCGATCGGCACCCGATTGCGCTGCCGCTCTGGCGGGCCTATTCCCCGGCGTCGGTTGGCAAAGCCTATCTGCAGGCAATGGGTCTCCACCCGGTGCTGGAACGCCAGCCCGACTTCCCCGGCGACCTCCTGGGCTATGCCATGGTTGCGTACTTTGGCGGGCGCGCCGAGTGCCGCATTCGCGGGGTGTCGGTGCCCGTAGTCTACCTGGACTTTCTGTCGATGTATCCGACGGTGTGCAGCCTGCTCGACCTGTGGCAGCTGCTCATCTGTGGACAGATCGACATTGTCGATGCGACGGAGGACGTGCAGCGGCTGCTGGCAGGGATCACCCTAGAGCAGTGCTTCGATCCCCAGCTGTGGCGGCAGTTTGTCGGGCTCGTGCAGCTCCTGCCCGACGGCGATATCCTCCCCACGCGGGCGCACTATGGCGGCGAGGCTGCCTGGCAGATCGGCGTGAATCCGCTCACGGCCAACGAGCCACTGTGGTACACGATCCCCGATGCCGTCGCCGCGACCCTGCTCGCAGGCAAGGTGCCACAGGTCCTGCGTGCGCTCCGCTTTGTGCCGCAGGGACGTTCCCCAGACCTGCGCCCGGTGCGCTTGCGTGGGGAGATTGCGGTGGACCCACAGACGCTGGACTTCTTCCGCGTGGTCGTCGAGGAGCGCTACCGGCTGGACCGTCGTACCGAGCTCACCGAAGTCGAGCGCAAACGGCTCGAGCGCTTCCTCAAGGTGTTGGCCAACGCAACGGGCTACGGCATCTATGCCGAGATGAACGCCCAGGACCTGCCCAAGGGGCAGACCCAGCGAGTCGAGGTGTATGGCACGCACGCCTTCACCGCCAGCGTGCGCAGCCCCGAGGAGCCGGGCACCTATTGCTTTCCCCCGCTGGCGGCCTGCATTGCTGGGGCGGCGCGCTTGATGCTCGGGCTCCTGGAGCGCAGCGTCACGGATGTGGGTGGCGTGTATGCGCTGTGCGATACCGACTCAATGGCCGTGGTGGCGACCCAGAGTGGTAGGCTGCTCCCCTGCCCGGGTGGCGCGGAGCAGTTGCCAGACGGGCGGGCGGCGGTACGGGCGCTCTCCTGGGACCAGGTCGAGATGATCCGCCAGCGTTTCGCCGCGCTCAGTCCCTATGACCGCGCGGCGGTGCCGGGCTCCGTGCTCAAGCTGGAAGACGAGAACCTGGACCCGCAGACCGGCCAGCAGCGGCAGCTGTGGTGCTACGCGCTCTCCGCCAAACGCTACGCCCTCTTCACTGTCGACGAGGAGGACGGGAGGCCGATCCTGCGCAAGTACTCGGAGCATGGGCTCGGCCATCTGCTGAGCCCCACCGATCTGCCCGACCTCGAGGCGCAGGACGAGGAGGACGCGGACCGCAAAGCCTGGATGCGCACGCTGTGGAAGGGGATGGTCACCGAGGCGCTCGGCCAGCCGTTTACGTGGCCCGACTGGCTCGACCGGCCGGCGCTTGGCCGCATCACCGCCAGCAGTCCGGAGATGCTGCATCCCTTCGACACGTGGAACGCGGGCAAACCCTACGCCCAGCAGGTCAAGCCCTACAATTTCCTGCTGACCGCCTTTGTCCGGCCCTTCGGGCATCCTGAGGGCGTCGATGCCGCACACTTCCACCTCGTCGCGCCGTTCGAGACCGATCCGCGGCAATGGAGCAAGCTGCCCTGGACCAATCTCTACGACGAGCAGGGGACGACCTACCGCATCACGAGTACGAGCTCCGACTATGCGGTGCTGGGCGAGGTGCAGGTCAAGACCTACCGTGACGTCCTGGACGAGTACCGCCGCCATCCCGAAACGAAGAGTCTGGCACCCGACGGAGCGGTGTGTAGCGGCACGACGGTGGGGCTGTTGCGACGCCGACCCGTCACCGCCGCCTACGTCACCCATGTGGGCAAGGAGTCCAACCGGCTGGAGGAGGTCAACGCCGGCCTGGTGCACGACCCCGAGGAGGTGTACACCGCGTACGAGGATCCGAGCCATGGGCCGTGGCAGACGCTGGTTGTGCCCGTGCTGAAGCACATGCCACGGGCCGTGCTCGCCGAGCAGATCGGGCTCTCGGAGCGCTCGATCGCGGCCGTGCGTAACGGGCACGCGCTCCCCCGTGCCGTGCATCAGAAGGCGCTCACACGCGCGGCAGGAGACTATGCCCGAGAAGGTCTACGGGCAGCAGGAATGCCGGTGCGTGTGCGATTGGGCGACATTGAGGCGTGTGCGGCCTATCTCGCAGCGCACCTCGTGCCCGTGCAGTGAGGGATGCTGCGCAGGTGCCTTTTGTACCGCTACACAGTGTCCCTGTACGTCGGATGGGTGGGTGGAGCGGCAGTGCTCTTCAGCTCGCACACCCCGCTTGCTCTTCCGCTGCCTGTCAGGCATACTAGAGGGGCCCCGATGGAAGTTCTCGAGCGGCCGAACAACCGAGCGACCGACGGGCACGCGGAGGGGATTATGGGCGAGCGTCCGGCGCGTATGCCTCCCGCAACGGCCACGACCACAGCCACGTCCACACCCACCGCACATGCGCCGCGCAGCGAGCGACAGTCACGCGGGCACTGGTGGCGCCGCCTGCTCCAGGCGATCTGCCTCCTCGTGGGGCTGGCCTATGTGGTGAATGCCGCCTGGAATGTCGTGCGGTTGGGACGGCACGATCCGTCGCGATTACTGGACTGGAGCCAGCTCGTCCCTGCCCTCACGCTGCCCGCCCCTTTCGGTGCTGCTGCCAGCGTGCCTGCTGGGATCGAGGGTCTCTCCGCCGCTGGCTTCGTGCTCGTCTGCCTGCTCGCCGCGCTGCTTGCCCGTACGCCCGTCGTCTCGGCCCCGCCCGCCCCTGAGCGTCTACCTCAGGCGCAAAGTCCACTACGAGCACCTGAACCGCCCGTGTCTGACCCTCCCTCATCCCTGCCTCCACCGTCTACACCGTCCACACCGTCCACACTTCCCATGCCTCCCACTCTGCCCACGCTGCCCCCGGCCCCGGCGTCGCTCGCGGCGCTGTCAGCCGACGACGCGCCAGGTGAGGCCGCAGTATCTGGTTTCGTCCCGCGGGTGTTCATCAGCCATAGCAGCGCCGACAATGCCTTCGGCCTTGACCTCGAGCGGCGACTCAAAGCTGAGCTCGGCGAGCCGGAGGTGTTCTACGATGCCGATGGGGGCCTCATCGGCGGCGATGCGTGGCTCAAACGCTTACAGCACGAGATCACCGAGCGCAACGTCTTTGTGCTCTTGCTGTCACCGCAGGCCTTTGCCTCCCAGTGGGTGGACCAGGAGCTCAGCCTCGCACTTCGGCAGGCGGTCGCCGTGGGCGGCAAAGTCATCATCCCGGTCCTGCAGCAGGAGACGGACACCTGGCCGTTCCTCCAGAACTTCCAGACGGTGAACTTTGTGAAGAACCCCTACAATCAGGCGTTTACCGACCTGATGATCGCGATCCGACTCGGCGCATCCCGCCGCGCCGACCTAGCGGGGATGCGGCTCGAACGGGCCGGACCACCCTATGATGTGGACCTGTTACCAGTGGTAGACCGCTTCATCGGACGTACGGACGCATTACAGTGGATGCTGGATCGTCTAGACGCCCCGACGCCGGACTCGGGCGGACTGGCCAGTATCGCCGCGGCAAATGGACTGGCCGGCATCGGCAAGAGTGCCTTGGCTGGCCAGGTGGCGCGCATCCTCTACGCCACCAATCGGTTCCCGGATGGCATCGCCGTCGTGCTCTGTAACGGACTGACCGATCCCAGTACCGTCTTACGGCGGATCCTCGCGCGGTTCGATCCCCTCAAGCGTGAGCCGCAGGAGACGGATCTGGACCCGCTGCGCGATCTCGCTCGGCAGGTGTTTGGGGGCCGACGAGCCCTGGTCGTGCTGGACAATGTGGAGGCAGGCTGGCCGGTCGAGCAGGTGGTCAAGACGCTGCGCGTCTCTGGCGTGGCCGTGCTCCTCACCTCACGGGTGCGCCTGCCAGCGAGCGCCGTGCCCGCAACGGAGAGCCGGATGCTGGAATTGCTCACTCCTACTGAAGCGGTAGACCTGTTCGCCGAGTATGTTGGCCGCGGCTCGGCGCAGGGCCTCACCATGGCCGAACAGAGCGCTGCGGGACGGATTGCCCAAGCGCTTGGCTTTCACACCCTCGCCGTCAAGCTGGCCGCCGCCCGTGCCCAGGGACGCGACCTTGAGGCGGTCGCGCGGGCGTATGAAGCAGACCCGCGTCTGGGCATTCACCTCAAGGAAGGTACCGAGGCGGTGGAAGTGGTCCTTCAGTCCAGCGTCGAGGCGCTGCCTGCGCAGGCGCGCACGCTGTTCGCTGCCCTGGCGGCGTTTGCCACACTGGACCTGGGGCGACAGGCCGTCCTGTCCGTTGCAGCCGCCCTCGAGGATCCTGACCCCGAGGACAGCCTCGCGGCGATGCTCGACCTGCGGCTGGTCGATGCCTACGTCAGCGACGTGCTGCCCGCCGACGCGGATCGCGAACGGCTGCGCGTGCATCCCCTGGTGGGAGCCTACGCTGCGCAGCGGCTCGCCGCTGGGTACGCGGACGACGCGCGCCGCGCCATGCAGGTCGCGGTCGCGACCTGGTATGCGCACTATGCGGACTCCGTGCCAGACCTCGCGCTCATCGCGGATGAGGGCAACGTCGCGGGGGCCATTGAGTGGGCACATGCACACGACGAGTCAGCGGCGGTGGCGGCGCTGTGCGACGCGATGCAAGGGTTCTGGCACCACTTGGACCGGACGGCGTCGAGCCTGCGGTACCTGACCTGGGGCATCGCGGCGGCGGACGCCATCGGACCAGACGACGATCGCGAGGCGAAACGCCGGAGGGCGCGCCTGCGGTCATTCTTCGGGTCGGCTCTCAACATCACCGGGCAGCTCGATGCGGCGAAGCGCTACTTCCAGCAGGCCCTCGCCATCCGCCGTGAGGTGCAGGATCGCCAGGGCGAGGGGATCGACCTGAACAGCCTGGGGCAGGTGGCGCAGCGGCGCGGCCAGCTCGACGCGGCCGAGCGCTACTACCAAGAGAGCCTCGCTATCCACCGGGACGTGCAGGATCGCCAGGGCGAGGGACTGGTGCTGAGCAATCTGGGGCAGGTGGCACAGCGGCGCGGCCAGCTCGACGCGGCCGAGCGCTACTACCAAGAGAGCCTCGCCATCCGCCGTGAGGTGCAGGATCGCCAGGGCGAGGGAGCAGTGCTGAGCAATCTGGGGCAGGTGGCGCAGCAGCGCGGGCAACTCGACGACGCCGAGCGCTACTTCCAGCAGAGCCTCGCCATCCTCCGTGAGGTGCAGGATCGCCAGGGCGAGGGGATCGACTTGGCCTGGCTTGCCCAGGTTGCACTGAGCCGCAGTAGGCTGGAGCAAGCAGAAACGTACTGGAAACAGGCACTCGCAATTAGCGAGGAGATCGAGGATCGCGGTGGCAAGGGCTCGGATCTCCACAATCTGGGGCAGGTGGCACAGCAGCGCGGCCAGCTCGACGCGGCGGAGGGCTACTTCCAGCAGAGCCTCGCCATCCGCCGTGAGGTGCAGGACCGCCAGGGCGAGGGAGCGGTGCTGGGCAGCCTGGGGCAGGTGGCGCAGCGGCGCGGGCAACTCGACGACGCCGAGCGCTACTTCCAGCAGAGCCTCGCCATCCGCCGTGAGGTGCAGGATCGGCGGGGCGAGGGGATCGACTTGGCCTACCTGGGTCTTCTGGCTCAGGAGCGGGAGGAGTGGGAGGCGGCGGCAGGCTGGTATCGCCAGGGGATCGCGGCCGTGCGAGACACACAGGATGCCGCCAATATTGCCTCCATCGCGCGGGCGCTTGGCGAACTGCTCATCGAACACCTTGATCAGCGTGAGGAGGGATGCGACTTGCTGCAGACCGCCGTGCAGATCTATCAGCGGATGGGGCTGGTGGATGAAGCGGCGCATACGGAGAGCCGAGCACAAGAGCTTGGGTGCATACAGTAAGCAGGTCCCTCTGGCGTGTGTATCTACGCCACAGCAGCACGTGGGTATGGCAGCGCGCTGCCTACGCGGGCAAACCGGCGTGAAGTTGGGGCGAAAGGGGGCCGGTTTCGCGTTGCTCCCGCCCGGGCGACCACACGACAATAGGCAGCCGCTCACAGCACGTCGGGCGGGAGAAGGGGCAGGTTTCGGAGGGACTTCAGCCGAACACCCCTTGGGACTCCACCTAGAACACGAACGACGAGGACCGCACCGCAGCACAACACAAGCACGCCACAGGCTCCCACAGACCACCACAGCTGCGTGCTTTTCGCCCGAAACGTGCTGGCAATCGACCGAGGCGGGAGGGGGGGTGAAGTTTCGCGGGGGCTTATCTCCTATCCCGCATCGTCGTTGACACCCCTCCGGCGGCGCGTGTATACTGTGGCGTACGGCCGGAAGCGGCCGTGCCAAGCCCCCGTGGCGGAATGGTATACGCGGCAGGTTGAGGGCCTGTGCCCGAAAGGGCGTGGTGGTTCGAGTCCACTCGGGGGCACCAGCATCACGGCATGACGTGCGCAGGAGCTGCCAGCCATCTCTTCGCGCACGTCGCGTTGTTTTCGCGCGGGCGGGCGGCTAGCTCAGTTGGCAGAGCGTCTGCTTTACACGCAGAATGTCAGGGGTTCGAGTCCCTTGCCGCCCACCCTATGATCTTACGCACTGGCCCTTGCCGCGGATCACATGCGACAAGGGCCGCGTTGTGTGCGCCCCCGCCGGCGCGCATACCCCTAGGGGACGCCGTGGGCATCGGGAGGCGAGGTGTGGAATTGTGAGCTGTCCGCGCCATGACCACCCGACAGATCGTGCACCGGCAGCAGAGGCGCGTTCGCGCGCATGCCTGCCTCATAGGGCAGCTGCTGCGCCGTCTTGAGATTGATATGACACTCCCCGTGGCTAAAGTCAGGGGCTTCTCGGCTCACGCCGAGCTATGTGCGGGGTGTCCGCCCGAACTACTGCGCAGTTGGCTCCGCTTCCGGGGCCAGGGGCGCAGATACTTCACCAACTGTGGCAGGGAACGACCTGGGAGCATGACACCATGCTGACCGAGCGCGAGGATATTGACTGCACCTACCGCATCACGCGGGCCGGTGGCCCCACACTGCGGGCAACAGTATATCCTGCGGTGTTGGCTCCGCTCCCCGCATACGGGACACGTCTGCGAGGAATAGTGTTCTGGCACTGTGATGGCACCAGCCGTCTTGTAGTCAAGTTGCTGGATGATCTTGCGGGTGCAGGCCGTGCTGACCTGCTGGGCCTGCACCCGTCCGCTCCGCTGCGCCGTGTCATTGAACGGCTCGCCCACGTAGCACGTCGCGCCGGGGAACGCCTCAGCAATGGCGTGTGTCGCCTTGTGCGTCGCGTCGCGCACCTGCCGTTTCGTCTTGTCGAGCACCTGGTACTTGCGACGTTGCAGCCGCTTCCAGCGCAGCGAGCCTTTGGTCTTGCAGGATTGCGCCTGCTGGAGGTCCGCCAGCGTCTTGTTGCGCCACTGCACGACAGCCTTGACGCCGCGTCCACTCACGAGGAAGACTTTCACACCGTCTGTAGCGGCAAGCAGGGTATTCACGCCCAGGTCCACGCCAATGACGGTCTGCTGTGGGCGGGGTACGTCGGCCACTTCACAGATGAGGCGTACGACACCGAACGACAGCCGCACCTCCACCAGTCGCCCCGGCAAGGTGATGGTTTCTGGCAGGCGAATGTGTACTGTACCGCTCTTGCCGTGCGGCACCACCAGTCGCCCTTCACGGATGCGTGCATCCTGGTTGGTGTAGACGACATCATGATAGTGCGGCTTGCGCCATGGATAGCGCGCCGCTGTCTGCCCGTTCTTGCGCAGTTGCCGGCACGAGTCCACGGCCTCGCAGAACTCCCCGATGAGCTGCTGGGCGGATTGTGCGGAGAGACCGGGATACCGCCCCTTCGCCCACCGCTGCCAGCGCGCCTTGGACGGCCAGCGCCAACCGAGCCGGCGGATGCGGTGATGCCGCACGACCAAGTCACTCCACAGCCGCGCCGCCTCTTTGCGGCTGGACGTGAAGGTGGCCCATTCGGTTGTCGTGCGTGGCGTCCACGCAACCTCTATCGTGCGATAGCTCGTGCTAATAGCATAGCGAACGCGCAGCCAAATATCAAGGCTTGCCGCCTGACGGCGGCCCAACTTTCACCCTCCGTGCCTAAAGGCAGGGGCCCGCAGCCGGGATGGATGGTAGATCGTCGTCTCGGGGATCTCCTGGCCTTCGTGGATCACGCCGCGTCGCGCCTCCCTCCATTGCTCTTCCGTCAGATTGTCCTTGACCGGGTTGGGCAGTCTCTCATACAGTATGTCAGCCTGTGGCATTTGGCGGCCCCCAATCTCTCGTTGCAACACGTCGTGTACCTGATCCGCACGCATAACGTGCCGTGCGACACGTCGCCAGCACGACGTGCGCAGAACGCATACCAGCCGCGCCCACACTCCTCACTCCCTGTCCTCGCTGGGCAGCGACGACTTCCTTCGCGGACGGGCACGCTTTCGCTCTGCCCTGCGCCGCCTCCAGTGAACGCGCTCGCTCTCGACAGGGGAGACAACTCCTATCGCTCATCGGTACAGCCAGCATGTAGCATAGACTGTTGGTAAGTGAGCAACAGTAAAGGGAGCAGATGGTGCAATGACGGATGATGAGGAGTTAGCAAACATTCGCGCGCGTGAGGAGTACGCGACACCGGGACCATGGTTACTGGAGAAGGAGGCCGCGGCAGCGATTTGGCACCTGTGGCGGGACGGCCGTCCAGCGATCACAGTGATCACCGAGGACGCGTTCAACGACATGAGCGATCTCTCGTTCCTTGCCGCCGCGCGCACCGACCTCGCGGCGCTGCTGGCGGAGCGAGATGCGCTGCACGAGGAGAACGCGGGACTGCGCGAGATCGTGGACGCGTTAGCCAATGAAGCACGCTATCAGAGCGCAAGCGGGGAAGGCTCCATGGCCTATTTAGCACGGCTGGTTGAACGCGCCCGCGCCTGGCTTGACGAGCATCCAGCATCATGAACCCCACCTAGGGCATGTCACGCGAGGAGCGCGACGAGCTGCGCCGCGACCTGGAGGCGGGCGGCGTCGAGGTCGCGCGCATCGAGGAATAGCCGCCCGGCGGGTTCGGGCTTACCTGCCATTGCCCCATGCCTGATCTCCACTAAAACGAGCTCACCCCGCACTTCGTCTGTGGTCTCTGCGTCCTCTGTGGAGAGATCGTTTGTGGTGAGATCGTTCCCCTACTGGTGCGAGACCGCCCCCTTGTTGCCGCGCAGCACGTACTTCTGGATCTTGCCCGTCGCCGTCTTGGGCAGCTCCGCCACGAAGTAATAGCCCTGCGGCACCTTGAAGTGCGCAAGCCGCTCGCGGGCGAACGCGCGCAGCTCCTCCTCCGTCGCGCTCGCGCCCGGCTGCAGCACCACGAAGGCGTGCGGCGCCTCGCCCCAGCGCTCGTCCGCCAGGCCCACCACCGCCACCTCCTGCACGGCGGGATGGCGCAGCAGCACGCCCTCCACCTCGATCGACGAGATGTTCTCACCGCCGCTGATGATCACGTCCTTGATGCGGTCGCGAATCTCCACATAGCCGTCCGGGTGGACCACCGCGGCGTCGCCGGTGTGGAACCAGCCGCCGTCAAAGGCTTTGGCCGTCGCCGCCGGATCGTTGTAATAGCCCAGCATGACGACGTTGCCGCACGCCACGATCTCGCCTAGCGTCTGTCCGTCGTGCGGCACCTCGCGCAGCGCCTCGTCCACCACGCGCAGGTCGCCGCTGGCGATCAGCTCAACCCCCTGCCGCGCCTTGACGACGGCGCGCTCGCTGG
>Ga0070707_100002357_pt1 | contig 18017 bp, 16 predicted proteins | sample KBSK5502metaG_FD_65468 | JGI IMG/M metagenome (GOLD analysis project Ga0070707, IMG submission 65468) | Corn, switchgrass and miscanthus rhizosphere microbial communities from Kellogg Biological Station, Michigan, USA - KBS K5-50-2 metaG | ecosystem: Host-associated > Plants > Roots >... | reverse complement strand
CCACCCAGCTTCGCTATGGGCTCAGATCCATCCTGTGTTGTCTCGGTCGCCGCGCGTGTTGCCGTCCCTTTTGATCAGAATCCGGCAAGCGCGCATCCTTCTCCTGGCGGCAACGGCACGCGTGGGTCTAAAGCAATCGCGAGGAACAAGCTCCCCAGTGCGGCGGTTCTCTTCACCTGCGCAGGACGTCCGCGATTTGAGCAGAATGGCAGTTCACAAGAGGAAGGCACTGCACACACGTGTACAGTGCCTCAGCCTTCTCATGACGCTTTCAGTTACCTTGAGGCCTGACTCTCCGTTCACGGATAAACTTCTGCAGTGCTGATTCGCTGATGCGGAAGCCCGCTCTTCCCCCGAGGTCGATTGCTTCAAGCTCTCCGCTTCTGATCCACTGCCTTACCGTGTCCGGATGCACGTTCAACTGATCAGCTACCTCTTGAACGGTAAACATGGTCTCTCTGCTCATTTGCGGCTCCAGGCATTACCTGCCCTCTATTCTCTTGTGGATTATGCCATGCCACTGTCTCAGATGCAAGTACATTATGCTCTACGCCAGCCTACGCAGTTGCATTGAGATCTGCATTGTACGGATGTATTAGGTACAAGTCTTGGCAACTGCCATCTACTATGTTAGGCTTCATGAAAGAGGGATAGCCTGTCTCTAGCACACGAAAAACGGCGCCGGTGCGCGAACACCGCCGCCGCCGAGTCTGTGCCACCTGCTGGCAGTCACGAGGCCTCTCTGCCCTCGATAATACCGCATCTGCCCGACCTTCGCAAGCAGCAAGCGGTATCCTGGCAGCTGAGGGTGGCGTTCACAGGAGTGAGTCATGAGCGCACGGAAACCTGGCGCGAACGAGCCTCCGCCACCACGGGACGCTGAGCCCCCAGCTCGGCTCTCTGCCGTCAAGCGGCGCACCACCTCTGACGCGAGGAAAGGGCGGCGAGGTCGTCGGAGCCACGACGACTACGCGAAAGCCGTCGGCACAGTGTTGCGCGCAGACCTGTTCGAGCTGGAGGACTGCGCCCTCCTGGGCCAACTGCCCGGCGTGCGCACCTTAGCCCAGCGCCTGCAGCGCGGCGTGTTCCCTACTGGTCTGGCCATCCGCACCCTACTCGACCGTGCGGTCGGCGAGGTGGAGCTGCTGGCCCTCAATCAGCGGGATCCCGCCTCACAACGCCTCGCCGCATTCCTGCACATTTGGTACAAGGAGCACGAGACAGTCGTTACCGCCGCCGAGGTACTCGACCTCAGCCGGTCCTATGTCGCGCACAGTGTGAAGCCGCGGGCGCTCGAGCTGGTGGCCAAGCGCTTTCTCGAGCTCGCCTGGCGCGTGGAAGCCTCGGCGTAGTCCTCCCACGCGGCGCGCTGGCTCAGGTGGTACAGTGGGTTGGAGACCAGCACGAGAGAGGAGGCGACCGATGAGTGCCACGCGCGAAGGTGACGACGCCTATGTCGAAGAGCGCGACGGGGTACTGTATGTCCGCGGTACCCGTGTGCCGTTGGAATCCCTCATCTGGCCGTGGCGCGACGGGCAGAGCGCGGAGGCGATCCAAGAGGCGTACCCCACGATAGCCCTTGCCGAGGTGTACGGGGCCATCGCCTACTACTTAAAGAATCGCACTGAGGTGGATCGGCAGCTTGCCAAGGGGGCCGCCACTTTCGAGGCGCAGCGGGCCGCAGCGCAGGCTGCAAACCCTGAGCGCTACGCTGCCTTCTATCGGCGACTGGCCGAGGCGCGGGCGCGACGGGTAACGCCGGCTCCCTCTGCGGCGTCCTGATGCCCCCGCGCGTTGGGCGCATCCGCTTCCAGGCGGATGCCAACTTCAGCCACGTGATCATCAAGGGACTGCGACGCAGCCAGCCAACAATAGACATCCAAACGGCGCAATCTGCCGGATTGGTAGGCGTGCCGGATCTCGAGGTGCTCACTCGTGCGGCCGCTGAGGGGCGTGTGCTGCTCAGCCATGACTACTACACCATGCCGCGCCACTTTGGGGACTTCCTGGCGAGCGGCAGGAACTGTGCTGGCGTCCTCCTGTTGCACCAAACGTTGCCCATTGGGCAAGCGATCGAGCTGATTGAGTTGGTGTGGGAGGCAAGCACCCCAGCGGAGTACGTCGACACGCTTCTCTACCTGCCGTGACCTGCGCCCTCGAGAGGGCGCGCTCATGAAACCGCATGCACCATCCATCCTAACGAGCACGCCACGCACGGGTTCAGGCACGCGGTGTGAGGGCGTGTTTTGGAACGCGCTCGAGGTGGTGGAGTGAACGTCGGGGCCCCGCGGATTCAGCCTCCAGCCGTATCGCTCACGCCGCTTCTGCTCCGAGGAAGTCCTCAGCCACCTGCACGAGCTCATCGGGGTGGGTCCAAATCAAGGTGTGGCCGGCACCGTCGATGACGACCAGCTTCGACCCCCGAATCCCTTCGTGGAGCATCCGCGCATGGTGCAGCGGCACCGCCCGATCCTGTGCACCGGCGACGACCAGCGTCGGACACGCGATCTCGGCCAATCGCTGCCGGCTATCGAAAGCCATCATCTCGTTCCACGCCGCAGCCATCAGCTTGCGGTCCTGGTTGGCCATCAGGCCCACCAGCCACGCGGCACCTTCTTTTTTGAGCTCCTTCGCCCCCTGCGACACGACGAATTCGGCGAAGCGTCGGGGACCGAGGGCGCGCAGCAGGAAGGGCGTCACATGCCCTTCCACCTGCTCGCGTGGCGTCGCCATGTTGAAGGCGTAGGTGCACGCCAGGACGAGGCGGCTGCAGTGCTTGGGCCAGTCGAGCGCAAGTTGCTGGGCGATGGCTCCCCCCTGCGAGTACCCCAGGACGGTGGCAGATGCGATGCCGAGCTGCTGGAGCAGCCCTGCGAGGTCAGCGGCCAGTTGCTGAGCGGTGTACGGCGGCGGGAGTGCCCGACTCCTACCGTGGCCGCGCAGGTCCGGCACGATCAAGCGGTGGTGGGCCGCGAAATGATCAAGTACCGGCGCGAACATCTCGCCGCTGACCATCAGCCCGTGCACGAGCAGAAGGGGCGGGCCTGAGCCGCGCTCGGTGAAATAGAGCCGTTCTGGTTCTGACGACGCGACAGCAGCACGCATAGCAGCTATTTCCCCGTTTACGCGGCAGACACACAGCGCTTCCTTCCCGATCAATCATACAACAGCACTATCCAAAACACGCTCTGCGGCGCAGACGATTCCCAACCATTCCCGAGCAATCATTGTCATTTCCGCGCATTTCGGATATATTTCGTGCTGGCGAGCGTGTTGGAGTCTGCCGCATAAGGTGCTCAATCGGCTCACGTGAAGGAGTGCGCGAGGCGTAAAGCCAGAAACCATCTGAATTGCCGCATCCCCACCTCTCACCGCTGGCTCTGGATCAGTTAACCGTGGTTCGAATCCACGTCCGGGAGCCAGATTCCCACGCATCCCACGACGAAGCCCGCTCAGTCTCACCGAGCGGGCTTCAACGTATACATACGTCATGCGGTGCCGTCCTCAACCGCCCCCAGGCTTCGCCGATCCCAGCCCCGCGTCGCGCGCGCATGATCGCTTCCGATCGGCCTGCCACCTGCAGCTTGCCGAAGATGTTGGAAACGTGATTGCGCACGGTCTTACTGCTCAACACGAGCTGCTCGGCAATTGCGGTATTGGTGTAGCCCTGTGCGATGAGGGTCAGGATCTCGCGCTCACGCTCGGTCAGCTCTGGGAACGCCTGCGGCGCGGCCGAGGCTGGCGGCGTGGCGAAGTATTGCATCAGCCAGCGCGCGACCGCTGGACTAAAGATGGCCTCGCCATTGCTCACCGCGCGAATCGCCCGCACCGTCTCGTCGCCCGCCGCGCCCTTCAGCATGCGGCAGGCGTCACGTCGTGGATGAGAGGAATTGTCCTCGCCAAGTAGGAACAGCTAGGGACGCTGTGTCCCAGTGATTCTGGGAGGCGGGAGGGGCGACCGGCACGACTGACTGTGGCTGTGCGCCCAGTGGAACCTATAGCCGTGCGTCCGGACACGGCGGCGAGATGATATACTCTCACCGACTACCTTCCGTAATGCCAACCGGGTTCTATGCCGGCGTAACGCAGTCAGTTGCGGGGTACGCGGGCAAGCGTTCCAGAAAGGTGGGCCGATGCAGCACGAACGTCGCCGTGCGCGAGAGTTTCCCTCAGCGAATGCGGATCTTCCCGCAAACCTCATGGTTGCGCCGGCCGACGCGCTCGCGACTGCGGAACAACGCGCGCAGGATGCCGAGCGGCGACTGCGCCAGCTGCAACATCGGTACCAATCGCTGACCGGCATGCTTGCCGAGTGGACGTGGACCGCCACACGTGATGGATTGGTGTGCGAAGAGACTCCAGTCGGGCGCGCGTTCACCGGGCAGACCGCCGACGCCACGCGCGGTTTCGGCTGGGCGGAGGCGATCCACCGCGACGACCGCGCGGGCGCCCTAAATGCCTGGACGCATGCCGTCGGGACCCAGACGCCATATGAGCATGTCCAGCGTGTGCGCCGCGCCGATGGGGAGTATCGCACCATGCTGGTGCGCGGCCAGCCTGTGTTCGACGACGAGGGCCGCGTGACCGAATGGGTGGGCGCCACCATCGACATCACCGAGCGCCTGCACGCGGAGGCGCAGCTGGCGCGCCAGGCGCGCATGCTCGAGCGCACCCACGACGCCATTTTCTTATGGGAGCTGGGTGGCGCGATCGCATACTGGAACCATGGCGCGGAGCTGCTGTATGGCTACCCGGCCGAGCAGGCCCGCGGTCGGATTAGCCACGAACTGTTGCAGACGGTCCGCCCCCTCGCGGACTCCCATGCCTTCGAGGCGCTCCTCGCCTGCGAGGGCGAATGGACGGGTGAGCTGACGCACACCACCCGCGATGGTAGGCGCGTCACGGTTCTCAGCCGGCATCAGCTACTGCGCGAGCCAGATGGCCGCACATACGTTCTGGAGACGAGCCGAGATATCACAGACCGCCAGCGACTCGAGCGCGAGGTCATAGAGCAGGCGAACCAGCTGCGCGCAACCTTCGAGACGATAGCGGATGCCGTATTCGTATACGACTCTGAAGGCCGCGCCATGCAGGTGAACGCTGCCGGGCGCAAGCTGCTCGCGCTTGATACGCCGCCGTCCGCGAATGGAGCCGGGCGTACGGCTCAGGACCTCGGAGCGCAGCTAGAGCTGCGCGGCGTGGATGGTCAGCCATTGGAAGAAGAGCAATGGCCCCTGTCCCGCGCGCTCAAGGGTGAGATCCTGACGGGCGCGGACGCCGTCGACGTTATCTTTCGCGCGCTGGATGGACGCGAGGCGCGCGGCAGCACCAGCGCCGCACCCATTCGCAACGCACTGGGCGAGATCACGGGAGCCGTCCTGGTGATTCGCGACGTGACCGATCGCAGCCAGCTCGAGCGCCGCACCCAGGAAGCGCTCAACACACTGTTGGCGGTCGCGCGCATCGTCGTGGAGCCAGATGCACCTTCCAACGGCACCGACAGCATCGACAGCACTTACATCACCGACGGCACGCCAGAGCAGCCGGCGCAGCGGGCCAAGGTCATCGCCCGTCGCCTGGCAGAGCTGACGTGCAGCGTGCTGGCTTGCCGCCGCGTCGGCATTATGGTCATCGAGCCCGAAACGCGCTTGCAGCGACCGCTGGCCGTCGTCGGGCTGAGCGCGGAGCTAGAGGCGCAGTGGTGGGTCGAGCAGGAAGCGAACCCAGCACCCTACGGGCAAGGGGCAGAGCCGGAGCTCTTGGCGCGATTCGAGGCCGGCGAGGCGCTGGTACTCGACATGACGGAGCCGCCGTACTCCGAGCTCCCTAACCCATATCAGATCACGACAGTTGCCGTCGCGCCTATGCGCATCGGCACAGACCTCATTGGCATCCTTTCGCTCGACTATGCCGGCGAGCGCCATCGCTTCACGCAAGAGGAGCTTGCCCTGGCCGAAGCCGTGGCGCAACTGGCGGCGCTGACTATCGAGCGTGAGCGCCTGCTGCACGAGCGTGAGGAGGCGCAGGCCAACGAGCTGGCGCTGCGAGAGATCAACCAGCGCATGAATACCTTCCTGGCGATTGCCGGTCACGAGCTGCGCACGCCCGTCACCAGCATGAAGGTCAACGTCCAGCTTGCCAGTCGGGCGGTGCGGCACCTACGCGCACTTGGCATCGAGAGTGCGGCGACAGCCAAAGTGCAGCGGGCGCTCGACGTGCTCGATGTCGCCGACCGGCAGTTATCCAGGCTGGACTGGTTGATCGAGGATCTCCTCGATGTCACGCGCATACAGGCTCAGACGCTCGAGCTGGACCGGGCACCGACCGATCTTGCCGGTGTGGTGCGTGAAGCCGTCGCGCAGCAGCAGCTCGTGTGGCCGGGCCGGACGCTCTCTACGAAACTGCCGGGCGGTCCCCTACTGCTGGAGATTGACGCCGGGCGCATCGCCCAGGTGGTGACCAATTACTTGACCAACGCCTTGAAGTATTCCCCGCCTACCGCGCCGGTCCGCGTGACGCTCACGGTGAAAGACAGCCAGGTGCACGTTGCGGTGCGCGACGAAGGACCAGGGCTTTCGGCGGAGCAACAGAAACAGCTCTGGGAGCTGTTCCATCGCGTCGAGGGTATCCGGCAAATGAGCGGCTCTGGTGAGGGACTCGGCATCGGCCTCTATATCTGCGCGACGATCATTAGAGCGCACGGAGGGCAGGTGGGTGTGGACAGCAAGGTGGGCAAGGGCTCGACCTTCTGGTTCACCCTTCCGTCGGTTACGCCAAAGGAGAGACGTGGATGAGCCCTTCGGACGCGCTAGTGTCGCAGCGCGAGCGACTCGACACCACAGGCGTGTTGCATCTCGACGAGATCATGGGTGGGGGGTTGCCGCGCGGCTCGCTGCTGCTGGTGATGGGCCTTCCGGGGAGCGGCAAAACCACGCTGGCCAGTCAGATCGCCTTCACCGCGGCGCGCGGCGGCATGCGCGTGCTGGTGCTCACGGCCCTCTCCGAGTCGACAGGCAAGCTCATCGAGCACCTGCGCGCCTTCACCTTCTTCGATCAGGACCTGATCGGCGGGCCCGTGCAGTTTCTGAGCCTGCAAGGCGTACTCGCGCAGGGGTTGCAGGCGACGAGCAAAGTGATACTCGACGAGGCGCGCCGCGTGCGCGCGGACATTATCTTGCTCGATGGCTTCCGCGGCATGCGCAGCGTTGACACTGAGCCTCAGGCGGTGCGCGAGTTCCTGTATGAGCTCGGCACAGCGCTCAGCACGCTGCAGACAACCACGATCGTCACCAGCGAGACGGACCCTCGCGACCCAACGTTCTTCCCCGAAACGACCACCGCCGACTTCATCTTGGGTCTGCATTACACCCTGCTGGGAGTACGCCAAGTCCGTGCTATCGAGGTGGTCAAGGCGCGCACAAGCTCTCCCATGCCGGGACTGCACGCGATGGTGCTCTCGCAGGACGGCGCGAGCGTGTATCCACAGCTTGAGGAACGCGTCGCGCTCGAGCTGCTAGGCGGCGGGGCCGCAATACAAGGCGGATCGCGCGTGACGCCGGAAGTCGCCATCCCCGATCCCTCGGTGTCGCGCGCCACGTTCGACCTGCCGGAGCTGGATGCCATGCTTGCCGGCGGATTGCCACGCGCCACCTGCACGTTGTTGGCAGGTAGCCTGGGCACGGGGAAGACGCTCCTCGCGCTCTACTACGCACTTGCCGGGATACGCGCCGGCGAGCGTGTCGTCTTTCTGGGATTCCGCGAGAGCCGCGCACAACTCGCGCTCGCGGCCAAATCCTTCGACATTGGGCCCGACATCGCACGCGCGCTCCAATCAGAAGAAGATCTCGTCTTCCTGGAAATGCCACCGATCAAGGTAAATCCCGACATCCTGGGGGATCGCCTCCTTGCCGAGCTCGACCGGACTGGTGCACAGCGGCTCATTGTCGATAGCATTGCCGAGCTGGAGCGGGGCGTCGTGCGTAGCGGCGATCCGCAACGGCTTGAGGATTATCTGGCAGCCCTGCTGTTGGCGGTGCGCTCGCGTCAGGTCACGGCGCTGATGTTGAAAGAGACGGACAAGGCGCTCGCGGCCACGCTCGACTTCTCCTCCGATGCGCTCTCGGTGCTTGCTGAAAATGTGATGCTAATGCAACAGGTACCTTTCGGGGGAGAGTTGCATCGCATTCTCTCCATTATCAAACTGCGCTTCTCCGAGCACGACCCCAGTGTGCGTGAGTTCCGCATTCGAGCATCCGATGGGCTGCAAATGCTACGACAGCTGGAGTCTGGGCCGGGCGTGCTGGAAGGGATCGCCGATGACCAGGAGTTTGCGACGACGCGCCGCCCTCGGCCAGCAAGGAAATCCACCAGCCAGGGGGCAAGTTGATGAGTAGAAGCCCAGCGAGTGCGGCGCCAAAGGTGGTGCTGATCGCCGAGGACGAGGAACCCATTGCGCAGGCACTGGCGTATCTGGTAGAGGACGCCGGCTACATGCCGGTGGTCGCCGTCCACGGGAGAGCCGCGCTCGAGATGGCGCTCGCCCAGCGGCCGGACTTGATCATTACCGACCTCATGATGCCCCAGATGAGCGGCAAGGAATTCATTAGCGCCTTACGGGCAGCGTTGGACACAGCCACGCCACCGATCATCCTCATGACGGCGGCAGGTCGGCGCTACACGGATGCGGCGGGCGCCAATGCACTGTTGAGCAAGCCCTTCGATCTGAGCGATGTCGAAACCCTGCTAGAACGCTATCTCGGGGAGCCGGCGCGCGGGTGAAACCGCATGTGCACCGCTGCTCGTGGCGTGCAGCGACGGTCACTACGCCCTATGGTTCCTCTCCCCCTCCGCGCAAACAGGGAAGAGAGCTGCGGGGATTAGTGCCTGCCCGGAGGCTATTCTACCGGCGGCCCGATAGCGCTGGTGGCGCCGGGATCCTCCGCGCCGGGCATCTCCATTTCGGTCAACCCAACCGCTTCAGGCGGCCACGCGTCGGGCGTCGAAGACGCTACCAGTGATGCCGCCAGCGCCTCATCAGTCGTCACCGGCACAATCGGCGTGCCGAATTGCTCGGGGAACTGGTTCGGATGCGTCTCTCGCCACTCGCGCCAGGCCTCCACGAGGATGGCCTGGAGTACGCCGGCAATCGGCGAGGCGAGGATCGCGCCCCACAGGCCGAACACCTCTGCCCCTGCCAACAGGGCAAAGATGGAAACAGCGGGGTGAAGTCCGATCGCACGGCCGACGACGCGCGGGCCGACGACATCGCCCTCGATGATGTGTACGATGATGAAGACCGCCAGCACGATGACCGCCAGAAGTGGCCCTTTTGTTAGCGCCAGCAGCACGCATGCGGCGCCCGAAATGAACACCCCGATGGTGGGGATGAATTCCAGGAAAAAGGCCAGCACGCCCAGCAGCAGCGCATAGGGCACCTGCAAGACAGCCATGCTCACGCCCACCAGCAGACCGATGAGCGCGGAGAGCGTGATCTGCCCACGAATGTAGCCGCCGACGACGCGCTCCAGTGTCGTGAACAGAAAATTGATACGTGGGCGCGCATGGATCGGTGCGTGGGTTCGCAGCCATGTGACCGTACGATCTCCGTCGACCGCGAGATAAATGCTGAGCACGATAACCAAAATGAACTCGAGTAATCCGCCGAACACCCCGGCGATCAATGGCACCGCGCCAGTTGCGACGCCAGCTGCCACTTGCTGCCCATACGTCCCTAACTGGTCAGTGAACGACGTGACCTGTTGTGGCGTGATGCCCAGCTGTCCGAGCGCCTGCATGATCGGCGAGTCGCCACGCACTCCCTTACTGAGGAGACCGTGAATGGCCTGAATCAAGCCGGACAGCTGCAAGATCGCCGTATTCACCACAAGATAGAGCACCGCGAACAGCACGGCGATGGCGACGAGATAGGCGATGGCAATGGCGAGTGGGCGCGGAATCCAGCGGCTGAGCTGCCGGATGACAGGGTATATTGCGTACGCCAGCAGCGCGGCGAACACCAGCGTGAGCAGTGCGCCGGCGATGTGCGCGGCTAGCCACACCATGAATGCCAGAATGACCAGCCAGCCAATGATCGCCAGCGCGATGTCGCGCCGCCGCGCCCAATTGGGGTCGGAGAGCGTGCTCCCTAACAGGGTGCGTGGGCGCGAGGTGCGTTCGGGCATGGTGCGGACTCCTCCGTCCTGGAGTGGCTGGCGTCTTGGACCTGGAGTATTCGCAACTCTCGCGCCAGTCGAGCTATACTCTGTTCTCGCCGTATACCTGGCACGAAATCGGCGGATAGGTGGCCGAAAACTCGTCCGTTTGCTCATACTCGCGAGGAGTGTACCTCATGCAGTTGTCTTCCGGCCATTCACGCGCGCGACGGGTGCGCCCGCTCTGCGCACTCTCCTTGCTCGGAGCCGCAGTCGCGTGTCTTTTCGTACTCGCCGGATGCACGATTCAGCTTGGCACCTACGAAAAGCCTTCGACGGGTCCCGGCATCACGGTACACGTCCAGGTGGTGCATGGCCAGGATGGCGCCGCGCTGCTCATGATGCCAGTGAAAATCCAGAACAAGGGGCCGTACAACTTCGCGCTGGATACCGGCGCCAGCACCTCGCTCGTCGACAAGACGCTGGCCACCGACCTCGGTCTGAAAGAGGTTGGCCCCGCCCAGCCCATCGCCGGCATTGGCAGCCGCGAGCTGGCCGTGCCCGTGCGTGTGCCACAATGGAGTGTCGACAGCCTCAAGCTGCCGCCGGCAACCATCGCGAGCGCCGCGCTGTTCAACACGCCCTCCGGGCCGCAGCTGCAAGGCTTACTCGGTTCTGATGTCTGGGATCAGTTCGGCACGATCACGATAGACTATACCAACGGCACGCTGACGGTGAAGAAGCAAATCGCCTGGTTCGCGCCCTCACAGTCGCTGGCGTGGCGCCGCGAGCCAGCCACAGCCGCGAGCAGCTAGTCGCCGCTGTGCCCGCCCCCGCACCTGCTGCCCATGCGCCTCATCGATCTCTGTAGAGTGGGAGAACACGCCATGCTGCTCGGCGCCGATATCGGTGGCACCTTCACCGACATCGTCTGGTGGACGGGCACAGAGCTCGTCACGCACAAAGTCTCGACGACGCCGGCCCGACCGGAGGACGCGCTGCTCGCTGGCATCGAGGAGCTGGCGGCGAATCGCGCTGATGTGCTCGTCGTACACGGCTCGACGGTCGCCACCAACGCGCTGCTCGAGCGCAAGGGCGCCAGGGTGACGCTTGTCACGACGGCGGGCTTTGCCGATGTACTGGAGATCGGCCGGCAGAACCGCATCGGTATCTACGACCCGCGCGCCGTCAAGCCAGCTCCGCTGGTGCCGGCGGAGCGGCGCATCGAGGCCAGCGAGCGGCTGGACGCCGATGGCACGCCCCTGCTGGCGCTAGAGGACGCGGAGGTCACGCGCATTGCGCGGGCCGTGGCAGAGCAGCAGCCGCAGGCGATCGCCATCTGTTTCCTCCACGCGTACGCCAATGCCGCGCACGAACAGTGCACCGGCGCGGCTCTGCGCGCCATCACGGAGTTCGTCTATCTCTCCAGCGATGTCGATCCCGCCTACCGCGAGTACGAGCGCGCGAGCACGACCGTGCTGAACGCCTATGTCGCGCCGCTCGTCGCGCGCTATGTCGAAACGCTCCGCGCGCACGTGCGTGGGCCGCTGCGCCTGATTGGCTCGCACGGAGGTCGCCAGACCAGCGCGGCGCTGGGCCGCCCAGCGGCCATGATCCTTTCTGGCCCAGCAGGCGGGGTGATTGCCGCGCGCGCCGTTGCGCGCGCCGCCGGACTCGAGGACATCATTACCCTGGACATGGGCGGCACTAGCACCGATGTCGCCTTGATTCCTGGGGAGCCGCTGCTCACGCGCGAATCGGTCGTGGAGGGGCTGCCGCTGCGAACCCCCATGCTGGATATCTTCACCATCGGCGCCGGTGGCGGGTCACTGGCGCGACTGGACCGCGGCGGCGCGCTGGTGGTGGGGCCAGAGTCCGCCGGGGCCGATCCTGGCCCCGCCAGTTACGGCCGCGGGGGCACCGGCCTCACCGTGACCGACGCGCACGTGCTGCTCGGCCATCTGCTGCCCGAGCAGTTCCTGGGCGGCCGCATGCGCCTGGACCGCGCCGCGGCTGAGCGGGCGGCGGCAATGGTCTCCGCGGATAGTCTGGCGGATGCGCGCAGTATCGCGGCGGGAGTGCTTGCCGTCGCGGATGCCGCGATGGAGCGCGCCGTGCGCACGGTGAGCGCGCGCCGCGGATTCGACCCCGAGCAGTTCACGCTCTTCTGCTTTGGCGGCGCGGGAGGGCTGCACGCGGTGGGGCTTGCCCGTGCGCTCGGCATGCGTGGAGTACTCGTGCCACGCCTGGCGGGCGTGCTGAGTGCGCTCGGCATGGTACTGGCGGATACCCTCACGACGGCCCACGAGAGCGTGCTGCGCGATGCGGACGCGCTCTCATCAGCGGCGGTGGACGAGCGCCTGGAACGGCTCCGCCAGGTCTGCCTGGCAGAAATGGCGGCGGACGGGGATGGGCACGGCGATGAGACGCTCGTAACCGAGCCTGCTTTGGAGCTGCGCTATCGCGGCCAGTCGTACGAGTTGATGGTTGCGTGGCAAGGGTCGTGGGATGCGACCGCGGCAGCCTTTCATCGCGAGCACGAGCGCCGCTTTGGCTATGCCGATCCCGCCCGCGCGGTGGAGGTGGTCAACGCGCATGTGGCAGTGCGTGCCGTCAATCAGGGGGTGCCGCTGCCGGAGTTACCGCAGGGCGCGGGAGTGCCGCCGACGCAAACGACCGAGGCCTGGTTTGGTGGCCAGGCACACCCAACCGGGGTGTACGCCCTGGATGCGCTCGCGCGAGACCAGTGCATTGCCGGCCCCGCTATCCTGGCCGGCGCGTACACCACCGTACTCATCCCGCCCGGCGATGCAGCGAGCATAGACCGCTTTGGCAACGTCCACGTGACGCTCACATCGTAGGCGCTCGGCATGCCGAGCCGCGCTACACGGGGGGCGCGCCCTCGCGGGAAAAGAGTTCGCTCAGCGACTGGCCGCTGTGCAATCGCCGCAACGCAACCGCGAGCAGGTCGGCGATGGTCACGACGCGCAGCGACGGCAGCGCTGCGCGCACTTCGTCTGCGATGGGGATCGTATCGGTGACGAGGATCTCACGAATGGCAGGGTGTTGCAGGTGGGTTACGGCGTCGTCGGCCAGCACGCCGTGCGTCGCCGCGACGCGCACCTCCGGCAGTGCTCCGGCCTGCACGAGAGTATCGACCGCCTGCCGGATCGTGCCGCCGGTCGCGATGATGTCGTCCACGATCACCGGCACTTTGCCGCGAATATCGCCGACCACGGCGGCCACTTCAACTTCGCGCGCATTGGCGCGCCGCTTATGCAGAATCGCGATCGGCAGATCGAGCAGTCGGGCATAGAGGTCCGCGCGCTTGACGCCGCCGGTGTCGGGCGACACGATGACGCTCTCGCGGGGGATGCTGTCGCGCAGGTAGTCAGCCAGCAGCGGGATCGCCGTCAGGTGGTCCATGCCGATGTCGAAAAAACCCTGGATCGCGGGGCTGTGCAGGTCCACCGCGACGATGCGCGTCGCGCCGGCGGCCGTAATCAGGTTGGCGACAAGCTTGGCGGTAATTGGCTCACGTCCGGTGAATTTGCGGTCCTGCCGCGCGTAGCCGTAGTACGGGACGATGGCTGTCACCCGGCCTGCTGAGGCTCGCTTCAGGGTATCGATCAGCAGTAGGAGCTCGAAGAGGTTATCGTTCACGGGCGCACAGGTCGGCTGGATGATATAGGCGTCGCGTCCGCGCACGCTGCTGCCCAAGCGCACGTACGTCTCCCCATCCGGGAAACGCTCGATATTGCGCTCCAGCATCTCGACATTGACGCGATGGGCGACCTTCACTGCCAGCGCGGGATTCGCGGAGCCGGCCATCAGGCAGGGCGGCGACATGAGATCAGTTACCTCAAGCACGGCGTCGTTCAGCGCCTCGATCGCGGTGTGTTGGCTTTGGTGTCCGAAGTCGGCGGTTGCTGACATGTCGCAGCCTCCCGGCGGCCCGCTGTGCGGAATCAGCGTCACTCATAGTTCTCTGGTCTCTGCGCTCCTAGCGCTTGCTCCGCGCCGCGCGCCGCTCGTGCCCGCGCTCCTCGGTTTCGCGCGCCGTCGAGAACGGGGTTGGCTGGCCGCGATAGGCGCTCGTGAGCGGCAGCCGCCGATCACGGCCGAACGCCCGGCCGGTGATCTTGATGCCCGGAGGGGCCTGGCGCCGCTTGTACTCACTCTTGTCCACCAGGGTCATGACTCGTCGTACCGTCTCGGCATCGTAGCCCTGCGCGACGATGGCCCCGAAGTCCCAATCGTCTTCCACATACGCATGCAGGATCGGGTCCAGAATCTCGTATGGTGGCAGGCTATCGATGTCTTGCTGGCCCGGCCGCAGCTCGGCGGACGGCGGCTTGGTGATCGTGTTCTCGGGAATCAGTGCGCGGCCTGCCTGGGCATTGCGCCAACGAGCGAGGTCGTACACCAGCGTCTTGAAGACGTCCTTCAGCACCGCGAACCCGCCAGCCATGTCGCCGTACAGCGTGGCATAGCCGACCGCCATCTCGGACTTATTGCCGGTGGTCAGCACGATGGCGCCGAAGCGATTCGAGAGCGCCATGAGCAGCATGCCGCGAATGCGCGCCTGCAAGTTTTCCTCCGCCAGCGGCGCGCCGGCGGCCTCGTCGCTGGCGAACGTCTCCCGAAGGGTGTCTAAGGCTGCGGCGAACATGCTCTCGATGGGCAGCGTCGTATAGCGGATGCCCAGATGCTCCGCGAGCTCGCGCGCGTCGTCTGTGCTGCCCGCGGACGAGTAGCGTGAGGGCATCGAGACGCCCCACACTTGATCCGCGCCGAGCGCATCCACCGCGATGGTCGCGGTGAGCGCCGAGTCAATGCCACCGGACAAGGCCACGACGGCCTCGCGGAAGCCGTTTTTGCGCACGTAGTCACGCGTGCCTAGCACCAGCGCACGATACGCCTCTTCCACCGGCGCGGGGAGCGGCTCGATGCGGCTGCGCACCGCCTTGGCCGCGGGATGCGCCACCAGCGCCGCTGGCGCCGTGGCGACGACAATCGGCGGCTCGGCGCTCGCCGCGAAGGCGCGCCTCTCCTTGCGGCCGAGGGGATCGTGCAGTCGCGTGCGAAACACCTCGTCCACATCGAGATCCACCACCAGCAGATCTTCCTCGAACGACTTCGCGCGGGCCACTAGGTCGCCCTGGCTGTTGAAGACGGTGCTGGAGCCATCGAACATAAGCTCGTCCTGCCCGCCTACCAGATTGACGTATGCGACGAAGGAGCCGGTGTCGGCAGCGCGCGTCGCCAGCATGCGCTCGCGTCCGCCTTGCTTGCCGACGTGGAACGGCGAAGAGCTGATATTGAGCAGCACCTCCGCGCCGGCGTACGCCTGCTCGGTCGGCGGGCCGCCGGGATACCAAATGTCTTCGCAAATGTTGACGCCGACGAGGACGCCGCCAACATCGTAGATGGGCGCGCGTGTGCCGGCCGAAAAATAGCGGTCTTCGTCGAAGACGCCATAGTTGGGCAGGAATTGCTTGTGGTAGGTGTCGACGCGCTGCCCGTTGCGGATGATGGCCGCCGCGTTGAAGAGGTCCACGTCGCGGTCGGCAAAGCCGACGACGATGGTGAGCTCCGGGTACGTGCGACTGCTTTCCGCCAGCGCCTCCAGCGCACGCAGGTTGTCACGGATGAAGCCGGGCTTGAGCAGCAGATCTTCGGGAGGGTAGCCCGTCAAAGCCAATTCCGGGAAGGCGACGAGCCGTGCACCCGCTTTGGCCGCGCGCCGCATGTCGCGCTCGATGAGCGCCAGGTTGCCTTCCAGGTCGCCGACGGTGACGTTGATCTGTGCCAGCGCCACACGCAGCCGCCGCGGCCCGTTGGTGCTGTAGCGTCCGTTCGCGGATGGACGTGAGTCGCCCATGCGTCCCCTCGCCTCTTCCTCTGCGCGTGCCAGTTGCCAGTTCATGCGATCGCGCGCTCGTACCATGAATTGTAGCACGCGGCCCTGTACCGCGCCGTGCCAGCATGGGCACCGCGTCAGGCGGCGCGAGGCGCACTCAGTTAGGGGCAGCCGGACCGTCGAGCGGGGCGGCGAGCCCTGCGTGCACGCGGCGCAGCTCCGCCAGCGCGACGTCCATCGTCGGGAACGTACGCAAGGCAATTGTGCGGCCGCCCTGAAAGAACGATACGAAGAACACGGCACGTGGCGCGCCCGCGACGTGCCAGCGCGACGGATCGTAATGCTGGATGCCCACGTACGCCTTGAAGCCCATGGAAGCGTCTTCTGCACGCGCGAGGCGCCGGCTGCGGCTCCAGCCTACAACGCTCCCCTCGACATAGGCCTCGGGCGTGGCGTCCCAGGCGGGCCGATATGCCGCCGACCACACGATTGTCAGCGCGTGTTCCTGCCGCACAGGCGACTATCCTCACATGAATTAGGGAACCTCACCCCCACCCCTCTCCTGCGAGGAGAGAGAAGCCGGATGCGAGCAGAATCCTCACCACAGACCACACAGAGACCACACAGAGAGCGGAGAGGACAGATGACTGGAGCCGGTGCGAGCGGCACTTTTGGTGCCCGCCCCTACGGGCGTTTCCTCACTCCAATTATGCTTGTCCGAACTCTGTGATCTCTGTGTCCTCTGTGGTGCGATTTCTGCGCTCTCCTCTCCCTTTGGGGCCGACCAGCAAGCAGCGTCACTCCCGGCCGACCGCCGCCGCCACAGCGCGCATCCTGGGCATGAGCTCCGCGTACTGCGCGAGGTGCAGCGACTGGGCGCCATCTTTGACGGCGGCGTCGGGATGAGGATGGATCTCCACGATCAGCCCGTCCGCGCCGGCTGCCACAGCCGCCAGCGCCACACTCGCGACGAGCGACCGCTTGCCGGTGCCCTGGCTCGGGTCCACCACCACTGGCAGGTGCGAAAGCTGCTTCACCAGCGGCACGGCGTTGATATCGACAGTGTTGCGGGTCATGCGCTCGAAGGTACGGATGCCGCGCTCGCACAGGATCACGTTGGGGTTGCCCTGCGCCAAAATGTATTCGGCGGCGAGCAGCCACTCTTCAATTGTCGCCGAGAAGCCGCGCTTGAGGAGCACCGGTTTGCCGGACCGGCCGACTTCATCCAGCAAGTAATAGTTCTGCATGTTGCGTGCGCCGATCTGCAAGATGTCGGCGTATTCGGCCACGAGCTCAACTTCAGCCGGCGTCATCACTTCGGTAACGACGGCCAGCCCTGTCTGCTGGCGGGCGAGCGCGAGCAGCTTCAGTCCCGCCGCGCCAAGGCCACGAAAGCCGTACGGCGAAGTGGACGGCTTATAGGCTCCCCCGCGCAGGACGGTCGCCCCACCGGCCCGCGCTGCGTGCGCCGCCGCCATCAGCTGCTCTTCGCTCTCGACGGTACAGGGCCCCGCCATCATGACGACCTCGCTGCCCCCGATCACCACCTCGCCGCCGGGGGACGGCACGTGCACCAGCGTCGCCTCGGGATGGAACTCGCGGCTGGCCAGCTTGTATGGCTTGGAGACCTCCAGCACCTGCTCGACACCGTCCAGGCCTTCGAGCATGGCACCAAGCTCCGGCGTGATGCTGCCTAGCGCACTGGCAACGCCGGACGCGCCAACCGGACCAAGGATGCCGATGATGGTGCGCTCGGCGCCCGCGGAGATGTGCGGGGTCAGCGCACGCTCGCGCAGTCGCGCCAGCACGCCTTCGATATCGGCCGCGCTAGCATCGCGGCGCATGACAACGATCATAGAAGATCTCCTTGTGGCAGCGGCTTCACGCCGAGGCGTCGAAACCCGAGAAAACTATCCGAGAAAACTATCCGAGAAAACTATCCGAGAAAACTATCCGAGAAAACCTCGCGGATGTCGTAGCAGATCGCCCGCGCGCCGGTGATG
>Ga0070707_100002356_pt1 | contig 18019 bp, 17 predicted proteins | sample KBSK5502metaG_FD_65468 | JGI IMG/M metagenome (GOLD analysis project Ga0070707, IMG submission 65468) | Corn, switchgrass and miscanthus rhizosphere microbial communities from Kellogg Biological Station, Michigan, USA - KBS K5-50-2 metaG | ecosystem: Host-associated > Plants > Roots >... | reverse complement strand
GCCACGTGGCTCGAGGGAATTTCTGTCGTCACGGCCTGCATGCGGCTGGCGAACTGGCGCTCGGCCCCTGGCGGAATCACCTCGTCGTTCGACGCGACCATGTACCAGCTCGGGTAGGACTGCCAGGCCGGCGAGCCCATGACGTCGTCGAAGGTCGACATGGCCAGCGGCTGCTGGACTGCGCACATGACCTTGGCCTTACCGGGCTCGACGTCGGCCGCGAAGTGGCCGACGAAGTCGTCTTCGGGCAGCCAGGCGAAGCCTTGCTCATCGACGTCGACGTGTGCCAGCGCCGGGGTTGGCGGTCCCTGGGCCAGAAGATCCTTGATGGATTCGCCCTGGTCCAGGCCGAAGGCCGCGATGTACACCAGGCCGTCCACGTTCGGGGCGTCGTCGCCAAGAGCCGTCATGATCTGACCTCCGTAGGAGTGCCCGACGACGATTGTCGGGCCATCCTGGCGGGCCAGAACCTCGCGCAGTCGCGCCACGTCATTGGCTAGCGACGACTCGGGAAACTGCGGCGCTGTGACGTGATAGTCCTCCGCCTGCAGGCGCTCGATGACCCCATCCCAGCAAGATCCATCGGCCCAGGCGCCGTGCACGAGGACGATGTTCGGCAGAACCGCCATTGCGCTTGCTCCTTCCGGGCGAGCGGCAGGGCTTACGCCGCCTTTACTGCTTCGGCGATCTTTAGTTATGCCCGCGGCCACCACGGGCCAACCTGCTCGGGGCCGATGCCGGCCCAGGGTCGGCGTCTCCGTTACCGCCCGGACTGGTGGCCGGCCGAGCTGCCCGGAGCTGCCACCTGGGCCAGCGCGTTCTGGTCCGCAAGGGCGATCGCCAGCTGACCAAGCGCTGTTGGATGGAACGGGGCCGCCGCACCGAGTCCCTGCACGTACGGCTGCAGTGAACAAAGCTGATGACCAGCGAAGCTGGGTTGCGCCGACTGGAACCCGGCCTGGGCGGCGCCCTTGGCCAGGACCTGGTTCAAGGCTGTTAGCCAGGTGGTCAGCGTGCGGATCTTGGCCGCGGTGAGCCCGCGCTGGACGACGCAGGAAATGTCGCTGCCGAACGGGTCGTAGTAGCGGTTGATGATCACCTTTGGATGACCGGGCAGGCTGCCAAGCTGGATGAGCAGTTGAAGGTAGCTGGTGCTGAGGGCGGCTAGCTTCTGCTGGAAGTACGCGGATGTGGCCCGGTTGTCGCAGCGCGTCGCGACGGCGCAGTAGGCGAGGATGGTCGACCACCTGAAGATCATCCGCGCCTACGCTCACGATCACGACCGACGCGTTCTTGATCCGGCTTGCCGAGGCGATTTGAGCAGGGAGCTGGAGCCCGTCGCGCTGCTGTGGGCCGAGGATTCCGGCCTGGATAGTTGCGCTGTCGCAGGCCAGGTTGAGGGCTTTCCAGCCGTTCGCGACGGCGAGGTCCGTGGCGTACGAGTCGGGGCTGCGGCCGCAGCCGCGGTCGGTCGCCGACGAGCGTGGTGCCGCTGGAAGGCCAGCTCCCGCGGCGGTGGAGTCGCCCAAGACGACTTCCTGGACTCCGCTCACCAACGGGTGCGACGGTCTCAGGCCCGGTACCGAGATCGGCGCGCTGGCGACGAGCTGGTTGAGCGAATGGACGTTCTTCAGCGCCGCATGAGCACCGCTGGCGGTCAGCACGATGGCGCCAGCGTTGATCAGCTCGGTCACTGCCAGTGCCGCAGCCAGAAGCCACGCCGTGGACCCTGGCGGCAGCCTGCGCCAGCCAGCGACGGCACCGGCAAGAACCAGCGCGATGAGCCCCGCCGCGCCCGTTTCCCAGCTGAAGTAGTGTTCCCAGCCGGCTACTAGCTGGGACCGCAGCGTGGCCGCCGCTCGACTCACGCTGGCTCCCTGCACGAACTGGGTGAGCTCGCTGTTGAGCGTGATCTGGCTCAGCTCGAGCCGGGGCCGGACCGGGCCCGGGAAGGACACAACCGTGGCCAGCGACTGGCCGAACAAGTCCACCTCGCCTGGTCCGGAGAGGCTCGGCCGCAGGGTGGTGCCTACGTTGATCACCTGACCGGCCACGGCCACCGTCTGCATGGGGGTGCTGGCAAGCGCTACGCCCACGGCCACTAGCGCCGTCATGATGATGCCGGTGGCCCAGAGCAGCGGCCTGGCCACCCATCGCAGGCGTGACCGGTGGGCCGAAGCCAGCTGTGCTGCCGCCTGATCATCCATGGCCATAGGTCGTGCGCGCTACCCAGCAACCCGGCGCGTATGCGGGACTCTTCGCCGGATGCCAAGCCAAACCGCTGTCCGGCCGAGGCCGACTGCCAAGCCTGGCTGCCTCACCAGCGGGCATACCCGGGAGGTCAGATCAGCCCGGCAGCCCGCGGGTGCGTGCCGTAGCGGATAATGTGGCAGGCGCTGGTTGAAGCGGACGGCCAGGCTGACTGATCCGCCCCAGCGCGGAACATGAGAGATCGCAGAGGTTTGTGCCAGTATCGTCAGGTAATCCCGGCGACAGGCCCGATGGCGCCCTCCCCGCGACGGACCCGAGGAGCTTACCGAATCGTCCGTCACAGCCAATTTCGCATAACATACCCAGGATTGCGGCCAGGGGGCCCTCGATGTGGGATGGGGCGATAGACCCAGTGGACACGGTGAAGTACTCCATCGTTATCCCCATATACAACGAGGAGGAATCCTTCCCGGCGCTGGTCAAGCGGCTGCGCGAGGTCATGGAACAGCTCGATGGCCCCACTGAGGTTGTCCTCGTCGACGACGGCAGCAAGGATGCCAGCTACGAGCTGATGACGCAGGTCAACACCGAGGACCCGAGATTCAAGATCGTTCAGCTTTCCCGGAACTTCGGCCATCAGATCGCTATCACGGCCGGCATGGATGTCGCGTCAGGGCAGGCCGTGATCGTGATGGACGCCGATCTCCAGGACCCGCCGGAGGTCATTCTCCAGATGGCGCAGCGATGGCAGGAGGGCTATGAGGTCGTCTATGCCGTCCGTGAGCGTCGCGACGGCGAGACTCTCTTTAAGCGCAAGACGGCTACGATCTTCTACGGCATTCAGCGGCGGCTTGCCGAGATTGACCAGCCAATGGAAGTCGGGGATTTCCGGTTGGTCGACCGGAAGGCGCTGGATGCCTTCCTGCAGATGCGAGAGCGGAACAGGTATGTCCGCGGGATGTTTTCCTGGATCGGATTCCGCCAAACGGCGGTGCCCTACAGCCGGGCGTCGCGCGAGGCCGGCCAGAGCAAGTACCCGTTCCGCAAGATGATGCGGCTGGCGCTGGATGGCTTCGTTGGCTTCTCCACTGCGCCCCTGCGATTGACGCTTACGGCCGGGCTGGTGATGGCCGTTGGCTCATTGCTCTGTGGCATCGTGGTGATAGCCCTGAAGCTCGCCGGAGTGTCCTATGTTCCCGGCCTTGCTTCATTGCTAGTCGCCATCACCTTCCTCAACGGGGTGCAGCTGACGGTGATTGGCATGGTGGGCCAGTACGTCGCCAGGATTTACGACGAAGCCCGAGCTCGGCCGCTGTACCTGGTGCGGGAGGCCCGGGGGTTCTCCGGGGGCAACGACGCTGATGAGGACACGCTGTGGCCAGCCGTGAGCAAGGACAGCTGACGCGCGGCCAGCGTGTCCCGCCCTCATGACAGCGGCACTAGGGCACCAAGATGACGGATCGGCCGGCGATGCCGGGTCGAAGCTTGTGGATCCCGCGACGGCGGTAGCGGCTCAGCCACGCCCCCGGCGCGATTGGCGGGACTGGCGCATGTGGGCCCGCTCACCGGTGGTACAAGGCCTGGCCGCGCTGGCTATCTATACAGTTGCCTGGCTGTCGACTACCGGCGCGCCGATGCTCAACCACCTGAGCAACGCTCATCTGGACCAGGCGAGCATGGACCCCAATTTCTACACGTGGTGTCTGCGCTGGTGGCCGTACGCGCTCGGCCACGGCTACAACCCGCTGTTCACGCACGCGCTCGAGGCGCCGGCCGGCCACTCGCTCGCCTGGGTCACCACGGTGCCGCCAATCGCCTTGCTGGCGACGCCGCTCACGCTGACCGTCGGCCCGGTGATGACCTTCAACCTTGTCACCGCGGTCGCCTTGCCGCTGGCAGCCTGGGCTGCCTTCATCATGTGCCGACGCCTGACCAGGCAATTCTGGCCGTCTCTCATCGGCGGCGCCGTGTTCGGGTTCTCGGCCTACCAGATGAACCACGTGACGGCCGGCCAGCTCAATCTCGTCTACTCGCTGTTGCTGCCGATCCTTGGCTACCTCATCGTCCGGTGGTACGAGGGCAGCATCGGGGTGCGGGCGTTCGTGCTTCTCGCCGGGCTTTTGATGACCGTGCAGTTCTACCTGTTCCTCGAGACCTTCGCGGACCTCACCGCCATCCTGGCCGTGTCGCTGATCGCCGCAATCGCGCTGGCCGGCCCCACTGCCAGGCCGGCTGTGCTCCGCCTCGCGAAGCAGCTCGGGCTCGCCTACGGGATCGCGATTGCGTTCGCTCTGCCGTATCTCGGGTACGCCCTGACGTCCCGACCGCCCAACTTGAAGACTGTCACCGAGCTGGACGTGGCCAGTCTGATCGTGCCCCGGCCAAAGAACGTCGGTGGCGCTGGCTGGTTGCAGCACCTCGCCGCCGCGCCACACCCGATCTCGGCGGCCGGTTACGTCGGGATCCCGCTGCTAGTGGTAGCCATCGTGCTGGCCATCACCCGCTGGTCGAGCCGCCTCGTGCGATTCCTGACCTGCATGCTCGTCTTCATCATCGTGGCGTCGCTAGGCCGGGTGTTCTACGTCGAAGGGCACCAGCTCACCAGCTTGCCCTGGTCGCAGCTCTGGAGCCTGCCGATTGTCAGGAACGCCTACCCGGCCCGGCTCATGCTGTTCGCCTACCTGGTGCTGGCCGTCGTGACGGCGCTGTTCCTCGTCAGGCCGGCCAGGTGGCCATGGCTGCGGTGGGCGGCCGGCCTGCTGGTAATCGCGGCCATCGCCCAGGACGCGCCGACGATGCCGGTTCTGCGGCAGACTACGGTGCCGACCTTCGTATCCTCATCGGCGTACCGGAGCACCCTGAAGCCCGGCGAGATCGTCGTCGTCGTCTCCCGTATCGGCAATGCGGGCATGCTCTGGCAGGCCGACACGGACTTCCATACGCGCCTGGCCGGCGGCTACCTCAATCAGGCGATCAACACCCGCACTGACCTGCCAACGGAAGTGCAGGCCCTCGCGCACGCCACACCGCAGATCGTCGCGCAGTTCGAGGCGTATGTCAGGCAGCAGAAGATCGGCGCGATTCTGGTCGACCGCAGGCAGGAGCCTCGCTGGGTGGGCATCTTCTGGAAGGTCGGGCTGCAGGGCCACCGGATCGGGGACGTGCTGGTCTATCCCATTAATGGCTGCCGTACCTGCCATGCGCTGAGCCAGTCTCAGATTGGTCCGCCCAAGTCGCTGGCGGCCGCTGCGGCCAGCGGGTCTGGCGCCTCGAGCAGGGGCGCATAGCCAGTCAGTGATTCGGATCCGGGTAGTCATCGGTCAGCTCGAGATCGGCTGGGATCCTGCGCTCAACAGCCGGCGCATCACCTCGTTCCTGCGGGCGGAGGCCGCTCCTGGCAGCCTCGTCGTGCTTCCAGAGGCGGCACTGTCCGGCTACGACGACGAGCTCTCGGGGCTAGCGAGGCTCGATGACCGCGCGCTGGCGACCGCGGCGGCGGAGGTCGCGGCCACGGTGGCCGAGCGTGACCTCCACGTCCTGTGCGGCTCGCTACTGCGCGAGCAAGGCTCGTGGTACAACGCCGCGCTGTATTTCGGTCCGGCGGGCGAGCGCTGGGTCTATCGCAAGGTCAATCTCGCCACGCACGAGCGTGGCCGTCTCGCCGCTGGATCCGCGCTCCCGCTGCTCGCCTTGCCGACACGGCAACGCATCAGCGCGGCTGCCGAGCGCTTGCTACAGGTCAGAATCGGCGTCCAGTTGTGCCGAGAACTGAAGTTTCCGGAACAGTGGCACATCCTCGTCCGCCGCGGGGCGCAGATACTCGCCTACCTGACGTACGCGGCCAATCCGCAGATCGCCGATGGCGTCTGGCGCAGCCACCTCATCAGCCGCGCCGCGGAAACCCAGCGATTCGTGCTGGCCGCCAATGTGGCGAGTCGGGACCAGCATTGCCCGAGCCTCGTCGTCTCGCCGCGGGGCGACGTTCTCGCGGAGTCTACGAATGCCAGTCAGCAGGCGCTGCACGCGGAAATCGACCTCACCGAGGTGTCTGACTGGCTGCTGTCGCAGCAGCGCGACGACGTCGTCAGCGTTTCCTACGCTGGCCAGATGGACGACGGCCAGGCGGCGTGCTAGTACGAACGGCACATCCCCAGAAGGTAGGCCGAACCGGTCGACCATCGACGGCGGCGTAAACCCGCGCGTCGCGCAGCGCGTCCCTGCCACAGGACGTCGATGCGACTGCGGGGGGACGACTGAGGAGGAGGCCGCGGCGTGACATGGGACGAGGTGCTCGCCTACTGCCTGAGCAAGCCCGGTGCCTGGCAGGACGAGCCTTGGGATGGCGATGTCGTCGCCAAGGTGAGCACCAAGATCTTCGCGTTCCTAGGGTCCGACGGCGGCGACGCCGTCGGTCTCAAATGCGCTCCGACCCGCGAGGCCGCCGACGAGTGGCTGGCCCGTTACCCCGACGACGCCGCTGCGATGGCCTATATCGGCCGGTCCGGCTGGAATACGCTCCGGATCGGCGGCGCAATTCCGGCTGAGGAGCTGTGCGAAGCTATCGATGCGTCCTACGAGGGCGTAGTGAGCAAGCTGCCGAAGAAGGATCGCCCGGCCGGCTGAACTCGGTTGCACGGCCCTGCCGCGGCGGGTCAACATGGCCGGATGACATGGACTGCACCGGAAGTAACACGTCGCGAGCCGCCGGATGTCGCCGATGAGCGAAGTGCCCTGCAGGGGTGGCTCGACTATCACCGCGCCACGCTGCTGTGGAAATGCAGTGGCCTGGACGGCGAGCAGCTGACTGCCCGCCCGGTGCACTCCTCCACGCTGTCGCTGCTCGGTCTCGTGCGGCACATGGCGGAGGTGGAGCGCTCGTGGTTCCGGACCAGGTTCGCCGGGCAGGGCGACCTCGGGCTCTTGTACTGCAGCGACGAGTTCATCGATGGTGACTTCGACCTGACTGACGCCGCCGAGGCGGAACGCGACTTTGCTACGTTCGCCGTCGAGTGCGCAGCGGCCGACGAGGCCGTGGCTGGCCGGTCTCTGGACGATACATTCGCCAATCCACGCGGAGGCGGGCCGATGGATCTGCGGTGGATCTACCTCCACATGATCGAGGAGTACGCACGTCATAACGGTCACGCCGATCTGCTGCGCGAGCTGATCGACGGGGTCACCGGCGATTAGCCAGTGCCGCTCGCACTCAGGCGCTCGAGCCTGGCCACGGTATCGGCCAGCTCGGCTACCAGCGAGCCGATGACGTCGGCAACGGGCCTGACCTCGTTCATCCGGCCGACGATCTGGCCGACCGGCATCGGGATCACATCGGGATTGCCCGACTGCATCAGGCGCTGATGCGCCTCGCTCACCAGCAGGTTCTGCAGCGGCATCGGCAACGGATCCGGGGCGCCAGGAGCCAGCCAGGCGTCGGTCCAGCTGTTCTTCAGCAGCCGAGCCGGCTTACCCGAGTAGATACGCGACCGGACGGTATCGGACGAGGTAGCTTTCAGGAGGGCTTCGCGCAGGCCCGGTAGCGGCGACAAGCTCGCATACTCCGATGTGAGCAGCCAGGCCGAGCCCATCCAGACCCCGGCGGCGCCGAGCGCAAGAGCCGCCGCGATCTGCCGGCCGCTGCCGATACCGCCGGCGGCGAGCACGGGCACTGCGGGGCCAACAGCGTCGACCACCTCGGGGATCAGCACCATGCTGGCTATCTCACCGGTGTGACCGCCTGCCTCGTATCCCTGCGCGACGACGACGTCGACACCAGCCTCGACGTGCGAGCGCGCATGCGCGGCCTTCCCGGCTAGCGCGGCGACCAGCATCCCGCGGTCGTGGGCACTATCGATGACGTCAGCGGGCGGTGAACCGAGCGCGTTGGCAATGAGCCGAGCCGGATGCGCGAGCGCAACCTCAACCTGCGCCCGCGCGACGGAGTGCAGCCAGCCAAGCACGCCCTCGGCTGCGCGGGCGTCGGCCGGCAGCGGCGGCACGCCGAGCTTCAACAGGGTCTGGTCGACGAACTCGCGATGGCCGGCCGGGATCAGCTGGTTGAGATCGATGGCTGCGCCCTCGGCCGGGATCTTGGCCGGCATGACCACGTCGATCCCGTACGGGCGGCCGCCGGTATTGGTGTCCATCCAGTCCAGGACCTTGTCGAGGTCAGCCGCGTCGTTGAAGCGGACGCAGCCGAGCACGCCGAGACCACCCGCTCGGCTGATCGCGGCGGCGACGTGCTCCGACGGAGTAAAGCCGACGATTGGGTGCTCGATGCCGAGCTGATCGCAGAGCGGCGTGCGCATGCGTGGGCCTCCTCAGGCAGGCTGAGCAGCTGCCCCGGGCGTCGCGGCCACCTCGGCTGAGCCACCAGCCGGTTCCGTCGCCTGGCCCTGCGCGGCTGCGAGCTGTTCCTCGGCGTACTTGCGAGCCCATCGGTAGTCGGCCTTCCCGGCCGGCGTGCGGCTGATCTGCTCGACCAGCCACACGGACCTGGGCACCTTGTAGCCGGCGACCTGTGTCCGTAGATGCGCCTCAAGCTCCGCAAGGTCGACAGTGTGGCCATCGCGTGGCTGTACTACCGCGGCCACCCGCTGGCCGAGGCGCTCGTCCGGTACGCCGATGACCAAAGCGTCGAAGACGCTGCTGAACGACTTCAGCGCGCCTTCGACCTCTTCCGGGTACACCTTCTCGCCGCCGGTGTTGACGCAGGTGTTGCCGCGGCCGAGCAGGGTGATGGTGCCGTCATCCTCTACCCTGGCGAAATCGCCAGGCACGGCGTACCGGACGCCGTCGACCTCGGCGAACAGCGCCGCCGTCTTGACCGGGTCCTTGTAGTAGCCGAGCGGGATGTGCCCGCCGCGCGCGATCCTGCCGATGCCGCCGGGGCCGACCGGCTTGTCGTGCTCGTCGATCACGATCGTGGACGGGCCAGCCGTGACGGTCGGGCCTTCGGCTTTCTTGTTGCCCGCTGACACGTACCCGAGCCCGGTGAAGCCCGTCTCTGACGCGCCGATCGCGTCCGTGATGACGATGTTGGGCAGCAGCGTGAGGTACTGGTCCTTGACGCTCGGCGAGAAGAGCGCCGCGTTGCTCGAGATCGCGAGCAGCGAGGAGACGTCGTACTCCTGTTGCTGGTACGCCTCGATCAGCGGCCTGGCCATCGCGTCGCCCGTGATCATCAGCACGTTGGCCCGATACCGCTGCACGGCGCGCCAGACTGCGTGCGGGTCGAACTGCGGCACGAACACAACGGTGTCGCCGCTGAACAGCCCTGGCAGCGTTCCCCATTGGGCGCTGCCGTGGATGAGCGGCGCAGTCGTCAGCCGGACCATGCCCGCCGGCCCGGCGGTACCGCGCCGGATCTGTTCCCACTCATCCGTCAGGCGCTCGCCCGTGGTGAAGTCGATGCCGCCGCCGAGCGTGCGCCACACATCTTCGTGCCGCCACAGCACCCCCTTCGGGTAGCCCGTCGTGCCGCCGGTGTAGAGCATGTAGATGTCATCCGCGCTGCGCTCGCCGAAGTCGCGGACAGCGGATATTCCGGCGAGCGCCGTGGCGAAGTCGGCAGCACGGTCAGGCAGGGGAGAACCGCTGCCGTCATCGATGGCCAGCGCGGCCCTGATGCCGGGGTAGTCGGGCAGAAGCGCCGCGACCTTGTCGCTGAACCCCCGGTCATAGACCAGGCCGACGAGCTCCGCCTCGCTGAACAGGTACCGAAGCTCGGTTTCCACGTACCGGTAGTTGACGTTGACGGGTATGGCCCGCAGCTTGTAGCAGGCGAGGATCGCCTCGATCAGCTCGATGGAGTTCCGCCCGTAGACACCCACATGGTCGCCGCGACCCACGCCCGCAGCGGCGAGGCAGTGAGCGACCTGATTGCTCCGGGCTTCCAGATCGCGGTAGCTGATCTCGGCGTCTCCGCAGGCGATAGCCAGGCGCTCGGGAACCGCGTCGGCCGCATGCTCGAAAAGGTCAGCGATGTTCAGCGCCATGGGTATGAAACTAGAACGTGTTATCGTTCGGCACAAGCTCTTCGCCACGCTTGAGGGGGCCGCCCGCCATGACCGCGAATCCTGCCGATGAGGAGCAGCCGCACGCGGTGGTCGAGCTGCGCGGGCACGTTCTGATCGTCACGATGAACCGGCCGCATGCGCGCAATGCGCTCAGCGGGCCGATGATGGCGATCATGAAGCAGGCCTGGGATCAGGTCGACAACGACCCGCGCGTGCGATCGTGCATCCTGACCGGGGCCGGCGGCGCCTTTTGCGCCGGGGCGGACCTGAAGGCGATGACGGCGTCGCATCCCAGCGACTCCTTCCGCTCGGGCGCGATGGACCCGTCAGTGATCGAGCCGCTGCTCAAGGGCAGGCGGCTGACCAAGCCGCTCATCGCCGCGGTCGAGGGCCCGGCGATCGCGGGCGGCACCGAGATCTTGCAGGCGACGGACATCCGGGTGGCCGGCCGGAGCGCGAAGTTCGGGATCTCCGAGGCGCGGTGGGGCCTGTTCCCGCTGGGTGGCTCCGCAGTGCGGCTGGTGCGCCAGATCCCTTACACCATGGCGGCCGACCTGCTGCTCACCGGTCGGCACATCACCGCAGACGAAGCGCTGGCCATTGGGCTGATCGGATACGTGGTCGACGACGGCAACGCGCTGGCGAAGGCGCTGGAGATCGCCGAGATGATCGCCGCGAACGGCCCGCTCGCCGTCCAGGCCATTCTGGCGACAATCCGCGAGTCCGAGGGGATGCCGGAGAACGAGGCGTTTGCCCTTGAGGCGAAGCTCGGCATGGCAGTCTTCGCGAGCCACGACGCCAAGGAAGGCCCGCGGGCGTTCGCCGAGAAGCGCAAGCCGGACTTCACCGGACAATAACCGCATCCCAGCGCGGTAGCCAACGTCATCGTTGCCTATCTACTGACGTTGTATCAGCAGCAGAGTGGCAACCATGTCGTTCGCGGCGGCGTGGTTAGCGGCGGGGGGTCCGCGGCGGCGGCGATCGTCCGCTTGCCCTTGGCGTCCAGACCTAGAACGTGTTTCACTCTGATCCGTGACTACGCCGCCCGTTGCGCCGCTCAGCGCGCCGCTCGACATCAGCTTCGACTACACGCGGTCGCTCGGCCCGGTGCTCAGCCGCTTCATGGCCGGGCTGGCGCAGCGGCGGATCCTCGGGTCGCGCAGCGCCGACGGCCGCGTCTACGTGCCGCCGGCCGAGTACGACCCCGTGACCTTCGCCAGCCCGGCCGAACTCGTCCCGGTAGGGCCCGGCGGCATCGTGCTCACCTGGTCCTGGCAGACAGAGCCGCGCGAAGGCCAGCCGCTCGGCCACCCGTTCGCGTGGGCGCTCATCAGGCTCGACGGGGCCGACACAGGGATGCTGCACGCCGTCGACGCTGGCATTTCAGCCAACATGCACACCGGCATGCGCGTACAGCCGCGCTGGGCCGACAATCCAGCCGGTCACATCACCGACATTGTCTGCTTCGAGCCCGAGTCGACTGACCCGAGCGATCGGGCGGCATCGGCAGCCGGCGACCCCGTTCTTATCGAGACTGCTGGCGCAGGCCCAGGCATGATCGTCACGCCGGTGCGCCTGCACTACCGGCATAGCGCCTCGGCTGAGGAGAGCCGCTACCTACGCGGCCTGGCGGAGGGCAAGGTCATCGGCCAGCGCTGTCCCGCGTGCGGCAAGGTCTATGTGCCGCCGCGCGGCGCGTGCCCGGTTGACGGCGTGCCGACCACGATCGACGTCGAGCTTCCCGATGTCGGCACCGTGACGACGTTCTGCATCGTCAACGTGCCGTTCCAGGGCCAGCGCGTGCCGTCCCCGTACGTAGCGGCTTCGGTGCTGCTCGACGGGGCCGACATCGCGTTCCAGCACCTGATTCTCGGCTGCCAGCCGGACGAGGTGCGGATGGGCATGCGCGTCCGCGCCGTCTGGAAGCCGCCCGAGCAGTGGGGAACGACGTCGGAGAACATCGACCACTTCGAGCCCACCGGGGAGCCGGACGCACTCTACGACTCCTACGCACACCACCTGTGAAAGGACTGGCCGCCGTGCGCGAAGTCGCAGTCGTCGGGTTTGCGGAGGCACCGAACATGCGCCACACCGACGGCACCACGAACGGCGTAGAGATGCTCGTCCCGATCTTCCGCGAGGTCTTCGACCAGATCGGCCTGACCAAGGACGACGTCGGCTTCTGGTGCTCAGGGTCGTCGGACTACCTCGCCGGCCGTGCCTTCTCGTTCGTGTCGGCCGTGGACGCCATCGGCGCGTTCCCGCCCGTGATGGAGTCGCACGTCGAGATGGACGCCGCGTTCGCGCTGTACGAAGCGTGGGTCAAAGTGCTGACCGGCGAGGCCGACATCGCGCTGGCCTACGGCTTCGGCAAGTCGTCGGCCGGCGACCTGCGCCGGGTGCTCGCCCTCCAGCTTGATCCGTACGTCATGGCGCCCCTGTGGCCAGACTCGGTGAGCATCGCCGCGCTGCAAGCTCGGCTCGGGCTTGACAACAACCTTTGGACGGAACGGGGCATGGCCGAGGTCGCCGCCCGCAGCCGGGCCGCGGCCGTATCGAACGCCAGGGCCCAGCTTTCCGGCGAGGTGACTGTCGACGATCTGCTGGCCGAGCCGTACATCGCCGATCCGCTGCGGGCGCACGACTGCGCGCCCATCACCGACGGCGCGGCCGTCGTGATCATCGCGGCCGCGGAGCGGGCACGCGAGCTATGCCAGCGACCGGCCTGGATTACCGGATTCGAGCACCGGATCGACTCGGGCTCCTTCGGCGCGCGCGACCTCACGACGTCTGCCTCGGCCGCCGCCGCCGGTGCGGCGGCCGGCGCGGCGGGAGTCGAGGTGGCTGAGCTGCACGCGCCGTTCACGCATCAGGAGATCCTGCTCGGCGGAGCGCTCGGGCTACCCGAATCCGTCCGCATCAGCCCGTCCGGCGGCGCGCTCGCCGGGAACGCGATGTTCGCGGCCGGCCTGGCCAGGATCGGTCATGCGGCCCGGCAGATTAGCTCCGGGGCCGCCGACCGCGCGCTCGGGCACGCCACCAGCGGCCCGGCCTTGCAGCAGAACCTCGTGTGCGTGATGGAGGCGAGATGACCAGCGGCTCACCGGCACAACGCGCGGCCGTGCTCGGCTGCGGGCAGACACATCACCGCAGCAAGCGCCCGGACGTGTCGATCGCCGGATTGTGTCGTGAGGCCGTTGACCGGGCCCTGGCCGACGCCGGCCTAGAGCTCGCCGACATCGACGCGGTTGTCGTCGGGAAGGCGCCTGACCTATTCGAGGGCGTCATGATGCCCGAGCTGTACCTCGCGGATGCGCTCGGAGCCGTGGGCAAGCCGCTGCTGCGGGTCCACACGGCTGGCTCGGTCGGCGGTGCTACCGGCGTCGTCGCGGCGAGCCTCGTCCAGGCCGGCGTGCATCGCCGGGTGCTCGCGGTCGCGTTCGAGAAGCAGTCCGAGTCCAACGCGATGTGGGCGCTGTCCATCTCGCCCCCGTTCTCTATGCCGCTGCTCGCGGGCGCGGGAGGCTACTTCGCGCCGCACGTTCGCTCCTATATCCGCCGCAGCGGCGCACCGACGCATGTGGGCGCGCTCGTCGCGGTCAAGGACCGGCGCAACGGCGCCCGGAACCCGTACGCCCACTTGCGGCAGCCAGACATCACGCTGGAGTCGGTGCAGGCCTCGCCGATGCTGTGGGACCCGGTGCGCTACGACGAGACGTGTCCGTCGTCGGATGGCGCGTGCGCGATCGTCATCGGCGACCAGGCGGCGGCGGAGGCGTCCGGCCGCCCGGTGGCGTGGATCCGGGCGACCTCGATGCGCACGGAGCCGACGATGTTCTCCGGCAAGGACAACGTGAACCCCCGTGCCGGGGCCGACGCCGCCGCGGCGCTGTGGGCCAAGGCCGGGATTACCCGGCCGATCGACGAGATCGACGTGGCAGAGATCTACGTGCCGTTTTCGTGGTTCGAGCCGATGTGGCTGGAGAACCTCGGGTTCGCCGCGGCAGGCGAAGGCTGGAAGCTGACCGAGGCAGGCGAGACCGAAATCGGCGGGCTCATGCCGATCAACCCGTCTGGCGGCGTGCTGTGCTCCAACCCGATCGGGGCGTCCGGGCTGCTCCGGTTCGCCGAGTCGGCCATGCAGGTAATGGGCAAGGCTGGCGAGCACCAGGTGGCCGGAGCCAGGACCGCGCTCGGGCACGCCTACGGCGGCGGCTCGCAATACTTCTCCATGTGGGTGGTCGCAGACACCCCCGACTGAGGGCTCGTCAAGCGGTGCGCACGATCTGGCTGGGCGGCCCGCGTTATTAATAACGCTGGACGTTAATAACGTTTCGCGTTATCATTGCTGACGTGATCCGATCCTTTCGAAACCAGGACACCGAGGCTGTCTGGAAGCGGCGACAGTCCCGAAGATTAGACGGAGCCGGGCAACGAGCGGCGCAGCGCAAACTCGCGATACTGGACGCAGCGGAGCTGTTATCCGACGTGCGCGTGCCTCCCGGCAACCGGCTGGAGAAGCTCTCCGGGGCGCGAGTCGGGGAGTACGGCATCCGGATCAATCAGCAATGGCGCAGTTGCTTCCGCTGGTCCGATGCAGGGCCGGAGGACGTCGAGATCGTTGACTACCACTAAGGAGGAAGCATGGAGCGCGACGTAGCAATGGACCCCGTGCACCCTGGCGAGATCCTCTACGAGGAGTTCCTGGCGCCTCTTGCCCTGAGCCAATACCAGCTAGCCAAGGAGATCAGCGTTCCAGCGCGGCGGATTAACGAGATCGTTCACGGTCAGCGTCGTATCACTGCCGACACAGCGCTGAGGCTGGCGCGCTTCTTCGGTACTTCCGAGCGCTTCTGGCTTAACTTGCAGGCGCAGTATGACCTTGAGGTCGAGAAGGACAGGCTCGGCGACACCCTCGACGGGATCAGGCCCATGAGTGCAGCGAGTTAACCACCGTGCCCCCCGGCCGAATTAGCCGTAGGTGACCGGTAGCCGTTTCACGCCGTTGAGCCAGCCGGAGCGCAGCCGCTCCGCGTCGCCCGCCTTGCTGATCGCCGGGATCGCGTCGGCGATCGCGTTGAACATCAGGTCGATCTCGAGTCGGGCGAGGTTGGCGCCGAGGCAATAGTGCGCGCCGGTGCCACCGAACCCGACGTGCGGATTGGGGCTGCGCAGGACGTTGAACTGCTCTGGGTTCTCGAAGACCTCTTCGTCGAAGTTAGCTGACCGGTAGAACATGCCGACCCGCTGGCCCTTCTTGATCTGCTGGCCTCCGACGTCGGTGTCTTTCGTTGCGGTCCGCTGGAACACCGTGACGGGCGTCGCCCACCGGACGATCTCATCGACCGCTGTGTCTGGCCGCTCGGCTTTGAACAGCTCCCACTGATCGGGGTGGTCCAGGAAGGCGAGCATGCCATGTGAGATGGCGTTCCTGGTGGTCTCGTTGCCCGCCACGGCTAGCAAGATGACGAAGAAGCCGAACTCATCCGACGTCAGCTCATCGCCGTCGACTTGGGCGTTTACCAGCTTGGTGACGATGTCGTCGCGGGGGCAGGCGCGCCGGTCTTCGGCCATCACCATGCTGTAGCCGAGTATCTCGGCAGCTGCGGTCTCGCCGTCGCCGGAGGACTCGGGGTCGTCGTAGCCGACCATGTCGTTGGACCAGGCAAACAGCTTGTGCCTGTCTTCCTGAGGCACCCCGATGAGCTCGGCGATAGCTTGCAACGGCAGCTCGCAGGCGACGTCGGTGACGAAGTCCCCCGTGCCTTTCTCAAGCGCATCTTGAACGATCTTCTTCGCTCGGTCGTTCAGGACATCTCGCAGGCTGTTGATCGCGCGCGGGGTAAAGCCGCGCGAGACGATGCCACGTACCTTCGTGTGATGGGGCGGGTCGATGTTGAGCATGATCACCCGCTGCATCTCGATCTGCTCGCGGGTACTGCCGCTGGCGAACCGGACGATAGCCGTGTTCTCGTAGCTGGAGAACGTATCACTGTCGCGGGAGATCGCGACCACGTCACGATGCTTAGTGACCGCCCAGAAGCCGTCGTCGTTGAATCCCATGTCTGAGGGCTGGGGATTCCACCAGATGGGTGCGGCTCGGCGCAGCTCCGCCAGCTCCTCGTGCGGCACGCGCTCCGCGTAGAGGTCAGGATCAGTGAGGTCGAAGCCTGGCGCGATCCGCGGCTGAGCCATGACGGGCCTCCAGATCTGTAACGTGTTCTAGTGGGATTGAAGCACGCCCGAAGCCAGCGGTGAACTGCCATCCACTCGAATTTTTAAGAACACGTTCTACTATGTGGGCACGGCCCGAGGGTTTGTCCGAGGGCCTGATGACATCGCGCGCGAACGCGGAGGAGCAGCTGTGGGTAATGCGGTGATTGTCGAAGCGGTCCGGACGCCGATCGGCAGGCGGCGCGGGGCGCTGGCGGGCTTGCACCCCGCTGAGCTGCTCGGACATGTGCAGACCGCGCTGCTCGCGCGCGCTGGTCTCGACCCGGCCGCCGTCGAGCAGGTAGCCGGCGGCTGCGTCACTCAAGCTGGCGAGCAGGCCGGGAACGTGACCCGCACGGCCTGGCTGCACGCTGGCCTGCCGATTCAGACCGGGTGCCTGACCCTCGATGCTCAGTGCGGATCCGCTCAGCAGGCTGTGCATCTCATCGCCGGGCTCATCGCGGCGGACGCGATCGACGTCGGCATCGGCTGCGGCGTCGAGGCAATGAGCAGGGTTGGACTAGGCGCCAACATCGGTGCGGGAATCGGCTCGCCTCGCCCGCAGTCGTGGACGATCGACATGCCGAGTCAGTATGAGGCAGCTGAGCGGATCGCCAGGCGGCGCGGTTTCACCCGCGAGCAAGTCGACGCGTTCGGCTTGCGGTCGCAGCAGAACGGCGCCCGCGCGTGGGCCGAGGGCCGCTTCGCACGTGAGGTGGCGCCGGTGCGGGCGCCCGTTCTCGACGGCGAAGGGAACCCGACCGGCGAGAGCCGGATCGTTGACACCGATGGTGGCCTGCGTGAAACCAGCATGGCGGCGCTCGCCGGACTCAAGCCGGTCCTGCCGGACGGTCTGCACACCGCCGGCACATCGTCGCAGATCTCCGATGGCACCGCAGCGGTACTGCTGGTCGACGAGACTAGGGCGCGCGAGCTCGGGCTGCGGCCGCGAGCCAGGATCGTCGCCCAGTGCCTGATCGGCGACGAGCCTTACTACCACCTCGATGGGCCGGTGGCAGCGACGGAACGGGTCCTGAAGCGCAGCGGGATGACGATCCGCGACATCGACCTCTTCGAGGTTAACGAGGCCTTCGCCTCCATCGTGATGTCCTGGCAGAGAGTCCACGAGCCGGATCCAGACAAGGTGAACGTCAATGGCGGCGCCATCGCGCTCGGTCACCCGGTCGGCAGCACTGGCTCGCGCCTGCTCACGACGGCCCTGCACGAACTCGAGCGCCGGGACGACAGCACGGCCCTGATCTCGATGTGCGCCGGCGGTGCGATGGCCACCGCGACGATCATCGAACGCATATAGCGCGCCAGAGGCTGACGCCTGGCACGCGATGGAGGCAGTCCCGCTGGCGGTTCATCGCCGGCGCGGACGACGATGAGGACTATGGTCGCTTCGGTAGCGGTGCTCTCCGACATTCACGGCGTGCTTCCGGCCCTGGACGCCGTCCTGGCCGAGCCTGACGTCGCCGCCGCTGAGCGCATCGTCGTGACCGGCGATATCGCCGCCGGACCGCAGCCGGGCGCGGTGCTCGACCGGCTGCTGGCCCTTGGGGATAGGGTTATCTGGG
>Ga0070707_100002353_pt1 | contig 18032 bp, 16 predicted proteins | sample KBSK5502metaG_FD_65468 | JGI IMG/M metagenome (GOLD analysis project Ga0070707, IMG submission 65468) | Corn, switchgrass and miscanthus rhizosphere microbial communities from Kellogg Biological Station, Michigan, USA - KBS K5-50-2 metaG | ecosystem: Host-associated > Plants > Roots >... | reverse complement strand
CCTCGCAGCCGTCGATCCACCACCCGGGCCGCGCGCCGGTGTTCATCCGCCACGGCCTGGAGCCTGGCACCGACGCGGCCTACGGCTTCCCGTCGCTCGACGGCCGCACCGTCAAGATCGGCGTCTTCGAAGCCCTGGAGCCGGAGGTCGACCCCGACACGGTCGACCGCACGCCGCAGCCCGCGGACTGGGCGGGCGTCTCCCGCTTCGTGCGTGACGGCATGCCCGACCTCGACCCCGAGCCCGAGCGGGCCGCGGTCTGCCTCCAGGAGTTCACCCCCGATCACCACTTCGTGGTCGGGCCGCTGCGGGAAGCGCCGGCGATCACGGCCCTGGTCGGCTTCTCGGCCCATGGCTTCAAGTTCGCCTCCGCGCTGGGCGAGGCCGCGGCCGGCTTCGCCCTGGACGGCGGCACCGAGGTGGCCGTCGGGCACCTCTCGGCCTCTCGGTTCGCCTCCGTATGAAGCTGATAGTCATCGGGGCCGGCCTGTCGGGGCTGGTGACCGCGCACGAGGTCCAGAAGGCCGGCCACGAGGTCGTGCTCCTAGAGGCCCGCGACCGCGTGGGCGGCCGCGTCTTCACGATCCGGGACGGGCTGCGCGACGGCCAGTACGCGGACGTGGGGGCCGAGATGATCTACCACGGCCAGGACAACATCCTCAAGCTGGTCGCGGCGCAAGGGCTGGAGCTGACCAGCGAGTTCAGCCTGGGGACCGAGACGCCGGACATCATCTTCCACGGCCGGCGGCTCTCCAAAGAGGCCAGCCAGGAGCTGGCCCAGGAGCTGCGCGACGGCGTCAAGCGCACGCCGCCCGGCTTCTACGAGACCGTCGCCCAGTGGTCGCGGCGGGCCCGGGTGTCCGACGACGCGGGGCTGCTGCTGACCGCGATCGCGCAGGGCACGCCGGCCGCGCCGCTGCGGCTGGCCGACTCCCAGGAGCTCAACGTCGAGCTGTCCTGGGGCAAGGGCTATCGCAAGATCAAGGGCGGCAACGACCGCCTGCCCCAGTCGCTGGCCCGCGGGCTCGACGTACGCCTCAGCCGGCTCGTGCGCCTGGTCACGTACGACGGCAGGGGCGTGACGGTCGAGACGGACCGCGAGACCTTCGGCGGCGACCGGGTGCTGGTGACGGTGCCCGGGCCGCTGGTCCAGGAGCTGGGCTTCGACCCCGTGCTGCCGGCTGAGAAAATCCGGGCGCTGCTGCAGATGCGCTACGGAAACGGCATCCGGATCGTGGCCCAATACAAGGAGCGTGAGCTGGTGCGCGGGGCGATCGGGCTGGGCTGCTTCAGCGACCGGATGCCCGGCTACATCATGGAGCAGAGCATGCAGCAGCCCGGGGAGCACGTCGTGATCAGCGGGCTGGCGGCGGGGGACGCGGAGCCGACGCTGATGACCGAGGAGCAGATCCTGGACGCCTTCGACGCGACCATCAGCACCGCGGTCGGGCAGCCGGTGCGGCGGGCCTTCGGCCACGTCAAGAACTGGACGCAGGACCCGCTGACGCGCTCGGTGGTGCGGGCGCCTCTGGGCGACCAGCGGGAGACGGTGCTGCCCGAGATCAGGCGGCCGGTGGAGGGCCGCGTCTTCTTCGCCGGCGAGTACACCGACGACCGGGTGGGGCCCGGCGGCATGGAGGGCGCGATCAGGTCGGCGTACCGGGTGACGCGCGAGCTCCTGGCCTGATGGACGGCGACGAGCTGCTGCTGATCCCCGGTCCTGTCTCCATCGACGACGAGATCCTGGAGGTGCTCGGGCGCCCGGTGATGGCGCACTACGGCGATGCCTGGACCGAGCTGTACCACCGCACGGTCGCCAACCTGCAGACGGTGTTCCGCACGGGCAGCGAGGTGCACCTGATCTTCGGGCCTGGCCAGGCGGCGACCGAGATGGCGATTGCCAGCGTGCTCGCGCCCGGCGACCAGGTGATCGTCCCCAGCAATGGCCTGTTCGGCGACCGGCTCCAGATCGTCTCCCGTGCCCACGGCCTGGAGGTGGTGCCGATCACGCCGCGACCTCGGGAGGCGGTTTCCGTGGAGTCGGTGCGCGAGGCACTCGACGCGCATCCCCGCGCGCGGGCGGTGGCGATCGTGCACCACGAGACCTCGATGGGCGTCATGAACCCCGTGCGCGAGATCGCGGCCCTGGCGCGCGAGCGCGGCGCCCTGACGATCGTGGACGCCATCTCCTCGGCCGGCGGCACCGACCTCGACGTCGACGCCTGGGGGATAGACCTGTGCGTCACCGTGGGCAACAAATGCCTGGGCGGCCCCATCGGGGTGGCGCCGATCGCGATCGGGCCCCGCGCCGTGGCCGCCAACGAGGACGGGCGCGCGAAGTCCGCCGGCTGGTACCTCAACTTCGCGACCTGGCGCGAGCACGCCGAGATGTGGAAGACCTGGCACCCCCATCCCACGACCATGCCCACCAACGTGGTCCGGGCCCTCGACGCCTCGGTGCGGGCGATCCTCGAGTTCGGGCTCGACGAGCACATCCGGCGCCAGCGCGTGGCCCGGGACACCGTGCGCGAGGGTCTGCGGGAGATGGGCTTCGAGATGATGGTGCCGGACGAGGTGGCGTCGCCGGTGACCACCGCCGTCCTCGGACGTCCCGACATGAGCGTCCCCGACTACATGCGCTGGCTGCTCGAGGAGAAGGGCATGCGGATCGGGGGCGGGCTTGGCCCGTGGTCGGGCAAGGCGTTCCGGGTCGGCCACATGGGCCGCGCCAAAGAGCCCGAGGTGGTCGACCGCTACCTGGCTTTGACGCAGGAGTACCTGAACGCGAACAACGGCTGACGCGGTGGTGGTCGGTGCCGGCATCGTGGGCGTCAGCACGGCCTTCAACCTGTCGCGACTGGGCGTGCGCAGGGTGCTGGTGCTGGACCGTTCCGGCGTGGCCGCGCAGGCCTCGCGGCTGTCGGCCGGGCTGGTGCGGACCCACTACGGCAACGCGCCCGAGGCGCGGCTGGCCTGGCGCGGGCTGCACTGGTTCGAGAACTGGGGCGACCTGGTGGGCGGCGAGGCGCCGTTCTGGCGCACGGGGATGATCAACCCGGTCGCGCGCGAGGACCACGACGTCCTGCGCCGCAACGTGGCGATGCTGAAGTCGGTCGGCGTGGAGACCGAGCTGATCGGGCCCGAGGAGATGGTCGAGCTGGAGCCGGGGATCCGCGCCGAGGAGGACGACCTCGCCGCCTACGAGCCGCGTAGCGGGTATGCCGACCCGGGCGGTACCACGCACGCCCTGGCCGCGGCAGCGCGCCGCCGCGGAGTGGAGATCGCCGAAGGCGTCGAGGTGCTTCGGATCGGTGTCGATGGCGGCCGCGTGACCGGGGTGGAGACCGCGGACGGATTCGTGAGCTCGCCGGTCGTGGTGCTGGCCAACGGGGCCTGGTCGGTGCCGCTGGCGCGCGCCGTGGGGGTCGCGATCCCGATCGAGAGCGTGGGCATCCGGCTCGCCTTCGTGCGCCGGCCGCGCGACCTGCGGCCGGGCTGGGGACGCCACGCCGTGGTGCTGGACCGCGCGCACGGGGCCTACACCCGGCCCGAGGGCGAGGACCTGAGCATGGTGGGCCTGATGGGCGCCCGGGTGCCGCTCTCGGCGCCCGACCGGTACGAGGCCGAGGTCCCGCCCGACGCGGGGTTCGAGATGGAGGCCCGTGCCCAGGTCGCGCTGCGCTTCCCGAGCTTCGCGGAGGCGCCGGTCGTGGCGCGGCGCAGCGGCCCCATCGACGCCACGCCGGACCTCTGCGCGATCATCGACCGGGTGCAGCCCGAGGGCCTGTACCTGGCGGTGGGCATGAGCGGGTCGGGGTTCAAGAAGGGCCCGGCGATCGGGGAGTGCGTGGCCGAGCTCGTGGTGCACGGCGAGTCGCGGACGACGCCCATCCGCGAGTTCCGCTTCAGCCGTTTTGCCGAGAATGACCCGATTCCCAGCGAGGGGTATTCGGGGACCTACAGCATCGTTCACTGACGGAGGTTGGCGGCGTGGCGCGCAAGTTCCAGTTCGGCATCTGCACCGACCAGAACATGACCTGGGAGAAGACGGTCGAGCGCTGGCAGCAGTTCGAGGAGATGGGTTTCGAGAGCGCCTGGCTCTGCGACCACCTAATCCAGCCCAGCCGGCCGGAAGGACCCTACTTCGAGGCCTGGACGCTGCTGGCGGGCCTGGCCGCGCGCACGCAGAGGATCCGGATCGGGGTGCTGGTCACCTCCAACACCTTCCGCCAGCCGTCGGTACTGGCCAAGGAGGTGGTCACGGTCGACCACATCTCCAACGGGCGCCTGGAGTTCGGGTTCGGGGCGGGGTGGTACGAGCCCGAGCACCGGATGTTCGGGCTGCCCTTCCCGGAGACCAGGGAGCTGGTGGGGCGCTTCCGGGAGGCCGTCGAGATGATCGACGGGATCATGCGCAACGACGTCAGCACGTACGCGGGCAAGTACTACCGGACCGAGGGGCTGCGCAACCGGCCGGCGCCCGTGCAGAAGCCGCGGCCGCCCTTCCTCCTGGGCGCCTTCGGGCCGCAGATGCTGAAGATCGTGGCCCGGTACGCCGACACCTGGAACGCGTTCGGCACGCCGCAGGAGATGCGTGAGCGCAACCAGATGCTGGACGAGTACTGCGCCGAGCTGGGTCGCGACCCGGAGACGCTCGACCGCTCCCTCTACTACTGGGTGCCCAAGGCGGACCTCGATCCCTGGCAGTCGGAGTCGGCGTTCGAGGAGGTGCTGGGGCCCTACATCGAGGCGGGGGTCAACCAGTTCCTGGTCGACCAGCCTTCAGACAAGCAGTTCAAGCTGCTGGAGAAGATCGCCGGCGGCGTGGTGGCGCGTCTGCGCAAAGAGAAGCCACGGCCCACGACGCAGGGCGTTGCCATCAACACCTCGAGCTGGACGAAGCCGCAGGACCACGTCTGACCGGGCTCATCCCCTGATGTCCCGGGATATCAGGGATCGGAACGGCCGCGAATGCCTGATGTCCCGGGATATCAGGCAACCGGCTAGGGCTCGAACGGCGGGATGACCGTGCGACGGCGCAGCTGCATGACGACCACCGCCGCCAGGACGAGAACGGCGCCCAGGCCCTGAAAGGCGTTCAGGCGGTCGCCCAGGAGCGCCGCCGCCAGGGCCACCGTGACCACCGGCTCGATGGTGCTCAGGATGGCCGCCCGGGTGGCGCCGACCCGCGCCAGGCCGGCCAGGAAGAGCGAGATGCCGACCATCGACGGCAGCAGCGCGATCGCGGCCACCACTGCCCAGGCGGCCGCGGTCTGCGGCAGCGACCGCGGCCCCACCGCGAGCAGGACCACGACCAGGGTCACGGCGCCGCCGGCATGCACCAGCACGCTGGACGTGATTGCCGGCATGTCCTTGGTGACCCGCTCTCCGAACAGGATGTAGACCGAGTACAGAAGCGGAGCCGCCAGGGCGAGTGGCAGCGCCCAGCTCGTCCGCAGCTGGATTGCGCCGACGAGAAGCGCCAGACCGATGAGGGTGGCAACCAGGGCCAGGGCGATGCGGCGGTTCATCTCGCCGCCTGTGAAGAGCCAGGCGCCAATCGCAACCAGTGCCGGATAGAGATAGGCGATCAGCTCCGACAGTGAGGCCGGCAACGCGGTGAGAGCGAAGAAGAAGGACACGGCGGTACCGGCGTAAACGAGCCCGAGGCTGGCGATCGCCATGGTGCGAGCCCGGCCCGCTCGCCACGGACGCTGGCCACTCGCCAGCGCGATCACGGAGAGGCCCGCGGTCGCGATCACGAAGCGGAAGGCGAGGAGCTGGAGCGGCGTGACGCCGTTGGCGTAGGCGAGCTTGCCGAGGATCGGAATGGTGCCGAAGGCGACCGCCGACGTCAGCACCATGGCCGCGCCCGATCGAGACAGCCGGGGTGTGCGCAGGTTCAGGCGGCGGCTGGGGCGGCCCGGGCCCGGACGACCAGGCGCGGCACCAGCAGCCCGAGCACGGCCATCAGTATGCCGCCGCCGATCGAGGGCCAGAACGCGGTGGTCACCTGGTGGGTCGCGTCAACCAGGGTCCCTGCCGCCACCGGGCTGGCGAAGGAGAGCAGGTAGCCGAAGGTGAAGACGATGGCCGAGATGGCCGCCGCATCCATCTCGCTGCGGGCGATCAGGGGCGGCAGCGCCATGGAGCCGACGAAGGCGCCGGCGCAGCCCAGGCCGAGCAGGAACGCCAGCACCCAGGCCAGGTCGCGCAGCCCGAGGGCCAGGCCGAGGGCGCCGGCGATGGTCAGCAGCCCCATGACCAGATACCAGGCCGGCGAGGTCGCGTACGGCCAGGACAGGGCGGGCAGCACGAAGAGCGGCACGATCGACAGGAAGTTCAGGCAGGTGAACACCCACGAGATGTAGGCCGGGTCGCGGCCGGCGAGCAGGAACGGCAGCCAGGCCGCCGCCCCGAAGTAGGCGAGATTCTGGAACGTGAACAGGGCCGTCACCTGCCAGGCCCGCGGGTTGCGGAGGGCGTCGCGGATGCGCACCTCGGGCACTGGCGAGTCCGCCTTCGGGGTGAGCAGCGCCCAGAGCAGAGCGACGCTGAGCGCCAGCGCTCCGCAGGCCACGAAGCTGCCGCGCCAGCCCACCACCGCGGCCACGAAGGGCGTGGCCGCGGCGCCGATGGTGCCGCCCATCAGGATGCCGTTGCTGTAGACGGCGGCCGCGCGGTCGAGCGAGTCCGCGAACCAGCGCCGGATCAGCACCGCGGCCGCCGGCTGCACCAGCGAGGCGGAGAGCGAGAGCAGGATGGTGCCGGCGAAGACCCAGAAGCCCTCGGGCGGCAGCAGCCGCAGCAGCGAGGCCACGCCGATGCCGGCGGCCGTCAGCGTGACCAGGCGCCGGGCGCCCAGCCAGCGGCCGGCGAAGGTGCCCGGGATCGACCCCAGTCCCAGCATGGCGATGGCCGCCGAGGTCAGCGCGCCGGTCGCCGTGAAGCTGAGGCCGAGCTCGTGGCGGAGGTCGGGCAGAACCGGCTGCAGGGCGAAGATCGCCAGCCGGAGGTTGTTGGCGACCAGCCAGAGCATCGCCAACGCCAACCACTGCCTCTTCACCAGAAGCCCTTTGTATACAAACGCCGACCCGCGCGCGAAGAGCCCGCCCCGTCCTGTATCCAAACGGCGTGGTCTGCTAGCCTCAGGCGCCAAATGGAGCGGGTGGGGACGCTCATCATCGGCGGGGGCATCGTGGGCGCGGCCGTCGCCCACTACCTCACCCAGGAAGGCGAGACCGACATCCTGCTGGTCGAGCAGAACCAGCTCGCCAGCGGCTCCACGGGAGGCTCGTTCGGCGGCGTCCGCCAGCAGTTCAGCACGCCGCTGGAGATCGAGCTCTCGCGCCGCGGGTTGGAGTTCTGGAAGACCGCGGCCACCGTCTTCGACACCGCCGTGCCCTTCTTCCAGACCGGCTACCTGCTGGTCACAGGCCAGCCCGCGATCATGGCCAAGCTGGCCGACGCGGCGAAGCTGCAGGCCTCGATGCGGCTCACCGACGTTCGCATCCTGGATCCCGAGCAGCTGGATGAGGCAGCGCCCTGGATGAACCCGGACGGGCTGCTGGGCGGCTGCTGGACGCCGGGCGACGGCCGGGTGACGCCCCCCGACGGGGTGCGCGCGCTGATCACCGCGGCCCGCGCCAAAGGCGTCCAGGTCCGCGAGCAGTGGCCGGTGCGGTCGCTGACAGCCCGCGACGGGCGCTGGCTGGTGACCGGCCCCCAGGAAGTCGAAGCCGAGCGCGTGATCGCGTGCACGGGCTACTGGAGCTCCGAGCTGATGCGCCCCTTCGGGCTCGACCTCACCATCCGGCCCTACCAGCTGCTGGGCGCCATCACGGAGCCGGTGCGGCCCGGCGAGACCGTGCCGCTGACCATCGATCTCGACACCGGCTTCTGCGTGGAGCGCGAGGGCCAGGCGCTGGTGCTCGCCATCCTGTACGAGGAGAATCCGCCCGGCTGGAGCCACGAGCGGATGCTCGAGGAGTTCGCCGAGCTGGCTAGGCACCGAGCGCCCGAGTTCAGCGACCTGCGAGTAGTCCGCTACACCACCGGCAACGTCGACCTGGGCGGCGACGGCCAGCCCTACGTCGGCGAGGTCGAGCCTGGGCTCTGGATGGCCGCCGGCTTCGGAGGCCACGGAACCATGCACGGCCCGGTGGTCGGCCGGCTGCTCGCGAAGATGATCGTGGGCCGGCCCGACCCCACCCTGGACATCTCCGAGCTGGATCCTCGCCGAGCCCCTGGCGCGGCCGAGGAGTGGATGGTCGCCGCCAAGAAGTCTTGAAGATCACCGGGATCTCGGTCCAGCTGGTCGAACCGGGGCTCAAGATGACCTTCGCCGACCGCCTGCTGACCAACATCTGCAACGTCGTCGTGCGCGTGCAGACGGACGAGGGGATCGAGGGCGTGGCCGGCAGCACCACCTACCTGGGCGCGCAGGCCGTGGCCTCGGCGGTCGCCGAGCTGCGGCCGCTGCTGGTGGGTGAGGACCCGCTGTACCGGGAGCGGATCTGGCAGCGCCTGATGGAGGTCAGCATCATCGTCTTCCCGCCCCACGCGATCGCGGTCCTGGACTGCGCGCTCTGGGACCTGGCCGGCAAGGCCGCCGGCCTGCCTGTCTACAAGCTCCTGGGCGCCCAGCGCGACGCGCTGCCCGCTTACGCCAGCAGCCAGACCTACGAGAGCCTGGCGGCCTTTCAGAGCGAGGTCGGGATGATGCTGGAGCGCGGGTTCCGGGCGATCAAGCTGCACTGCTGGGGTGACCCCGACCGGGACATCGAGCTGTTCACGGCCGTCCGCGAGCAGGTCGGTTCCAAGGTGGCGCTGATGGTCGACGCCGTCGGGTCCTACAGCCTGCCCGACGCCATGCGCGTGGGCCGGGCCCTCGAGCGCCTGAATTTCGAGTGGTTTGAGATGCCGGTGCGCGATCAGAGCATCCACGCCTACCAGGTGCTGGCCGACGCCCTGGACATTCCCGTGACGTCGGGCGAGGTGCACACCTACGGCTTCCAGGAGGCCGGCAACTACATCCGGAGCCGGGCCTGGGACATCGTGCGCATCGACGCCGGAATCTCGGGCGGCATCACCGCGACCAAGAAGGCGGCGGCGCTGGCGGAAGCGTTCGGGCTCCGCTGCGAGATCCACAGCTTCGGCTACACCCTGGCGCAGGCCGCCAACCTGCAGGTCATGGGCTCGGTCTCGAACTGCCGCTACTTCGAGTATCCGATGCCCTTCGGGGCTTACGGCGCCGGGATGCGCGACGAGATCGACCTCGAGGCGGACGGCACCGTGCGGGTCCCCGCCAAGCCCGGCCTGGGCGTGGAAGTCGACTGGGAGCGCATGGACGCGCTCACGGTCGCGCGGTTCTAGGTAATTCGGATTCCGCCGTCCACGACGATCCGACTTCGACCGTCACGCCTACGATGATCGCGCGAAATGGTCGCGGTGATCGGGAACGGGATCATGGGCCACGGCATCTCGCAGGTCTTCGCGGCGGCCGGCGACGAGGTCGTGATGATCGGCCACCGCGAGGCCAGCCTGGCCGCGGCCAGGGACCGCGTCCGGGACAGCCTGCGGCTTTTCCAGGTGCACGGGCTGCTGAGCCAGGACGAGGCGGACGCGGCGCTGGCGCGGATCTCGACCTCGACCCGGCTCGAGGACGCCGCGGGCGCGGACCTCGTGGTGGAGGCGGTCCCCGAAGACACCGAGCTGAAGCTCACGATCTTCGGGCTGCTGGACGAGATCTGCCCGCCGCCAGCCGTGCTGGCCTCTTCGAGCGGCCGCCCGGCGTCGAGCCTGGTGGCGCGGGTGAAGCGCCGCGAGCGGGTGGTCGCGACGCATTTCTGGAACCCCGCCCAGCTGCTGCCCCTGGTCGAGGTGTGCGCCGGGCCCGAGACCGACCCCGAGGTCGTGACCTGGACCTGCGACCGGCTGCGCAAGGCGGGCAAGGCACCGGTGGTGGTGGAGCGCGAGATCGACGGCTTCATCGGCAACCGGCTCCAGTTCGCGCTGCTGCGCGAAGCGGTGGCGCTCTGGTCGCAGGGCGTGGCCACGGCGGAGGCGATCGACACCGCGGTGAAGGCGAGCTTCGGCCGCCGGCTGGCGACCACGGGGCCGCTGGAGTCGGCGGAGCTGGGCGGCCTGCGCACGATGCAGGAGTTCTCGCGCTACCTGTTTCCCCGCCTGAGCACGATCAGCGAGCCACCGCGATACGACTGGCCCCAGCGGGCCGGCGAGGACCTGCTCCAGGCCCGCTACGAGGAGCTCTTCCGGCACCTGGTAGCTCGCAGCTGACGGACGAGCTGCGCGACGTCGGCTGCCTGCTCCAGCCGCGGAGCATCGCGCTGGTCGGCGCCTCCGAGCGGCGGCCGGCGCCGGTGGCCAATGTCCTGCGCGGGGGAGCACGCGCCTGGGGCGTCAATCCGCGCGGCTTCGAGGTGCTCGGCCTGGAGTGCGCACGCTCGATCGCGGAGCTGCCCGAGGTCCCCGAGCTGGCGCTGTTGATGGTCGGCCACGAGCGCATCGAGCCGGCCTTCGAGGAGGCTGTGAGCGCCGGGGTGCGGGCCTTCGTGATTCCGGGGCTCGGTAACGAAGCCGGAGCTGCCGGCAGCGAGATCGCGCGCAGGCTCGGGCGCTCGGGAGCAGCGCTGCTCGGCCCCAACTGCATGGGCGTGGCGGTGCCGGCGCACGCGAGCCCTTGGATCGCCGCCATCTCGGACCAGTTCCTGCCCGGCCACGTGGCCGTGGTCGCGGAGTCGGGATCGGTGGCGGAAGCGTTCGTGAACGGCGGGCCGCGCACGGGGTTCCGCTTCGTGGTCTCCACGGGCGGCGAGGCCAACCGCGACGCAGCCGACTTCCTGGGCTGGTTCGCCGCCGACCCGGGCACGCGCGCGATCGGCCTCTTCCTGGAGACCGTGCGCCGGCCCTCGGCGCTGGCGGCGGCGCTCCAGCGCTGTGCGGAGGCGGGGAAGCCGGTCGCCTGCCTGGCCGTGGGCCGCTCGGAAGCCGCGCGCCGGGCCACCATGTCGCACACGGGGGCCATGGCCGGCTCGCGGGTGGGCCTGGAGGCGCTCTTTCGGCGCTACGACGTGATCAGCCTGGACGACCACCACGACCTCGTCGAGACGCTCGAAGTGCTCGGGCGGTCGCGGTGGCCGCCGGGCGTCCGTGTCGCTGCCGTCTCCGAGTCGGGAGGCGAGTGCGCGCTGCTGGCCGACCAGGCCGAAGCCGCCGGCCTGCGCTTCGACCCGCTCTCCGCGGAGCTTGCGGAGCTCCTGCGTGCGGAGTTCCCGAACTTCCTCGACCCCAACAACCCGCTGGACGCCTGGGCCGTCGACGAGGCCGCGCGCGTGTTTCCACGCACCCTCGAGCTGCTGGCCGCGAGCGGCGCCTATGACGTCCTGCTGGCCCAGGTCGACCTCACCCGCTATCGCGGCGAGGCCGACAACGACTGGTGCGAGATGGTGATCCGGGCCCTGGCCGCGGCGGTCGCCGGGCGGCCGGTGTTCCCCGCGGTGACCACCGTGCACACGACCGATCCGCCCGACCGCCTGGCAGCCGTCGCGCGAGAGCTGGACGTGGCCCTTTTGCGTGGGCCCGCCCACACCGCACGGGCGCTGGCCGCGGTCGGTCGCTGGATGACCAGGAGGCGAGGCGCATGAGCGATGTGGTGCTTTACGAGCAGCGGGGCCCGGCGGCTTGGATCACCCTCAACCGCCCGGACAAGCTGAACGCCATGAACGAGCCCGTCGTCGCCGGCGTACGCGCGGCCGTCGCCCGGGCCGCCGCCGACGATGAGGTCAAGGTGTTCGTGCTGACCGGCGCGGGCCGTGCCTTCAGCGCCGGCTTCGACATCGCCGAGGAGGTGGCCCAGAAGGTCGAGACGGCACAGCAGTGGCACCAGGTGCTGGCGACCGACGTGGGCATGACGATGGAGGTCTGGTCGCTGCCCAAGCCGACCATCGCCGCCGTGCGCGGCTGGTGCCTGGCCGGCGCCTGCGAGCTGGCGATGGCCTGCGACCTGATCGTGTGCGCGGAGGACGCGCGCTTCGGGGAGCCTGAGATCCGCTACGGGTCCGGCCCGGTGACGCTGCTGATGCCCTTCGTGCTGGGCCAGAAAAAGACCAACGAGCTGCTGTTCACCGGCGACACCCTGGGCGCGCACGAGGCGCTGGCGGCGGGGCTGGTGAACCGGGTGGTGCCGGGCGACCGGCTGGACACCGAGGTCGAGCGGTTGGTGCGCCGGATCGCCCCCACACCCCTGCCGGTGCTGCGCTTCACCAAGCTGGCGGTGCAGGCGGCCTACGAGGCCATGGGCCTGCGCCAGGCGGTGGCCGCCAACCTCGGCTACTCATCGCTGCTGAACTCGGCGGACACGCCCGAGCAGCGCGAGTTCGATCGCATCGCGCGCGAGGAGGGCCTGCGCGCGGCCCTCGACTGGCGCGACCGGCGGTACGGAGGGGGCTAGCGCAGGCCTGCGGCCTGGAGGACCTTCCCGAATCGCTCCAGGCTCGCCGCCGTGCCCGGCGTGAAGGCGCAGTGCAGCTGCGTGATCCCGGCGTCGGCGAACCCGCGCACGGCCTCGGCCATCTCCTCGATAGAGCCCTCTAACGGCCGCTCATGCGGGGGCGGGGTGTACAGGGAGCCGGGCATCTTGACCCGCACTCCGACCGTGTGCTCCAGCGTGCCGGGGTCGCGGCCGTGCTTCCGGCAGGCGCCGTCGATGAGGTCGCGTTCGGTGGGGTACGCCTCGGGATAGCTGACCCCGTAAGCGAGCCAGCCGTTCCAGACGTCCGCGTACTGGGCGACCAGCCGCTGCATCCGGGGCCCCGGCCGGAGTGTGCCGATCAGGATCGGTGAGCCATGCGGCCGCGGGCCGCGGGGCAGGAGCTCGAGCTCCCGGATCGAGTAGTACTCGCCCTGGTGGTCGATCTTGCCCTCCCGCAGCAGGGTCCGGATGACCTGCAGCGCCTCCTCGAAGCGGCTGATCCGGTGCTCGACCGGGAACCCGAAGATGAGGTGCTCCTCCTCGGAGTCGCCGGCGCCGACGCCCAGGGTGAAGCGGCCGTCGCTGATCTCGTCGATGGCATCGGCGATCTTCGCCAGCAGCGCCGGGTTGCGGTAGCCGGTGCAGGCGACCAGCGTGCCCAGCCCCATGCCGGGCATCGCCGCGGCCAGCGCCGAGAGCGCCGAGAAGACCTCCATGTAGCCCTCGGGCAGCACCTCCGCCCCCGGCGGCACCTCGCCGCCGGCCCGGCGACGGAGCTCGGCGTTGGTGCTCTCCAGGAGCATGTGGTCGGTCGCCCACACAGAGTCGAAGCCCGCCTGCTCGGCGGTCTTGGCCAGGTCCAGCAATTCCCGCCAGCGCAGCTGGTCGGGCGGCGAGCACCAGGTGGGCAGAATGAAACCCAGTTGCATTCTGCCCAACCTGGCCTATATCGCTTTTAGGAGGTCGCCTTCCAGACTCCGTTCTGCCGGATCGCGATGGGCACGAACTGCGGCGGGTCGCCGGTGGTGTGCACGGCCAGGAAGAGCGGCGCCGGGCGGTCGCCCTTGGTGTCGAACTTGACCGTGCCGGTGGTGCCGTCTATGGAAACCGCGTGGAGCGCGGTGTTGAGCGACTTGGCGTCGGTCTTGCCGCTGATGTTCTTCAGGGCCTGGGCCAGCGCCATCACGCCGTCGTACTCGTAGGAGGAGTAGTCGCCGGGGTCTGACCCGAACTTCGCCTTGTAGGCCTTGGTGAAGGCGTCGTTCTTGGCGTTGTGGATGAACTCGGTCGTGGGCAGCGTGTTGACGGTGATGCCCGGGTTGTTGAGGGCGGTGCCGGCCACCTTGAGCACGCTGGGGTCGACGTCGGCGGAGTCGCCGTTCAGCTTGTAAGAGAGGCCCAGGCCGACGTACTCCTTGGCCAGCAGGCCGAACTCCGGGTAGTACCCGGTGTAGAAGAGAACGTCCGGTTTGGTGGTGGCGACCTTGGTCAGGGCCGAGGTGTAGTCCTTCTGGCCGGGAGTGATGGCGTCGAAGTAGGTGACCGTCATGCCCGACGACTCGGCCGCCGACTTGGCCGAGTCGGCGACGCCCTTCGCGTAGGTGGTGTTGTCGTGCATGATCGCGATCTTGTTGGCCTTCAGGAACTCCTTCATGAAGCTGACGTCCGCGGGGGCCTCCGCGTCGTCACGGCTGACCATGCGGTAGACGTTGTCGTAGCCCTGGTCGGTGAACTTGGGGTTGCTGGAGGCGGCCGTGATGAACGGGATGTCTCCACTGCGATGGAAGACGTCGCTCTCGGGGATCGAGGCGCCTGAGCAGTAACCGCCGACGTTGGCGATGATGCCGTCGGTCAGCAGCTTCTGGGCGGCCTGCGTGCCCTGCTGGGCGTCGCAGGCGTCGTCTTCGGAGAAGGCCTGGAGCTTGGCCCCGTTGATGCCGCCGGCCTTGTTGACGTCGTCGACCGCCAGTTGCCCGGCGTTGCGGATGGCGGTTCCCGGATCGGTGTAGGGACCCGTGAACGGCCCCGTGATGCCGATCTTGATGACGCCGCCGGTCGTTGTGTTGCCGCCGGTGGTGCCGCAGCCTGCCAGCACCAGGGCCACCAAGCCCGCGATGCTGACCCCCACCATCTGCCGTTTCAACATGGGCTCTCCTCCCAATGTGCAGCGTGAACTGCCGAGGAGATTAGCACCTGCACCCTGACCGTCAAGGTCGAAAGCGAGGTTAAGCTCACTTCTGATGGCGGTGTCCGACATCGCGATCGTCGGCGGCGGGATCGCCGGCTGCACCATCGCGCGCGAGCTGGCGCTGCGCGGAGCCAGCGTCCGGCTGCTCGAGCAGCACTCCATCGCGGCCGGCGCCTCGGGCCGCAACGCGGGCTTCCTGCACGCCGCCGAGGGCGGCCCGGACGTCGCTCGCATGATGCGGGCCTCCTGGTCCGTCTACGAGGCGCTGGAGGACGGGCCGGTCAACATGGAGAAGACGACGGTCCAGCAGCTGCTGCTGGCCACGGATCCGCAGCAGTTCGAGGCCGGCAAGCAGATCGCGCACCAGATCGCCACCGACGCGCGCGGCTTCCAGGTCGATGCCGTGGAAGCCGGCGAGCTGCGCCGCCGGTACCCGCAGCTCAACCCCGAGCTGGCCGGGGGGTTCCTGGTCCACGACGTCTGGATGATCGACCCCTCCAGCGCCACCCGCGCATTCGCGGAGGCGGCCCGGCTGGCGGGCGCCGAGGTCAGCGTGGGCGTGAGGGTCGGCAAGGTGTCGCGCCGCGCGGGGCGCGTCGAGGGCGTCCTCACCGACGCGGGCCCGGTACCGGCCGACCTCGTGATCCTGGCCACCGGCTCGCGACTCCCCGACCTGCTGCCCTGGATGCCGATCACGGTCGGGCGCGGGTGGATGATGCGGGTGGGCGGCTACGACTTCGAGCTGCCGATGCTGGAGGAGATGTCGCGCTCCTGGATCAGCATCGAGGGCCAGGGCACGGCGACGCGCGCGCCGACGCTGACCGAGGTCGCCCGAGGCGGGTATGACGTGCCGACCTCCGTGGCGTTCGCCTACCTGCCCAAGGGCAGGGGGGTGGGCATCGTCGGCACCTCGCTGGCGCGCTCTCTGAAGGACGCCGTCGAGGGCGCGGACATGCCCCAGCGCATCGCGCGCCTGGCGCTGGAGTTCGTGCCCGCCTTTGCCGGCGCCCGCGCCGAGGCGGCCTGGTTCGGGGAGCGGCCGATGACGCCGGACGGGATGCCGGTGGTCGGCGCGCTGCACGAGGCGGGCCTTCACGTCCACGGCGGCCACGGCACCTTCGGGATGCTGGCTGCCCCGGCCACCGCGGGCTGGATGGCCGACGCGCTCACCGGCCGTGAGCCGTCGCCGCACCTGGCGGCGCTGGACCCGATGCGCTTCGCCGTGACCGTCGGGGTGTGAACGCCGCCTACTCCACGCTCGACCTCCGGCGCAGCGGCGCGGTGCTGACAGTGGCCTTCAACCGGCCGGAGCGCCTGAACGCGATCGACGCGCGCATGCACACCGAGCTGGCGCAGGTGTTCGCCGAGCTGGCGCGCGACCGCGAGGTGGGCGTGGTGGTGCTGACGGGTGCCGGCCGCGCCTTCTGCGCCGGCGGCGACATCGACTGGTTCCAGCACATCACGCCCGCCGAGACCGACCTCCTTTTCGCCGAGGCGCGCAGCATCATCCACGACTTCCTGGACATCGAGCAGCCGGTGATCGCGGCCGTCAACGGCGCGGCGATGGGCCTGGGCGCCACGCTGGCGCTCTTCTCGGACGTCGCGATCGCGGCCGAGGACGCGCGTATCGCCGACCCCCACGTGCGGGTGGGCCTGGTCGCCGGCGATGGCGGGGCGGTGATCTGGCCCTGGCTGATCGGAGCCGCGCGGGCCAAGGAGCTCCTGATGACGGGTGACAGCCTCACGGGGCGCGAGGCGGCGGCGATCGGGCTGGTCAATCGCGCCGTGCCGGCAGCTGAAGTGCTGCCCCAGGCCTACGCCCTGGCCGAGCGGCTGGCGGCCGGCCCGGCGCCGGCGATCCGGGGGACCAAGGCCTCGGTCAACAGGCTGCTGAAGTCAGCGGTGGAGCTGGTCCTCGACTATTCGCTGGAGCGGGAGAGGGAGTGCTTCACGACGCCCGAGCACCGGGACGCGGTGCGGGCGTTCTTGCGAGGGCGCTGAGCAGGCTGTCGATCTCGTCCTCGCTGTTGTAGAAGTGCGGCGATAGCCGGGTGCGGCCCTCGCGCGTGGCGCAGACCAGCTTCAGCTCCTCGCACACCTCGCGGAGCCGGTCGTCCGCTACGACCGAGACGATGGCCGAGCGGGGGCCGCCCGCCTGCGGACCCACCACCTGGTAGCCGTTCTCCTGGAGCCCTTCCACCAGCCGCTTCGCCAGCGCCAGCACCCTGGCCTCGATGGCTTCGGGTCCGAGCTCCAGGAAGAGGTCGAGGACCTCGCCCATCGCGAAGACCTGCGGCAGCGGGGGGAAGCTGGGCTCGAAGCGGCGGGCGCCCTCGGCGAACTCGCGCTGGAAGTCGAGGACGCGCTCCACGTTGAAGGGGTCGCGGATGCTCTTCCAGCCCACGCGCGCGACTCGCAGCTCGGCCAGGGCGCGCTCGGAAAAGCAGCAGAGCCCGAGGCCGAAGCCGGAGAGCAGCCACTTGTAGCCGTGGGCCGAGAGCACGTCGGCGCCGAGCGCTTGGGCGTCGATGCGCAGGGCACCGGCGCCCTGTATGGCGTCCACCACCAGCCAGATCTCCCGAGCGCGGCAGAGCGCGGCCACGGCCTCGATGCCGGCGCGGGCGCCGTGGGCGAAGTTCACCAGGCTCAGCGACACCACCCGCGTGCGCGGGCCCACCAGCGCTTCCACGTCGGCGGGGTCGAAGCCGCTGCGGCCGCGATCGGCCAGGATCTTGACGCGCACGCCCAGGGGGTGGAGGTTGAGCCAGGGCAGCACCCCGGACGGGTGGTCCAGCTCGTACACGATCACCTCGTCGCCCTCGCGCCAGGGCAAGCCTTCGGCGACCAGGCTCACGCCCTGGCTGGTGCTGCTGGTGAAGCCCACCTGGTCGGGCGGGCAGTTGAAGAGGCGGGCCGCCTTCGCGCGCACGCCGTCGATGCCCTCCTGGCTCAGGCTGAAGAGGTCGGGCAGCCCGTCGGTGGACATGCGGGCGAGGAGCTCGCTGGCCCTGCGCACGTAGCGCGCGGGGTGCGGTCCAAAGGTGGCGTGGTCGAAGTAGATGCCGCGCTGCGTGATGGGGAACTCCTCGCGCCGGAGCCGCTCGACGTCCATCACTCAGGCGTGGGCCATGGGGCGTTTGTATACAAATCCCGGGCCCCGGCGGCCGAGCACGGCCAGTTTGTATACAAACCCCGGAATCACAGGAGCGAACGGACCAGGCCGCCGTCGATGGTGATGGTCTGGCCGGTGATGTAGGCGGCCTGGCTCGAGCACAGGAAGGCGCACAGCGCGCCCACCTCGGACGGCTCGGCCAGGCGGCCGATCGGTATCGAGTCCGCCGCCCGCGCCAG
>Ga0070707_100002351_pt1 | contig 18035 bp, 15 predicted proteins | sample KBSK5502metaG_FD_65468 | JGI IMG/M metagenome (GOLD analysis project Ga0070707, IMG submission 65468) | Corn, switchgrass and miscanthus rhizosphere microbial communities from Kellogg Biological Station, Michigan, USA - KBS K5-50-2 metaG | ecosystem: Host-associated > Plants > Roots >... | reverse complement strand
GCGGGGGTGCGGCCGGCGCGTCGGCGCGATGACCGCGTGCTCTACCACCTCTACCGCAAGGTCACCCCGCAGGGCGTCAGCAACGTCGAGGCGCCGACTTTCCGGGAGTGGAAGCTGCTGCACCAGGAGCCGGGTGACCAGTACGTGGTCGACCGCGTGGAGATCGTGGCCTGGTTCGGGGTCGAGCTGAGCTCGGAGCCCGCCCGCCCGCACACGCTCCGCGTCATGGCCCTGCCCGAGGCGGGCCTGGCGGAGGACGTGGCCGACCACGTGCTGGGCCTCACGGGCGGCGGTCCGGCCTGGTCCAGCCTCCGCCACTATGATGCGAACATGATCGACGCCCTCCGAGGGCGCGGTTTCTCGAACCTGCTGACACAGGCGCTGTTGGTCAAGGAGCTGGCCCTCAGGGAGCCGGTTCGCGAGAAAGGCCTTGTCCCTTCCTACGGCTGACGATCCGCCTTTCGCGCGCTGGGACCCGGAGCTGGAGCTGCTGGCGCAGGCGCTGCCGCCCCACCTCTACCGGGCGCTGCACGAGCGGACCGAGGCCGCCCAGCTGCTGGAGATCGTGCTCGACCTGGGCCGCGAGCCCGAGGCGCGGGTGCCCGGCCGCGAGATCCTGCTCTCCGACATGGCGGTCACCGAGGCCGACCTCGAATACGTGGCCGAGCGGGTGGGGGAGTTCAGCGAGGACAACCGGGCCGGCATCGCGCGCACGCTGCACCGCATCTCGGCGATCCGGAACCGCCGCGGCCGCATCGTCGGCCTCACCTGCCGGGTAGGCCGCGCGGTCGGCGGCACGGCCGAGATCATCCGCGACATCGTGGTCAGCGGCGAGTCGATCCTGCTCCTCGGCAGGCCCGGCATCGGCAAGACCACGATCCTGCGCGAGTGCGCGCGCATGCTCGCCGAGGAGCAGCGCAAGCGCGTGGTGATCGTCGACACCTCGAACGAGATCGGGGGCGACGGTGACATCCCACACCCGGGCATCGGACGGGCGCGCCGCATGCAGGTGCGCACGCCGCTGCTGCAGCACAACGTGATGATCGAAGCCGTCGAGAACCACATGCCCGAGGTGATCGTGATCGACGAGATCGGCACCGAGCTGGAGGCCGCGGCCGCGCGCACGATCGCGGAACGCGGCGTGCAGCTGATCGCCACCGCGCACGGCCAGACGCTGGAAAACCTGATGGTGAACCCGGTGCTCAACGACCTGCTCGGCGGCATCCAGAGCGTGACGCTCTCGGACGAGGAGGCGCGCCGGCGGGGCACTCAGAAATCGGTGCTGGAGCGCAAGGCGCCGCCCACCTTCGACGTCCTGATCGAGATCCAGGACCGCGATCGGATGGCGATCAACCAGCCCCTGGCCGACGTCGTCGACCTCGCGCTCCGCGGCCCGCTGCCGACGCCCAAAATTCGCGTGCGCACGCGCGAGGGACGCATCATCTCCAACGTCGAGCAGAGCGTGTCGCCCAACGGTGAACGGCCGACGACGGGTGTGCTTTCGAAGCCGCGCACGATCTTTCCCTATGGCGTCAGCCGCAGCCACCTCGAGCAGGCGATCCGCGACCTCGAGCTGCCGGTGCGCGTGCTCGGCAACTCGGACGGCGCCGACATCGTGATGACCCTCAAGAACTACTACCGGCGGCGCCCTGACAGCATCCGCCAGGCGGAAGCTTCGGGTGTGCCCATCCACATCCTGAAGAGCAACACCGTGACGCAGGTCAAGGAGGCGTTGACGCGCATCTACGGCGCCGACCGCCCAGACGCCGCCACCTCGCGTGCGCTGCAGGAGGTGCTGGAGGCCATCCGCCGCGTCAAGGCCACGCTGCAGCCGATGGAGCTGTCGCCGCAGAACGCCTACGTGCGCCGGCTGCAGCACCAGCTGGTGGCCGAGAACGACCTGGTCGCGCGGAGCACGGGCAAGGAGCCGCAGCGCCGGCTGCGCCTCTTCCCCTCGCCCGACCTGGTCGACTGAGCGTGCGCAGAACGCCTTTTGTATACAAACGTGGCCCTGCGGCCCGACCCGCTGGCGGCGCTTGTATACAAACGGCGGGTTGCTAGTGCACGGTCTCTTCATCACGTTCGAAGGGCCGGAGGGGTCGGGCAAATCCACTCAGGTCGAGATGCTCAGCGGGGTCCTCAGCGGGGCGATGGTGGTCCGCGAGCCTGGTGGGACCATCCTGGGCGAGCGCATCCGTGATCTGGTGCTGCACGACCGTGCGATGTCGCCGGCAGCTGAGATGTACCTGTTCATGGCAGCACGGTCGGAGCTCCTGGCGGAGCGCATCTGCCCTGCCCTCGAGGCGGGGAAAGTCGTGATCGCGGACCGCTATCACGACTCCACCCTGGCTTATCAGGGCGGCGGGCGGGGCGTGGAGACGTCGTGGCCGCCGTTCTTCCCCAAGCCGGACCGGACGTATCTGCTCGCGCTGCCTCCGGAGGTCTCGCTGCGGAGGCTGGCGGGTGCCGACCGCATCGAGGGCGAGCCGCTCGAGTTCCATCGTGCCGTGGCGGCTGCGTACCAGAGGCTGGCGGCGCAGGATCCAGGGCGCTGGGTGGTGCTGAACGCAGCCGAGAGCGCGGACGCGATCCACGCGCAGGTGATGGCCGACCTGGCTCCCTACCTGAGGAGGTCGCAGCTATCAAGCTCGTGATCGCGTTCGTGCAGGGCGAGGACGCCGGGCAGACGGTGCAGGCGCTGTCGGCGGCGGGCATCAGCGTGACCCGGCTGCAGTCGGTGGGCGGCTTTCTGCAGCAGGGCAACGCCACCCTGCTCAGCGCGGTCGACGAGGAGAAGATCGAGCAGGTGCTGGGGATCATTCGCGAGAACTGCCGCGAGCGCACGCGCTTCCTGACCCCGATGCCGCCCATGGTGGAGCCTGGCGAGATGCTGATGCCGTACCCGGTCGAGGTGCAGGTCGGCGGCGCGACCGTGGTCGTGGTCGACGTCGCCCAGTTCGAAAAGCTCTAAGAGGTGCAGCCGGAGATCGCGGCCGGCTCTTGGGCGCCCATGCGGCCCATCTGCGGCGTCAGCTTCTGTGCTCCTCGGTCACGCAGCTTGGGCTGCGTTCCCTCCGGTGCTCGGCGCTTCCTTGCATCTGAGCCACCTGGCCACCCAATCCCTCAGCCAGACCTCCGGCCGCACCTCTGAAAGTTCTTCTGCTCGCCGGTGAGGCCGAGCTCGGTCCGCTCGTCGCCGAGGCGCTCGCGGAGGCCGGCCACGAGGTGGTCGCGGAGGGGCGTGCCGAGGTCGTGGCTGACGTCACCTTCGCCTGGCAGAACTCGCTGCTCCACGACGGCTGGAAGTGGAGCGGCTTCGCACGCTTCGCCCCCGCTCACGGCACGCGGCTGCTGCAGGTGGCGCGGGAGTCTAGAGCCCGGCTCGTGGTCTTCGGAGGATTTGCGCTGGCCGCCGCCGGGGCGTTCGACGACCCCGATCTGCGCCCGGCCCTCGAGGTGGAGGGCGCGCTGCGCTCCAGCGACCTGCCGATCTGCGCCCTGCGCCTGGGCTGGCTGTACGGCCCGCGCATGGAGAACCTGCGCCAGTTCCTGACGGCCTTCCGGCTCTTGCGGCCGTACTACGGCGGGCCCAAGACGACGCAGTCGTGGCTCCACGAGGAGGATGCCGCCGCCGCGGTGGTCGCAGCGGTCGAGAAAGGCGCGGCGGGCGAGCTGTACGGTGTGGCCGACGAGCGCCCGGCGAGCAACCGGGAGGTGCTCGACCACTTCGCCTGGAACGTGGCGCACCGCCCGCCCATCAGCTTCCCGCGCCTCGGGATCCCCTTCAGCCCGGTGCGCCGGGCGCAGGTCCGGGTGCTCGATCGCAGCTCGGTCGTGGATTCCGCCGCCTTCCGAAAGGCCACCGGCTGGCAGCCGGCGCATCCGACCTACGTCGAGGGCATGGCCTCGGTGGCGGACGCCTGGAGGTAAGACTCCCGGCACCCGGCTGAGCAGAACCAGTAGGTCACGCCCCGGACGGTGGCCTGGTAGCGCCCCGGCAGCTCGACCGTCATCCCGCAGACGGGGTCGGTGGCGAAGGCCGGCGGCGCGGCCTCGAGCACCTTCAGCGGCGCCCGCCGCCGCCGGGTGACCAGGTCGGCCAGGACCAGCAGCGCGATCTCCTCTTGGGACGCGCCCCGGACGCGGCCCGCGGGCGAGCGCAGTCGCTCCAGCGCGGCGGCGTCAACGCCCCGGGCGGACAGCGCCTCCCGCACGGCCGCCGCCCGCCGGGCGGACGCGACCAGCGCCACGTCCAGCGCGGGGTGGGTCAGGGCCGCCTCTATCGCGTCCTCGTCGTAGTGGCCCATGGTCGCCACCAGCGCCCAGGCATCGCGTCCCACCGAAGCCGGCGCCAGGTCCAGTTCGGAGAGCACAAGGTCGGCGCCGGGGAACTCGTCGGCCCGCGCGCCGGGGTGCACGGCGCAGGTCCGGAAGCCGCAGAGCGCTCCCAGGCGGACGAGCGCGTGCGCCACCGGCGTGGCCCCGAACACCAGCAGCAGCGGCTTGGGCAGCCGCGGCTCGACGAACACGTCCAGCGAGCCCCCGCTGGGGCAGGTGGTCGCGGTCGTGAATTCTCCGTGGCCCCGCGCCTGCCGGACCTCGTCGGCGCCGCCCACGATGTGCACCAGGAGCGGCTCGCCGCGCTCGAGGGCCCGCAGGGCCTCCCGCCGGACCACCGGCTCGGAGCAGCTGCCGCCGATCCAGCCCTGCAGCCGGCCGTCGGCGGTGATCACCGCCTTGTCGCCGGGCTTGGCCGAGGTCGGCGGCTCGCAGCGCACGACCGTGGCGAGCACGCAAGGGGTGCCCTGGGCCGCGTAGGCGTCGAGGAGCTCGAGGACCTCGTCCGCTATTCGGTCACCCCCTTGGAGCGCAGCGCCGCCCAGACCTTGTCCGAGGTCACCGGCATCTCCAGGTTGCGGATGCCCAGCGGGGCCAGGGCGTCCACCACCGCGTTGACATAGGCGGCCGGCGAGCCCACGGTCGCCGACTCGCCGACGCCCTTGGCGCCGATCGGGTGATGCGGCGAGGGGGTGACGGTCTCTCCGAGCTCGAACTTCGGCGTCTCCCAGGCCGTGGGCAGCAAATACTCCATGAAGTTGGAGCCGATGCAGTTGCCGTCGTCGTCGAAGGTGATCAGCTCGGTGAAGGCGATCGCCCAGCCCTCGGTCAGCCCGCCGTGGATCTGGCCTTCGACGATCATGGGGTTGATCCGGACGCCGCAGTCGTCGACCGCGACCATGCGCCGGACCTTGACCTGGCCGGTGCCCTTGTCGACGTCCACCACCACGGCGTAGGTGCCGAACGGGTAGGTCATGTTGGGCGGGTCGTAGTAGTGCACGCCTTCCAGCCCCGGCTCCAGGCCCTCGGGCAGGTTGGTGTAGGCGGCGAAGGCGCAGTCCTGGATGGTCTTGAAGCGCTCCGGTGAGCCCTTGACCCCCCATTTGCCGCGGGTCCATTCGAGGTCGGCCTCGTCGGCCTCCAGGAGGTGGGCCGCGATCTTGCGAGCCTTCTCGCGCAGCTTGCGCGCGACCATGGCGGTGGCGGCGCCGGCCACAGGCGTGGAGCGGGACGCGTAGGTGCCGAGGCCGTAGGGCGCGGTGTCGGTGTCACCTTCCTCGACCGCGATGTCGGAGGCGGGGATCCCGAGCTCCTCGGCCACGATCTGGGCGAACGTCGTCTCGTGGCCCTGCCCCTGCGACTTGGTGCCCATGCGCAGGAGCGCTTTGCCGGTCGGGTGCACGCGCAGCTCGGCCGAGTCGAACATGCGGATGCCGAGGATGTCGAAGTCGGCGCCGTGGCCGGCGCCCACCACCTCGGTGAAGCTGGCCAGCCCGATGCCCATCAGCTCGCCCCGCGCGCGCTTCTCGCGCTGCTCGGCCAGCAGCTGCTCGTAGCCGAGCTTCTCCAGGGCCAGATCCAGCGCCCGCACGTAGTCGCCGCTGTCGTACACCCAGCCGGTTGCCGAGTGGTAGGGGAACTTGTCGGCGGGGATGAAGTTGCGGCGCCGCAGCTCGGCCTGGTCCATGCCCAGCTCGATGGCCGCGTTGGTGACCAGCCGCTCGATCAGGTAGGACGCCTCGGTGACGCGGAAAGAGCACCGGTAGGCGACGCCCCCCGGAGCCTTGTTGGTGTAGTAGCCGTCCGCCGTGACGTGCGCCGCGGGCAGGTCATAAGAGCCGGTGACGATGTGAAAGAGGCCGGCCTTGAACTTGCTCGGCTGCGCGTCGGCGAAGAAGGCGCCGTTGTCGCTGTCCAGGTGCACGCGCAGCGCGAGCATCTTGCCCTGGTCGTCAAGCGCCAGCTCGCCGGTCATGTGGAAGTCGCGGGCGAAGCCGGTCGAGATCAGGTTCTCGGTCCGCTCCTCGACCCACTTCACGGGCCGCCCGATCAGCAGCGAGGCGGCAGTGGCCACCACGTACCCCGGATAGACGGGAACCTTGTTGCCGAAGCCACCGCCGATGTCGGGCGAGACGACGCGGATGTTCTGCTCGGGCAGCCCGGCCACGAGCGCGAAGACGGTGCGGATGGCGTGCGGCGCCTGGCTGGTCATGTAGATGGTGGCCTTGCCCGTCGCCGGGTTGACGTCCGCGATGCAGCCGCAGGTCTCCATCGGCGCGGGATGGCTGCGCGGGTAGTGCGTGGTCAGCGAGACGACCTTCGACGCCCTCGCGAAGGCGGCCTCCGTCGACGCCTGGTCTCCGGACTCCCAGTGGTAGATGTGGTTGTCCTTCTGGCCCTCCTTGTCGGTCCGGATCAGGGGCGCGCCCTGCGCCTTGGCCTGTTCCGGGTTCACGACCGCGCCCAGCACCTCGTAGTCGACGTCGATGAGGCCGACGGCGTCATCGGCCGCAGCCCGCGTCTCCGCGATCACCGCCGCCACCTCTTGACCCTGGAAGCGCACCTTGTCGGTCGCCAGCACGGCCTGGGTGTCGCCCGAGAGCGTCGGCATCCAGGCCAGGTTGTGCTGCGCCATCAGCTCGCCAGTGACCACCGCGATCACGCCCGGCACCGCGGCCGCGCGTGAGGTGTCGATGGACTTGATGCGCGCGTGAGCGTGCGGGCTGCGGTGAATGACCATGTGCAGCATCCCGGGCAGCTGGTGGTCGTCCAGGTAGTTGCCGCGCCCGACCAGGAAGCGGCCGTCCTCGCGGCGCTTGATGGACTCGCCGATCCCGCCGTGCGGCTTGGCGTCGACTGCCATCACCCCTCCCTCCGCCCTCCCCGACGACGGGGAGGGAACGGCCGGAAATCGCGATACACGTTCATGCCCCACCTCCCCCGGCCGCCACGGCTTCAGCGGCCGGTGCGGCCGCGGCCGCACGCCGCAGCTCGCCGGCTTTCTGGATCGACTTCACGATGTTCATGTATCCGGTGCAGCGGCAGAGGTTGCCGCTGATCGCCCACCGGATCTGCTCCTCGGTGGGGTCGGGGTTGCGGTCGAGCAGCGCCGACCCGACCAGCAGCATGCCCGGCGTGCAGAACCCGCACTGGAGGCCGTGCTCCTCGTGGAAGCCCACCTGGATGGGGTCCATCACGCCGCCCTTGGCGAGGCCCTCCACTGTCGTCAGCTCGGCTCCGTCGGCCTGGACGGCGAGCATGGTGCACGACTTCACAGGCTCGCCGTTGAGCAGCACCGTGCAAGCGCCGCAGCTGGAGGTGTCGCAGCCGATGTGGGTGCCGGTCAGGTTCAGGTGGCTGCGCAGGAAGTCGACCAGGATCATGCGGGGCTCGACGTCTGCGCCGCGCTCCTGGCCGTTGACCTTCAGCGTGACCATCATCGCGATCCCTCCCTGGCCATCGCCACCGCTTTCCGGAGTCCGCGCTGCACGAACACCCGCACCACGTCGCGCTTGTAGTCGGCGGAACCCCGGATGTCGTCCTTGGGCTCGGCCGCCGCCGCCGCCAGCCTGGCGGCCTCGGTAATCGTTTCCTCCGTCGGCTCGCGGCCGGCGAGCGCCTGCTCGGCCGCCGCCGCCTGCAGGTTCTTGGGACCCACCGCGGTCAGCCCGATGCCGGCCCGTTCGATGCGTCCGTCGGCCATCTCCACCTGGACCGCCACGGCCACGGTCGCGAAGTCGCCGACCTTGCGCTCCAGCTTGAGGTAGGCGCCGGCCGCCGGCCGGCTGCGGCTGGGGATCACGATCTCGGTCACCACCTCGTCCGGCCGCAGCGCGGTCGTGAAGGGGCCTTCGAAGAATTCCCGGGCCGGTATCCGGCGCTCGCCGGATTCGGACACCGCCACCAGCTCGGCGTTCAGCGCGATCATGACCGAGCCCCAGTCGCCCTGGGGGTCGGCGTGGCAGACGGAGCCGACCACCGTGCCCCGATTGCGGACCAGCGGGTCGGCGATCTGGGGCGCGGCCTCGCTCAGGATCGGACAGAGCCGGCGCAGATCAGGATTGGTTTCGATGTCGACGTGGCGTGTCCGCGCCCCGATCCGCAGCTCGCCGGCCTCGCTGCTGAGACCGCTCAGCTCGGAGACGCGGCCGAGGTCGACCACCAGCGCGGGCATCGCGAAGCGGAGCTTGAGCAGAGGCACCAGGCTCTGGCCGCCCGCCAGCACCTTGGCGTCGTCGCCGTGCTGCTTGAGGAGCGCCAGCGCCTCCGCCAGCGAGCTGGGCGCGCGGTAGTCGAACGCGGCTGGATACATGAGTCACCCCTCCACCCGACCCGACGGCTGCTCGCGGTATAGCACCCGTTGATTGCGGTGTCAAACACCGCCCGAGGGGGCTCTAGGCTGGTATGGCTTGGGGGCGTCCCGAGCGCCGGCGCGGACGGCGCCGCCGGCCGTCGCGCCTGATCGCAGCCGGCCCAACTGGCCCTGCCGACGCGCGGTAGCGCCACTGGCCGAGCTCCAGCAGCGCCTCGCCGTCCAGCTCGGGCAGGTCAGGCGCGCCCTCCCGGCGCAGCCGGGTCCAGAGCGTTGCATCCTCGGGTGCGACCAGGGTGATCGCCCAGCCCTCAGCGCCGTTGCGCGCCGTGCGCCCCACCCGGTGGGTGAGCCAGTGGGCGGTGTCGGGGAGGTCGAAGTTGACGATCAGGCTGACGTGGCTGATGTCCAGGCCGCGGGCTGCCACGTTGGTGGCGACCAGCAGGTTGCTGCGCTTGGAGCGAAAGTGATCCATGGCGCGGTCGCGCGCTCCCTGAGTGAGATCGCCCTGGAGCAGCACGCACTCGTGGCCCAGGCGGGCGAGGTCGCGGTGGAGCTTGCGCACGCCGTGCTTGGTGCGGCCGAACACGATGGCGGCCCCGGGGTGGACCTTCAGGAGCCGGCTCACGACCTGGACCTTGTCGTCGCGGCGCACGCGCAGCAGCCCGTGCTCGAGCTTCGATTCCTCGTCGAGCGCGCTCTGGATATGCGCCGGGTCGTGCATGTGCTTGCGCATCAGGCGTGTGACCCAGTCGGGCATGGTGGCCGAGGCCAGCACCATCTGCGGTTCGTAGGTCTGGGCGAGGATGCGCTCGACGTCCGGCGCGAAGCCGGCGTCCAGCATCTCGTCGGCCTCGTCCAGCACCGCGTACTCGACGCGGCTCAAGGCCAGCAGCCGCTTGCCCACCATGTCCAGGATCCGGCCGGGCGTGCCGATCACGACGTCCGGATCCTGCTTCAGCGCGAGGTTCTGGGTGGCGTACCCGACGCCGCCGTAGAGGAGTGCGCACTTGAGCCCGGACTCCAGGGAGACGAACACGCGCTCCACCTGGATGGCCAGTTCGCGGGTGGGCGTGACCACGAGCGCGCGCGGGCCCGGGCCCCGGCGCTCGAGCAGGCGGTCCACCAGCGGCAGCAGGAAGGCCAGGCTCTTGCCCGACCCGGTCGGGGCTTCGATCACCACGTCGTTGCCGTCCAGGAGGGCGGGCACCGCGTCGGCCTGGACGGCGAGCGGCTCGGTGATGCCCTGGCGGCCCAGGGCGGCCAGGGTGCGGGCGTTTACGCCCAGTTCAGCGAATGTCGACAAAAAAGCTCCTTTCCCTCTCGTACGTTGTTGTGTGCCGCGACCTGTTGAGGGAAACGAGCCGGACGGGGCCGCCTCCGAAGAGGCGTCCGGATGAGAGTCTACCCTTTCGCGGGTGATCTCGATCCTCGGCCTCGAAAAAGCATTCGGCAGCGTGCATGCCGTGCGCGGGGTCGACCTCCGGGTCCGGGAGGGCGAGGTCCTGGTGCTGCTGGGCCAGAACGGCGCCGGCAAATCGACCACGCTCCGCTGCGCGGGCGGCATACTGCGCCCCGATGCCGGCGAGGTCCGCTTCGGCGAGCTGAGCCTGCCTGGCGACCTCGACGCCGTGCGCCACCGGTTGGGGGTGGTCAGCGACCAGGCGCGCCTGTACGGCCGCAACACGGCCATCGAGTACCTCGACCACTTCGGCTACCTGTACGGGGTCGCGGAACCGGAGCGCTCGCGGCGCATCCGCGACCTGCTCGAGCGCTTCGACCTGATCGGCGAGAGCGGGCGGCCGCTGGCCACGTTCTCGCGCGGCATGGCGCAGAAGGTCGCGCTGATACGGGCCACCCTGCACTCGCCGGACTGGCTCTTCTGCGACGAGCCGACCTCTGGACTCGACCCGGTGGCCGCGGCCGAGATGCGCGCCTACCTGTCCGAGCAGCGCAAGCGCGGCGCCGCCCTGATCGTGACCACCCACATCCTGGGCGAAGCGGAGCTGATGGCGGACCGGGTGGCGATCATGCGCCAGGGCCGGATCGTGACCGAGGGATCGCTGACCGAGCTGCGCCGGGCCGCCGCCCACCGCCGCCGCGAGGGCTCCGAGCTGGTGCGCTGGCTGCGCGGGGAGGCCCAGGAGCGTCTGGCAGCCGCAGGCGTCCCTCAGTTCAGCCCGCCCGAGAAGCCCCCCAGCCTGGAGTCCATCTACCTCCGGGCGATGGCGGAGCAAGACCACCTCCCCAGCGGGGAGGTCGTTGCGCAGCAGCGGGTGGGGGAAGACATCCGGCCGGGGCGCATGCTGGCTTCGCTGCGCACCCAGCCCGCGCTACTGCGCCACCTGCTGCCCTTCTACGTGAGCTCCTGGTGGCGGCGGGGCGACCTCTCCTGGGTCCTCTATCTGAACGGCTTCGTCCTCCTCCTGATCGCGGGTGCATCCCTGTTCGGCTCCTTGCCCGTTGGCGGCGGCTTCACCTCCAGGCTCGGCCGGGGCAGCCTCGACGCCGGCCTGCTGCTGCCGCTCTTCTTCATGACCTTCGCGCTCCTGGAGTCGATCAAGACCTCGATCGGGATCTGGTGGGAGAAGGCTCAGGGCTCGCTCGAGGTCCTCCTCTACGCACCCCTCGACGACGCCACGCTGGTCTGGATGGAGGTGCTGCCGGGCGCGGTAGTGAGCGTGGTCTGGGTCAGCTTCTGGGTGGCCGCCGGCATGGCCTTGCTGGCGCTCTTCGGCCGGCCGGCGCCCTGGTCGCTGCTCCCGGTCTTCGGGCTGGTGGCGCTGGTCACCGCCTACTGGGCGGCGATGGGGCGGATGCTCGGCTTCCTGCTCTTCCCCCGCGAGGGCGCGGCCGGCGGGGCCTGGTCGTTCCTGCTCTCGCCGGTCTCCGCCGCCGTGGCCGACCTCCCGCTGGCGCTGTTCGTGGTGGGATCGCCGCTGGCGCCCTACTCGCTGCTGGTGCCGCTGGCCGCCTGCCTGGCGCTGACGCTGCTGGTGGGCGTCAGCTTCGACCGTGAACGGCTGCTGGACGCCGGGGTCACCCGCCGCCGGGAGCGTGGGCGCCGCTTCGCCGGCGTCCAGCTGCGGGCCCATGCCGGCGGCCTGGGCGCCGCCTTCGTGCTGGTGCTGATCGCGGCCGGGGCCGGGGGAGCGCTCTCCTCGGCCCTGGGCGTGCACAGCTGGGGCGACCTGGGCCTGGTGCTGGCGGGCGGCCACCCCGGCGGCGCGCCCGCGGGCGGAGGCTTCGGCGCGCCCAGCCTGCACCTCCACGGTGGGGTCAACCTGGCGGCCGCGGTGCTGGCCGGGATCACCGCCGCGCTGGCCCTGGCCTTGGCGCTGCTGGCCGTCAACTTCGCCGCCTTCTTCCTGCTCGGCCTGCCCGAGCTGGCGCTGCTGCTGGCGGCCGGCCTGCTCTGGGGCGCCCAGGCCGGGTTCGGACCCTCGGCGCCGCTGGCCGGCTGGCTCGGAGTAGGGGGCGGGATCGTGGTCCTGGCGCTCACCCTGAACACCGGCGCCGCGCTGCCCATCTACTCGGCGCTGGTGTTCGGGGCGGGCCGTCGCCTGGACCGCCTGCGCGCGGCCTGGACCGCCTACTTCTCCCTCTACCGAAGCCTGGTGCTGCCCTGCTGCGCAGCGTTCGGCCTGGCTGTGGTAACACTCTTGGCCATCGGATGATGGTTACCGCGGCGGAGCTGGACGAGCTGCTGGCGCAAACCCCGTTCACGGCCGGCCGGGGCCTGCGCGTGGTCGACCTGGAGGACGGCGTCTGCAGGCTGCGGGTTCCGTTCCGGCCGGAGATGGAGCGGCCGGGCGGGGTGGTGGCCGGCGAGTTCTACATGTCCGCCGCCGACCTCGCCTTCTGGTGCGCCATGAAGACGCGATTGGGGCTGGAGGACCCTTCGACCACCAGCCACCTCGACTCCGCATTCCTGGCCTCGGCCCGCACTGAGGATTTCGAGTGCACGGCACGGGTGCTCCGGTGGGGCCGCCGGCTGGTGTTCGGCCGGGCGGAGTGCTGCTCGCTGGAGGGCAAGCTGCTCTCGCACCACACGCTCACCTATGTACGCGGATGACGACCAAGGCCGACGTCTTCGCCGACCAGGTGGACGCGGCCTGGCTCGCCCTGCGCCAGGAGGTCGACCGGCTGGACCCCACGGACTTCGATGCGCGCACGCCGGCCGGCTGGACGGTCAAGGAGATGCTCGGGCACATCGCCTTCTGGGCGGAGACGGTGGAGTCGGTGATCGTGGGCATGCTGCGCGAGGAGCCGATCTCCGAAGCCGACTGGTACGGCGGCGATGACCTGGCGGTCTCTGGTCCCTGGCCGCCGGCCGACGTCCACAACGCGCGCGAGGCGGCGTGGGCGCGCAAGCACAGCGTCCGGGAGGTGCTTGGGCGCATGGACGCCGCCCACCGGCGCGCGGTGATGGTCGCGGGCGGCCTGGATGACGAGGAGATGGCGGACGAGCGCTTCACCGGCAAGGTTCGCGCCGCCACCATCGACCACTACCAGGAGCACCTGGCCGAGCTGCTCCGCCGAAGCTAGACCGGGCGTTTGTATACGAGCGCGGCCGTCAGGCCGACCCAGCGGCGGCTTTTGTATACAAATGCCGACTTTAGAGGTCGAGGGCCTGGGCGACCAGCTCCCGGTGGTAGGTGGCGTCGCCGAGCGTCACCTCTGACGCCTTGGCGCGCTTGAAGTACAGGTGCATGTCGTGCTCCCAGGTGAAGCCAATGCCCCCGTGCACCTGGATCCCGTTGCCAGCCGCCCGCCGGTAGGCGTCGGACACATAGGCCTTGGCCATCGATGCCGCCAGCGAGCGGTCGGGCGCGTCGGCGTCGACGGCCCAGGCCGCGTAGTAGGTGGCCGAGCGTGCGCTCTCCACCTCCAGGAGCATGTCCGAGAGCTTGTGGGAGACGGCCTGGTAGATGCCGATCGGCTTGCCGAACTGGTGGCGGGACTTGGCGTACTCGACGGAGGTCTCCAGGACGTGCGAAGCGCCGCCCACCATCTCCGCGCAGAGCGCGGCGGTCGCCCACTCCAGCGTCCGCTTGAGCGGCTGCCAACCACCGTCGACCTTGCCCATCACGCTGTCGCCGGGCAGCGTCACGCCGTCGAACTTGACCTCGTACCAGCGCCGGGTGCGGTCGAGCGTCTTCATGGGGGCCACGGAGAGACCCGCCGGCCTGCCCTCGACCAGGAAGAGCGTGACCCCGTCCTCGCCCGCGTCGCGCGTGCGGGCGGCCACGACCATGAACTCGGCCACCCCGGCGTCGGGCACGAACAGCTTGACGCCGTCCAGCTTCCAGCCCTCGCCGGAACGCTGCGCCCGCAGCCCTAGGCCGTCGGCGTCCCAGCGCCCGGAGGGCTCGGTCACCGCCAGCGTCCCCCGCGCCTCGCCAGCAGCGACGGCCCCCAGCCAGGTCTTCTTCTGGGCCGCCGTACCGGCCTCGAGGAGCGCGGGCACCGCCAGTCCCACGGTGCTGAAGAAGGGCCCTGGGAGCAGCCGGCGCCCGGCCTCCTCGAGCACCACGACCAGGTCGAGGAAGCTCCCGAAGCCTCCGTGCTCCTCAGGGATGCCCAGCGCGGTCCAGCCGTTCTCGACCAGCTTCTTCCAGAGCCCTTCGTCGAAGGCGTCCTCCGTGTCCATCAGCTGGCGGACGCGGCTGGTCGGCGATTCCTTGACCAGGAAGGCACGGGCCTCTTTGCGGAGCTGCTCCTGCTCTTCGGAAAAGGCGAAGTCCATCCCGCGGGAAAAGTCTAAGGTGCGACGCGACGTGATACCGCCGGCGGACCTGCTGCCCGTCGGACGGCGCGCCACGTTCGCCTTCAGGGTCGTGCGCGCGCTGCTGGCGCCGGTCGTGCTGGCCGTCTTCGACATCCGCGTCGAAGGCCGCGACAAGATCCCTGACGGTCCATACGTCCTGATCGCCAACCACCTCAACTGGCTCGATCCCTTCGTGCTCCTGCTGGCGATGCCCACCGAGCCCCGCCTGCACTTCCTGGCCAACCCGGAGAACCTGGTCAAGAACCGCTGGCATTGGTGGCTGATCCGGCAGATCCGCGGCTACATCCCCGTCGACCTCAAGCGCCACAGCGACCAGGCGCTCTTCCACCACGTCGACCGCTGCCTGGAGCTCGGCGGCGCGGTCGCCATCTTCCCGGAGGCGGCCTACGGACCCGCGGAAGGCGAACTTCAGGAGACTTGGAAGAGCGGCTTTGCCTACTTCGCAATCAAGGCCGGAGTGCCAGTGTTACCGGTTGCTCTGTCGGGGACCAAAGATCTGTGGCTGCGGAAGCGGGTACAAGTGCTGATCGGCGAACCTATGCCGACCTCCGGCCGCGATGACCGATGGGTCATCGAGAACGCCCGCCACGGGCTACGCAAACTGCTTCCGGCGTACACCGAGCCGCCAGGGCGAAAGCCATTGCGCAGGCTGCTGACCCGGCTCCTGTATTGACTCCGAGCACGCGGATGTGCCAAGGATTCGGGACTGCCAACGTCCTCACCCCTATGAGCCGAGCTGCAAAACCCCTCCGTCTAGCCGTCGCGCTCCTCGCTTCCGCAATGGCCTGCCTGGTGCCCGCCGCGCCGGCACTGGCCGTGGGTCCGACCGCCTGGCCGACCTATCACCTGGACGGCACGCGGTCCGGCAATGACACAGCCGACGGCCCGTTCACGGCCGTCAGCGGGCCCGTAAGCAGCGGAACCCTCGACGGGACGCTGTGGGCGTCACCGCTCTACCTGAACGGCACGGTGTTTGCAGCCACCGAGAACGACACCGTTTACGCGCTCGACGGGTCCTCGCTGGCCGTACTGTGGTCATTGAACCTGGGCTCGCCGGCCACCTCGAGCAACCTTCCCTGCGGAAACGTCACTCCGACGGTCGGCATCACAAGCACGCCGGTCATTGACGTCGCCGGCGGGATCCTCTACGCGGCCGGCCTGGTGTTCAACGGTTCGACGTACGCGCATCACTTATGGGCGGTGAGCCTGTCCTCGCATTCCAAGCTTCGCGACGTGGTCGTGGATGCGCCCAATTCGGATCCCAAGGTGCAGAACCAGCGTGGCGCGCTGGGCCTGGCGAATGGGCGCGTCTACGTTCCCTACGGCGGCCGGGACGGTGACTGCGGCACTTATCACGGGTTCGTGGTAAGCGTTGCGGCCGGCGATCTGTCCGGCCTGCGTGTGGATTTTGAATCGACCGCCGGGAGTGGCCACAGCGGCGGGGGTATCTGGGCCGCAGGCGGCACGTCGTCCGACGCCTCCGCGAACGTGTACGCCGCGACCGGGAACGGTTTCGGCTTGGGGAGCACGTTCGATTTCAGTGAGACGGTGGTCAAGATATCGCCCGCCGGCCCCGGCGCCGTGGACTGGTGGGCTCCCACGAACTGGCCGAGCCTGGACAGCGGTGACACCGACATCGGCTCCTTCACGCCCAGCGTGCTCGGCAGCACCGGCTACCTCTTCCAGGCCGGCAAGGACGGCGTGGGCCGGCTGATCAACTCCAACAACATGGGCCACGTCAGCAACCCGTCATTCCAGGCGGCACTCGGGTTCGGGGGCTGCTTCGGGAGCGCGGCCTTCGACGGCACGCGCATCTACGTGCCCTGCAGCAACGGGCTGGTGGCGGTCAGCTACGTGGCCGGCAATCCCCCGTCTTTCAGCGCCGCCTGGCACGTCTCCGGCTGCTTCGCCGACTCCCCGATCGTGGCCGGCGCCGCGGTCTGGTTCAAGGACCGCTGCGGCAACCTGAAGGTCGTCGACCCCTCCAGCGGCAACGTCCGCTTCACGCTCAACACCGGCTCTGCCGAGCATTTCGCCACCCCCTCCGCGGGGGGCGGCAACGTTTACATCGGCCTGGCGAACAACACCGTCCGGGCCTACTCGATGGTCACCTCCGCGCCCGTGCCGGGCAACGGGTCCAGCACGTACACGCTGGACGGGCTGGGCGGGGTGCACCCGGCCGGCACAGCGCCCGCTCTGAGCGGGGCACCCGCCTTTAGCTTCGACATCGCCCGAGCCCTGGCCATCAACCAGGCCGGCACGGGGGGCGTGGAGCTGGACGGCTACGGCGGACTGCACCCGCTGGGCGGCGCCAGTGCCTCCAGCGGTACGTACTTCGGCTGGGACATCGCGCGCGGCCTGGCGCTCTCTCCGAGCAGCGCCGGTCAGGGCTGGACACTGGACGGCTGGGGCGGCATCCACCCCTACGGTGGGGCGATGCAGATCGTGGGCAGCTACAGCTACTGGCCAGGCTGGGACATCGCACGGGGGATCGTGGTGATGCCGGACAGCTCGCCCACCAACCCTTCGGGTTACGTGCTCGACGGCTACGGCGGGCTGCACCCGTTCGGGGCGGCGGCGCCGATCACGGTCGGGCCCTACTGGTCGGGCTTCGACATCGCGCGCGGCGTGGCGCTGAAGCCGGGCGCGACCCTGGCCAGCCCCGGCGGCTGGGTTCTGGACGGCTACGGCGGCATCCATGCCTTTGGGAGCGCGGCGGCGGTGGCCGGGAGCTACGACTACTGGCCCGGATGGGACATCGCCCGCGGGCTGACGGTCTGGGACATGGGCACCCCGGGTGTGCCTTCGGGCTGGACCCTGGACGCGTACGGGGCACTGCACCCCTTCGGCGGCGCGCCGCCGCTCAGCGGCAGCAACTACCAAGGCGGCTACGACATCTTCCGCGCCTGCGCCGCCGGTGGCTTCGCGGGCGGCTGGGACTCGGGCTCCAAGCGCATCGGATGAGGTTCCGGGTCCTTTCTCTAGCAGTCGCGCTGGCGGCGGCCGGGCCGTTCTCCGCGCCGGCAGCCGCGCACGCGGCGGCGCCGCCCGCGGCCGCGCTGCCGGCGGCGCACCTGGAGTTCGGGCTGTCCAACGGCCCCGATGAGCTGAGCTGGATGACCTCCAGCGGCGTGCCCTGGCGCTACCGCTTCCAGTACCTGGCCGGGGGTGTGGACACCGGGCACGGCTGGGCGACCTGGAATTCGCCCGCGGGCCAGTTCGCGACCGACTACATGAATGCGAGCACGACCAGCCCCGCGGCCTACATGCCCGTTTTCACCTACTACATGCTGCTGCAGTCGAGCCCGCGCAGCGGTTCGGAGTACGACCGCGACTACCAGAACCTGAACAACGCCACGCTCATGCGCACCTACTACGGCGACTTCAAGCTCCTGATGCAGAAGACGGGGGCGTACGGGAGCCAGGTCGTGGTGCATGTCGAGCCGGACCTCTGGGGCTACCTGCAGCAGCGCGCGGCCGGCGGTGGAGCGACCTCGCTGAGCGCCTCGGTGGCGAGCTCAGGCTTTCCGGAAGCGAGTGGGCTTCCCGACAACGTGCAGGGCTTCGCCCTCGAGCTGCTCAAGCTGCGCGACA
>Ga0070707_100002348_pt1 | contig 18050 bp, 19 predicted proteins | sample KBSK5502metaG_FD_65468 | JGI IMG/M metagenome (GOLD analysis project Ga0070707, IMG submission 65468) | Corn, switchgrass and miscanthus rhizosphere microbial communities from Kellogg Biological Station, Michigan, USA - KBS K5-50-2 metaG | ecosystem: Host-associated > Plants > Roots >... | reverse complement strand
GCTTCGGCGTGAGCGGAGGAATAGATCCGGTTCTTCAGCGTGAGGGCGCCGACCGCGATCGGCGAGAACAGCGACGCGAGCCCGTGGGCCATGATCGAGTGCAAACCGTATCACGGTCTCCCCGCGAGGGCGTTGCATCGGGGCGCGCCGCTCGCTAGCATCGCTTCGATGACGACAGCCCGTTCGGCAGACGTGGTGATCATCGGCGGCGGAGTGACCGGGCTCAGCACCGCGTTTCACCTGACCCGGCGCGGCGTCCGCGACGTGATCGTCGTCGACAAGGGCACGATCGCGTCCGGCGGCACGGGAAAGAGCTCGGCGTGCGTCCGCCAGCATTACTCGACCGCGGAGACGTGCCGCATGATCCGGTACTCGCTGGAGTTCTTCCAGCACTTCGAAGAGCGTGCCGACGGCGGATCGTGCGGCTTTCGCCACACCGGGTACCTGCTGGGCGTCGACGACACGATGCGCAAGCCGATGGAGGCGTCGGTCGCGCTTCAGCGCTCCGTCGGCATCGACACGCGGCTCGTGTCCCCGGCGGAGATGCGCGAGCTCGAGCCTCGTCTGCGCGCCGACGACCTCGTGGCCGGCTGCTACGAACCGGCCTCGGGCTATTGCAACCCGGTTGAAACCGCCCAGGGCTTCGCGCGCGCCGCCCGCGCGGCCGGCGCTCGAGTCCTGGAAGACAGCGCCGTGCTCGGGCTGCTCCTCGACGGCGACCGCGTCCGCGGTGTCCGGACCAAAACCGGCGACATCCTGGCGCCGGTCGTCATCAACGCCGCCGGCCTGTGGAGCGCGCCCGTGGCGGCGATGGCCGGCCTCGAGCTTCCGATCCACGTCTGCCGTCACAAGATCAGTATCGTCAGCTGGCCCGAGGCCGACCGGCGGCCGCATCCGATGGTCTACGACTTCGTCACCAACATCTACACGCGGCCCGAGCTGGGCGAGCACATCCTCGTGGGTGGCCTCGACGCCGACGAGTCTCGCGATGCCGTCGATCCGGACGCGTACAAGGAAGGCGTGAGTCTCGATGAATCGACGGACGCGCTGGCCCGCGTGAGTCATCGCTTCCCCGTGCTCGCCGACGGTCACATCGCGCGCGGCTACGCCGGCTGCTTCGACGTGACGCCCGACTGGCACCCGATCCTGGACCGCGTCGGCCCCGAGGGCTATCACGTGGCCGCCGGCTTCTCAGGCCACGGCTTCAAGCTCTCGCCGGCCGTGGGTCACATGGTTGCGGCGCTCGTGGTCGACGGGCCGAGCGGTCATCCGGATTTGCCCACGTTTCGCCTGTCGCGATTCGCCGAGGGCAAGCCGATCCGAGGCACCTACGGCGATTGGCTCATGTGCTAGCGGCGCCGTTCAGTAACGCGAGCGCGGCCTGCACGACCTCGGCGGGCTCGACGAGCGTCAGGCAATGGCCGTGGCCCTCGGGACAGACGCTCTTGTAGCAGTGCTTGCACGGCACGTCGCGGAACAACACCCGATGCGGCACCGCCCATGGCGTGTGCTGTGGGTTCGTCAGCGCGTAGAGATCGGACGCGCGCTCGCAGACGCCCTCGGCGGCCTGCCGTGGGTGCTCCGACGTCGGCGCGTGGTTCCGCGGAACGTCGAGACTTTGCTCCGGGTGCTGGACGACGACCGCGCGCCGGCAAAGCGCCCGCGAGACACGCATGCTCTAGTCCGCGATCAAGCGCCGTAGTGGCTTGTGCACCCACCGATCGCGTACGAGGACGGCGGCAGAACACCTCCGTCATTCCTTCCTCCTCCGATTGAACGTAGTCCGCTTCCGCGGACCGGCAATCGGAGTTTTCCCGATGCGGAGCGTGGGGTGCCCGCGAAACAGGCAGCGGGCCGATGTAACCATTGGTATCGATGAGGGCTCTAAACCAGATATTGGGCGGCCGCCGGCCGCCGAAACGCCGCATCCCGGGGAGCCTCATGCCAGAGTCCAAAGGCGCCGCCAGCTTCGATCGCGTCGACACCGCGGTCGTCTTCATTGACCCCCAGAACGACGTGCTGAGCGAGAAGGGCGTCGCGTGGCCACTGGTCGGTGAGAGCGTGCGAGAGAACAAGACCGTCGAGAACATGGAGCGGATTTTCCAGGCGGCGAAGCGGAATGGCTTCGAGGTCTTCATCTCGCCCCATTACTTCTACCCCACGGACCGCGGGTGGAAGTTCAACGACCCCCTGGAGTCGAGCGAGCTTGCCGACGGGACGTTCGCTCGCCGCGGACCGTTGACGCTCGAGGGCTTCTCCGGATCGGGGGCGGACTGGCTGGACCGGTTCAAGCCCTATATAGAGGATGGGAAGACCGTCGTCGTCAGTCCCCACAAAGTCTGGGGCCCTCAGACCAACGATCTGACGCTGCAGCTTCACAAGCGGCGCATCGGCAGAGTCATCCTCGGGGGGATGCTGGCGAACATCTGTGTCGAGGCGCATCTGCGCCACTTGCTCGAAGAGGGCTTCGAGGTCGTCGTGGCGCGGGACGCCACGGCCGCCCCGCGGCATCCCGAGTGGGGCTACGGCTACACGGCAGCCCTCATCAATTTCCGGTTCCTCGCCCACGCGGTGCTCTCGACGGACGACGTCGTCACGGCAATGAACGCAGCTCCGCTTTCATTAGAAAGGAGCGCCTGATGGATTCTCGGTCGATGTGGCCGACGCAAAACGACCTGGCGGCGAAGGTGCGGACCGGCGCCGTCGAGCTGCTGAACCAGCAGCTCGCCGACGCGCTCGACTTGGCACTGCAGGCCAAGCAAGCCCACTGGAACGTCAAGGGCCCGAGCTTCATCGCGCTGCACGAGCTGTTCGATGAGGTCGTGGACGAGCTGTTCGAGCACGCCGACGACCTTGCCGAGCGCGCGGTCGAGCTCGGCGGCACGGCGTATGGCACGGCGCGGATGGCCGCCAAGGCATCGCGCCTGGCCGAATACCGGCTCGACATCAGCTCGGGCCGCGAGCACGTGCTGGCGCTGTCCGCCGCCATCGCGAGCTTCGGCGCGACGGCCCGGGCGGGCATCGACGCGGCCAACGCGCTCGGCGACGCCGACACCGCCGACCTGTTCACGGAGATCTCGCGCGGCGTCGACAAGCTGCTGTGGAAGGTCGAGGCGCACGTCCAGGCGAAGGACTGAGGCCTCGCACGTGATCGGCATCATCTCGCTCGTGGTCCTGGCGGTGGCGATCCTCGCGCGCTACGGACGGCGCCTCCGCGGCCCGTGGCGCGCGATCTACGTCGTGTGCGCCGCCCTCGCCCTGTACCTCAACGTCTTCGTGGGTGTTGTCCAGCTGCATGCCCTCGCTCCCCAGCAGACGGAGCCGCCGTTTGTGGTCGCGCAGCTCCTCGTGCTGACGCTGTTCGTCGTGCTCACCGTTCTCGCGGCCAAACGCTTCCGTCTCGAAGCGACCGCGCGCGGGACGATGCCAAGTCGGACGGCCGAAGCGGAATGAAAGGGCAATCTCATCCGGATATCCGGTTGACCGCGAACCCCGCCGACGCGCCGACATGAACGCCGTCGAAAGCCTGGTGCAGTACGGCTATCTTCTCCTGTTCGGGTTCGTCTTAGCCGAGCAGGCCGGGCTTCCGGTGCCGGCGGTGCCCGTGCTCCTCGGCGTGGGCGCTCTCACCGGCGCCGGGCGAATGAGCATGACGCTGGCCTTCGCCGCGGCGCTCGCCGCGTCGCTTCCCCCGGACGTCGTCTGGTACGAGCTCGGACGCCGGCGCGGCGGCCGCGTGCTGAGAGTCCTGTGTCGGATCTCTCTCGAGCCGGATTCGTGCGTCCGCCGCACCGAGAACCTCTTCATGCGACGCGGCCGAGGCGCGCTGCTCGTCGCGAAGTTCTTCCCGGGACTCAGCACCGTCGCCCCGCCGCTGGCCGGCATGGTCGGGATCGCGCGATGGCAGTTCCTCCTTTTGGACATCGCGGCGGCGATCCTGTGGGCCGGCACGTGGATGACCCTCGGCTACGTCTTCAGCGATGCCCTCGAGCTCGTGGCCTCACGCGCCGGCCGCCTCGGCAACTCGCTCGTCGTCGTGGTCGGTGCGGCGCTCGCGGGGTACGTGGGGCTCAAGTTCGTCCAGCGTCAGCGGTTTCTCCGCAGTCTGAGAATCGCGCGGATCGCGCCCGAGGAGCTCAAGCGGCGCCTCGACATCGGCGACGAGACGTTCGCGATCGTCGACACACGCTCGGCGCTGGACGTGAACGCCGAACCGCACGCCATCCCCGGCGCGCTCTGGATTCCCGCCGAGGACATCTCGCGCCGACAGGACGAGCTCCCGCGCGGGCGCGAGCTGATCCTGTACTGCTCCTGACCGAACGAAGCGACGAGCGCCCGGGTGGCGCTCCAGCTGAAGCGCGCGGGGATCGTGCGGGTGCGCCCGCTCCAGGGCGGGCTTCATCTCTGGATGGACCGCGGCTTCCCGGTCACCGAGATGAAGCCGACGCTGGCCGCGAGCTGACGTCGCCGCACTCACTTCTTCCCGGCGAACATCGCCCGTACCCGCTTCTGCATCTCGTCGGGCGCGACGTCCTCCTTGTGCGTAGCCACCCACCACAGATGGCCGAAGGGATCCTCGAGCTGCCCGGACCGGTCGCCGTAGAACTGGTCCTCGACGCGCTTGCGCTCGCGCGCCCCGGCGGCCAGCGCCCGCTTGAAGAAGGCGTCGACGTCGTCCACATAGAGATGGATGCTCACGGGCGACCCGCCGAGCGCTTCCGGCGCCTTACCACCGTACTCGGGAAATTCGTCCGACAGCATCACGATGGAATCGCCCAGGCTGATCTCCGCATGGCCGACGCGTCCGTCGGGCATGAGCAGCGTGTAGCGCACGGTCGCTCCGAATGCCTTCTCGTAGAATTCGAGCGCCCGCGCGGCGTTCTTGATCGCAAGGTACGATTCCTCCTCCTCGTCCGGCTCACTTTGCAACCGGTGCTGTCCACGAGTATCTCCGCGAGCCCTGCAGACGGCGTCCCAAGCGGATGAGTGTCTGCCCCAGCGCGACCCGCAGTGGTCGCGACGCTCGGGCCGGGGCCCTCGACCGATTCACGCGCTCCGAATTCGCTCGCAGCTCCGCGAGCCGCTCGCGCGCGAGGACCTCGAGTGCGTACTCGTTCATGTCCATGACAGCGACTCCTTCCTGACGTCGCGCCCGCCCATCGCCGGCGTCGCGGATCGGCGGGGCTGGCGGGTCAGGACGATTTCAAGTGATCGTCGATCGCCATCGTGCGGGGCGAACGTCTCGCGCACGATCGCCAGGAGCGCCTGGATCACGGCGGGGCGCTCGAACGGCACCGCGACGCAGACCTGCCAGCGGCGCCCACGACGCCGCACGACCGGCGCCGCGACGGCGCCGAGTCGCTCATGCACGCTGTCGGTCAGCGCGATCTGACGCGCCTGCACATCGCGACGCCGATGCTCGCGGCGGTTCGCCCACGCGAGCAGCGCGAGCACGACGGCGTACGGCGCGGCCGCGATGACGGCGGCGCAGAGCGTCAGCATGATGACGGAACCTCGTACAGCGCGAGATACCGCTTGAGCTCGCTCATGCACTGCCGCATCACGGTCGCATCCCTCGTCAGCTTCGAGACCAAGAGCGCGCCTTTGAGGGACGCCACCACGAAGTGGGCGACGACCTCGGGCTCGCAGCCGGCGGCGACTTCACCGCGCTTCTGCGCTTCGCGAAGCGCCACCGTGAGCGGGCCGACGCCGAGTCGAGCAACCTCCGTCCAGTCTCCGGATCGATTCCCGTTCCACCGCATCGCGGTCTCCTTTCGCGTTACGTGGTGTGGAACGCCCATGTGCACGTCTCGTTGTACAGGGTGAGCCGTGAGCGATCCGTCGCGGTCAGCGTGAAAAAATTGGCGGGCAGGTCCGCGCACGAAATGGCCGATGCCGACCGTCAGCGCGGCGACGTTCGGGCATACCGCCCGATCAGCCCTCGAGAGAATCCTTCAGCCTGCCGAGCGTCTCGTCCCACTGGCCGGCGATGTGATCGAGCCATCGCCGCGCCTCATCCAGTCGCGACGGCTCGATCTCCCAGAGATGGTCGCGCCCCACGCGAGTGCCGCGCACGAGGCCGGCCCCGGCCAGCACGTGCAGGTGCTTGGTGACGGCCTGGCGCGTGACGCGCGCGCCTTCCGTCAGCCGCACGATGGACAGTGGGCCGCTCGCGCAGAGCCGGGCCACGAGCCCCAGGCGCGTGGGATCGCCGAGCGCCGAGAACACCGGGGCGGAGTCGGCGAGACCGCGGCGGGCCTTACGCCGCCGCGGTGACATGCCGCTCGATGGCCCCCATCTGCCAAGTCCAGCCCTCGCCGTTCATGCGATACGCCTGCGCGCGGCGGGCGAGCGGGACGTCGTCGAAGCCGGACTCCACGACCGTGAGCCGGGTGCCGCCGGCCGCGTCCTCGAGCTCGAAGACCACCAGCGTCATGGGCTCCGCCGAGTAGTCCACGCCGGGCTCCACGGCGTAGGGATGCCAGCGCCACGAGAACACTCGCTCGGGCTCCATGCGGTCGATGACGATGTCGCAGACGACGTGCTCGTAGCCCTTGTGCGTGATCTGCGCGCGCACCCGCGCGCCCGGCGCGAAAGCGCCCTGCACCTTGACGCCGAACCAGGCGCCGAACTCCACGGGGTCGGTGAGGGCGCGCCACACGCGGCTCTTCGGCGCGCGGAGCAGGATCGTTCGCTCGATGTCGAGGGCCGGGGACTTAGGGGGCGAGCCCGAGTCGCTGCGCCTGGGCGACCCAGAATTCTGTCCCCATGCTTCGGAACATCTCGATGGCCTGCCCGAGCGCGGCGCGTGCCGCTTCGCTCCGCCCCTCGGCGTGATGAAGCGGGGCCAGACCGAGGTGACATCGAGCCTCGAGCGGCCGCATCTCCAGCGCGCGAGCCAGCGCCAGCGCCTCGGCAAACCGCGCCTGCGCGACGTCGAGGAATTTCCGCGATGCCGCCACTTCGGCCTGCAGGCGCAGCGCCCACGCCTCATGACCCCGCTCGCCGCGATGGCGTGACTGCTCGAGAGACTGATCGGCTTTCGTCGCCGCTTCATCAGGACGACCGGCGAGCAGCAGCGCCTCCCCCAGCGAGGCGAGGCGCCATGCGTGCCCACCGACGTTGCCCAGCCGTTCGGCGTCGTCGACCGCCCGACGCAGGATCGACACGCCCTTGCCCACTCGTCCGGCGAGCGCGTACGTGTGACCGAGGGCCGAGGCGAGCCACGGACGGTGGACCGAGAACTCCCAGCGCCGACAGACTTCGAGACCTCGGCTGAGGGCGGCCGCGGCCTCGCCGAACCGTCCCTGATAGAGGTGCGCACGACCGATGGCGGCATACGCGCCCGCGAGCGCGAATGGGCGATCGATCCGCGTCGCGAATTCCAGCGCTCGCTTGGCGGCCGCGAGCGCCTCGTCGAACCGCCCCAGCTCCGTCAGCGGCGCGGCGATGTAGTTGAGACTGAGCTCCGCGAGGCCGAACTCCGTCGGCCAACCCGACGGACCGTACCGCGCCTCCACGCCCTGCGGCTCCATCGCGACGCCGCAGCGCTCGAAGAACGTCACCGCTTCGCGATAGCGGCCCAGACTCCAGTGGACCTGGCCGAGGCGGAAGTTCGCCTCCACGCAGAGCCCCCCGCTGGGAATGGCCTCCGCCAGCGTCAGGGCGCGCTCGCCCGCGCCGAGCGCGTGCGACAGATCACCGGTGATCCAGGCGTGATTGCTGATGTAGGCGGCCACGCGCGCCAGCCGCGGTCGATCGTCGAGCTTCGCGGCAATGCGCTCGGCCTCGCGCAGATGACGGGCGAGAGCGGCGAAGCGGCCCATCGGGTAGAGGCTCTGCCGCAGCTCGATGCGCACATCGAGGTCACGCTCGTCGACCTCGCGGCTCGCCGGCAGGCGGCGCAGCGCGCTCAGCGCCTCCTCGAGACAGGCCACGGCCTCGTGATGCGCCGAGCGCGCGGCGGCCTGACGGCCCGCCACGTGGAGAAATGCCGCCGCCTTCTCCCACGCCTCGCCGTTGCGGTAGTGGGTGCCGAGGGCGAGGGCGTGGGCCTGCGGATCGTGGGCGTGGACGTCCTCCAGGCTCTCGGCGACCCGCCGGTGCAGCGCCGTCCGAAGCGGCGGCGGCAGCTCACCGGTCGCGACTTCTCGGATGTAGTCGTGGCTGAACTCCAATCCATCCCCGGCGCCGCGCAGCACGCGATGGCGAACGAGCTCCTCCACACCTTCGGCCGCCTCGCGTTCGGACATATCCGCCGCGCGCTGAACGAGCGCGAAATCGAACTGGCGACCGATCACTGCAGCCACCGCCACCAGGCGTCGCCCGCAGTCGGAGAGCCGCTCCAGGCGCTGCAGGACCAGCGTGCGAACTTTGGCGGGTAATGGCAGGCGCTGCGCCAGTGAGATCGTCTGCCCCGCGCGCAGCGCGTGCATCACCTCGACCACCACGAACGCGTTGCCGTCGCTGATGCGCCACGCATCCTGCGCCAGCTGCGTGACGAGCTGGTGGGGAAGCCCCGGAGGCGCGAGCGCCTCGACGAGCGCGACGGTTTCGGAGCGCGAGAGCGGCGACACCGGCAGTCGCAACAGCTCGCCGTCTTCGTCGACCTCGCGGAGCGACTGTCGGAGAAGACCCAGGTCGGCCAGCTCTTCCTCACGGATGGTGACCACGAGCAGGAGTGGGATCTCGTGCACGCGCCGGCCGAGGAAGGCGAGAAAGCGGATGCTCATCTCATCCGCCCAGTGAGCGTCTTCCAGCACGACGACCAGCGGCTGCCGTCGCGTGAGGCGCTTCAGCAGCTCGCTGATCGCCTCGAACGGATAGCGCGGATCCCCGCCACTCCGGGCCGCGAGCTCGCCGCCGGACGCAGGCGCCGGCGGTGTGCCTTCGCTCGACAGCTCGGGCAGCAGCCTCCCGACTTCGTCCCGCCACCCCGGCTCGAGCGTGTCGAAGATGTGTCGCTCTTCGACGACGCGGCCGGAGCGCAGCGCGTGCACCCACGGTGCGAAGGGCAGGATTCGCTCGGTCTCGTAGCACCGTCCGACCAGAACGCGCGCCTGCCGTCGCGCGGCGGCCGCGGTCAGCTCGCTCACCAGGCGACTCTTGCCGGCCCCCGCCTCGCCGATCAGGACAACGAGACGCCCGCGGCCGGCCAGCGCACGGTCCAGCGCTTCGCGCAGCCGCGCCACATCCCGTTGACGCCCCGCCAGCGGCGGCTCCCATGCCGGCAGCGGCTCGGTGAGCGCGGTCTGATGAGAGATTGGCCTGGCCGAGACCACGGCAATTGGCGGGTTCTGTCGGTCGGGGACGGCGTGACTGCGTCCACGCAAGATCTCCTGATAGAGCGCCTTCGTCTCCGCCTCGGGCTCGGTCCGCAGCTCCCGCTGGAGTGTCGCGACGCAGAGCTGATACTGGCGCAGGGCGGAGCCTCGTCGTCCCGTCTCGACGTACAGCTGCATCAGCGCGCGGTGCACCAGCTCCTGCAGCGGGTCGAGCTCCAGCACTCTCAGTGCGGTCTGCACCGCGGCGTCCGTCGATCCCGTGGCTCGTTGGTGAGCGAGCAGCCCGGCCAGAGACTTCAGGGCAACTTCGCGCAGCCGCTCCCGGTGGCCGAGAAGCCAATCCTCGAACGGCTGCTCCTGGACCGAGAGCCCCTCGAGAAAATCCCCTTGATAGAGCGCCGCGGCCTCGGCCAGTGCCGACGGGGTCCCCTCGGACGCACGCTGCTCGAAGTCGCGCACGTCAACGGTCACGGCGTTCGTATCCAGGCTCACGGTCTCCCCATCCACGGCAAGCAGATGCGGGTCGGCATCGCGCAGGCACTTCCGGAGCGCGTACAAGGTCTGCCGGAGGCTGGTGCGCGCCGTCGTGTCCAGCGTGCTGCCCCAGAGCAAGCTGGCCAGTTTGTCTCTGGGTTGGGGCGAGCCGGGTGAGAGCGCGAGATACGCGAGGAGCGCTTTCGCCTTTCGGGTTGGCAGGGTGAGCGGCGTGGCCGAGCCGAGGCGCGCTCGAAAGCCACCCAGGAGTGTCAAAATCAACCGCGCCATCGTGTGAGCGTCGGTGCCCGGGCCTCAAGATATCACGCTCGTCGCAGGGCGACACTTGCCCGCCGAATTTTTTCACGCGGCCTGCGACGAGTTGCTCACGGCCGCGCGATACAACCACCACGAACGTTCGAGCGATCGGAGGAAACCAATGCATATCGGTTGGACCAGGCCCGATCGATGGCGGCAGATCGATGGCGTGATCGATTACTTCGGCGACGCCCCTGACACGCGGGCGGTGACGACGCGACGCCGATCGCACAGACCGAGCACGCGCGGGTCGGTGATCGCGTCGCGCGTGTACCAGGCGCGACTGTTCGACGGCACTCGGAGGGTCACGCGCGTGGCGTCGAGCTGAGCGTCGTACGGACCTCTGTAGAATGACCAGCATGCCGGCGTTGCTCGAAGCGCGTGGACTCGTGAAGCACCTGGGTGGACGTCGAGTCGTCGACGGCGTCGACCTCGCCTGTCACGCCGGGCAAGTCCTCGGTCTGCTCGGCCCCAACGGGGCCGGCAAGACGACGACGCTCCGCATGCTCTACGGCTTTCTCACCGCTGACGCAGGCACCATCCGGTTCGAGGATGCCGACGTCTCGCGCGACGTCGGGCGCTTCAAGCGGCAGCTGGGCGTCTGCACGCAGGACGATACGTTCGACGGCGACTTCACGGTCCGTCAGAATCTCGAGATCGCCGCCAGCTACTTCCGGCCGCGGCCGACCGACGTGCGCCGACGCGTCGGCGAGCTGCTCGAGCGCTTTTCCCTCGCGACATACGCCGGCGACAAGCCGGAAGCGTTGTCCGGCGGTTTTCGCCGCCGGCTCATGATCGCTCGGGCGCTGGTGCATCGGCCTCGGCTGCTCTTCCTCGACGAGCCGACGACGGGTCTCGATCCCCAGGCGCGCGTCGCGGTGTGGGACCTCGTCAACGGATTGCGGGCCGAGGGGCTCGGCATCGTGCTCACCACGCATTACATGGACGAGGCCGAGCGCCTGAGCGACGCGCTCACCGTGCTCGCGCAGGGCAAGGTGGTCGCGCACGGGACGCCGAAGTCGGTCCTCGGCGACATGCTGGGCGAGCACGTGGTCGTGCTGGAGGCCGACGACGTGACCAAACGCGTGATCGCGGCCTGGCTCGACACGCGTGGCTTGGGTGAGCCGTTCGCGATCCTCGGCGCCTGGCACCTGCCCCTGAGCGCCGAGCAGCTGGCTGACTTTGCGCGCGCGTTTCCCGCGCTCCGCTACGAGGTGCGGCCTCCGAACCTCGACGACCTGTTCCTGAAGCTGGCGCTGGCGCCGTGCGCGGCCTGACGGCGGCGTTCGAGTGGCAGAGCCGCGCCGTGGTCGCCCGTCACCTGCGCGTCTATCTGAAGAACTGGCACACGTCGTTTCTGCCGCCCGCGCTGGAGCCGATCACCCTGCTCCTCGCGTTCGGACTGGGCCTCGGCGCGTACATGGCGTCCGGCCTCGAGTGGCACGGTCGGCGCGTCGCGTACATCGACTTCGTCGCGCCGGGCATGCTCGCGTACGCGACGTTCATGACCGCCGTGTTCCAGTCGCTCTTCGGCGCGTTCATCCGGATGCGCTACCAGCGCACCTGGGAGGGCCAGCTCACGACCCAGATCGAGCTCCGACACGTCGTGTGGGGCGAGGTGCTGTGGGCAGCGCTGCTGACGACCACCTATGTCACGATCGTCGCCGTCGTGCTCTCGGTCTGTCAGACGATCGGCCTGCTGCACCTGGAGCTCGCGCTCATGCCCATCGTCATCCCGATCGTCTTCGTCAGCGCCTGTGCCTTCGCGGCGCTCGGGCTCTGCTTCACGGCGCTCGTGCCGACGATCGACCACATGAATCTGCCGATCTTCCTCGTCATCCTCCCGCTCGGCTTCGTGTCGGCGACGTATTTCCCGCTCGGGCATCCGGTGATGGCGGCGATCTCGACCGTGAATCCGCTCTACCACCTGGCCGAAGCCGTGCGCGGCCTGCTCCTCGGCGACGGCGTCGGCCGCCATCTCGCGAGCCTCGCCGTGCTCCTTGCGATCATGCTGGGCGTCCTCGTCCCGCTCGACATGCACCTGTTGCGTCGACGGGTGCTCGGAGACTGAAGCCGGATCACGCGCGCACGCATGGTGACGGCTGGGCGATTGTTCGGCGCGCGAGAGGTCAGGCCGCGAGGCTTGGACGGCCGGGCCGGGCGGCAGCGCGCGGTCCCCGCGCCCGCCGTTGCGAGCGTCGCGCGACCGTCGACCGAGACGCCGCCGCACCCCGATCTTCGGTCACGACGGGCGCGCGACGACCGCCTCGAGCGGCGCCCGCGATATCCCCGATCATCCGGGTCGCCGCCGAGACGACCCCTCGAACACCGGCCGTGGTCGCTGCCAGCGCCTCGGCGCCGATATCGGCCGCGCCGGCCACGGTTCGCACGAGCACGTCACGAGTGAGACGCAGCGCACCGACCGCCACCACCTCGACGCCGTTGACCGCACCGACGAGAAGCCAAGGCACCACGCTCGTGACCACACCGCCACTCATCGTCGTCCGCCGCGTCCTGCGCCCATTCACCCCGCGCCGGCCCGAGCGAGCGCGTGTGCGAGTTCTGTCCATGGACATACCGATTCTCCTCTCCGATCTGTTCCGTCATCGTGATGCAATCATTGCGTAATGAATACGTCATGGAGTATAGGCACGGTTTTCCGCGTGGATTGTTACGTTTCGTGCCGCGGCGACGCGCGCCGTGGTTCGGAGTCTTGCGCTCAGCGCGTGACGCCGCCGGCCAGGGCGTAAAACTCCTGCTGTGAGCGCCGCGCGGGCCGGCCATCGGCGTCGATGCGGCGGCAGCGCCCGTCGGGCAGAATCATACGGGCCTTGACCGTGTCCGCGAGCTGAACGTCCAGAATCTGGCGGATCTGCGCCTGCAGCACCGGGTCGAGCACGGGAAACGCCACCTCGACGCGGCGATCGAGATTGCGCGGCATCCAGTCGGCCGACGCCAGCCAGTATTCGGGGTCGCCGTCGTTGTCGAAGGCGAACACGCGCGCATGCTCGAGAAACCGGTCGATGACGGAGATGGCCCGGATCCGCTCGGAAAGTCCCGGCACGCCCGGGCGCAGGCAGCAGATTCCGCGCACGATCAGGTCCACGTCCACGCCCGCCTGACTCGCGGCGTAGAGCTCGTCGATCAGGATCGGATCCACGAGGCTGTTGACCTTCACAACGAGCCGCGCCGGACGACCGGCGCGGGCGTGGTCGGCCTCGCGACGCACGCGCGCCACGAGTCCCTCGCGCAGGTGGGTGGGCGCCACGAGCAGGTGGTGAAAACGCGCGGGGCGCGTGTAGCCGGTGACGAGATTGAAGAGCGCGGTGAGGTCCTCGCCGAACGTCTCGCGACAGGTGAACAGTCCGAGATCGCCGTAGATGCCGGCCGTTCTCACGTTGTAGTTGCCGGTGGCCAGGTGACAGTAGCGCCGGATGCCATCCTCTTCCTGCCGCACCACCAGACACGCCTTGCAGTGCGTCTTGAACCCGACGAGCCCGTACACGACGTGCGCGCCGACTTTCTCGAGCGCCCGGGCCCAACGAATGTTCGCCTCCTCGTCGAAGCGCGCCTGCAGCTCGACGAGGACGGCGACCTCCTTGCCGCGCTCAGCCGCCCGCGTGAGCGCGCGCGCGATCGGCGAGGTCGGGCTCACGCGATACAGCGTCATCTTGATCGCCAGCACGCGCGGGTCGTCGGCCGCCTCCTCGACGAAGCGCGTCACGCTGTCGAACGACTGGTACGGATGGTGGACGAGCACGTCGCCGGCGCGGATGGCGGTCCAGACGTCGGGCGCGCGCTCGAACGCGGGAATCGGACGCGGCACGAACGGCGGCGCCTTCAGCCGCGGCTCGTCGACCGCCGCATAGAGCTGGAAGAGATCCGCGAACGCGATGAACCCCTCGGCCTCGTAGAGATCGCTGGCTACCAGCTCGAGCTCGTCGACGAGCGTGGTGAGCACCTCGGCCGGGAGGTCGCCGTCGTACTGCAGCCGCACCGCGCTGCCCATCCGCCGCTCGCGCAGGCTCTGCTCGATGCTGGTGAGGAGATCGTCGGGCCGCACGCCGGCCGGGCGCAGATCGGCGTCGCGTGTCACTCGGATGGCGTGCACGGCGTGGATCGTGTAGCCGGAATAGAGCACGCCGAGATGCAGCCGGATCACGTCTTCGAGGAGCATGAACGCGTGCTGGCCGGGCGCGGCGGGGAGCGCGACGAATCTCGGAACGATGGTCGGGATGTGCAGCACCGAGAGCCGCGCGTGCGGCAGCGGCGACTGCACCGCGGGTTCGTGGGTCACCACCAGACACAGCGAGCCGTTGGCGAGGTGTGGGAACGGATGGCCGGGATCGATCGCCAGCGGCGTCACCACGGGCAACACCGTGCGCTCGAAGTACGACGCGAGGAATCTCGCCTGCTCGGCCGTGGCGTCTTTGGGACGCACGAGCCGCACGCCCTCCGCGGTCAGCATCGGCTCGAGCCGAGACAGGAAGCATCGATGCTGCTCGGCGCCCAGCCGCTGTACCTCCGTCGCGATCGCGGCGAGAGTCTCGGCCGGGGTCAACCCGTCGGGGCCGGCGGCCGTCGTCTCCCCATCGCGCACGCGGCGCTTGAGATCGGCCACCCGCACCATGAAGAACTCGTCGAGATTCGAGCTGACGATGGCGAGGAACTTCACCCGTTCGAGGAGCGGGACCGAGTCGTCTTGGGCCTCTTCCAGCACGCGGCGGTTGAACTCGAGCCACGAGAGCTCGCGGTTGACGAATCGCGACGTCATGCGAGGCACTCGACGCCGAACGTCTCGCGCAGCAGCAGGCCGTGACGCACACCGCGCTCGCACACCGTCAACGCGGGCAGACCGCTCAGGCTCACGAGTTCGTCGAGCACGACCGCCCCCGCCACGATGATGTCGGCGCGGTCACGACGCAGGCCCGGCAGTCGCCGGCGCCGTCGCAGCGACAAATCTTGAAGGCGGGCGCAGAGCGCCGTGAGGACGTCGCGCTCCAGACGCAGGCCGTTCACCCCGCGTGACGAGCGCCGTGCGGCGAGATGGATGCGCCCGAGCGCGCGGGCGGTGCCGCCGAGCGCGATGAAGGTGGTGTGCCGAGGCAGGCCGACGGTGGTGGCGCCGAGCGCCTCACCCACCTGACGTCGCAGCGTGCGGATCTCCCGAGGAGCCGGCGGATCGTGACGGAAAAGACGGGAGGCGCGCACCGCGCCGAACGGCGCGCTCGCCAGCGGCGTGGCCGCGCCGTGATGCACGCGCGTCGCCTGCACGCTCGCGCCGCCGACGTCGACGACGAGCGCGTCGCGCGCGGGCAGGCTGGCCATCGCCGCGGCCGCGCCGAGCGCCGCCTCCTCTTTCCAGTCGAGCACCTCGATGTCGACGCCCGCGACCCCACGGATGGCCGTCGCCAGGCGGTAGGCGTTGTCGGCATCCCGGACGGCGCCGGTGGCGACCGCGACGACGCGGAACGGGCGCCCGGTATCGGCGCGGCGCAGGAAGCGGCGTGTCGCCTCGATGGTGGCCTCCACGCTGCGAGCCGGCAGCCGCCGCCCGCGACCCGCGGCCAGCCGCGTCTGCTCGCGATCCTCTCGCAGCACCCGGAAGCCGCGGCCCGGCTTGATGCTCGCCAGGACGAAGCGCGCGGCGTTCGAGCCAAAGTCGAGCAGGGCCAGCAACTCGGGCATACCGGGCGGTCAGTATCGAGATGTCCCTGCGGGACCGTCAAATTACACGTGCGTTACGTCGGCGAAACGTCACAGACCCGTCATCGGAGCTTCACCCACCTTCGCTAGGGTCCCCGGCATGCTCAAACGGCTCCTGCTCGTTGCCATGCTGTGCGCGCTCGCGGGTTCGGCATCCGCCGAGGCGGCGACGACGATTTATCCCATCGACCGGGCGGCGATCCTCGCCGGCTCGCGGTTCGACTTCAAGGTCGAGTTCGACGGCGTGATCGACGCGGGCACGATGCGCGTCACGATCGACGGCACCGATTACGCGGCCGTGCTGGGCCGCACCGGCCAGTTCGTGGCGAAGGAGGCCGGGACGAACGCGTCGGCCCTGCTCCTGCGCGACGCCACCCTGACCCGGCCGGGTCGACACACCGTCGTGGCGACCGACGGCACCCAGACGGCGACCGTGCAGTGGGAGGTCTATCGAACGGGCCCGCGCCAGGCGCGCAACGTCATCCTCTTCATCGGCGACGGCATGAGCGCCGCCCACCGGACGGCCGCCCGCATCCTGTCCAAAGGGATCGCCGAGGGCCGGTATCGCGGCACGCTCGCGATGGACGACATGCCCTACATGGCCCTGCTCGGCACGGCCGGCGTCGACTCGATCATCACGGACTCGGCGAACTCCGCCAGCGCCTACACGACCGGACACAAGTCGAGCGTCAACGCGCTCGGCGTGTACGCCGACCGTACGCCGGACACGCTCGACGATCCGCGCGTCGAGACGCTGACCAGCCTCGTGAAGCGCCGGACGACGATGGCCGTCGGCGTCGTGACGAACACCGAGGTCGAGGACGCGACGCCGGCGGCGATGGTCGCGCACACGCGACGGCGCAGCGATTACGACGCCATCGTCGGTATGTTCCACGACAGCCGCGTCGACATGCTCATGGGTGGCGGCGCCGCGCACTTCCTGCCGCAGTCGTCGCCCGGCTCACGCCGCAAGGACGACATCGACTACGTTTCGAAGTTTCGGGCCGATGGCTATGCGGTCGTGACCACCGATCAGGAGATGCGCGCGGCCACCGCGGAGGCGGCGACGCGCCGGGTGCTGGGGCTCTTCCATCCCGGCAACATGGACGGCGTGCTCGATCGCAAGTTCCTCAAGGGCGGCACCGTCGAGCGCTATCCCAACCAGCCGGACCTCGTCGACATGGTGAAGAGCGCGCTGACCGTGCTCTCGCGCAACGCCGACGGCTTCGTGCTCATGGTGGAGTCGGGACTGATCGACAAGTACTCGCACCCGCTCGACTGGGAGCGCGCGGTGATGGACACCATCATGCTCGATCGCGCGGTCGCCGTGGCCCGAGAGTTCGCCGCCGACCGCAACGACACGCTCGTGCTCGTCACCGCCGATCACGGCCACGGCGTCGCCCTCGTCGGCACGATCGACGACGCCGCGCCCGGGACCGAGATGCGCGACAAGGTGGGCGTCTACGACAAGGCCGGTTATCCGACCTACCCGGCCCCGAACGGCGACGGCTATCCGGATCGGCTCGACGTCGGCCGGCGGCTGGCGCTGTTCTTCGCGGCGTTCCCCGATTACTACGAGACGTTCCGGCCCAAGACCGACGGCCCCTTCGTCCCGGCGGTCGAAGGTCCGGCGCGCGCGTACGTCGCCAACGAGAAGTACCGTGACGTACCCGGCGCGGTGCTCCGCATCGGCAATCTGCCGAGGAACGCGCCGCAGGGCGTGCACACGGGAGAGGACGTCGTCCTCACCGCCATGGGCCCCGGCGCCGAGCACGTGCGCGGATTTCTCGAGAACACCGAGGTGTTCCGCATCATCGTGAACGCGCTTGGCCTCGGCCAGGAGGCGCCGCGCTGAGATCTGTGGTGGCGCGCGCGGCGATCGTCGTCATGATCGCGCTGGCGCCTACCGCCGTCGCATCCGAATCGGCGACCCCGCTGCGGTTCTCGGATCTGTATGCCACCAGCGGGCCGCTCGGCGTCGCGTTCTCCGAGTCCGCGCAGCGGCTGCGCGGGCTGCCGGTTCGCATGACCGGCTACCTCGCCCCGCCGCTGAAGGCCGAGGCGTCGTTCTTCGTTCTCTGCGCCCAACCCGTCGCGATCTGTCCGTTCTGCCAGTCCGACGCCGACTGGCCGCAGGACATCGTCGTCATCTATCCGCACGGCGACGGCGGATGGCGGTTTCGCTCTGCCGCCGAGCGCGTCGAGGTGGTGGGAACGCTCGACCTCGGCTCCAAGCTCGATCCGACGACGGGCTTCGTGAGTCAGGTC
>Ga0070707_100002346_pt1 | contig 18057 bp, 20 predicted proteins | sample KBSK5502metaG_FD_65468 | JGI IMG/M metagenome (GOLD analysis project Ga0070707, IMG submission 65468) | Corn, switchgrass and miscanthus rhizosphere microbial communities from Kellogg Biological Station, Michigan, USA - KBS K5-50-2 metaG | ecosystem: Host-associated > Plants > Roots >... | reverse complement strand
CGTCGACCTCCTCATCGGCTTCTTCGCCGGGCTCGACGTACCGGCTCTCGCAGAGGACGACGCCAGGGCACACCACCAGCCGCATACGGCGGCCAAGCTGTCGGCGCGGGAACGGGAGGTCCTCAAGCTGCTCGCGGCCGGTGAGACGAACGCATCGATCGCCCACCGGCTCGGCCTCACCGTTCACACGGTCGAACGCCACCTGGTCAACATCTACCGGAAGATCGACGCACGCGGCCGCGCGGACGCGACAGCCTTCGCGGTTCGCCACGGGCTCGACTAGTCGGCAGGGGTGGAGCGTGATCCCCGAGACGAAATACGCGAAGAGCGGCGCCGTGCACATCGCCTATCAGGTCGTCGGCGATGGCCCAACCGACCTCGTGCTCATCACCGGCCTGTTCTCGCACATCGAGCACCAGTGGGAAGAACCGAGCTTCGCCCGATTCCTCGAGCGGCTGGCGTCGTTCTCGCGGCTGATCGTGTTCGATGCACGGGGCGCAGGTCTCTCGGATCGCGCTCCGGAGCTGCCGCCCCTGGAAGAGCAGATGGACGATGTCCTGACGGTGCTGGACGCGGCTGGATCGGCCTCGGCTGCCTTCTTCGGCGTGTCTCAGGCCGGCCCGATGGCGATGCTCTTCGCGGCCTCATTCCCGGAGAGAACTCGGGCCCTGGTCCTGTACGGGTCGTATGCGCGGCCCCGCGCCGCCGACGGCTATCCGTGGGGTCGCACCACCGAGTGGATGGACGACTACGGGCGGCTGATCGACGACGCCTGGGGAACGGGCATGTTCCTCTCGCAGGTCGCACCGTCCCGGATCGACGACGAAGCGTTCCGCGCGTGGTGGAGCCGGTACGAGCGCCTCTCGTACGGTCCCGGCAATGCCCTCGCCTACTTCCGGATGAACGCCCAGATCGACGTCCGTCCGATCCTGCCGACGATCCGCACGCCGACCCTGGTCCTGCAGCGGAGAGATGACGTCTATCGCGATGCCGGCCAGGCACGATATCTCGCCGACAACATCCCAGGGGCGAAACTCGTCGAGCTCTCCGGGGTCGATCACCTTCCGTATCTGGGCGATTCCGGGGCGGTCCTCGACGAGGTCCAGGAGTTCCTCACTGGCGTCCGTCCGCCCCCCGAGTACGACCGCGTCCTCGCGACGGTCCTCTTCACAGACATCGTCAAGTCGACCGAGCGGGCCAGCGCCATTGGGGACCGCGCATGGAAGGAGCTGCTCGAGCGGCACCATGCCGTCGTGCGTCACGAGCTTGGCCGATTCCGGGGTCGCGAGATTGATACGGCCGGCGATGCGTTTCTCGCGACGTTCGACGGGCCGGCGCGAGCGGTGCGATGTGCCCAGGCGATCATGGGCCAGCTGCGCCCGCTCGGGATCGAGATCCGCGCGGGTGTCCATACGGGCGAGATCGAGCTCATGGACGCGGGCGGGGTGGGCGGGATCGCAGTGCACATCGGGGCGCGGGTCGCCGCCCAGGCCGGTCCGAGCGAGATCCTCGTCTCCGGGACGGTCCGGGACCTTGTCGCGGGATCAGGGATCGACTTCGTGGACCGGGGCATGCATCAGCTGAAGGGCGTTCCCGGTGAATGGCGACTGTTCTCTGTCCGATCCGGCTGAGCTCCCGATCAGCTCACGCTGGAAAATCGCCGGTCCACCTAAGGCTGCGTAACGCGTTCAGACGCCAGTTCGGGTGAACGTCAGGTGCGTCACGCCGCTCGGCGAGGACGTGGCCTCGATTGCGTAATTCTTCTCGAGACCCTCCAGCCCATCCCAAAGGCGCACGCCTCGGCCGAGCATGATCGGGACTACGGCAATGTGCATGTGGTCGACGAGTCCGGCTGCAACGAACTCGCGGATTGTCGTGGGACCCCCACCAAGGCGAATGTCCTGGCCGCCCGCCGCTTCGCGAGCCGCATCCAGCGCCTCGACCGGCGAAGCGTCGATGAAGTGGAATATCGTGCCACCCTGCAACTCGATCGGCGGGCGCGGGTGATGAGTGAGGACGAAGGTCGGTGTGTGGAACGGCGGGTTGGGACCCCACCAGCCCTTCCATTCCGGGTCCTCGTGCCAGCCGGGCGGGCCGAACTTCCCGGCTCCCATGATCTCGGCACCGATCCCGACAGCGAACTGCTGCAGGAAGGCGTCGTCGATGCCGCGGGTGCCGCCGGGCTCGCCCACCACCTCATGCCACCACCGGGTGGCGAACATCCATTCGTGCAACCTTTCCCCGGCATGGCCGAACGGTTCGTCGCGGCTCTGACCTTCGCCGGTGCCGAAACCGTCGAGCGAGATGGAGAAGAACTGGACCCGGGCGAGTGACATGGCTCGTGCTCCTCTCCTAGGGAAGGTCAGCCTCCGCGAAGCGCGATCTCATATGGCCCCTCCGTCCCGACAACGGCTCGCACGCCGTGCCCGTGGTCGCGAGGTTTGAACTCGTCCGAGGGCCTTGAGCTCGAGTCCAGGGCAATGGCCGGCTCGATCGCCCCGGGCTCGGGTGTCGGCTCACCGGCACACACCTCCCATCGACGTCGTCCTGCTGCGCATAGAGCGTTTAGGCCGATCTCAAGCGACCCGACCAAGATAGGATCGACCCGTCCCAACTCGGCAGTGCTGCCCCGGCGCTCGCCGGTGTCGGAACGCTCAGGCGGAGGTCCCAGCCTCCATAGTCGTCAGCTTGGCACGGGTCTCGGTCCAGCGAGCCAGTTGCCTCAGCCCCTCCTCGGATGGGGAGCCCGGCTCGGCCGAGTACGTCGCGAGTGCCAGGCCCGGGTCGGCCGGCAGCTCCAACGATTCGTAGGCGAGCGTCAGGTCGCCGACGAGCGGGTGGTGGAAGCGCTTCGTGCCCGAGCGATGGAACCGCACATCATGGCTTGCCCATAGGACCCGAAACTCCTCACTTCGGGTGGACAGCTGTCCGACGAGGTCCGACAGCGGGCGGTCGTACGGGTTCCGGCCGGCCTCACCTCGTAGCGCGGCCACGACGTCGTGGGCGATGGTCTCCCAGTCGACGTAGAACGTCCGCGCCCGCGGGTCGAGGAAAAGGAACCGGGCCGAGTTCGCCGGCCGGATCGGGTCCCGGAGGTGTTCCGAATAGAAGGCCTCGGCCAGCGGATTGGTGTAGAGGACGTCGAGCCGGCCGTTGTGGACAAATGCCGGGATCGTCGCGATCGCGTCGACGATCCGCCGGATGCTGGGCCGCACCCGGACCGGGCCTGGCGACCGGCTTGGGCTGCGTCCGATGTTGGCGATCCGGACGAGATCGAACAGATGGGCGCGCTCGGCTTCGTCGAGCTGGAGCGCTCGGCTGACGGCGTCCATCACCTCGTCGGAAACCCCGCGCGCGTTGCCGCGCTCGAGGCGGGTGTAGTACTCGACGCTGATGTCGGCGAGGAGGGCGACCTCTTCGCGCCGCAGTCCAGTCACCCGGCGATTCCGGCCGTACATCGGCAGACCGGCCCGCTCCGGGCCGATCCTGGCGCGGCGCGAGCTCAGGAATTCGCGGATCTCCGTGGCGTTGTTCACCCCTGAACGGTACGCCCAGCCGCCGGCATGAGGGGGGTACAGGCAGTACCTCCTATCATGCGTGACTTCCTCGCGGCGGTGGCGCGTGGTTGGCTGTCCTCGACAAGACGACCAGCAACTGCGAATTCGAGGGCCGACATGCGAGCCGCCATTTTCAACGGGCCGCGCGACGTCGGCGCGGGAGAGCTACCCGATCCGGTCGTCGCCGAGCCGACCGACGCGATCATCCGGGTCACGCTCGCCTGCGTGTGTGGCTCGGACCTCTGGTACTACCGCGGCGAGGCGCCGCACGAGCGCGGCGCGATCGGGCACGAGTTCATCGGCCTTGTCGAGCAGGTCGGCGCTGACGTCCGGACGCTCGGCATCGGCGACTTCGTCGTCGGCCCGTTCGCCTTCAGTGACGGAACGTGCCCGAACTGCCGAGCCGGCTTCCAGACGGCCTGCACCCATGGCGGCTTCTTCGGCGGGAATGGTCTCGGTGGCCAGGCGGAACACATTCGCGTCCCACTCGCCGACGGCACCCTGGTCAAGGTTCCGGGGTCGGGCCACTCGGACGAGACGCTGCGGTCGTTGCTCGCCCTCTCGGACGTCATGGGCACGGGCCATCACGCGGTCGCGAGTGCGAACACGAAGCCCGGCAATGCGGTGGCCATCGTCGGCGATGGAGCCGTCGGCCTATGCGCGGTGCTCGCCGCGCAGCGTCTGGGCGCCGGCCGAATCATCGCCCTCAGCCGGAACCCGGCACGACAGAGGCTCGCGCGCGAGTTCGGCGCGACCGACGTCGTGGCCGAGCGCGGCAACACGGCGATCGAGGCCGTCCGAGCATTGACCGACGGGGTCGGCGCCGACGCAGTCGCCGAATGCGTGGGGACGGGGGACTCATTCGCGACGGCAGTCGGCATCGCGCGACCAGGATCGATGGTCGGGTACGTCGGCGTCCCGCACGGCGTCGAGGTGCCGATCGATGACCTGTTTCACCGGAACGTCGGCATCAACGGCGGCTCCGCGCCGGTTCGCCAGTATCTACCGGAGCTCCTCGGCGACGTCCTCGCCGAGCGGATCGACCCGGGCCGCGTCTTCGACTTCGAGACCGACCTCGAGCACATCGCGGAGGCGTACGCCGCGATGGATGAGCGGCGGGCGATCAAGAGCCTCGTTCGGGTCGCGCCGGCGGCGTGACCTGAGCGCGCACCGAAAGGACCAGTCATGCTTGCCGCGCAACCCACGATCAGCCTCAACAACGGCGTCGAGCTGCCCGCCCTGGGCTTCGGCGTCTTCCAGACCCCGCCCGACGTGACTCAGGCGGCCGTCGAGGAGGCTCTCCGCGTCGGCTACGCGATGATCGACACGGCGGCGTCATACCTCAACGAGCCCGAGGTCGGCGCGGCGATCGCCGCCAGTGGCGTCCCACGGTCCGAGCTGTTCGTCCAGACGAAGCTGTGGGTCAGCGACTACGGCTACGAGGCTGCGCTGCACGCCTTCGACGTGAGCGCCCGAAAGCTTGGCGTCGACTACCTCGACCTGTACCTGCTCCACCAGCCGCTGCCACAGGACTTCGATGCGACGGTCGCCGCCTACCGGGCGCTCGAGCGGCTCCTCTCGGAGGGGCGCGTACGGGCAATCGGCATTTCCAACTTCAGCCGCGCCCACCTCGAGACGTTCCTGCCGCGGGTAACCATCGTGCCGGCGGTCAACCAGGTCGAGGTCCACCCGTACTACAACCAGCCAGCGTTGCGCGAGGCCCACGCCCGGCTTGGCATCACGACCCAGGCGTGGTCGCCGCTCGGTGGCATCTACGTCTACCGCCCCGCGGAGGGTGATGAGCCGAAGAGCGCCCTCGCCGATCCGGTCGTCACGGGCATCGCCGAGCGGTATGGGAAGACGGCGGCCCAGACCCTGCTGCGCTGGCACATCGACAGCGGCCGCTCGGCGATCCCGAAGTCGGTTCGGCCGGAGCGGATTTCCGAGAACCTCGACGTCTTCGACTTCGCGCTGACCGCCGACGAGATCGCGGCGATTGACGCGCTCGACACCGGCGTGCGGGGCGGACCGAACCAGGACGCGGTCGACTTCCGGACGCTCGGCCGGGCGATCCCCGAGTGACCGCCCCGAAGCGCCTGAGCTTCCGCTGACCAGGATGACACGATGGAGATCCTGCCCAAGCCACCGACGGTCAAAGCCGACGCCGCGACGTTCGTCGGCGACGCCTGGTACGACGTCGTCGTTCGCGGCGAGCAGCCGTCGCGGATCCGGGTCAGCGTCGTCCGCTTCGCCCCGGGTGCCCGCAACGCGTGGCACGCCCACGCGGTGGGCCAGACGGTGCACGTGACCGAGGGCCTCGGCCTGATCCAGTCACGCGGCGGGAAGGCCGTCCAGATCCGGCCGGGCGACACCGTCCACACACCGCCCGGGGAGTGGCACTGGCATGGCGCCGCGCCCGACCATTTCATGACCCACCTCGCGATGTGGGAAGCCTCGGCCGAGAGCAGAGAAGCCGAGTGGGGCGAACACATCGGCGACGCCGAGTACGAGGCAGCCGCACGGGAGGCGGCCCGATGACCGCGTGGACGCCCAAGGAGCTGGACCGGATCGCTCGGGCGACCGAGCTCCAGATCGCCTCTCGACGACCCGACGGGACATTTCGTCCGTTCGTCACCATTTGGACCGTTCGGAGCGGGGACGCCATCTACGTCCGCTCCGCCCATGGCCGGGACAACCCGTGGTTTCAGCGGGCACTTCGCTCGGGAGACGGGCGGGTCCGTGCTGGTGGCGTCGAACGCGACGTGCGCTTCGAAGTCCCGGAGCCGGACGTCGCCGATCGGATCTCCGCCGCCTACCACGCCAAGTACGACCGTTACGGTGCAGCGATGGTCGGCACGGTGGTATCAGCCGAAGCCGCGCGCTCCACCCTTCGGCTCGTTCCCCGGTAAGGTCGGCGCCATGACGGTCCAGATCCCGCCTTCAGGCACGCGAGGCGTCAGCGACCGCGTCGTGGGGATGTTCCCCTTGTTCAACCGCCTGAGTGTCTGGATGTACCGGCGACGAGGCGGAGATCCAAGCGGCCGGGCCGGATTGCTCCTGACGACGATCGGATCTCGCTCCGGTCGGGAGCGGACCGTGGCCCTCGGCAAGTTCACCGATGACGGGGGCAGGTTGTTGGTCGTCGCCTCCCTCGCGGGCGCGGCCCGACACCCAGCCTGGCTCATCAACCTGGTAAAGAACCCCGACAAGGTCTGGGTCGAGATCGGACGCGACCGGTTCAAGGTCCGCCCGGAGCTCTCGCGCGGGGAAGAGCGGGCTGCCGCCTGGAGGCGGATCGTCGCTGCGGCGCCGGGCTACGGCCGATACGAGCGGAAGACCGATCGCGAGATCCCGATCGTCCGATTGACTCCCGAAAGCGACGCTGGCGGCCCCAGCCAACAGGGCTTCTGACTGAGCAACCGCGCCCCATGGCCTAGCCTTACTCCGTGAGCCTGGAAGCCGAGGACCTGAACCGGCGCCTCCTGCGCGCCCGTGACGCGATGGACCGTGCCTACGCCGAGCCGCTCGACGTTCGCGCCGTGGCTGCGGTGGCCTACATCTCGCCCGCGCACTTCAGTCGAAGCTTCCGCGACGTCTTCGGCGAGACCCCGCACCGGTACTTGCAGCGACGGCGGGTCGAGCGGTCGATGTTCCTGCTCCGCGAAACCGATCGGTCCGTGACCGATGTCTGCTTCGACGTGGGCTTCACGAGCCTCGGCACGTTCATCCGGACCTTCCACAGGATCGTGGGCGAAACCCCGTCCGCGTACCGCTTGGGCAACGGTCCGATCGTGGCGCCCCACTGCGTCCAGCTGGCAGCGATGCGGCCGAGACTGGCGGCAGACGAGATCGCCGAGTCATCGCAATCGAGCAGTTTTGGAGAAGCCGCTGCGGCCACCGCGCTCTACGGTGACTGATGTCCCGCATCGACACATACAGGAGACCCCACGACATGATCACCAGACTCAACGTCGCCTCCATCTATGTCCTCGACAAGGAAGAGGCACTCGACTTCTACGTGAACAAGCTCGGGCTCGAGAAGGGCAACGACGTCCGCCAGGGCGAGTACCGCTGGCTGACGATCCGCGTGCCTGGCCAGCCCGGCACCGAGGTGTCGCTGGAGCAGCCCGGCTCGCCGCTCCACGACGAGGCCACCGCAGCGCAGCTCCGCGAGCTGATCACGAAGGGAGCCCTGGGCGGTCTCGTGTTCATCACCGACGATGCGCGCGGCCTCTACGAGGAGCTCAAGGAGCGCGGCGTCACCGACTTCACCCAGGAGCCCACCGACCATTTCTACGGCACCGACATGGGCGTGCGCGATCCGTTCGGCAACCCGATCCGGATCCTCCAGCAGGGGAAGGTCGCCCAGAAGGCGACCGCCTGAGCAAGCCGCCAACACAAGGAGAACCTGAGATGCCCACCAAGCAGGCAACCAAGAGCCGATACGAGACAAGAAACGAGGACAAGGTCTTCACTGAGGAAGAGCGGGCCGCCGTGCAGGCGACGGCTCGAGAGCGCAAATCGCAGGCTCACCTCAGTCCGGAGGAGGAACGCGAAGCCGGCGAGCAGGAGGTCCGGGCGAAGATCGCCGAGATGCCGGCGCCCGATCGCGAGATGGGCGAGCGGATCCACGCCCTGGTCACGAATACCGCGCCGGTCCTCGTACCGCGGACCTACTACGGCATGCCGGCCTGGGCCAAGGATGGCAAGGTCATCTGCTTCTTCAAGCCGGCCTCGAAGTTCAAGGTCCGCTACGCGACCTTCGAGTTCCAGCCCGACGCGAGACTCGACGATGGCGAGATGTGGCCCGTCTCCTTCGCCGTCGACAAGCTCACGGCCGGGGTCGAGGCACGGATCGCCGAGCTCGTGAAGAAAGCCGCCGGCTAACGCCGGAAGCGCTCCAGTCCGTCGAGGATGAAGTCGAGCGCGAAGAGGAACTCCGCGTCCGTGTCGCAGCCGCCCAGACCACCGTCGTGCGTCCCCGCGACGGCCATCTCCGCGACGTACGGCAGTGTGTCGCGGACCTGCTCGGCGAGGAGCTTCGCCGCCTCGTCTGGGAGCGGGTCGGAGTCGTCCCACGGATCCTGGGCGAAGCCCAGCGCCCGGCTACCGAGGACGTGGAGCGCGTGGTGGGTCTGCTCCAGAGAGAAGCCCCCGTCGCGGAGGAGCCCGATCACCGTGTTGAAGTAGGCCGGCGTGGCGGGGCCGGGTGCGTGCCGCGACTCGATCAGCGCCGGCGCCCAGCGATGCTCCTGGAACACGGTTCGGGCATCGAGCAGCTGGCGCCGCAGGCGCGGTCGCCAGTCCGGGCCGACGGCCTGGAGCGGGATCTCGGTGATGACCGCGTCGACCATCGCATCGAGCAGGTCGTCCTTGCTCCGGACGTGGGTGTAGAGCGACATCGCCTCGACGTCGAGCACATCGGCGAGTCGGCGCATGCTGACGGCCTCGAGTCCGTCCCGGTCGGCCAGCTCGACGGCCGCCTCGACCACCCGATGCCGCGTCAGCAGCTGGCGCGGCTCGGTCGCCACTTCGCCGACCGCGGCGATCTTCATGCCGTCAAACCTCGTCTCCGCCCGTGTCGCGCCGCCCTCCGCTCCGCCCCTTGACATCCGTACGTTGTACGGTCTAGCCTTACGCCGTAATGACATCCATACGCTGTATGGGCGGCGAGCTCAGCATAGCACACACGCCGAGGAGGCTTCGACATGACCAGCAGGTCCGCTGAACGCACGGGCGCCCCATGGCTCCCCCCGCGCTGGTTCATCCGCGCCGCGTGGGTGACGCACCGGGCAATCTACCGATTCACCGCGGGCCGTCGCGGGTTGGCCGAGCCAACACCTGGCGGCCGGTTCGGGTACCTCCGGCTGACCACCGTCGGGCGTCGCTCCGGCGTCGAGCGCGCGGCCATCCTGGGTTACATCGAGGACGGGCTGAATCTCGTTTCGATCGCCATGAACGGCTGGGCCGATACGGACCCGGCCTGGTGGCTCAACCTCCAGGGCCGTCCCGAAGCCAGGGTCCACCTCAAGAGCGGCGCGCGGGCCGTCCGGGCACGGGCAGCGGCAGGGGAAGAGCGAGCGCGACTCCTGGACAGGCTTCAGGAGCAGAGCGGTTACGGCAACGACATCGACGCGTTCGTCGCCGCGCGCAAGTCGGAGACGGCCGTCGTCGTCTTCGAGCCGATGCCCACGGTGGCAACGAGCGAAGGGAGTGCGGAATGACATCGACTCGGAGGCTCGAGCTCTCTGCGGGCGTGTTCTTCATCGTTGCGGCCGTCGCCGCGATCGCCGCGTTCGGGCTCTACGGACCGGTTCTGAACAACCCCGACTACATCCTCTCGGGTTCCAGTAGCGACGCCGGCATTCGCCTCGGGGCGTTCCTGGAGGCGATCGTCGCCGCTTCGGTCATTGGCACCGGCGCCACCCTGTTCCCGGTCGTCCGCCGGCAGAGCGAGAGCGTCGCGCTCGCGTACGTCGCCGGCCGAATCCTCGAAGCCGTCGTGATCGTTGTCGGAGCCATCAGCCTGGTGTCAGTGGCCACGATGCGGCACGACGCTGCGGCAGCCGCCGGCGCGGATCCGGCCGCCCTCGTCGCGGTCGGCCGCTCGCTGGTTGCGGTCCACGACTGGACCTTCCTGTTCGGTCCGGGCCTGGCGATCGGCGTGAACACGCTGCTGCTGGCGTCCCTGATGTACCGGTCAGGGCTCGTGCCGCGGTTCATCGCGGTGCTCGGCCTGATCGGCGGCCCGGTCATCCTTGTCTCGTCGGCGGCCGTGCTGTTCGGGCTCTACCCTCAGGTCTCGGCGCTGGGCGGCCTTGCCGCGCTGCCGGTCACGGCGTGGGAGATGAGCCTCGCCGGCTGGCTGATCGTCAAGGGCTTCAACCGGACGCGGCTGATCGTCAGCGCTGCTTCGGGTTCCGAGGCAGGCGCCTATGCCGCTGCCTGAGGGCGACGCTCAGTCCCGGGTCTTCACCGTGGCGATGTCGGCTTCGTTCCCGGCCGCGTCAGCGAGCGTCCACCAGGCGGGCGCGAACTCGTCCCGGACGAGGTGGCCGCCCGCAGCAAGTGCAGCGGCGACGCGGGCCTCGGCCTGCTCGTAGGGCAGCCAGACCGCAATGTGGATCGCGCCGCCTCCCTGGCGCGGCTCCTTCATCCGCTCGAACCAGAACGCCGGCCAGCGGTTGTGCGGGTCGACGAGGTCCTCGTCGGGACTGTCCCTGCGTGGCTCGTAGCCGAGGACGGCGCGCCAGAACGGCATCACCTGGGCGGTGTCGGCGGCACCCGGGACGATGAGCAGGTTCTGGACGGCCGATGGGTCGGCCTGGAGGCCGTGGTCGCGTGCCACGGCGGAGATCCGGCGGGCGAGCTCGACGTCGCCCTGGGTCATCCCGTAGTAGTCGTCCGCGATCGTGACCAGTCGGACGGTCACGCCGTCGGGCCGGAGGTCGATGTCCGGGCCGTGGGCGTCCAGGCCACTCAGCTCCCCGATCGCGGCGACGAATCGGGCGCCGGCGGCGAACGACCCGGTCCTGAAGAAGGCGCAGGCGCCGTCGCCGATGACCGGCCAGTCGTCGACCCCGTCCTCATCACCGAACTGCCGCGCCGTGATCCGCTCGCTCATGGCATCGGACCTCCTGATCGGTTCAGCCTGCGCGCGACGGGGCAGCTCCGCCGTAGAGGTCCAGCAGCCGGCCGCGCAGGTCGCCGCTTGCGCCGACGAGCCGCAGGAAGTCCTCGCCGTCCATCTCGAGCAGGGTCCCCGGCTCGTCCGCGGTGACCGTCGCCGTCCGGGCCGATCGGTTGAGCAAGCCGAGCTCACCGAAGACCTGGTCGGGGCCGAGCTGGCGGAGCAGGACAACGGTCCCCGCGTCGGTCATCTGGCTCACCGTGAACGAGCCGCTCTCGATGATGTAGAACCGGTCGGCAGGGTCGCCCTGGCGGACGATCGTCTGGCCGGCCTGGACGTCGACGGGCCGGACATGGCCGAGTGCCGCCTCCAGTCGCGACGCGCTGACGCCGGCGAACAGCGGCAGCTTGGCGACGCGGGACAGCGTCGCTTCGAACGGGCTGAACGGGCGTGTCGTCGACCCGCCGAGGAGGACGAGTCCGATCAGCGCCGCCGCAACAACGGCGATCCCGGTGACTCCCAAGGCCACACCGGCGCCGACGGCCACGAGAACCACCGGAAGGACGAACGCGCCGGTCGCGCCGGAGAGCGTGTTGAGCGTCATGAGCAGCCCGAATGCTCGGCCGCGCATCGCGTCCGGGACGAGGCGCTGGAAGATCGTCGTCAGGATGACGTCAAGGAGGATCGAGCCCGCCGCGCACAGCCCGATAGCGACGAGCGCCACCGCGAGGATCGGGATGCCGCCGAGGGCCGCCACACCGGCTGCGGTCAGCACCGCGCCGACCAGGAGCGGCGCGGCGAGGTGCCGCCGCAGCACGAGCACACCGGACACGACCGCGCCGGCCAGGCCGCCGACCCCGATGGCCGCATTCAGGTAGCCGTTCGCCTGCTCCCCGGCGTTGAGGACGGTGACGGCGAGGATGATCGTCAGCGCCTGGAGGCCGCCGTCCATGAAGCCGACGACGATCTGGATCAGGGCCAGGCCCGAGATCGGGCGGCGCGGGATGCGGAGGGGCTCTGGTGCGGCAGGCGCAGCCTGTGCCTCGGTCGACGGCTCTTCAGCTCCGCCCGTCGCCTCCGTCTCGACGTTCGCTTGGCGTGCGATCGATGGCGGCAGCGTCCACAGGATCGCCGCGATCACGATGAATGACAGGGCGTTCAGGATGAACGCGAGGACGAGCCCACCGGCCGCGATCAGGAGGCCACCGATCGCAGGGCCGATGATGAAGCTGACGTTCCCGAGGCTCGCGAAGGCGCTGTTGGCCGGGCCGAGCTGCCGCTCGTCGGCGGCCAGGCTCGGCAGGTACGCGCCCATCGCCGGGTAGAAGAAGGTCGATCCGGACGCCGCCACCATCGCGAAGGCGACGATCAGCAAGACGGGCCCGTTCGACGCCACGAGGAACGTCAGCACGAGCATCACCGCTCCGCGCAGGAGATCGGTGACAAGGAGCACGAGACGCCGGTCGAAGCGGTCCGCGACGAGCCCGGCGGGGATCGACAGGAGGATGTAGGGGACCATCCGGACGGCACCGAACGCCCCTACCGCCGCGGCGTCGTGCGTCTCCCGATAGATGACGACGAAGATCGCGACGATGTAGAGCCAGTCGCCGATGCCGCTGACGAACTCGCCGAGCAGCAGCTTCGTCAGCGGCCGGTTCGCCAGCAGCCCGCGATAGACGCGAAGGGCCTCCACAGTCCCTCAGACCCGATGCGACCCGGCGATGACGTCGCCGCTCGACGCGCCGCCCATCGTACGCGGGCGCGGGATCAGACTGGGTGCCAGCTTCGCAACAGGTCCAGGCCGCGCTCGATGGGAAAACCGTGGAGCACGTTGCCGGCACGGCCGGTCACCGTGTCGGCCTGGAACAAGGCGTTCAGGGCGGCCTCCTCGGCGGCCTCGGCGACGGCCTCGAACAGCACATCGAAGGGCGAGCCCTGCGTCCAGAACTGGCCCTCGACCAGGACATCGATCTCGAGCGAGGGCCCCGCCGTCGATCGGGGGATCCGATTGGCGGTCGAGAACGCCAGGAAGATCTCGCCGCTGCCGTCATTCCCCACCGAGCCGGTCCGGGCCAGGCCGACATCGACACGCCGTGCCAGCCGCCGGAGCTGGCGAGGATGGAGCGGGACGTCGGTCGCGACGACCGCGATGCACGAACCCTCGTGGTGCCGAACGGGCATCAGGTCGTCTATCAGCTGGCCGATCGGCGCGCCGGCGATCTGGAGCTGTCGGCGGCTCCCGTAGTTGGTCTGCAGGAGAACGCCGATCGCGTAGCTCGAGCCCTGGATGTCAACGATCCGCGACGCGGTCCCGATGCCGCCCTTGAAATCGAACTGCTGGGTCCCCGTGGCTGCCCCGACGACACCTTCCTGGACCGGTCCGCCGGCGGCTTCGTCGAGAGCCGCCCAGACGTCCTCTCGACTGAGGCCGAACGCCCGGTTGTCGCTCAAGAACCCGTCATCGGTCTCCGCGACGACAGGGATCACGACGTCGATGTCCTGGATCTCCGGGTCACGCGTCGCCATATACCGAACGACCGAGTCGTAGCCCAGCCCGATGTGGGTCGTGTCGATCAGAACGATCGGTGATCCGAGCAGCCCCCACTCGTCGATGACGATGTTGCTTGTCATCTCGCCGTAACCGTTGAACACAGACGTGCCTGCGTAGAGACGCTCGCGGAACAGATCCCCGTCGTGTGGCCAGATCGCGGTGACGCCCGAGCGAATCACAGGGTCTGGCCCGGCAGGCTCGCCGCGCCAGACCGTCCGGTGCCCCACCCGGATTCCGGGAACGTCGGTGATGGCGTTGTGCGACCCGGGCGGGAGCGCGCCGATCACCAGGCCGAAGTCGCGGACCCGGCCTCGACCTGGCGGAGGCGCGGACATCCCTGGTCGCCTGACCGGAATGACAGTCAGTCGGCGTTGCCGAGGCGACTGAGCTCGGTATTCGGGTCGGTCGCCATGTTCCAGTAGCGGTCCTTGCGTGGCTCGAGGAACGCGTAGTAGTAGACGAGGCCGACCACGATGATGACCCCGACGATCACGAGGTCGAGGGTCTTCTGCTGGGTGATGGCGATGACCGTTCCGACCAGCCCGATGATCGGCGGCACGGGCCAGAACGGCATCCGGTAAGGCCGCGGCAGGTTGGCCTGCCGCGTCCGGCTCACCAGGGCGGACAGGGCGATCAGCGCATAGAGCAGGATCAGCAGCACCGCGGTGAAGGTAACGACCGCCAGCAGCGTCGACTGGATGCACAGGATCGTCGCCGTGACCCCCACGAACAGGGTCGCAACCCACGGCGTGCGCAGGGTCGGATGGACTTGTGCCAGTGCGTCACTGATCGGACCGGGCCAGGCCCGATCGCGGCCACTCGCCCAGACGATTCGGGCGAACTGGAGGGTGATCGCCAGCGCGGCATTGAAGATCGCGAGGATCGCCCCATAGGTGAGGATGTTGACGAAGGTGTCGCCGAAGGACGACCGAGCGACGTCCGTCAACGGTGTCGTCGACCCGAGGAACGCGCTGAGGTTCGGGGCGCCGAAGACGACGAGCACGAACGGCACCAGCTCGAAGCCGATGCCGATGAGTGCGGCGCCAACCACTGCCTGACCCACGTGGGCCGCCGAGCCTTCGGTTTCCTCACTGAAGTTGATCGCGCTGTCATAGCCATTGACCGAGAACATCGCGACGGCGACCGCCGTGAACACCAGGCCGAGACCCACGGCGGATCCGTCGGCCAGGACCGGGCTCGTCAGGATCGACAGCGGCTGCTGGAGATGGAGCAGTCCGCCAATCGCCAGCAGCGTCACGACGATCAGCTCGAGGAGCAGGAACACCGCGGTCACTCGCGCGTTCAGATTGATGCGCAGGATCGCGACGATCGTCGCGAGCACCATGACGGCGGCGGCCGCGATGTTCGAGGGGATGTCGGGGTTCAGGGCCTGCACGTAGACGCCGATCCCGATCGCGACGCTGGCCGGAAGGAAGATCGCCTGGCCGATGTAGTCAAGCAACGCCAGGAAGCCGATTGGCCGCCCGAGGACCCGAGTCACGATCGAATAGAGCCCACCGGCCACCGGGAACATCGAGCCGAGCTCGCCCATGCAGAGCGCCACGTTGACAGCGATGAAGCAACCGATGAAATAGGCCCACAGCGCACCTGAGCCCGCCGTCGCGATGACGACCGGGCCGATGACAAGGAGCGACGCGGTCGGCGTGATGTCCGACACGACGAGTGCGATCGTTCCGAGCATGCTGACGGCGCGATTCAGCTCCTGCCGATAGCCCAGCGATACGAGCAAGGCCTCGCCGCCGACGTTCGATCCCCCAGCCTGTTGAGACACCGACTCGTACCTCCTCCGCTGTCTGGACGACCTAGCCGTACACCTCGTCGGTTGCGCTCCAACCCATGAGGATGACCGTGAACAAACCCCGCCACGCTGCGAGTGCGTCCGCTCCCGTGAAGCGGACCGTCCGCGGGTTGGTCCGCTCCGCGCCCGGTGTCAGGGCACCCATCACCGCCTCGGACGTCGAGGTGAACTCGACCTCGTAGGTGATCGGCAGATCGAGCTTCACCGGCCGGAATGCGCCACCGGCTGCGCGCCGGACGGCCCGCTCGGCCGCGTCGCGGATCGACGCTCGACTCCGATCGAGCCCGACGCAGCGAGCCGTCCATCGATCGATCGCGTACTTGGTGATCGACGCTTCGACATCGCCGAGCGCCTCGCGAGCCTCGGCGACGAACGCGTCGTCGCCCGTGACGAGCGAGATCGCCTTCCCGTAGTGCGCCGCGATCGTCGCGTTGATGTCGAGCTCGCCAACCGGCCGACCATTCATCCGAATCTCGATCATCTCGCGGCCGATCATCGTCTCGTTCGCCACCCCGTCCGAATGGCCGACCTTGGCGTGGTAGCCGACGCAGAGAATCGTGTCGATCTGGTCGTCGTCGACACCGTGCATCATGCAGAGCGGTTTGTGGAAACCGCGGACCAGGTCCGCGCGGGGATGGAGCTCCTCGGGAAGGATGTTGTTCATCCCCCAGTGGGAGTCATTGACGATGATCTCGTCGGCACCGGCCGCCGCGGCGCCGTCCACCGCCGCGTTGACATCCGCGGTCATCAACCGCCGGAAACGCTCGTACTCGGCCTTGCCTTTCACGAGCTCATCGCTGCTCGTGATACCGCTAACCCCCTCACCGTCGGCGGAGATGAGGACCTTCACGTTTGCTCGCTCTCAGGAACGACGTGGCCGAAGGCAGACTGCGGATTATGGCTGTGCCGTCAGGCCGCCGCAATGCGGTTCCAGATTGACCGTGCGCCACGGACTGGAATAGCAAATCGGCTCGGCCTGGTCGAGCCGACCGGGGGCGGCGCCTCCCCCTAGCTACCGGCGACGAACGCCGCCGTCACCCGGCCGAACGCCTCATTGATGCGGGACTCCCGGATGCGTCCGGCGTCGACGGCCGCGGCAATGACTCCGACCACGCGGCTGACGATCTTCGGGTCGTAGACCTGCTGGTTCGCGAACAGGAGGAGATCGTTCCCCGCCTCGAGCGCGAGCAGGACGGCCTCATCGCGACCGAAGCGTTTCGTGATCGCCGCCGCCTGGAGATCATCGGTCACGACGACCCCCTGCCAGCCGAGCTCGCCCCGCAGCAGATCAGTCACGACCGCCTTCGATAGCGAGGCCGGGTACTTCGGATCGAGCTGTCCGTTGACCACGTGACCAGCCATCACGAGATCGGCGGTGCCGGCCGCGATGAGGCGGCTGAACGGCTCGAGCTCGGTCCGCGTCCATGTCTTCGTGACGTCCGCGACGCCGAAGTCGGTGTTCGTGGTCGAGCTGCCGATCCCGGGGAAGTGCTTGAGCGTCGTCCGCACGCCCGCGGCGCGATGGGCGTCGATCTCGATCGTGGCCATCTCGACCACCACGTCCGGGTCGGCCGAGAACGATCGGTCGAGGGCGCCGATGGCGGGGCTCCTCGGGTTCACGTCGAGGTCGACGACGGGAGCGAAGTTGAGGTTGAACCCGGCTCCGGCGAGGGTGGAGGCGATGCCTTTCGCCCACGTCCGGGCGGCGGCCACGGTGCCGCGGCCGATCTCGGCTTCGGACGCGACCGCCGGGAACCCGTGGTTCGGGGCGAGACGGGTGACGATGCCGCCCTCCTGGTCGACGCTGACGATGATCTCGCGACCCGGGGCGGCCGCCCGCAGATCGCCGACCAGAGTCGCCACCTGGCGCGGCGAGAGGACGTTCCGCTGGGCGCCGGTCAGCTGGTCGCGGTCGAACAGGATCACGCCTCCGAGGCCCGTCTCCGCGAGCGCGGTTCGGAGCCAGGGCGTCTGCTCCAATCGCGAACCGCGGAACCCGACGACGAGCAGCCCGGCGATCTTCTCGCGGAGCGTCGGCCCCGTCGATGGGAGTGGCGTCGGACTCGCCGAGCCCGCCGACGGTCCGATCGACGGCTCGGCGGTCGGCGGGACGGCGGACGTGCCGCCAGCGGACGGAGATGGTGCCGATGACGGCGGGGGGGACGAACCGCACGCGGCGAGGAACAGGGCGACTCCACCGAAGGCCGCGCCGCGGAGGAGATCGCGTCGCGACATCGCGGGCATGGCCGACGGCCGTCCGCGCTCGTCGTGGGATCCCATCGAGCCGAGCCTACGACACGCGCGCGAACGTCGCCCCGTCACAGACTCGAGCGGCGCCGCGGACAAAGAACGAGGCGGCTCCCGGAGGAGCCGCCTCGTTTGCTGTCCCGGTGAAAGCCCGGCGAACCGGGCGCCCGCCACGCGCCAAGGGCATCTATCACGTCGGCTGCACCGACTACCCTGACCCTACCTACCCATGACCTTGGTGCTGGGGCAGCTT
>Ga0070707_100002344_pt1 | contig 18065 bp, 17 predicted proteins | sample KBSK5502metaG_FD_65468 | JGI IMG/M metagenome (GOLD analysis project Ga0070707, IMG submission 65468) | Corn, switchgrass and miscanthus rhizosphere microbial communities from Kellogg Biological Station, Michigan, USA - KBS K5-50-2 metaG | ecosystem: Host-associated > Plants > Roots >... | reverse complement strand
GCCAGCATCATTTTAGCTGTGGTCAAGTACTACGCCGTGTTGACGAATTCGAGGTATTTTCAACAAAATCAAGAGATTATGCAAAAATTCATGTTCCGCGTAATGCAAGTAAAATCAATGAGTTGGTGTTAATTCGTCAACACGCCCTAGATGATCGCAATGAGAGGAAGAGGAGACAGAAGGAAGGTTTTCTACTGCGAGCTCCGCGAGCGGTTTCGTTCAAGCGGTCATATGTCAACTTTGCGGGGACTGATTTTGTGGGGCTTATGGTGGTAGTATAGCGGTGAGACAGCGCTCACGCTGCCTCACGCATCATACCTGCTGTCGTAGCAGAACTCGATAAATTTGAGATGAAATGAGACGCAGTATTTTCCCGTCTCATGGTGAGCTATTCGCCTCAAACTTTCAGGGAGATGCTATTGATCCAACTTGGAGGAAGCCAATGCAACGAATGGCGGGAAAAGTCGCCTTGATCACCGGTGGGGCGCGTGGGCTCGGGTTGTCGATCGCGCGGCGCTTCCGCGAGGAAGGCGCGACCGTGATCATCAATGATTTGAATGCAACTGCGGCGCAGAAAGCTGCTGCGGAGATCGACGGTACCGGGTTGGGTGCCGACGTATCGAACTCCGCGGCAGTGGCCCGGATGTTCGAGTACGTGGCGGCCGAATACCGGCGGCTTGACGTGCTCGTCAACAACGCGGGTATCAACGGATTCGACCACCGACCACAACGGGCGGAGGAGTTCCGACGCACGCTGCGTGCGCAGGCTGCGGAACTCGGTGCTGGCGGACCCATCCGCACTCATCTCGATTTCACGGTGACCGAGCCCGATGAAGAGTGGCGGCGGATGCTAGCGGTTCACTTGGACGGTACCTTCTTCTGTACTCGCGCCGCCCTGAAGATCATGAACCCCCAGCTGTCTGGCTCAATCATCAACATGGGGTCTATCATTGGCACCGCCGGGGTCGCGGGAGCCGCCGCGTACGCCGCCGCAAAGGGCGGTATTCTCGGGTTCACCCGAGCGGTAGCGCGCGAGGTGGTCTCACGGAGAATTCGCGTCAATGCGATTACACCCGGTTGGATCGAGACGGACATGACCAGCTTCCTTGGTGAAGTGCGGCCGCTCATTGCGGCGCAGACGCCAATGGGCCGCCTCGGGGATCCGGATGATATCGCCTGGGCCGCAGTCTACCTCGCCAGCGACGAGGCGAAGTTTGTCACGGGGCAGGTGCTTAGCCCAAACGGCGGATGGTACATGAGCCAATAGGACTGAGCGCCGAACGTAATAAGAATTGTGTGGCGCTACGCCGCCACACAATTCTGGGTTGAACGAAGCTGTGGCACGGGTCTTGCGAATATGGGATTTCGGCTACGATCACCACGCCGGCCACTGAGGTCATTAGTGTTCGTGTTCGTGCACCCCCTGCGGACTATGTTGACACCCAACGCCATACGCACACGCACTACACCAGATGCAGCCCGCTCCCGACCCATGCACAAGCGTTTTGGTGGGGGCGTCCAGACACCCAGCCCCATACGACGACGAGCCACATCACAGACAGGATACCCCTGGTTGTCATGTGTATGGGGGTGCCAGGGACTCCAGGGGCACCTCGGGCCAAAAGACCGCGAGCCGCACTATACCCACGCACGCCTCGCTCCGCCCGCCCTTCCTTCCCCCTGCCTCGGTCACACGCTGGAAGTGCACGAGGCAGGACGGCAGGGGGCGCACACCAGCAGAGGTGGTCCTGGGCCTTCGCTCGCCTGCCCACCCAGACGGTGGGCACGCTGCCCAAGAGCGTATATCTGCCCCTCAGCATGCTACAGAATTGTGCCCTATACTCTCTGTGTATTGGCTCACAGACTTCATGTGATCTATGTCACAGCTTCATCAGTTGAAGGTCATCGCATGTGAGAAGGGAGGAAAAAGGAAGTCATGCTAGACCATATTCGGCGGCGCTCACCGCGTTGGCGCCTTGTGGCCACGCAGCAGGACGTCGGCATCCTTGAACGCCTCATTTCTCCAGTGGTGAGGTGCTTGTGTCTCTCTATGCGAGGACCACGACATCATGCGGAGTCCCCACCCGTGGCCGACGCGGTGATCGCAGCCCAATTTCCTATCCGACTATGGCATAATGAGGAGGGGTGTGGCGCATGAGCCTCTGCTCATCCGCCCTGCCTGCGGCACGGCACAGGACTGGTTCAGCGGTACAACCGGGAGATCACCATGCACAACCATCCCCAGCCAGGCTCGCCGCTGCGCGTGCTGATTATCGGTGCCGGGTTCGGCGGCCTGGGCCTGGCCATCCAGTTGCACAAGGCTGGCATCAGCGACTTCCTGATTGTGGAAAAGGCCAGTGAGGTGGGCGGTACCTGGCGCGATAACCAGTATCCGGGCGCGGCCTGTGATGTGCCGGCGCACTTATATTCCTTCTCCTTCGAGCTGAAAGCCGACTGGTCCCGCAAGTTCGCCCCGCAGGCGGAAATTTGCGCGTACCTCACCCATTGCGCCGAGAAGTACGGGCTGCGGCAGCGGATCCGCTTCAACAGCGAAGTGACCGGCGCCGCGTTCGACCAGCGGGCGGGGCGGTGGCGGGTCAGGGTGAGCGATGGGACGAGCTTCAGCGCCCAGGCGTTGGTCAGTGCCTGTGGCCAGCTCAATCGCCCGGCGTATCCGCGGCTGCCGGGGCTCGAGCAGTTCCAAGGGGAGGTGTTCCACTCCGCACGCTGGAAGCATGACTACGATCTGCGTGGCAAGCGCGTCGCGGTGATCGGCACCGGGGCCAGCGCGATCCAGTTTGTGCCGGCGATCGTGCCGCAGGTGCAGCGCCTGTACGTGTTCCAGCGCTCGGCGGCGTATGTGCTGGCCAAGCCGGACCGGGCGTATCGGGCGTGGGAGGTGGCGCTGAGGCGGCGGTGGCCCTGGCTGCAGAAGCTCACCCGCGTCCGCACGTACCTCCAGTACGAGGCGCGGGTCCTGGCGTTTTCCACCTGCCCGCTGCTGATGCGGGTGATGCAGCTGGCGTTTCGCCGGCACCTGGCCCGCGGCATGCAGGAGGCCGGGGTGCGGCAGCAGCTGACCCCCGGACTACCCGCCGGGCTGCAAACGCATCCTCCTCTCCAACGACTATTACCCGGCGTTGGCGCGCCCGCATGTGGAGGTCATCACCGCCGGTATTCGCGCCGTCACGGCCACCAGCGTCGTGACGGCCGACGGTCGGGAGTGCGCCGTGGACGCGATCATCTGCGGCACCGGCTTCGCCGCCACCGACTTCCTCGCCCCGATGCAGATCACCGGCCTCGACGGGCGTGAGCTGCACCAGGCCTGGCGCGACGGCGCCGAAGCGTATAAGGGCATCAGCGTCCATGGCTTCCCCAACCTGTTCCTGCTCTACGGGCCGAACACCAACCTGGGGCACAACTCCATCGTGTACATGCTGGAGAGCCAGTTTGCCTATGTGGTGGGCTGCCTGCAGGCCCTGCGTGAGCACGGGCTGCGGTATCTGGATGTGAAACCCCAGGTGCAGCAGGCCTACAACCAGCAGGTGCAGCAGGCCCTGCGCCAGAGCGTGTGGCACCAGGGCTGTACCAGCTGGTACAAGACGGCGGCGGGCAAAAACACCAACAACTGGCCCGGCTTTACCTTCCTCTACCGTCAGCACACCCGCCACCCGGAGCTGACTGACTATGACTGCACCCGCTGAATGTCCCCCGCCGGTCGCGGGACAGTGGCTGGTGCGTGCCGTCCTGCGCGGGGCGGTGCGTCTGCTGTTCCGCGGGCTGGTGCGACCGCCGATGCCGATAGCCGGGCAGCGCGCGGTGCTCCGCCTGCTCACCGCTGCCACCCTGACCCCGCGCGGTGTGACGCGCACGCAGGCAGCCATCAAGGGCGTGCCCTGCGAATGGTTGCGGCCGACGCGGCGCAGTGGCAACGTGCTGCTCTACCTGCACGGCGGTGCCTACCTGCCGCCGGCCGGCGACCCGCTGCTCCACCCGGCTTGGCTGCGGCAAGCGCTGGAGCTGTATTGCCCACGGGGGCTGGATCGGCGTGATCCCGGTGTATCGCCGCTGTTTGCCGATCTGGCTGAGCTGCCGCCGCGGTTGATTCAGGTCGGCGAAGACGAAGTGCTACTCAACGACAGCCAGCGCCTAGCCGAGCGCACCAGAGCCGCAGATGTGGCCGTCCGTCTGGAGCGTTATGCGGGGCTTTGGCATGTATTTCAGGTCCATGCCGGGGTGCTCAAGGCTGCCGATCAAGCCTTGGCTCGGATTGCGACCTTTTTGCTCGAACACCAGGGCAGCTGACATGGACAATATCCTGATTACCGGCGCCGCCTCTGGTATCGGCGCCGCCACAGCGCGGCTGTTTCATGCGCGTGGCTGGAAGGTAGGCCTCCTGGATCGCAATGCTGCAGCGCTCGCTAGCCTTGCCACCGAGCTTGGCGAGGCTTGGCAGCGGGCTGTCGATGTGACGGATGCCGAGGCGGTACAGCAGGCTGTAGCAGATTTCGCCACACAGCACCAAGGCCAGTTACGCCTGCTGTGCAACTGCGCCGGCATCCTGCGCTGCGGCTATTTTGAGGCGATCGAGATGGCTGAGCATGTGCGTATTGTGCAAGTCAATGTGCTCGGGCTGATGCAGGTGACCCATGCGGCGTTTCCCTACCTGAAAAACACACCGCATGCGCAGGTGATCAATATGGGCTCGGCGTCCGGGCTCTATGGCGTGCCGCATCTGGCCAGCTACTCAGCCTCAAAGTTCGCCGTGCGCGGGCTGACCGAGGCACTGGAACTGGAATGGCGCCAGCATGGCATCCGCGTCGGGGACCTGATGCCGCCGTTCGTCCGCACCCCCATGGTCGAAAGCCAGATGTTCGAGACACCGTTGCTCCGCCGCGTAGGGATTAAGTTGGTCGCCGAGGACATCGCCGCAGCCGTCTGGCAACAAGCGCAAGGCGCCGCTGTGCACCGGCCAATTGGTGGGCTGTTCAAGCTGCTGTACTGGTGCGGGCAGGTGTCGCCGCGGTGGCTGAGCCGCTTGATCATAGGCTGGCTGAGTCGTGAATAGCCTGCTCGGAGCGCCTTGCATAGTGCTCTGGAGCGCGCCCCCTCCGGAGTCCTTTCTGGGATAGGTTTTTGAGTCAATGATGTTTCTACAACATATTACGAGTGGTAAGACACTCCTCTATAAGGCATCGTATGGGAAGCCGTATACCCCATGGATCCTAGGAGAAGCACTATGTCTTACCACCTCAGTGTGACCAAATGGACTAGGACAATCCAGGCTCACTTGTCCCACCTGAGCACACCGTAAGCCGCCGTCTCGGCGCTGTGGCGTCTGGGCATGGTGCTAGCGCGCTCCTGTGCCCTGACCGCCGGCAGTGCCCTCCTGGAGACGTGGCTGAGCCGCAAAGAACAGACCGTTTTGTGCCCTTGCTGGTCTGGATCATATGCTTGTGGCAGGGAACCCCATTGGCCCTAGCCCTCGATGCGACTACCTTGGGCACGCACTTTACGGTGTTGGCGATCCGTTATGCCATGGGGGAGCATGCCCCATAACATGCGCACGCTGCTCCAACTGACCAGGAGAAACACCGCGAGAAGGCCCAGGAGGGTCATCGCATCCCACGGCCGTCGCGAGGCCGCACGCCCTGTGGAGCAGCCTGGGAAGTGAGCAGTGGGTGGACAGCGGCACCAGGCCCGTCTTCGTCCACACCTCGGCGGTGAAGAAACAGGCAAAGGATTGCCAGAGCCCCTCGGAATGGGGCCCCAGAATTTTTGCAGTTGATGAAGGCGCGTTATTAAGAGGTAGAGGCTGTTCGGGAGACCGTTGGATTCGAGTAAACCGGTAAAGCCGCGTTGGAGAATGCATGCCTGAATACAGAAAGTATACCGCGATCCAGGTTTGGCTGGTCGGGCTTAAAATACCCGATTTCTTTTAAATAATAGTGCAGCTTCCGTAATCGATACATGGGTACACGGGGGTATAAATGATGCTCCTGATGAAAATTTATACCGGCTTCCAGCAACGTCCATACCCAGGACGACCGGGTGCGTGAGTTTTTGTACTCTTCCTGCTCGGTTTCCGTATGCTCAATATAAGGTCTGACCCCATTGTAGAACGCGAAAATTACGAGGGGTAAAAAATAACCGATCGCCGTTTCCAAAGGGAAAAAGAAAAGGAGCGAAAAAAAGCAAAGACGAGAGATATAATGGACAGCGAGATTCAAAATCGCAAAGCACCGCAGCTCTTGCGTGGTAAACGGCAGTTTATAGCGAAACTGCAGCGGTTGACCTTTGGCCATTTTCCGTACATATCCAGCATACCGCCGGCTGGCATAAGCACCGGAAAAGAGCATGCGGCTCCAAAACGTATTAAACCGTTTATAGATATCTAGATTCGGATCATTAGCCTCATTGGTATAGCCATGATGATTCCAGTGGGAGGCGCTGAAGCCTAAGACAAACTGACGGGATATCGGAAACGAACACAAAATTCCCAACGCCAGGCTGACATATTTATTACGGTGCAGGCAGATATGCCCACCCTCATGCCCGATATATCCACAGATACTGAGTCCAAAGCTGGCAAGCGTAGCAAACGTGAGAATCAGTGGCACTTTGACCCATAAAGGCACAGCGGCATGGAGCAGAAGAAGCGATGCGACGGACGGAAACACGAAAAGACTAAACGCATACAGGATCAACAAAGCTGTATGCAATGGACGAATGTCATAAAATGATTTAGGAAGTGCAGGGCGAGCCATAAGTCCCCTCCTTATTCGTCACCCCCTTAAAACTCCTAGTTGATAGAGCTAGAAGTAAGAAGAAATATATTATATGCAACTCTTCTTCCTAACTTCAAGTGAAAAATAGTGAAAAACAATGATGGATGCCGCGGCCAAGAGTGCTCAGGTGGATGCAAGGACATCATAAACAGACCGAATTTTATGGACATTTCCTCACCTCGTCAGGAACTCCCGCATCTTCCCACGGTGTCATGATCTGCACTGGCATTGCACCTTACAGGTCCCCACAGGATAGCGGACATGTCTCCAAGGACCAAGGCTGTGCCGGCTGTGCAGTTGGTAGCAGCCGTAGACTCGCTCAAGTACGCGCCAACCGGGCGCTCACCGGCAGGGCCTGGAGACTCCGCAGTACCAGATTATCTTTAAACGGCGGATGATCGGTCAGCAGGCGCATCTCAGCAAACCGCTCCAGGATAGCCTCGAAGGCGATGCGTCCTTCCAGCCGGGCCAGCGGCGCTCCTAGGCAATGATGGATGCCGCGGCCAAAGGCAATATGGCTACGTTCCTTGCGAGTGATATCGAGCTGTTCCGGGTTGTGAAACACGTCTGGATCATGGTTGGCTGAGCCGATCAGCACGATAACGCTCTGGCCCTTCTCAATATGCCGGCCTTTGATTTCCATATCCTCCAGAGCTGTCCGGCGATCGACTTGCACCGGCCCATCGTAGCGTAGCAATTCCTCTACGGCGGAGGGCATGAGGCTGGGATTGTCACGCAGGACCTGCAGTTGGTCTGGCTGGCGCAGCAGCGCCAGCAGGCCATTACCGATGAGGTTGGTGGTGGTCTCGTTACCGGCGACCAGAAGGAGACGCAGCATGACGAGCAGTTCGCCCTGCGTGAGTTTATCACCCGCCTCTTCTGCAGCCACCAGCGTGCTAATCAGGTCGTCTCGGGGTTCCTTCCGCCGCGAGTCGATGACGCCTAGCAAATAGGCATCGAACTCATGGGCAGTCTGGATGGCGAGCTGGATCTCACTGGAGGTGATCGTGGGCTCCAGCAGGCGGGCACGCTGGTCAGACCAGACCTTGAACTGGGCGCGGTCCTCGGTTCGCACGCCGAGCAATTCGGCCATTACCATCACTGGCAGCGGGTACGCAATGGCCTCGAGGGCATTAAAGGCAGTTGGCTCCTGGACCTGGTCCAGCAGTGCCTCGGCAATTGCTCGGATGCGCGGCTTGAGCGCCTCAATAGCTTGCGGGATAAAGGCTTTATTCACGAGGGCACGCAACCGCGTATGGTCTGGAGGGTCCGAGAAGAGCATACTCGGGGGTTCATTGGGGGAAGCAACCACAGGCAGGCGCGTGCGCCTGCTGCGGTTATTGCGCGCGTCACTGGAGAAGCGTTTCTGATCGCGCAAGATAAGATCCACGTCCTCATAGCGCGCAAAGACCCAAGAATCCATCAGCGGACTCCAATGCAGGGGGTCTTTGGCGCGCAGGATCGCGTACGTGGGGTATGGATTATTGAATATCTGCGGTGACAGCGGATTATACGTCACGCCGCTTTGCCACCACTCACGCGCCAGCATGACGCGGATACTGACAGCTCGGAGCAGGGTATGCAAGGAGACGGCCATGAGAGCCTCCTGTGCGAGGGGTGAATTTGTGTCGCAGAGTATAGCCGAACAGCGTCTCCACTACACGCCCTCCTGGCGCAGTACATGCGGCTGCGAGCCTGTGTGGTTGGCTCTTGACAGACGCGGCGGTTTCGTTTATCTCACCCGCAGGTATGCAGGGCTCAGTGCTGGCAGAGAGAGCTATGCCGACCCTTGCCGATGTTGCAGCGATGCCGAAACAACAGCCATATGCCGTGGTCAGTACCATTCGGCCCTCTGGCACCATACAAAGCACTCTGGCGAATGTGGGACTCTACGAGGATGGGGTCGCCTTTACCACGATGGGGCGCTCGCGCAAAGAGTACAATCTCAAGTGGAACCCGGTCTGTACGGTGATCATCCACCATGAGGAGATCGCTTGTGACGCTATTCATCAAAACGTTATCAGGGCTGAGTTTGGTCGCTCTGGCTGTTGTCCTGGTCAGCGCTCAGGGAAAAGTAAACTTCTCCGGCACCTGGATCCTGGATAAGTCTCAGAGCGATGTGTCACAACTCATAGGTCCCGGTGAGGACCCGGAGAGGGCACGGAACGCGAGCATGACAATGGTGGTCGAGCAGCAGGGGACGCGCCTCAGAGTAACCAGAGTGGTGCAAACCCCAGGCGAGGAAAGAAAGGAGAGCCATACCTACAAAACCGATGGCGGCGAGACGACGAACACCGGTTTTCGTGGTGAGACCGTCGTCGCCAGGGCCTTCTGGGAAGGGGATAAGTTGGTGGTTGTGTCAACCCGCACCTGGAGGGTGTTGTTGAAAGACGTCTCGGCTGAAAGCCGAGGCGTGTGGAGTCTCTCCCCAAACGGCAAAACCCTGACGATCGCCGCACAGGTCCATAGCCCCCGTGGGGAGCAACGGATCAAGGCGGTATTCGACAAACAGTGACACTCCTCGTGCTTAAAGGCAGGGGCTTCTCGGAAGGAAAACCCTCCGAGCTACTTGCTGGGTGTCCACCAGAGCTACCTGGATGGCTTCAGAATACAAGGAAAAAGCTGTGGGCTCTGACGAGCCAAGCGCCTTATATCCCCATGGCTAAAGCGAGGGGCTCTACGGCGCATTGGGTTGGGGGCGCCGCTCCTGGCTCAAAGTTCCTTGCACGACACGGGAGGTGCGCCGTGTTCTGGTGCGCCGCGCGGGCGGGGCGAGCCTTAGAGCCTCGCCTTCCCGGGCACGTTCGCCACTACTCGACCCAACTCCGTCGTCCCGACACCCCGCCTATTCGTCTTAGAGCTTGGCCCGGGTCTGATCCAGATCAAGGCCGTGCCTGATCCGATACCAATCTCCACTTCTTTTGGAATATCCCCATGAAAGCGGAAAATATCGTTAGAAACGACAAAAGGACCCAACGTCGGATGGCCTTTCTCTTGTTGGAGAAGAGAGGTGTAGCTTTGATGGTTGCTGCAGCAGCCTTCCAGTCCGCACCGGGGCCAGCGAGGCGATAGTGCGCGCCGTTCAAGGATGCAAAGTGGAGCTTGAACCAGAGGTGTGGATCGAGCATGCTTTTAAAGCGAGGGATGGAGCAGCCGATGAACTTTGCCATCCCATCCATGTAGTAAAGATAGTCTACCAGGGCGGGATTTTTCTCATAGCGAACGCCATAGTAGCGATGCATCCAGGCCTGATCGGCCTCTATATCCTCTCGCATCTGTGCAGCAGAAGGCAGCATACGACCACTCAGCAGCTGTCCTACGAGCCGGGACTGCATCTCAGCAATAGAGACGAGGTTGATCTGCTGTGGGCGAGTGAACCCAACCAGGAAGATCGAGTCGCCGAGATCTGGATGCACCACGTTCTTCCAAAGGTGCTTGATCCCAATGAGTTGAGCAGAGAGGGTTGGGTGCAGGAAAGCGAACCGCCTGATAAAACCGGTACAGAAGATCACCGCATCGACTTCGCGAGAAATATTATCAGCAAAGTAAAGTGTATTCTTATCAGCCCTCTGAATCTCTCCATAGAGTTCAGCCTTATGGTCAATGATTGCTTCGGGAATACCAAAGCTCTTGCAGGCATTTGTGTTAAATGGACATCTTTTGTTCTTATAGTTGCTATCCGCTGCCCATCGGAAGAGTTCAGGACGTTCCTTCTGCTCGTAGTAGAATGCACGGTGTCCCCATAGGATAAGTGGTGCGAGGATATGCGGCAGGTTATAGGTGAGTCGGTCATCTCGGATATCTGGTGTATTCCCTTGAATCCAGCGGGGAACGAGGGTTCCAGGGGCACTTCGGATACTGATGGTACATGTATAGGCTACAGGTGCAATCTGGAGTGCGATATCAGAGGCACTCTCTCCACTTCCAACCACCACAACGCGCTTGTTGCGGAATACTTCTGCATCTCGATAGGTGCTGGAGTGGAGAATCTGGCCGGAAAAGCTGTCAAGCCCTGGCACTTCGGGGATGCTCTGCTCATTGTGGAGTCCTGAGCAGACTACCAGATGATCATAGAAGCGCTCAAAGATGGCTTCCTCTACAATGTTGGGGTTGGGATGGTAGGGATGGCCATTGCTCCAATTCTTCCGATGAACCTGAACCCGCCACCGTCCCTCTTCCCGCCGTGCTGATACGATTTTACAATTCAATTGTATTTTTTCTTTAACCTTGAAGTGCTCAACGTATCTATCCAGATAATCGAGCATCTCCTCCCAGGTGAAGAACGTCTGACGATTTGTTACGGGAAAGTCTGAAAACCAGGTGAATATACTGGAGGAGGTAAGCTGCCCTCCATTCCAGACGTGGCTGGCAAAGACCCCACCGACGCGTGGCATCATCTCAAAGCAGTCTACAGCGATGCCAAGTCCTAAGAGTTCCTTGGTGACAGCCACACCCGCAACCCCACCACCAACAACACAGACAGTCTTCATGACCGATATTCCCTTTCCGTCCAACCTAGACCCAACTCCGTCATCCCGACACCCCGTCCATCCGTCTTAAGGTCCCGCGGACCACTCTCCCTCGAGCGCCTCTCCAAGCACCAGGAGGCCATCTTTGGATCACCTAATACCCACAACGTCGTGCGTGGTCTCATAGGCAACGTGCACGCAGCGGTGGTGCGTCTCGTGCGTAAATGACACCGCTGTACGTGTGCCATCCGCTTTGACAAATCCCTCCCGCGCTTTTCCCCCCATCCCCTTTCCCGTAGCCCTCCCCCCGTGAGACACTTGACAACTCTACTCTACTCTGTCCGGTGGCGCGTGTCCAGACCGTGCGGCGCGCCACGCGCCAGGGCGCGCCAGCGGGGCGCACTCGCGAGGGGGCGGCGCCACAAGGCCTGGGGCATGGCTTCGCCGTCCTCCCTCGCCCCGACCGCGACGCCCCCCCAGGTTAGCGCCGGGCCTCCCCACCCGCCGCGAGGCCGAACGCGTACAGCTGATTATTCCCACTCCCCTGCCCAAAATGCGCGTAGCCGGACCCCCAATACACCATGCCATGCACCACCGCAGGCCCCGCGTTGACCGACCCCCCACTCGCGTAGCCCCAGAGAATCGCCCCGCTGGCGCCGTCCAGGGCGAACATGTTCTCCCCTGACTCCGCCATCGAGCCCCCATACACCACCCCGTTGGCCACACTGACCGGGCCCAGGGCCAGGTTGCCCAAGGGCACCGCCGTCTGCCAGATAATGGTGCCGGTCGCCGCGTCCAGCGCACTCCATGCCCCACCCTGCGTCTGCTCCCCTGACGGGACCAGGGTGTACGTCTGGTGCGCAGAGTTGGCGACCGCCACATAGACGCGGCTCGCCTCCGTGGCCGACCCCCACATGATCCCGCCCAGGCCGCCACTGGGGCCGACCACCGTGCTCCACACCACCGCCCCCGTCTCCGGGTCCAGGGCCCAAAAAATGCCACTCTTCTGCCCAGCGCCGAGCAGCTGACGGGCGTGGCCCTCTTGGACCACCGTGAAGAGCATCGGCCCCTGGCCAAAATCAAAGTCCGGCCCAGTCGGCTCCGGACAGTTCGGCCGGTGCCGCAGGCCGACACAGGCGAAGTTCCAGGCGTCGTAGCCCTGCAGTTTGTTCGACCACTTCACCGCGCCGGTATCGAGGTCCAAGGCCACAATCGCATCCACATAATTCTCGGAGCTGACGCAGCTCGGCAGCGTGGGATTGGCTCGGCGCGCTGCCTCGCAGGCTTTGACCCATGCTGGGACGTTGTAGTTATTGCCGGTCGTGATATAGAGGGCGTTCCGCAGCGCGTCGACCACGGGCGTACTGCCCCACACCGCGTTCCCGGCATAGCCGCCCGCACGGCCCCCATTGTCCGGCGTGGTGTAGCTCTGCCACACTATCCTCCCGGACGGCGCGTCGAGGGCCACGACGCTGCCGCGGAATGTGCAGCACTGATAGTGCGGGAGGACCAGGGCCATGATTTCCTCTTTGGAGGACACCCCGACGTAGACACGCTGCTGGAAGACCACGGGGGACTGCGTGATGAGGGCGCCCGGGTGCGCCGAGAGCTGCGTTTTCCAGATCAGACCGCCCGTCGTGCTATCGATAGCCAACAGATAGGCCCCGGCGAGTGTCCCAAGATACAGCCGCCCATCCCCTAGCGCGGGGGTGGTGCGGGAGATGGTCGGGGCGGTCCCCGTGTACTCCGAGAGCTGGTGCGCCCACACGCCAGCGCCAGTGCTGGCATTGATCTTAAAGAGATTCCCCGCCCAATCCGGGACGTAGACCGCCTCGTCGGCAACGGCCGGCGTGGCGGAGACATCGTCACCGGTCGTAAACACCCATTTGGGCCGCAGCGCCGGCACATTGCCTGGGCCCAGCAGGTCTTCGGCTGGCTGGGCGCGCGTGTTTGACAAGTTCTGACCGGCCATCGGCCAGTCCGCCGGCCCTTGGGCGGTCGGGCTGACGAGGCCGCTGAAGCAAACCATACCCAGGCTGAGGAGTACGGCGCTCCTGAGGGACATAGGTGCTCGGCTCATAGAACCTCCTGGAGGGAAGCATCCGGCGCTCGAAGGATGGCGCGCTCTGCTACCACGGATAGAGGAGAGGAAGCGGCTGGTCACCCTCACGGGGGAGCATAGCGTGCCCCAACCCATGACGCGGTCGACACCGCACCCAGAGGAGATCAGCCCTAGCACATGTTGGCATCGACGGACACAAAAATCACAGGCCCATTGGTCTCTTGACCCAAGCCAGGGCGCTCGAGACCATGGAGAGCTGGGGCATTATGCCACCTCAGGTATCTCCTCGACCTCCATGTCAGGATACCATGGCTTGAACACTGAGCCCAATTCTCGGTTGAGGGTCTTCACATGGGTTTGCAGCACCAGATGCGCACCGCGTTTCGACCACTGCTCTGCTGCTTACAGAACCGTTTGCTCACCACTTTCGGTTTGCGCAGCCCTTCTGCCGGCTTCGTTATATTCATACGTCAAAGGCATCTCCGATACACACGGGAGACGAGTAGCCCACTAGGGCCACCTTGTAAGCTGGCCTGCTTTATACGCCACCCACCTTGTGGGGAGTGAGTGTAAAGCCGCCGGGATTTATCCCGAGCGGAAGCTTACTCCAAGTACCACACGTGACCAAGGCCAGCAAGATTGTACCTGTCAATTGCGAGGCCCGTTTGACAAAGCCGGTTCGACATGCTACAGCTTCAAACGGTGGTAAAGCCCCGACGCCTTCCCCATCCCCTTGAAATTGTGAAGGCATGAGTCCATCTTGGGTCATCAGCTGCACCGACCATCTGACCTCAGGGTGACCCATGCGAACCACCGCCCACCAGACCCGAGAAAACCGGACCATCACCGTCGATTTTCAGAACGAAGCGACCTACTTTCAGCTGCTTGGTGATGGGAAGGCATTTCTTGAGTGTGTCCTCGCCTTCGTTCTGTCTCTTGGCTTTCAGCTGAAACACAAGGCGACCTGTAGTGGGGAAGGGTGCCTGACCCGCCACTCGCATTATGTCCGTCTCCGGCTGGCTGGGGTCTCCATCTGGCGTATCCAGTGCACGACGTGTCGCGCGGTGTTCACGGTCCTCCCCCACTTCGTCTGGCGCTAGCGCCAGATGCGACCAGAAGCGGCCCGCGATGCCCTGTTGGCCACGCACGGTGGCCTCAGTTTAGAGCTGTGCGCGGTGATCTGTCACATCTCGCCCATGGCCCTCTACCGTCTGGTCTGTGCGCTGGGTCAGCACAGTGTATCTGCCCACGGTGGTCAGCGGACGTGTCATCTGGCACCTGGGCTATACGGAGCACGCCAGTGCCGCGGCTTTTACCCAGTCTTATCAAGAGTTTCAACGTGCGGCCTCTCAGCAGGAGCCGTCGTATCGGGTCCGAGGCATCCTGACCGATGGCTTCGACAGCACGACCAGCAGTATGCGGACGCTGTTCCCTGGTGCACGCTTCGGCAATTGTCTCCGCCACGCGATCAACAAGCTCCCTGGCAAACTCGCGGCCATCGCGTCTCCCGTGCGCAAGACATTACGCTCGCAGTGCCATACCCTGCTATACCGGGCGCGCCAGCGCAAGGGCTTGCGGGTGTTTGTGCTGGGCCAGCGGTTACGCCACTTTGCCGATCATGTCGCCACCATGGCTGGGGCAGCCAATGGCGAGCGTGTGCGGCGCTGGTTTCAAGACAAGAAAGCGGGTTGGTATGCGGTGCTCGAAGACCCTCATATGCCGGTGACCAGCACTCTCTTAGATCAGGCCCACAACGCCATCGAGCGGAAACTGTTCATGATGAAAGCGTTTCACCATCCAGGCGGAAGCCAACAGGCGTTTCTCACGGGGCTCACGCACCTGTACAACCTGGTACCCTATCAGCGTCGCGCCCAGCACGCCGGCCAATGTGGGGTGGAAGTCGAAGGAGGCACAGTCCCCACACGAGACTGGCTGCTCAATTTCCAAATCCTCACTTCCGGAGGCTTTCGATGAGCTGGGATACACTCCACCACTAAATTTGGTGGAATGTGCGTTTTTCGGTCTGCGTGGGGATGCGGACATCGCTTTCCGGGGACAAATCATAGAACAAGGCGATGATCAGCGTAGTGAGCGTCACCCGGTCTTTATCGACCGCCAAGGATTTGGAGACGAGAATTTCCTGCTCGCGGCGCAAGGCCTCTTGCATCCGCAGTAAGGTCGTGGTTTTCCCACACCCCACAATGCCAGACAGGACCACCCTCTGGCCCCGTTTGATGGCCGCTTTGAGCGTCGCAAAGACTTGCTGGTGATGCGCCGTCTCATAGTACCCCACGTGGCGAAGGTCGCGCTGGAGGCCATAATAGTCCATGACGTCGCTGAGCATCGTGAGGATCCTCGCAGACGAGGCGTGATATGCGTGCGCACATGCGCCAGCACCTCTCTCTTCCAGAGCGTCTGCGCCAGCAGGGTATCCAGCGCGGCGAGTTCCTCTGGCAGGAGCTTGGCGAGCGGCAGGACCAGTTCGTCCGCAATGGCCCGTTTGGCGGCTAAGACGCTTGGGTACGTGAATTCATGGAAGGGATCGGGATCGGTAAACGGTTGCCCGGGCGGGGGCGGTGCCTCACCCGGCAGCGCGAGGGGCTGCAGCCCGTAGACGGCCGCCCGCGGGATGGCGAGCGTGGTTGCCAGGGCTTCAATGCGGTATTAACAACGGATGACCACGCCCCTCTTGCACCCAGGCCGGATGGGGGACCTGTTTCAGATCAGAGGGACTCAAGTCAAAGTGCCAATACTCATTACTGTGCTGCGCTTGAAAGCGCACCACGGGGGGCTGCCGGCGCACGGCGGTCCAATCGTAGCCCCAGCGTTTGAGATAACGATTCGCGGTGGTCTTCGTTAAGAGCGCTGGCGGCGCCTGGACGTGGCCTGCTGGGGTGTCCACGCCATAGCACTCCAACAGGCGGATCGCCTCGCCCGCGGACAGATGGCGGCCTTTCCCGTTCGCGGTGCGCACCTTCAACGCCGCAATAATTTCGCAATAGTGCTCGAGCTGCTCGCGCGGCATGACCCGAGGGCTGGCCATGATCCGCACGGCGCAGCGACCGGGGCCGGAGGCGCTCGCGGAGGGCGCGATACACGGTGTCTGTCGACACCCCATAGAGCTGCGCGGTGTCGCGCAGCACCTGGCGCTGCTCGGGACTGCGCGGCGGGAGCAGACTCAACCGCTGTCGCAAGGTCATCAGGGCTTCGGCCGGTACCTGTTTCTGCTTCACGGCTCATCCTCGGGTGGTGGCCCGGAGCCCGACGCGCACCTGGCGCCGCTCCAGCCAGTCGTAGAGCGTTGTGGGCGAGCATTGCACGAGCTTGGCAATCGCCCGCTTGCTGAGTCCGATGGTGAGATAGCGTCGTATCTCGTCGGCTTTGGCGTCGAGTTTCACCCGGGGCGCTTGCGAGCCTTTGGGCCGGCCCAAGGGCTGGCCTGCCGCTTTGCGCTTGGCCAAGGCCTCGGTGGTCCGCAGGGAGATAAATTCGCGCTCGATCTCCGCGGCCAGCCCCAAGACGGTCGCGGCAATGCGACTTTGCATCGAGCCATTGAGCACCATCTGCTGTTTGGCGATGTGCACCGTCACTCGGCGCGCCATGCAATGCTCCAACATTTCCAGAACCTGGAGGGTGGAGCGCGCCCAAGCCGTGGCGATTCGCATACTCCAAGAGCCCATACCGCTGGTGGTCGACGTCCTGGCGGTCGGTGGAGACCCGCAGATACGCGTAGACAGCCATGGGCAGACCTCGTGTTCAGTGAAATGGGATTCGTAGCGCCGATTGTACGCTTAGTACAAGTCCCCACAAAAGGGGGGGTAGAAATCATGCGGCTTTAGCCATTGGGCTGTCACACTTGGCCATCACTTTGGCCACAGATTTCGTCGACCACTGAAACGGATGGGCATAGTCATTCCATTCTGCAACAAAGGCCATCAACCGTTGCGCCAGATGCTTCTTGTCCGCACAATCGGCAATCTGCAACCGTTTGCGTTGCACAATCGAAAACCACGGCTCAACTTGGTTCATCCACGAACCATGCACGGGTGGAAAGTGCAACACAAAGCGCGGATGTTTGACCAACCAGGCTTGGACCTGTTTGCCCTTGTGCATCCGGAGATGATCGAGTACCACATGCATCGTCGTGATGTGCGGGGCAACCTCCCTCTCCACGTGCTCCAAAAAGGCGATGCATTCTCCCTGCCGTTGCCGCTCGGCGGTGGTAGCGTAGACCTGGCCTGTCCGTGTATCACAACCAGCGAAGAGGTTCAGGGCTCCCTTGCGGACATACTCGTGTTCGACTCGGACTGGTCGGCCCGGTTGTGCCGCCAAGGTGGGGGCTGTGCGCGTCCGGGGCTGCAGACTGGTTTTCTCGTCCACGCACAGGACCATTGCCCATAGACCCAACGGACGCGTATACAAGGCCACAATCTCCTGCACCTGGGCAGCGAACGCCGCCTCCCGCGGGACATGGGGCGACAGCCACAGAGGACGGCGCCAGGATTTCAGCTTGTGGTGCGCCAGCATCCGCTGGACCGTCTGTGGCGAGATGGCCTCCACGACGCCGTCGCGTACCAACTGCCGGGCCAGCTCCGCGCTCTCCCATTGCGACAGGGAACGCCCAACCACGTCAGGACGCTCGCAGGCCAGCTTGACCACATACAACGCCACTGCCGGGGGAAAAAACCGGCCGGCGGCCGGGTCGTTTTTTGTCATACAGCCCCGCGAGGCCAGAGGCCGCAAAGC
>Ga0070707_100002343_pt1 | contig 18072 bp, 13 predicted proteins | sample KBSK5502metaG_FD_65468 | JGI IMG/M metagenome (GOLD analysis project Ga0070707, IMG submission 65468) | Corn, switchgrass and miscanthus rhizosphere microbial communities from Kellogg Biological Station, Michigan, USA - KBS K5-50-2 metaG | ecosystem: Host-associated > Plants > Roots >... | reverse complement strand
GCGCAAGCTCGAGCACCTCGAGGCGTCGGCGGTCGACCTGCGCGATCTCGGCGCCCGCTACGCGCTGCTCAGGAACGACGCCGAGACCGCGCACCGGCTGCACGAGTCGTTGCTCCGCCAGCAGATGGACACCGGCGTGAACGCGGAGCTCGCCGCCTCGAACGTCCGGGTCGTCGAGCGCCCCGAGACCCCGCTCGAGCCGAGCAAGCCCAGGGTGGCCCTCGACCTCGCGCTCGGCGTGCTGGCCGGCCTGGTGCTCGCGCTGAGCGCCGCCTTCGGCTGCGAGTACTTCGACAACAGCGTCAAGAGCAGCGAGGAGGTCGAAGGCTTCCTGCAGCTGCCCACGCTCGCCACCATCCCGAACTTCGCTCTCGCGCGCCCGTCCGCCGCGCTGCCAGGGAGCCCGACCAACGGACGGGGGGGCGCGCACACCAACGGACGGAGCGCCGACGGCGGTGAGCTCGTCGTCTTCCACGAGCCGTGGTCGCGCATCGCGGAAGCCTTCCGCAGCATGCGGACCGCGATTCTCTTCTCGGCGCATGGCGCGCCACGGGTGATCGCGGTGACCAGCTCGGTGGCCGCGGAGGGGAAGACGGTCGCAAGTCTCAACCTGGCCGCCACCCTCGCCGAGGGGGGCGCGCGGGTCGTGCTGGTGGACGCCGACCTGCGCCACCCGCGCTGTCATCGGGCGCTCGGGGTGGACGGTTCCCGCGGCTTCTCGAGCGTGCTGGCGGGCGAGGCGGAGGTCGAGGACGTCGTGTGCAACGTGGAGGCGCTGCGTCTGGCCTTCCTTCCCGCCGGCTCGTTGCCCCCCAACCCCGCCAACCTCCTCGGCTCTCCGGCCATGCAGCGCGCGCTCGCGAAGCTCCGCGCCCGCTACGATTTCGTCATCCTCGACACGCCGCCGGTGCTGATGGTGACCGACGCCGTGCTGCTCGGCAGGGAGGCCGAGGCGGTCCTCCTGGTGGTGAAGGGGCACGACACTCCCCGCGAGCTGGTGCGCCGGGCCCGCGACCGCCTCGCGCTGGCGGGCGCGCACGTGCTCGGCGTGGTGGTGAACAACGTCGACCTCGGCTGGAGCGACCTCTACTTCTACAACAGCTACTACGCCGTCGGCCCGCGGCCGCCGGAGGAGCAACAGGCATGAGCCACTCGGACGCCGCCGCCGCTCTCGAGCGCAGGGTCCTGCTCGCACTCGGGATGCTGGTGATCGCGCTGCCCTTCCTGGGCGGGCGTGATCCCTGGGGCCTGGCGCTCGCCTGCCCCGCGGTCGTCGTGCTCCTCGCGGTCACGGCGCGCGCTCGCGAGCGGTCGGTCGGATGCCTGCGCGCGCCGGGCGTCGGCGCGCTCGCTGCCTTCGTCGCGCTGGCCCTCCTCACCACGGTGCCGCTGCCCCCCGGGCTCCTCCGCCTCCTCGCGCCGCACACGGCGCAGCTCTACCGCGAGATGCTCCCCGGGTGGCCGGATGGCGGGGGCTGGTCCGTGTGGCGCAGCCTGGCCGTCGATCCCTATGGCGTCTGGCTCGAGCTCGGTCGGCTGTCGATCGCCTTCGGCGCGTTCGCCGTCGTCGTGGCCTACCCGTGGGGGGCGCCGGTCCTCGATCGCCTGCTGGTGACGCTGATCGGCGGCGGGGTGCTCCTCGCGGCCGTCGGCCTCCTCGGTGCGGTGGCCGGCAACGGCTGGGTGCTGTGGCTGACGGGAGTCCCCGCCGCGCCCGGGGGCGCGTCCGGCCCGTTCGCCAACCCGAACCACTTCGCCGCCTGGCTCGAGATGGTGATCCCGGTGGCGATCGCCTACGCCGTGGCCAGCTCCACGAGCCTCCGCGGGCCGATCCTCCGCTCCGTCCACGACGCACGCGCGGCGGGACTCGGTCTGCGGCGGGCGTTGGGTTCGGCCCTGCTCGTGCAGCAGCGCCAGATCCGGGGACCGCTGATCGCCGCCCTGGCCGCGGCGCTGCTCGGGATGGCGCACCTCACCACCGGCTCGCACGCCGGCATGGCGGCGCTGCTCATCGGGCTTCTCGTCGCCGGCGCGGGCATGGCAGGATGCCTGGAGACGCTGCGGCTACGGCGCCGCGTTCTCGCCGGCATCGCCCTCGTGGTCCTCACCGGCGGCGTCGTGACCGCCGCCGGCTGGGTGGCCGCGGAGCGGGCGCCGGAGGCAGACATCGACCTCTTCGACCCGAGCCTGGCGAGCCGGCTCGCCGTCGTCGGGCAGGGGATCGCCGTACCGCGCGAATACCCGGTGGTCGGCGCCGGGCTCGGCGGCTGGGTCCATGCCTTCCGGCCCCATCAGGCGCCGCCCGTCGAGGGCGGCATCTGGGATCACGCGCACGACGACTACCTGGAGCTCGCCGGCGAGTGCGGCGCGCTGGGAATCCTCGTCGTGCTCTGCTTCGCGGTCGCGGTCGCACGCGCGGCGAGAACCCGGCGCGCATCGGGGGGCTTGCGCATCCAGCTCCTGCGCTGGGGCCTCGTGGGGGGCATCACCGCCGTCCTGGTCCACAGCACGGTCGACTTCGGGTTGAGAATGCCCGCCAACCTTCTTCTCTTCATGCTCCTCCTCGGACTGCTCGTCCTGAGCGGTCCGCCGCGGGCGGTGCGGCGCGCCGCCGCGCTGCGGCCCCTGCTCGCGCTCGTCACCATCGCCCTCGTCCCCCTCGGGCTCAACGCGGTGCTCGTCCTCGCCGGCCTGCCTCCCCTCTCGGCGCGGGACTGTCTGGTGCGCGCCGACCGGCTGCTGGCCGAAGAGGGCGAGGCGGTGCGTCCCGCGGCGGTCGCGCTCGCGCAGCGAGCGGTCGATCGCTCGCCGGCCAGCCTCGAGGCCCAGCAGGAGCTCGCGTCGACGCTCGGGCCGGGCGTCGAGGGCGAGGCGGCCCTGCGGCGCGCTCTGGCGCGCAGCCCGTGGGACACCGCGGTGCGTGACGAGCTCGCGCTGCGCCTCTGGGAGCGTGGCGAGGTGGAGCCGGCGGCCACCGAGCTCGAGGAGTCGATCGTCCGCATTCCCTACCTGACTTCGCACCAGTTCCTGAGCCCCGAGGCCGGCGAGCCTGCGTTCCGGGATGCCGCACAGCGCCGCCGCCCGCTGCTCGACGGCGACACGTTGAACGTCCGCCTCGCAACCCTGCACGCGCGCGCGGCGGGTGCGATCGAGCGCGGTCTTCGCCGGGCGCTGGACGGGGTGCTCGGCGGACCCGGCCGGACGGCGATCGTCGACGACCTGGCGACGCTGCTCGAGGCGCGCGACCGCTGGACCGAGGCGGGACGGCTCCTCGAAGCGGAGGCGGAGCGCAGCCCCGACCCTGCCGTGCGACTCGCGCGGGCTGCTCGCGACGAGCTCCAGGCGCACGATGGGGCGGCCGCCGAGGAGACCCTCCTCGCGGCTCTCAGGCGCGCGCCGGAGAACGGCGAGCTCTATCGCCGGCTCGCGGTCGAGGTCTACGGCGCGCGGGGCGATTTCCAGAGCGCGGAGAACGTGCTGCGGGCTGGCGAGCGCAACGCGCGTGACATGCTCTCGGTGTACCGCGGCATGGCCGAGATCCTCAGCCGGCGCGAGTCGGCGCGCCTCGAGCGGGCGGCGGAGGCGCTTCCGTGAACCCGCTCTGCTCGCAGCGCGCACCGACGGCGGAGAGCGCCGCGCGCTGGTTCGCGGTCTGGACGCGCAGCCAGTGGGAACCGAGGGTCGAGGCGGGGCTGCGGGCCAAGCGCTTCGAGGTCTTCCTGCCGCGGCTCCAGGTCCCGAGCCGTCGCCGCGACCGCCGCGTGGTGCTCGAGCAGCCGCTCTTCCCGGGCTACGTCCTGCTTCGCTTCGCGCCCTCGCGCGCAGGCTACATCGGCGTGGCCAGCACGGACGGCGTCGTGCGCATCCTGGGCGAGCGGTGGGACGCGCTGCACCCGATTCCCGACGCGGACGTGGAGGCCGTGCGCCGGATCGTCGCCGTGGCAGACGGGGTGCGCCGGGTGCCGTTCATCCGGGTGGGGGATCGCGTGCGCATCGTGGCCGGGCCACTCGCCGGGATCGAGGGCCTGGTGCAGGCCTGGCAAGCAGGCCGGACGACCTTCGTCGTGAGCGTCGACCTCCTGCAGCGAAGCGTCGCCGTCGAAGTGGCGAGCGAGCTGATCGAGCGAATCTGAAGCGCCGCCCGCCGCGGGCGGTGAGACGAACGAGCAGGCAATGAGCGAAACGGGTCCTGTAACCCGAGGGGCGAAGCTATGCGCTCCCGCCGCGAGCGGCTCTCGACGTACGCTGTCCGGTAACGTCGCGTGGGCGCTCGCGGGGAACGTCGGCTACGCCGCCTGTCAGTGGGGTGTCCTGGCGAGCATCGCCAAGCTGGGGACGGCCACGGACGTGGGGTGCTTCGCACTCGGCCTCGCGCTCACGGCGCCGACCATCACGCTCGGCAACCTCCATCTCCGCGTGATCCAGGCGACCGACGCGCGCGGCGATCATTCCTTCGGCACCTATCTCTCGCTGCGCCTGCTCACGACCACCCTCGCCCTCGCGGTGATCACGGCCGTCGCCCTGGGCCTCGGGTACCGCGGAGCCACGCTCAGCCTGATCCTCGCCGTCGCCCTCGCCAAGGCCTTCGAGGCGGTGAGCGACGTCATCTTCGGTCTCCTGCAGAAGGCCGAGAACCTGCGCCGCATCGCGCTCTCGATGCTGGCGAAGGGCGTGCTCAGCGTGCTCGCCATGGCGCTCGTCCTCCACCTGACCGCGAACCTGGTCCTCGCGACGTTCGCCATGGCGTGCTGCTGGGGGGCGCTGCTGGCGGCCTACGATTTCCCGGCCGCGGCCCGCCTCGCCGCGATGCGGCCCACGCCCCATCTCCGCGCGCTCACCGGCCTCGCCTGGCTGGCGCTGCCGATGGGCTGCGTGGCGGGCATCGGCAGCTTCATCATCAGCGTGCCGCGCTACGCCGTCGAGGCCAGCCTCGGCTCCGCGGCCCTCGGCCATTTCGCCGCCGTCTCCTATCTCTTCGTGGCCGCGAGCCAGCCGATGATGGCGCTCGGAGCGGCGGTGACCCCACGGCTCGGCCGTCACTACTTCAGCGACCGCCGCGCCTACCGCCGGCTGACGCGCCGGACGCTGCTCGCGGCGGCAGGGCTCGGGCTGCTCGGCGTCGCCGGCGCGGCCCTGTGCGGCCCGGTCGTGCTGCGCATCGCCTACGCCCCGGAATACGCCGCCGATGCCCCGGTGCTGTTCTGGCTCGCGGTCGCGGCCGCCGTGAGCTTCGCGGCCAACGTCCTCGGCGCCGCGATCACGGCGGCCCGCCGGCTCCCGGAGCAGCTCCCCGTCGCCGCGCTCAGCCTCGTCGTGTGCGCCGTGGCGAGCCACCTGCTGGTCCCTCGCTGGGGGCTCGTGGGCGCGGCCTGGGCCGTGTGCGCGACCGAATGCACGCGGCTCGCATGCCTGGCGCTCATCTATGCCGCCCTCTCGCGCCTCGCGGTGCACCCGCGAGTCGTCCCCGCGGCCTCGTCGGACGAGGTCGCGACGACTGGATGACGTGATCATCGAGGTCACGGGCTGCTCGGGAGCGGGCAAGTCGACGCTGGTGCGGGAGATCGTCCGCCACGCCCGCGAGCGGAACCTGCCGGTGACGACGGCGCCCGAGATGGTCGCGTGGCTGCCCGGCCATCCGACCCTGCAGAACCTCGCGCTCGACCTGCGCGCGCTCTGCCGGCGCGTCCGCGAGCGCGGTCGGGACCGCGCCTTCCTCGCCTTCGCGCGCCAGGTGATCCGGCGCGAGGCGGACGGGGTCACCACCGGACTCAACGCCTACCGGGGCCTGCTGCGAGCGCTCGGCGTGCACGCGGCCCTCGCGCGACGGCCGCGGACGGTCGTGGTCGACGAGGGCACGATCAACGTGGCCCACAACGTGCTCGCGCACGTACGCCGGGCGCCTCGCCCCGAGGACGTGCGGCGGTTCGTCGTCCTCGTCCCCAAGCCGGACCTCGTCGTCCACGTGACGGCGCCCCTCGCGGTGGTCCTCAGGAGGACCGCCACCCGCCCCGATCCACCACTGCGGCACCGGAGCCGCGCGGACAACGAGCGCTACGTCCGCCACGCGCACGCGCTGTTCGGTGCGCTGCTGGCCGACGAGCGGCTCGTGCCGCGCACCGTGCCCGTCTTCTCCGAGGATGACCATCGTGACCAATACTCCATCCACGCACGAGCAATCGTCGACCGCCTCCTCTAGCGAGCCGGACGTCCTCCGCGGCCTGCGGCTCCTGTTCGAAGCCCTCGACCGCCGCGGCGTCCGCTACTGCCACTGGAAGAGCAACGCGCGCCTCGCGGAGGCGCTGCGCGGCGAGGGCGACGTCGACCTGCTCGTGCACCGGGCCGACAGCGCAACGTTTCAGAGCGTGCTGGGCGCCCTCGGCTACAAGCCGACGCGGGGCGGCGGCGCCTCCGTCGGCCATCACTACGGGCTCGACGAGGCGAGCGGCCGCCTGCTCCATCTCCATGTCTACCACCGGGTGGTGACCGGCGGCACCGTGCTCAAGAACCACCGGCTGCCGGTGGAGGACCTGCTCCTTTCTCACACCCGCCGGCTGCATGGCGTCCCCGTCCCGGACCGCGCCGCCGAGCTCGTGCTCTTCGTGGTGCGCAAGATGCTCGAGTACGCCACGCCCGTCGAGACGCTCTTCCTCGCACGCGAGGGGAGCGCCGTCGGCGAGGAGCTCGCGTGGCTCCAGGCCGGCGTGCCGGAGGAGGCGGTATCGGCGCTGCTCGCCCGCCACCTCCCGACGCTCGACCCGTCCCTCTTTCGCCGCTGCCGGGACGCGCTCGCCTCCGGCTCGCGCGTGCGCCGCTTCCTCCTCGCGCGGGCCCTCGCCTCCCGCCTGCGCGTGTACGCCTGCCATCCCGCGCCCGCGGCGGCGCTGCTCCGCGGCCTTCGCTTCGCGCGCAAGGTGTGCCGCCGCGCGCTCGGCCGCGGCCCGGGCGACGCGCTCGTCTCGGGCGGAGCCGTGATCGGGGTGGTCGGCCCGGACGGCGCCGGGAAGTCCACGGTGGTGCAGGGGACGGCACGCTGGCTCGGGGAGTGCCTGCCGGTGGCGGCGATCCACGCGGGGAAGCCGCCCGCGACCCTGGCCACCGCGGCCCCTCACTTCACCCTGCCGCTCCTTCGCCGCCTCCTGCCCCGCTACCGGGCGATCGCCATCGAGGCGGACGGGGACGCGCCGCGACCGCACGGCCCCGAGCAGCTCAGGGAAGGCCGGCTCTTCCTCCTCTACCCGCTGCGGGCCGTGATGCTGGCCCACGAGCGGCGGCGCCTCCTCCTGCGCGCGCACCGGCGCGCGGCGCGCGGCGCGCTCGTGCTGAGCGATCGCTATCCCACCACGCAGGTGGGCGTCCCCGAGGGGCCCGCGGCCTCCTTCCTGCTCGACGATGCGAACCCGGTCTATCGCTGGCTCGCCCGGCTCGAGGAACGCATCTACCGGAGCATCCCCCCCGCGGACCTGATCCTCCGCCTCGAGGTGCCGGTCGACCTCGCCTGCCACCGTAATCTCACCCGCGACAAGGTCGGCGGGCCGAAGCCGACGGGGTACATCCGCCGGCGGCACGAGCAGACCGTGGATCTGCAGTTCCCCGGAGCACGTGTCGAGCCGGTGAGCACCGCGATCGGCGTCGAAGACACCCTCCGCGCCGTCAGGGAGATCGTGTGGACGGCGCTCTGATCCTCAGCCTGGCAATCCTCGCCGGGGTGCCCGTGCTGTGGCTCGGCACACGCATCTGGCGGGATCCGGTGGCCGGCCTCTGCCTCTGGATCGTCCTCCTGCCGGTCGCGCGCACGGTGACGAGCCTGCTCGGCTATCCCGTCGGCGAAGGACCGGAGTTCCTCCGCAAGCTCACCCTCGGCGACCCCGTCCTGCTGCTCACCATCGGCGCCATCGTGTTCTCCGGGAGCGCGTCGAGCGGCGCGCTCGCCGGACGGCAGGGCCGCCGGGTGCTGGTCCTCTTCGCCGGCTTCTGCCTCACGGGCCTGCTGTCCACGTTCTTCGCCCACGCCGGACCGGAGTCGCTGGTCGAGATCGCGACCTACGCCTCGCTCGGCGCGGCCCTGGTCGTCATCTGCAGCCTGGCGAGCAACGCGCACCGCCTGCGGCGCATCCTGACCGCGTTCTGGTGGGCCGCCGCGTTCGCCAGCCTGATGGGCGCGGCGGGCGCGGTCCTCCTGTGGCGCGGCGGCACGGAGAACTTCCTGGTGCGCGGTGGGCGGGTGACCGGCCTCTTCGAGGCCCCGAACCAGGGCGAGTCCTTCATGATCGCCGTCATCCCATTCCTCTGCGCCACCGCCTTCCGTCGCTCGGCGCCGCTCGGGACGCGACTCGGCAACGGCGTGCTCGCCGCGCTGGCCGTCGTGAGCGTGATCTCGTGCGGCAGCCGAGCCGGCGTGCTGATCGCCGCGCTCTCGGTCTGGCTCATGCTCGTCCTCGCCTCGCCGCGCGCGGCGGCGGCGTGCACGGTCGTCCTCGTGCTGAGCGCCGGACCGGCATGGCGGGTCGTGGAGCGCTATCACGAGGACCTGCCCTTCGCCGTCCGGCGCGCGCTCTCGTTCGTCGACGCCGACCGCTACGACCTCCGTGACCTGAGCCACGGGCGGGCGAACCAGCTGGACGCCTGGCGCACCGTGTTCGTCGAGCATCCCGTGTTCGGGGTCGGGCTGGACCAGTTCCGCGACAACGTCCCGCGCCTGGTCGTGAGCGCCAAGGCCCAGGAGATGCACAGCTCCTACCTGGCCGTGCTCGCGGAGACCGGCCTGGTCGGCGCGGTGCTCATGTTCACGCTGCTCGCCACCGTGCTCGTACGGAGCCTCGCCTACCTCCGCCGCGCGCGCCGGACCGGCCCGGCCGAGGAGACGGCGCTCGCCGCCACGCTCTTCGTCTCCTACCTGGCCCTGCTGCTCTACGGCGTCGCCAACTACGGGCTCCGGCAGCGGTACTTCTGGTTCGTCGTGGCGCTCATCGTGAGCGTGCCCTGGCTCTCGTCGCGGGCCCGCCGCGCGGTCCGCGTGCGCGCCGCCGCGCTCCCGCTCGCGCCGCCCGGCGCCGTGGGGCAGGCCCTGTGATGGCACCCGCCTACCCCACGATCGTCTTCGTCGGCGTGCACCGCGAGGCGCTCGCCCCCCTCCGCCACCTGGTGCGCTCGGGCGCGCCGCTCCTCGGGCTGGTGACGCTCGTGCCCGAGGCGCGGGACGGGGTGTCCGGGGCCGTCGATCTCGAGCCCGAGGTGCGCGCGGCGGGTGTGCCCGTGCTCCGCGTGAGGAAGGTGAACGACCCGGAGTGCGTCGCCTGGATCCGTGACCGCCGGCCCGACCTGCTGCTGGTGATCGGCTGGACCCAGCTGGTGCGCGAGGAGCTCCTCGCCGTGCCGCGCATCGCCTGTCTCGGCTTTCACGCCTCGCTGCTGCCACGGTACCGCGGCCGCGCGCCGATCAACTGGGCCCTCATCCACGGCGAGTCGGAGACCGGGAACACGATGATCGTCCTCGAGCCCGGGGCGGACGAGGGCGACATCGTCGCCCAGCGTCGCATCGGGATCACCGACGACGACGACTGCGAGACCCTCTACGACAAGGTGTCCGCGACCGAGGTCGACATGCTCGCCGACATCCTGCCCCGGCTCCGCGCGGGGCACGTGCCGCGCCGCCGGCAGGACACGACGCAGGCGACGGTGATGCCGAGGCGCCGGCCGGAGGACGGCTGGATCGACTGGCGCCTCTCCGCCCGCCGCGTCTTCGACTGGGTGCGTGCCCTCACCCACCCCTATCCGGGGGCATTCTGCCGGCTCGGGGAGCGTCGACTGTGGGTGTGGAAGGCCGGCCTGGACGGGGCCCTGGCGGCGGGCGCCACGGCGGCCCCCGGAACGGTGACCCGTGACGCGACGGGCACACCGCTGGTCGCCACCGGCGACGGGTGGCTCCGCGTGCTCCGCGTGCAGCGCGAGGGCGAGCCGGAGGTGAGCGGGGCCGAGGCGGCGGCCACCTTCCTCGCCGCTGGCACCGTGCTCGCCGGCCGACCCGGGGAGGGATCGTGAGAGTGCTCGTGGTGTCTGCCCATCCCGACGACGAGATCCTGGGCATCGGGGGTACGGCCGCGAAGCACGCCGCGCGCGGGGACGAGGTGAAGCTCGCGGTGATCAGCGAGGGCGTCAGCCGGCGTTACGACCCGGCGCGGCATGCCGAGGTGAAGCTGCAGTCCCGGCGCGCGGCGGCGATCCTCGGCATCGAGGACGTCGTGCACTGCGATCTGCCCGATCAGCGCCTCGACACCGTGCCGCTCAGCGACGTGGCGGGCGAGGTGGAACGGCTGATCGAGGGCTTCGCGCCGGAGATCGTCTACACGCACTTCGCCGGTGACATCAATCGCGATCACCAGGTGCTCGCCGAGGCGGTGCTGGTGGCGGTGCGGCCGTATGCCGCTCCGTCCGTGCGCGAGGTGCTCATGTTCGAGACCCCCTCGTCCACCGAGTGGGGCTCGGCGCAGATGCTCCCCGTCTTCCATCCCAACGCGTTCGTCGACATCGGCGACACGCTCGAGCGCAAGGTGGAGGCCTTCCTCTGCTACACGGCGGAGGTCCGGGACTACCCGCATCCGCGCAGCGGGCAGGCCCTCCGCGAGCGCGCGCGCTACTGGGGAAGCATCGCCAACCGGCCCGCGGTCGAGCCCTTCGTGGTGGTCCGCTCGCTGCGATGATCCGCCGGCTGGTCGACATCCTGGTGGCGGTGCTCGGGCTCACGCTCCTCGCCCCCCTCCTCGCGCTGATCGCGCTCCTCGTGCGTGTCGATTCGCCCGGCGGCCCCTTCTACGGCGGCTGGCGGGTCGGCAAGGACGGCCGGCGCTTCCGCATGTGGAAGCTCCGCACCATGGTGCGGGACGCCGACCGCCTCGGACCGGGGATCACCGCGGCGGACGATCCGCGCGTCACCCGGCTCGGGCGCTTCCTGCGGCGCAGCAAGCTCGACGAGTTCCCGCAGCTCTTCAACCTGCTGAGCGGTGCGCTGACGCTGGTCGGGCCGCGCGCCGAGGTGCCGGACATCGTGGCCCGCTACACGCGCGAGCAGCGGCGCATCCTGGCGGTCAAGCCCGGCATCACGGGCCCCGGCCAGATCCACTACACGACCGATCAGGCGGACTCGATCCCGCGCGAGGCGGCGACCGACGCGTACTACGTCGAGCACCTGCTCGCCCCCAAGCTGCAGATCGACCTGGAGTACCTCCGCCGACGAACACCGCTCTCCGACCTGCGCGTCCTCGTGGAGACGGTCGGCGTCGTGTGGAGAGGTCTCGTGGGCCACGCGGGCTGACCGCGCGGTCCCGCCCGAAGGAGGTTCCAATGCCCGCTCGAAACGGCGGCCCGTCCCGTACGGGCCCCCTGCGTATCTTCGACGTGATCAACCTGGCCAGCTCGGCGAAGGAGATGCTCGCCAACCGCCTGCGCTACCTGCACGCGCCACCGCAGGTCGAGAACGGGATCGTGTGCAGTCCCGGCGCGCACGTGGACCTCCTCCGCGCCGAGGGATTCCCGGTCGCGGTGATCGACACGCCGCGCGGCCTCGCGCCTGCGGGGCTCGCGCACGCGACCTTCCGCCTGGCGCGCTTCTTCCGCGAGACCAGGCCCGACATCGTCCACACCCACTGCTCGGTGCCCGGGCTGGCGGGACGGGTCGCCGCCCGGCTGGCCGGCGTTCCCCTAGTGGTGCACACGGTGCACGGGTTTCACTTCCACGCGAACTCGGGGCGTCTGTCGCGCTCGTCCTTCTCCGCCGCCGAGCGCGCGCTCGCCGCGATCACCGACCTGCTCCTCACCGAGAACCGCGAGGACCTGCACGTGATCCGGGGCTGGCGACGGCCGCGCGTCCGGGCCCGCTGGGTCGGCAACGGGATCGACGTCGAGCGCTACGCGCGCTTCGCGCGGACGCACACGGGCCCCGGCCGCACGGTGGCCTGCATCGGGCGGTTCGAGCCGGTGAAGAATCACGCCGACCTGCTGCGCGTGTTCGCCCGGGTGCACGCGGCGTGCCCGGAGGCCCGCCTGCGTCTCATCGGCGACGGCCCGCTGCGGCCCGAGTGCGAGCGGCTGGCCGCCGAGCTCGGCATCGCGGGGGTCACGGACTTTCGCGGCTACCGCGAGGACGTCGACGCGCTCCTCGCCGACGTCGACGTGGCGGTGCTGCTCTCGTGGAAGGAGGGCATGGCGCGCGCGCTGCTCGAGCCGATGGCCGCCGGCATTCCCGCCGTCGCCTGGAAGGTCAAGGGGAACCGGGAGCTGATCTTGTCGGGCGCGAGCGGACTGCTCGCCGCGGCGCACGATCTCGAGGGAACCGCGGCGCACATCGTGCGCCTGCTGGAGGATGCGGATCTGCGGGCGCAGCTCGGGGCGGCGGCGGCCGCCAGGGTGAGCGCCCGTTTCGACGAAGGCCCGGTGGTCGGCCGCCTGCGCGCCGCGTACGCCGCGCTGCTGGTCGAGACCGGTCACACACTTCCGCCCGGGTGGCAGTCCCTGGCGGACGAGGAGAGCGACGATGGTCGTACCGTTCTTTCGGCCTGAGATCGACGAGAGCGACATCGCGGCCGTCGTCGAGACGCTGCGCTCGGGCTGGATCACCACCGGCCCGAAGGTGCAGGAGTTCGAGGCGACCTTCGCCCGCTACGTGGGCGCGCGGCACGCGGTGGCGCTCAACTCGTGCACGGCCGCCCTGCACCTCGCGCTCGCCGCCCTCGGCATCCGGCGCGGGCAGGCCGTGCTGGTCCCGACGCTCACCTTCGCGGCCACGGCCGAGGTCGTCCGCTACTTCGACGCGACCCCCATGTTCGTCGACGTCGACCCCGAGACGCTGTGCATGGACCCGGCCGCCGTGCAGGCGGCGCTCGCCGGCCCCCACCGGGCGGAGATCGTCGCCGCCATCCCGGTCCACTATGCGGGCCAGATGGCGCCCATGCCGCAGCTGGCGCCGCTGCTCCGTGACGCGGGCTGCAGTATCGTCGAGGACGCAGCGCATGCGCTGCCCGCGGCGGTGCGCGACCCCATGCGCGGGGTGTGGATCGGCGTGGGTGCGCTCTCCGACGTCGCCTGCTTCTCCTTCTACGCCAACAAGACGATCACGACCGGCGAAGGGGGCATGGCGACGACGGCGAACGCCGCACTCGCCCGCACCATGCGCAGCCTCAGCCTCCACGGCATGTCGCGGGACGGGTGGACGCGCTTCCGGACCGGCAGCAGCTGGGACTACGCGATCACCGCTCCCGGCTTCAAGTACAACATGACCGACGTCGCGGCGGCGCTCGGCGTCCGGCAGCTGCGGCGCGCGAACCAGTTCCGGGCCCGCCGCGCGCAGATCGCGGCGCAGTATACCGCGGCCTTCGCGAATATCGAGGGGATCGAGCTGCCGCGCGAGCGGCCCGATCGTCAGCACGCCTGGCACCTCTACGTCGTCCGGCTACGGCCCGAGCACCAGCGCGCCGGCCGCAACGACGTGATCCGCGAGCTGGCGCGGCGCGGGGTGGCCACCAGCGTCCACTGGCGGCCGCTGCACATGCAGCCCTACTACCGCGATCGCTACGCTCATCGCCCCGACGACTTCCCGGTCGCCCTCCGGGAGTGGCAGCGAATGATCTCGCTCCCCATCTTCCCCCGCATGACGGACGCCGACGTCGACCACGTGATCACCGTGGTCCGCGAGACGATCGCCTGGGCCGGGGTGCGGGGCGGGCGCACCGGCATGCCGCGGCGCCCGGCGGTGCGATGAGCACGGCCATCGTCACCACGGAGCCCATGTCCGGGATCCTCATGCGCAGGCGCACGCAACTGATCGTCGCGGTCGATCTGGCCATGGCGACGCTCGCGTACCTGATCGCCTTCGCGCTCCGCTTCGATCTCTCCATTCCGGGACGATACCTCGGCCTGGTCGCCGTCACGCTCCCCCTCCTCCTCGCGTGCAAGCTGCTCGCCTTCTGGTGCTTCGGCCTCTCCTCCGGATCCTGGCGGCACGTGAGCGCGCGCGACGCGGAGGACGTCGCGCGGGGCAACCTCCTCGGCTCGACCCTCTTCCTCGCGGGCATCGTCTTCCTGCCCGGCCTGCGCGGCTTCCCGCGCTCGGTCTTCCTCTTCGACCTGGTCCTCTGCACGGTGTTCATGGGCGGGGCGCGGCTCGCCGTTCGTCTGCTGCGCGACCGACAGAGGCATGCGGCAGCGCGGCGGGTCGAGACCTTCGCGCTCATCGTCGGAGCGGGCGGCGCCGGCATCCAGCTGCTGCAGGAGATCGAGAGCCGGCGGCGGCTCCGGATCGCCGTGGTCGGCTTCGTCGACGACGATCCGGTCAAGCTCGGGCTCCGCGTCCGTGGCGTGCCGGTGCTCGGCACGGTGGAGCAGATCCCGGCGCTGGTGCAGCAGCACGAGGTGGGCGAGGTGCTCGTCGCGGTGCCATCGGCGCACGGCGCCGCCCTGCGTCGCATCGTGCAGCGCTGCACCGACGCGGGGGTGCGCTACCGCGTGCTCCCCACCCTGAGCGAGCTGGTCGAGGGGCGCGTGATCTACACGCAGATGCGCGAGGTGCGGGTCGACGACCTCCTGGCACGCGAGCCGGTGCAGCTCGACCGGGCACGCGTGCAGTCGCTGGTCGCGGGCAAGACGATCCTGGTCACGGGCGCCGCAGGCTCGATCGGCTCGGAGCTCTGCCGCCAGCTCGCGGGCCACGCGCCCGAGCGCATCGTCCTCTTCGACCGCCACGAGAACGGCATGTACGTGCTCGAGGCGGAGCTCCGCGCTCGCTTCCCGGGCGTCGAGCTGGTGCCCATCCTGGGCGACGTGCTCCTCGAGGACCAGCTGCACAACGTCCTCCTCGACGAGCGACCGGAGATCGTCTTCCACGCGGCGGCGTACAAGCACGTGCCGCTGGCCGAGCACAACGTCCTGGAGGCGGTGCGCAACAACGTCCTCGGCACGCGCAACGTGGCGAAGGCGGCGATCGCCCACGGCGTGAAGGAGTTCGTCCTCGTCTCGACCGACAAGGCGGTACGCCCGACGAGCGTCATGGGGGTGACCAAGCGCGTGGCCGAGATGGTCGTCCAGGGATTCCAGAACGGGGGCTGTGCGTTCGTCGCCGTGCGCTTCGGCAACGTCCTCGGCTCGAGCGGCAGCGTCGTCCCGCTGTTCCGCGATCAGATCGGCAGGGGCGGGCCGGTGACGGTCACGGATCCTCTGGTGACGCGCTACTTCATGACCATCCCGGAGGCCGCACAGCTCATTCTCCAGGCGGCGTCGTTCGGCAGCGGAGGGGAGATCTTCCTCCTCGAGATGGGCGAGCCCGTCCGCATCGTCGATCTCGCGCGCCAGATGATCCGTCTCTCGGGCTTCCAGCCCGACGAGGACATCGAGATCGTCTTCACCGGGCTGCGCCCGGGCGAGAAGCTGCACGAGGAGCTGGTCGGCGCGGAAGAGGAGATCGCGGGCACCTATCACGACCGCATCAAGATCCTGCGCTCGGGGAGCACCTCGGACGTCGTCACCTGGCTCCCGGCCCTCGACGCCTGCGTGCGCGCGGGCGACGTGAGCGAGACGGTGCGGCTCCTGCGGCAGCTCGTCCCCGCCTACCGTCCGAGCAGCTTCCTTCTCGGGAGCATGGGGGCGGTCCCGAGCGCCAATGGCAACGGTCACCCGCCGGCCGGCAACGGGCAGCGGGAAGCGCCGGACCATGACGGTCCGGCGAGGGAAATGGAGGCGAAGGGATCATGAAGAACCTGACGCTGGGGCTCCTGCTGGTGGCGGTCTGCGCATCCCCGGTCTTCCTGATAGCCGCAAGCGGCGGCACCACGCTCTACGTCGACCAGGGCGACCCGAACTGCACCGATGCCGGGCCGGGCTCGCCCGGCCAGCCCTTCTGCACCATCGGGACAGCGGGCGCGTTCGCCGTCGCGGGCCAGACCGTGGAGGTCGCCTCGGGGACGTATCCCGAGAACGTCACCCCGGCGAACTCGGGGACCGCGGGCGACCCCATCGTCTTCACCACCGCGCCCGGGGCGAGCGTGACGGTCGGCGGGCAGTTCCACGGCTTCACGCTCTCGGGCCGGAGCGGGATCACGGTGCAGGGCTTCACCGTGACCGGCACGATCGGGGACGGCATCCTCGTCAGCAACTCTTCCGACATCATCCTCACCGACAACCACGTGAGCGACAGCGGGCAGCCGATCTCGGGCCAGACCGCCAAGGGCATCCGGCTGAGCGCGGTCACCACCGCGCTCGTCGCCCGCAACACGATCGACCACAACACGGACTACGGCATCTACCTGGTGAACTCGACCGGCATCCAGGTGCTCGACAACGAATCGTCCTTCAACGCGCGCGGCTTCCAGCGGGCCGCGAGCGGCATCCGGTCGTTCGCCAGCTCCGTCAACACGCTCGCGGGCAACGTCTGCCACGACAACGAGGACTCCGGGATCGAGTTCTCCGGTGGCGCCGACGACAACCTGATCGTCAACAACGTCTCGTACCACAACGGCGATCACGGCATCGACGTGCTCAACTCCACGGGCCAGCGGATCGTCGCCAACAGCGTCTACCGGAACGTGACCGCGGGCATCAACGTCGAGGGCACCTCGAGCGGGGCCACGCTGGCCAACAACATCAGCGTGGACAACGGGATCGCCAGCCCGCGCACGACCGGGAACCTGCGCGTCGACTCCAACTCGATCACCGGCACCAGCCTCGACTACGACCTCGTCTTCCTCCACCAGGGCACCACGATGGTGGTGTGGGGGACCACGGGGTACGGCTCGCTCGCGGCCTTCGTCGCCGCGACGGGCCAGGAGCGGAACGGCCTCGAGGCGGACCCGGACTGGGTCGCGCCCGACGCGGGTGATCTCCACCTGCTGGCGGGCTCGCCGGCGATCGACTCGGCGGACTCCGCGGCGAGCGGCCAGCCCGACAGCGACGCGGACGGGAATCCCCGCGTGGACGATCCGGCCACGCCGGACACCGGCGTGGGACCGCGCACCTACGACGATCGTGGGGCGTACGAGTTCCAGCCCGATGCCGTTCCGACCACGACGACGACCGGGGTGCCCACCACCACGACCACCACCGAGCCCAGCACCACCACGACCGGGGTGCCCACCACCACGACCACCACCGGACCCAGTACCACCACGACCGGGGCGCCCACCACCACCAGCACGACGCGGGCGCCGACCACCAGCACCACGACGACGACCCTGCGGCCCCCGTGCCTGCCCTCCGGTGCCCAGTGCAGCACGGGGCCGGACTGCTGCTCGCAAACATGTCGCAAGAAGCACGGGCAGCAGGCGTGCAAGTGACCGTCGACGGCCGCACCCGTGTCGCAAGCGCGTCATCGCCCTGAATCCGCCCGAAGCCGTGATGAAGGGCGTGGCGTTTCGACTCGCGCTCGTGGTGCTGTGCGCTTCGCTGCGCTCGTCCGCGGCCGGCGGGGGGCCCACCACGCTCCACGTCGACCGGGGCGACCCGAATTGCACCGACGGCGGTCCCGGTTCGGCCGGCCAGCCCTTCTGCACGATCGGGGCGGCGGCTGCGCGCGCCGTCGCGGGCCAGACCGTGGAGGTCGCCCCGGGGACGTATCCCGAGAACGTCACCCCGGCGCACTCGGGCACCGCGAGCGACCCCATCGTCTTCACCGCCGCGCCCGGAGCGAGCGTGACGGTCGGCGGGCAGATCCACGGCTTCACGCTCTCGGGCCGCAGCGGGATCACGGTGCAGGGCTTCACCGTGACCGGCACCACCGGGGACGGCATCTACGTACTCAACGCCTCCGGCATCACCCTCACCGACAACCACGTGAGCTACAGCGGGCAGCCGGTCTCGGGCCAGACCGCCAAGGGCATCCAGCTGAGCGCGGTCACCACCGCACTCGTCGCGCGCAACACGATCGACCACAACACGGACTACGGCATCTACCTGACGAGCTCGACCGGCGTCCAGCTGATCGACAACCACTCGTCCTTCAATGCACGGGGCTACACGCGGGAAGCGAGCGGCATCCGGTTGTTCAACAGCCCCGCCAACACGCTCGCGGGCAACGTCTGCCACGACAACGAGGAC
>Ga0070707_100002340_pt1 | contig 18075 bp, 15 predicted proteins | sample KBSK5502metaG_FD_65468 | JGI IMG/M metagenome (GOLD analysis project Ga0070707, IMG submission 65468) | Corn, switchgrass and miscanthus rhizosphere microbial communities from Kellogg Biological Station, Michigan, USA - KBS K5-50-2 metaG | ecosystem: Host-associated > Plants > Roots >... | reverse complement strand
GGAATCGTCGTGTTGCGCGGAATCATCGGTGTGGCTACGCCACCCGCGGTTTCAATCGCCAGCGTCAGTGGCGTCACATCGAGAAGCAGCACATCTTTAACTTCGCCCTTGAGGACGCCTCCCTGAATCGCCGCGCCTACTGCAACGACTTCGTCCGGATTCACGCCTTTGTGTGGTTCCTTGCCAATTAGATCGCGCGCGACTTGCTGCACTTTTGGCATGCGCGTCATGCCGCCGACGAGCACCAGCTCGTTGATGTCCTTTTCGGTAACCTGTGCGTCCTTGAGACATGCCTTCACGGGAGGAACGGTTCGCTGAACCAGATCATCCGTAAGCTGTTCCAGTTTTGCGCGGGTCAGTTTTTTCTGGATGTGCTTCGGCCCGCTCGCGTCTGCTGTGATAAACGGCAGGTTAATTTCGTATTCCTGCGAGCTCGACAGCGCGATCTTCGCCTTTTCAGCTTCCTCTTTGATTCGCTGGATCGCGTCCGGCTGCTTCGTCAGATCGATGCCGGTGTCTTTTTTGAATTCGTTGACGATCCAATCCATGATCTTCGCATCCCAATCGTCACCGCCGAGGTGCGTGTCGCCGTTGGTCGCTTTCACTTCGAAAACGCCATCGCCAATTTCCAGAACGGAGATGTCGAACGTGCCGCCGCCCAAATCGTAAACGGCAATCTCCTCGTCCTTCTTCTTGTCGAGGCCGTAAGCGAGCGACGCTGCCGTCGGCTCGTTGATGATGCGCAAAACTTCCAGACCGGCGATTTTGCCCGCGTCCTTGGTGGCGTTGCGCTGCGAGTCGTTGAAATACGCCGGCACAGTAATGATCGCCTGCGTGATTTTTTCGCCCAGCTTCGCTTCCGCGTCGGCTTTGAGCTTCGACAAAATCATCGCCGAAATTTCGGGCGGCGAAAATGTCTTTACCTGGCCGTTCACTTCCACTTGCACATGCGCGTCGCCATTAGCGGCCTTCACAATCTTGTAAGGCACGCGTTTTTGCTCTTCGTGCACTTCATCGAACTTCCGTCCCATGAAACGCTTGATGGAAGAAACCGTGTTCTGAGGATTGGTCACTGCCTGACGCTTCGCGGCCTGGCCGACTAATCGCTCCCCGCTTTTCGTGAACGCGACGATCGATGGTGTCGTGCGTGCGCCTTCGCTATTTTCCAAAACTACCGGGTCGCCACCCTCCATCACGGCCATGCAGGAGTTAGTGGTGCCCAAATCGATGCCTAAAACTTTAGCCATAATTAAAAATCCTTTCTGATTCGAGTTCGCCGACGAACGGACTCGCCGTGGCAAGACTCGGGTTAAGCTTCCTGACTCTCTAGCAAGCGCTGGGCCAAGCTAGTCAACATAGCCTAAGCACTTGTTTACCAGGACTTACTGTCGATTGCTCGCCCGCAGTCTCTTTTCAAGTTGAGCCAATTCGACTCGAATCCAGCCTCGTTCTCACCGACGTTCGCGTCAATGAGGCGCACTTTCCATCAGTGCCATTGTTAAACTCTAAGCAAAACTGAATTTGTGCGACCTGCTTCTCGGTTCTACGCGCGAATCTCGCAATCACAAAATGTCCAGCACGGCGAAGCCGCAACTGAAGTTTTGACCCGCGACTGACGCGAAATGAACGCGAATAGGAAAAAATTTCTGTTTCGATTTCGCGAAGCTTTCGGAGTGCGACACGTCCCGGTGTCGCTTTGGATCAAACGAGGCGCAGGGCGAAAAGCGGTGCGGAGACGCGCCCCGCACTCCAAAAGCGCTTCGCGCGAAAACCTTCCTTGATTCACCTCGCCGCCGTCGCTGAGAATGTACCGACGACAAAGAGAATTCTGTTTCGCGAAAGCGTGCATCACGATAAATTTTACCGTGCGACAGTACCACGATCTACTCCGACTCGTACTCGAGAAAGGTCAGCCACGAACGGATCGCACAGGTACGGGAACGTTATCTGTCTTTGGGGCGCAGACGCGATTTGATTTACGCACGGATGGGCCAGGATTCCCGCTGCTCACGACAAAAAAGCTGCACATCAAATCGATCGTTTACGAACTGCTCTGGTTTTTGCGAGGCGATACGAATGTTCGTTACCTCAACGAACACGGCGTGACGATCTGGGATGAGTGGGCTGACGAGACCGGAGATCTCGGTCGCGTCTATGGCGCGCAATGGCGCGACTGGCACGGTGCAAACGGCGTGCGAGTGGACCAAATCGAGAGTCTGATCGCGCAAATCAAATCAAATCCGCAAAGCCGCCGCCTCATCGTGAGCGCGTGGAACCCCGCTGAGATTGACAAGATGGCCCTGCCACCGTGTCATCTGCTCTTCCAGTTTTACGTGCAAGATGGCGAGCTCAGTTGCCAGCTTTATCAACGAAGCGCAGATCTATTTCTCGGCGTTCCGTTCAACATCGCCTCGTACTCACTATTTACGATGATGGTAGCGCAGGTTGCCGGTCTTATGCCGGGCGATTTTGTTCATACGTTCGGCGATCTGCACCTTTACAAAAACCATCTCGAACAGGCTCGCGAACAACTTTCGCGGGAATACCGATCTTTGCCGCGGATGAAACTGAATCCGGCCGTGAAAAACATTCACGATTTCAAGTTCGAAGACTTCGAACTCGCCGGCTACGACCCGCATCCGTCGATCAAAGCGCCTATCGCGGTGTAGAAGAAAACTGTTGAGGCAGGCGTGTCGCCTGCGGGGAATTTAGCGCCAGCCAGCAGCTGACATCCGCCTCAAGCGGACTACTTCAAGAAGGAAGGCGAAGAGCCAGGTGCTATGTGTTACGGGCGCTGTTCGGGCGCCGTCTTATCAACACTATTGGCGCTTGCGGTCTTCGGTCCGCGCGAGAGATCAACCAGGTCAGCCAGGATGTTGAGCGCTTCGTCGCGCTCGGGATCGATCGCCGGTGTCTTGGTGTCATCATCGGCGTTACCGCCACCGATTAAATCCGTATCACTATCCGAAGCAGCGTCGGGATCAACTTTGGGAGCAGTGCCGTTCTTCTTCGCCTCGGCCAATTTCCCGGGATACATGATCAATTGGAGATTCGGTTTATCAACGGTATCGAGCGTCACCCGATAAATTCGCGGCTCCTCCTGATTCCGCGCCAGGCGTTCTTTCGAACGCGTTTCCTTACGCAGTTTGTCGTCCTGAAGTTCCCTTTTCCGCGCATCTTCGTTCAGGGAAATCCGATTTTCATCGAGCTTATGGCGCAAACGATCGGTGTCCTCCATCACATAATGAAATTCAGGATCGTTCTTAACGCGCTCCTCCGAGCGTCGCCGTAGTTGATCGATAAACAAGGAATGGCTGTCCGACCACTTCGTGTATCTCGCCTTCGTGACCTCGTCATAAGGGAGGGCGTTCTTTAGCGCGCCTTCGCCAAATTCCGGCAGATCGGTCAGGCTCGGCAGGACGACGTCCGAAGCGACGCCGTGAAGCTGCGTGGAACCACCCGCTACTCGATAAAATTTTTGGATCGTCAATTTCAACGCACCGTCTTCATCAGAATGGCTGCCCAGGAGTGAAGCAAACCTCCCGATCGGAAGAATGGTCTGCACAGTCCCCTTGCCGAATGTGTTTTTATCCCCGACGACCACGGCGCGACCATAATCCTGCAGAGCGGCTGCGAAGATTTCACTCGCGGACGCGCTTTGCCGGCTGGTCAAAACGACCATCGGCCCGGAATAGGCGATGCCCGGATCAGGATTGGCCGAGACCCTGATGCTTCCGTTATAATCTTTCGTCTGAACGATCGGACCAGATTTCAAAAACAAGCCCGTCAGCGAGAGGGCCTCCTCCAGCGAGCCACCGCCATTTCGCCGCAGATCAATAACCAAGCCGGCGATGTTTTCTTTCTTCAGCCGTTTGAGCAATGCCAGCACGTCGCGCGTCGTGCTTTTCTGGTGCTTGTCCATGTCGGCATAAAAAGAAGGCAGCGTAAGCCATCCGAGTTTGATGGGATCGCCGTTCTCGTCTTTTCTAATAATGATATCGGCGCGGGCTTCCTGGTCTTTTAGCTTAATTTCATCCCGGACCAGCTCGACATTTTTCCGGCGGGACGGGTCTGTTGCATCTGAGGGAATCACAAGCAAACGCACGTGCGTGCCTTTTTTGCCACGGATCATTTCGACGACTTTGTCCAACCGCATCTCCCGAACATCGACGTAATCGGCCGGGCCCTGCGCAACGGCACTGATCCGGTCGCCGACCTTGAGCCTCCCGTCCGCTTGCGCCGGCCCGCCAGGAACGAGGCTCTCGATTTTCGCGTAGCCATCTTCCGAACGGAGCATCGCGCCGATACCGACGAGTGAGAGGCCCATGTTGATGCTGAAATTCTTCATGTCGGCCTTGCTCAAGTATTCCGAATGCGGGTCATAAGCCTGAGCGAGCGCATCGAGATAGAGTTTCATTTGCTCGTCCTTATCTTCCTCATGGACGTTGCGGGCGAGGCGATCGTAGCGGCGTGCAACCAGTTGCGGAGCGGGCTCGATGGGATGTTCGCTCAAATGTTCCTGTAAGAGCTCGTTGCTGATCCGACCGCGCCAGAGTTGATCGGCTTCCGCCTCATCTTTTGGCCACGACGATTTTTGACGGCTCAATTCGACCGTCGCGTTGCTCTTGAAGTCGATCGGCTGCTTCAACAGCTCCTTTATTTTAGCGACACGATCGTCCATGCGCTTGGTATAGAGAGCGTAAATGTCGTAAGCGGGCTTGAGGTTGCCGAGCAGGACGTCCCCGGCCATCGAACCGCCATACTTCGCAGTCAGCTCATCAACGTCGTTCTGAGTAAAAAAGAGATGGCTGAAGTCGAGCATCTCCAGATACGTCAGCAGAAATTTTCTCGAAACTTCCTCATTGAGCTTTTGACGTGTGTAATGGCCCTCCTCCAGGAGACGGCCGACCGACATGGCAACCGTTTCTCTCGACGCCGCCATGACCGGCGGAGCCGCGATTGTGGCCGTTAACAGGATGGCGCAAAGCGCTAGTGATCGTTGCAAAGATGATCTCATCGGTGAAAAGAAGAGTTAATTACGTTCGCAGATTTCGGCATGAAGCGCAAGGCAACGAGACAAAGATCGGCATGTAAAGTAGAAGATGAGACAATCGACAGCCGGGAACATTCAAATATTCGTAAAGCACCCGGGTTCAGCTGTAGCCAAATCCCGCAACAATCAATCCAATGAATTACAAGCAGTTCTGCGGTGGCATTTTTGAAACGAATTGTTACCTGCTTGAAGCGCCACAGGGCTGGATTCTTTTCGACGCACCTGAAGGTTCCTGCGAATGGGTCCGGTCACTGGGGGTTGATCCTAAACTCTTGCTTCTGACACACGGGCATGTCGATCACATACAGGATGTGGCCAGGATTAAGAGGCAGTTTGATTGTCCAATAGGCTGTCATCCGCTCACTGCGCCGATGATTTCGGACCGAGAATTTTTTCGCAACTTCGGCTTCGAACTGGAGATCGAGCCGGCGAACCCTGATTTTTTGATCGAAGAAACGCCCAGCCGGGAATTTCTCGGCGCACAATTCCAGGTGCTCGAAGTTCCAGGGCATTGCCCGGGCAGTCTTTGTTTCTTTTTGCCGAAGGATCGATTGCTTATCGGCGGCGATGTCCTGTTTGCCGGCAGCATCGGCCGCGGAGATTTGCCGGGCGGAGATATCGGCCTGTTAGTACAAGAGATCAGGAGAAAATTATTTCCTCTCGGCGATGAGGTCACAGTACTCCCGGGGCACGGGCCTCCAACCACGATCGGAACCGAGCGTCGCGCCAATCCTTTCGTCGGCGTGGAGTAACACCAACCACTCGCGTCCTGTTGAAAATAAGACTCCGACGCTAACCACTGGCGCATAATGGAGGCTTAGAATTGAGCGACTACCGATCGAAGATCTACCGGCTAATCTTCGTACTGGCGGCGGTGTATAACGTCGCATTCGGTGCCTGGGCTTGCTTCTGGCCAGGCGCTTTGTTCGCGACGTTGGAGATGGCGCCTCCAAATTATCCAAGTCTTTGGCAGTGTCTGGGCATGGTCGTAGGGCTTTATGGATTGCTTTATGCCTACGCCGCGGTCCGTCCTGATCGGGCAAAGCTGATCATCGCGATTGGACTGGCAGGAAAAATTCTCGGGCCGATTGGTATGTTCATGGCTGTTCGGTCGGGTGAATGGCCATTACGCGCCGTCACGTTGATTGTGTTCAACGACTTTGTCTGGTGGCTGCCATTCGCTCTGTTTCTTCTCGATGGGAGACGCATAGGCGAAGGGGTCCGGGCGAGCGCACCGTGGATCTGCGCCATTCTCAATGCGGCTGCCGCAGCGGCGATGTTGTTCATTCTGCGCGGCGGGACTGAGGCTGTATCGAGCATAATACAACGTGCGACCTACATTGGGGGGCACGCGTTATTATGGCGCACGGGCTGGGCAGTCTGGATGATGGCGGGAATCAGTCTCGTTGCGTTCTTTGCCTGGTGGGGCGCGTTTATCTCATCACATCGGCTGGCCTTGCTTGCGTTGGCAGTCGCTCTAACGGGTCTGGTTTGCGATCTCTTTGCCGAATCGCTTCTCATCGGTTGGTTACCCGATCGAATTGATACGGTTGCGCCGTTGGCTTCTCTTCTGACCGGTGGGGCAGCAAATGGTCTTTATAGTGTCGCGGGGACACTCCTCACTCTACGCACTCCTGCATTGCGCGGTGCCCTGCGCGCATTGGCATGGACAGTCTGGGCAAGCGGCTTTGCTCTAACGATCTTTACCATCTCCGGCTCTGTTTTTGGCATGGTGATTTCGACGGCCGCTTTGATGATATTGTTGTGCCCATGGATTGCAGCATTTGGGTGGCAACTTACTCGAGAAAAAACAGAGAGCACCGGCGCCCTCCCGTTACACGCTTAGATCGGCCGAGCCTAGATCGGCGACAAGTGCAGCGAGCGGCTTGAGGTCGTCGATCTTTGCCACGATCCCGCGCAGCGAGCGCACAGCTCTCGGAATGTATTGCAGAAAATGCTCGTGTCCCCTCACCAGGCCCAGAAATCCATAAGCCCCCAGCGCCTGCATCATGCGTTGCATCGCGCATAGTTGCAGTGTGTCGTCGAACTGCCCGTTAACTCTGCGCCCGTTGTCCGCCTGTTTTTGTCGGTAATAACCAATCAACTCAGATCGTTCTGCGGCTGAAAGCTCGACATATGGATCAAAAAGCAATGACGCCAGATCATATTCAGACAACCCCGGCCGCATTCCTTGAAAATCAATCAGGTTAGCCTGCCCGTTCTGGATAATGACATTTTGCGATTGAAAATCGCGGTGAACCAAAACCCGTGGCAAACTCGCGAGGCGTTTTGCAATTTCGCGCAAACTGGAAAGGGCTGCCAGCTCCTTGCGTGTTGACTCGCTAACCTTGAAATAGCGACCAAGGCAATAGTTGAAAAAGTATCGCTGTTCCCATCGGTAAAGTGCGGTGTTAAACTCGGCGGGCAAATGCTCTTTCATTTCCTCGCACACGGACTCCGGCAGGCGATGAAGTTTGATAATTTCATCGAGCGCTGACTCGTAAAACGCGCGGCGAACGAGCCAACTGTCGTGCCGATAACCGTAAAGGTCGTGCTCACCCAAGTCCTCGATCCAGATGAGGCCTTCCGTCGCATCGTGAAAATAAATCTTTGGCGCTCGGATTCCATGGGCCTCCAGAAATTTCGCGATCTCGACGTAATGCCGATTTTCTTCGCGCTCCAGATTGTACTTAACCAGGATCAACGTCTGGTTCGGCGAGCAACGTATTCGATAGAATTTTCGATCGGACCCACCTTTTTCAATCGGGCGAATTTTTACATCGGCCACGTCCAGAAGCGGAAAATGCATCCGCGTGCGACGAAGAAGAAATTCGGTCCTCATACTAGATGTCACTGTTACGATGGATGCCGCTGACCTTTTTTTGGGAGCGGACAATACAACCATGAAGCTGACTTTTGGAAGCAATTTGTGCGTCCGGCCACAAAATTGTGTCTTCAAGGACGACTCCTGCGCCGACCCCGCAATTTTCTCCGACGACTGAGCAGCCGCGGAGCTGTGCGCTCGGATCAACTGTGGCTGACTTCGCGACGCGCTCCGGCCATCCCCGTGTTGTGATGTAATGAGGCATCCAATGCTCTTGCAAAATCACACGATGCACGTCGAGATACTCAGCACGCGAGCCAATATTGAACCATTTTCCGTTGTTCATTACTACGCCGCCGATCTTGCCACCTTTGCCTATCCAATCCGCAACAATTGGAATGAACGAAATTTTTTGTTGCGGCGGGATTCGCTGGAAAATCTTCGGATCCCAAACAGCGACGTTCGCGAAATCAAGATCCCCCGTGGTACCGTAGCGATTCGCGATATCCACAACGTGGTGATCGCGCAGAGCCACCTCCGAAGCCAAACCTGTTTCACGCAGTGCGAGCGTGACATCATTCCCGCGGCGGAAATGTTCGTCGATTAAGGGATGCAGCGTGATGTCGGTTAAGATGTCGCCGCTGTAAGTTAGGAACGGATTGCTACCGAGATAGCGTTCCGCATTCTTGATTCCGCCGCCGGTCTCAAGCAAATCCGGCTCGTGAACCAGCTTAACCGAATGGCCTTCATATTCATTATCGGGAAAAAAGTTTTCAAATAGCTCGGCCCGCTTGTGCGTGTTAACGATGAAGCTTTCCACCCCTGCGTTGATCAAATGATCGAATGCAAAGGTGATAAGTGGTTTTTGAAAAATCGGGATGAGGGGCTTTGGCAAATCCTCTGTCAGCGGCCGCAGGCGTTTACCGAGGCCAGCGGCCAAGACGAATGCCTGGGTGATTTCCTTCATCAGTAGAAAAATGAGAGACTCCTCGACTTCGCTCGGAATGACAAGAAAAGCGGACGCAAACGAGTGTCGAGGCTAGTAGCGAGAACGAAAGCTTGGGTGATCGTGTTCATCGCTCGACAGACTCAGTTAAGGCCTAAGAAAACTGTTTGAAGCGCGATTAACTCAATCGCGTGGAATTTCCAGCGAATCCGTCACCCGCAATCTGTTCACAACAAGGTCGTCGATTTCGAGCTGCTTGATTTTCGCTCGACCAATCACAAGGCGACCAACGGCAACAACGCCCAAGGCAAGCGCTCCAACTGCCAGCGCACCGAGCGCGAAAGCTCCGATGCTCTGCGCTCCGATCGCCAACGCGCGGATACGCATTGACTCTAGATCATTCGGTTCTGCCTCGTGCATACTTTGGTAAATTGTCCGCGAGCTTGGTCCACGATATTCGATCCTCCGTCCAGATATGGTCGGCTGGAGCAACGATTTTGGGCTGATCGAAAGTGGCGACAGTGACATCGATTTCATCAGCATCGGGCTGGCTCATGAAAGTCAATGCGCTGCCGCATGTCGCGCAGAACGAGCGGACGCGCCCGGCCCACTTAATTTCGCGCGGTTTGCCCTTGGTAAATTGAAAATTGTCCCGCTGAAACGAAGCCCAGGTCACAAATGCGGCGCCGCCACTCTTGCGACAATCTTCGCAATGGCAATGCGTGACGTTGTAAGGCTCACCGATGCCTTCGTATCGAATAGCACCGCACAAGCAACCTCCGCGAATGGTCTTTGGCTCCATTTCCATCACTAATTACGGGGCAACCGCGCGGTTACTCAGTAATCCTAAAAGGTCAAGTTAGGGCCAGCGGAACGCCGCCAACGCGATCGCTGCCAGGGAAGCTCGCGCTGCTGTAAATAAAGCGTGCGCGTGCCAAAATCGATGATGCCGTGATGGCGGCGCAGCGTTTCCGCACCAAGCAGCCCGGCAACCGGCGGCGAACCGTCCAACAACCCGTCGTGAATTAATCCTTCCATATCGATCACGCCTACGTCCTTGCCAGTGATATTGACCGAGCCCACTGACAGGTTGCGAATCTTCGCCACGCGTAGGCCACGGTCCTTCAGGTTCACGGCCGAAGAACTGTACGGCGTCTCGCGAGTGGCAATTCGCATTCGCCTAACGAAAGAACGATGCAAGAGCGTCGCGAACGAACCCGTATCGACCATGAACTTGGCAGGTTTCCCATTGATCGAACCATTCACATACAAATTAAAACCGTCGCTTACTTGAATCGGAACAGCTTGCAATCCGCGCCGGTCGAAACCAGGAACGCTACCCAAAGCGTCGGGGTCGGTCTTTAAGATGAGCAACTGCCGTTGACAATCCAGCACCGCCTGGGTTGGAAAAAGGATATCCGCTCCAATGATTCCGTCGATTTGCTCTTCGTGGACCAGTCGCGCCGCGCGAGCAGAGTTGCCCAGATCTACAGTAACCACTGGTTCATCGATCAGAGTTAGCCCTCCAAGCCGCAGCTCGCGCGCAATGGCAACGTTGTTGAATGCGCCGTTGATCTGAATGCGCGACGGCAGCTTCGACTTGGCGGTGATTGGCTTGAGCCGAAAAAAATTGCGGCGATTCACAGCGATTGCGCTCACCGGCGCACCACTATCGATGGTGAGCCACGCCTCTCTGCCGTTGATAAAAGCGCGCACCATCAAATGATTTTGACGGGAGCGCACGAGCGCTATCGCTACGAAGCGCGTGTCTGCTCGCGCATAAGTGACCTGCGGCATGGCAACCAACGCGGCAACCAGCACCGCCACAGCGGCCGAAATTGACAAAAATGTCCGGCACCATCGCTGCGGGCTTGAACAAGTCACGGGGCGTGAGATTAACACGGTTCCTTTTGCGTGAAAGTAATTTCGCGCTTCTATGAACGACTGCCTGGAGAACAGAAACCGAGTGTTTTGTCATTGCACGGCACGCCTGAGTGATGATTTACTCTCCGCCGAATGCAACCGGCTCAAATGACGACGGCGACAACTGACACACCCGCAGCCGACCAAAAATTCGTCAGGGGACTCGGGCTGCTTGATTCCACGATGCTGGTCGCGGGCTCGATGATCGGCTCGGGAATTTTCATTGTGTCAGCGATCATTGCACGGCAGGTCGGTTCGCCCGGTTGGCTGCTGGTTGTTTGGATTGTGACCGGTTTGCTGACGCTGATGGCCGCGCTGTCTTACGGCGAGCTGGCGGCGATGATGCCCAAGGCTGGTGGTCAATACGTTTACTTGCGCGAAGCCTACAGTCCGCTCTGGGGTTTTCTCTACGGCTGGACGCTGTTTTTAGTGATTCAAACCGGCACAATCGCGGCGGTGGCGGTTGGGTTCGCGCGCTACAGTGGCGTACTCATCCCGTGGTTTTCTGAATCCAACTATCTCATCCCGCCAATCCGCTTTGGTGGCTGGTTTAGCGGATACGCTGTTTCACTTTCTACCGCGCAGTTTCTCGGTCTGGCGATGATCGCGCTGCTGACCTTCATGAACACGCGGGGACTAAATCTCGGTAAACTTGTACAAAATGTTTTTACCACAGCCAAAACGGGCGCCCTCATCGCGTTGGTCGTGCTGGGAATCATCGTTGGCGTGAAGTCTGGAGCGGGCACGGAAAACTTTCGCGACTTTTGGGCGTTACGAGGCGGGTTACAAGACGTGGGAGCCGGACTCACCGCTGCGACTGCATTCGGTCTCTTCGTCGGCATCTGCGTTGCACAAACCAATTCCCTTTTCTCGGCGGACGCTTGGAACAACATCACCTTTATCGCCGGAGAAGTGAAGGAACCTCGGCGCAACATCCCGTTATCACTCGCGTTTGGTACGCTTCTGGTTATCGGACTTTATCTGCTGGCGAATGTGGCTTATCTGGCAACGCTTCCGTTCGCCTCGATCCAAAATGCGCCGAGCGATCGCGTCGCATCGGAAACGGCAAACGTAATTTTTCCCGGCGCCGGAGCGACGATCATGGCGGTCGCAATTATGGTTTCGACGTTCGGTTGCAATAATGGACTGATCCTCGCGGGTGCCCGCGCCTATTATGCGATGGCGCGCGACGGTCTTTTTTTCCGGCGGGTTGGTGAGTTGAACAAAAACCATGTCCCTGCTTGGGGCCTCGTTATTCAAGGGATCTGGGCTGGAATCCTCGTGTTGCCGCGCACCGTGAAAGCAGATGGAAGTTACGGCAATCTTTATGGAAACTTGCTCGACTACGTCATTTCTGCCGCACTGATTTTTTATATTCTCACAATCGCAGGATTGTTTTTGCTGCGGTGGAAGCGGCCAGACGCCGAGCGTCCATACAAGGCGTTTGGTTATCCATTTGTGCCTGTTCTCTACATTGTCGGAGCAGCCACAATTCTTCTCGTCCTTTTCATTTATCAAACCGCCACGACCTGGCCGGGATTGTTGATCGTGATCAGCGGCGTGCCGATCTATTTCCTTTGGAAACTTCTTGGAAAAAAATCATCGCCAGCTTGACTTGCTCAGCCCATCCCGATTAGCAAAACCAAAACAAACTTCGCGCATGAATGTATTTCGAAGAAAAAGTGTCACCCAACTTCAAGCTGAAGCGCTGACGGACACTCGCCTGAAACGTGCGCTAGGAGCAACCAACCTGACGGCGCTTGGCATCGGTGCAATCATTGGCACAGGCATTTTCGTGCTAACCGGCACGGTGGCGGCGCAGAACGCGGGGCCAGCCGTAATTTTATCGTTCGTGCTGGCGGGTGTAGCCTCGATCTTTGCGGCGCTGTGCTATAGCGAGTTTGCGTCGCTGGTGCCAATGGCCGGCAGCGCGTATACCTACGGCTACGCGACGCTCGGCGAACTTTTCGCGTGGATCATTGGCTGGGACTTGGTTCTGGAATATGCCCTCGGCGCGGTCACAGTCTCTATCGGTTGGTCAGGCTACGTCGTCTCGTTTCTGCACGACATTGGCATTCATATCCCTGCCCAGATATCGGCGGCGCGCGGAACGCTCATTACTTTGGCGGACGGAACGCAAGTTACGGCCATCTTCAATCTGCCAGCCGTCATCATTATCGCCATCGTTACGCTCCTGCTGGTGATCGGCATTCGCGAATCGGCGACAGTCAACAACGTCATTGTGTTTGTAAAAGTGGCGGTGGTGCTGCTGTTCATCGTCGGCGCAGCTCACGCAGTCAATCCCGCCAACTGGCATCCGTTTATCCCGCCGAGCACCGGTACGCGCGGACATTTTGGCTGGAGCGGCGTCATGCAGGGAGCAGGGATCGTGTTTTTCGCCTACATCGGGTTCGATGCTGTGAGCACAGCGGCGCAGGAAGCAAAGAATCCCCAGCGCGACATGCCGATCAGCATCATCGGCTCGCTGCTGGTCTGCACAGTGCTCTATATCGCAGTGTCGGCGGTGGCTACCGGCATTGTCCCGTATCTGCAACTGGATGTACCGGATCCGATTGCCGTCGCTGCCGATCACGCCGGGGTGGGGTGGATGGCCTCGCTAATCAAACTGGGCGCCATCGCTGGTCTCAGCTCGGTCATTCTGGTGATGCTGCTGGGCCAGTCGCGGATTTTCTTCACCATGGCGGACGACGGTTTGCTGCCGAAGTTTGTGAGCAGGATTCATCCAAAATTCCGCACGCCGTATATCACGACGATAGCCACAGGAATCGTTGTCGCCTGCTTTGCAGCAGTCTTCACTGTGCGCGAAGCTGGCAGCCTCGTTTCGATCGGCACATTGCTGGCGTTCGTGATCGTCTCAATTGGAGTTCTTGTGCTGCGGCTACGCGAGCCTGAGTTGCCGCGCACGTTCAAAACGCCAGCCGTGTGGTTCGTCGCACCGATGGGTGCGCTGTCGGCGCTTGCTCTTATGATCTCGCTACCGTGGCTGACCTGGGAGCGGCTGATTTACTGGTTTGCTTTCGGCATCGTGATTTACTTCGGCTACAGCGTTTACAACTCCAAACTTGGCCCGCGGAAAATCCCCGGTGAGACCGCCTGGTCGCGCGCGCTGAAAATCGCCGGTGTAATCTGGATTGTATTCGGCTCGCTCGGCTCAATCTTGTGGCTGGCGCGTTATCGCATGGACTATATCCCGGGCCCACTCGGCATTGTCATCGGCGCGGCTGGGTTCGTGCTCGCGTGGAGTCTGGGCGCCCTACTAAACCTGGTTGCCCAAGTTTCCGATCACACACACGCACGGCACTTGATGATGGAAACGCCAGGCGAGAGCGGGAAATAGCAGCAATCCTGCCAGGTGACGCAGCGGCATTGAAAAAATGCCCCGCAGACAAATTTTAGAGAGACACCAGGCTTTAAGATCCAGCTGAGGTCCAGTCGACCCTGAACCCTCGCGACGGACTGGTTGAGCTTGGCTTGAGTAACGCTTCGGTCTCCTTCCGGAGCTTTTCGCTATCGAGCTGATTGAAAGCGCGCCGTGCATCGGCCAGTTCCGACAGCGCAACGCCTGCTCGTCGAAGAATTTTGCGCTCTTCGGGAGTTAACTTTTCATATCTTCCGCTACTCACTGCGCGCGTTTGAAATCGAGAGATTACGGTGGCCAATGCATCGTCCTTCGCGGCCCCAAACAAATCGACAAGCTGTTGAAACCTGAGATGGAACGGAATCGTCGCAAGATCCACATGCTCCGCTTCAGACATTTCCGCGGGCGGGATCACAATCTCATTCGACGTCGCCACTGAATGCCAGACGTCAGCGGGCTGGTAATATCCAATCTCAATGCGACACGCACGATGTCGTTGCGACATCGTAACATAATGCATTCCCGCCATTGGTTCGATCGGCACTTCTTTCTCCTCCAGACCGTCTGCACAATGAATTCGGAGATGAACCTGTCGATCGATAGGCGCGGTATTTTTGAAAATCGATGACCAGTCAACATTCCAATATGCGAAAATTGTCCAGGGGTCGCGCGCAATGCCGAGAAGACGCGGTGAACCACGAAAGCGCGGTAGTCCCATGCCATTTCCCGGATCGTGTGATGCCTCGGTTTCCGCGAGAGGCACGACCGGTTTCCTGGAAATGTGGAAGGTCTCTCTCGCCTTCATCTTTCACAACGTGGCCCAAATCGAGGATAAAGGCCAACCACAGATTTCAGCGGCTAAAAATTCGATTGCAACAATCCATCCCGGTGTTTTCGGAACTTTTTCGCGCCTTTTTGCCCGTTTAACGCATAGTTCTCGGGTAATTGGGAAAGGCATGAGTGCAAAAATCGTCGGTCTGGAAGAACTTTCGGAGCGCAGCAAGCGGTTGCAGGCTGCCGGGAAAAAACTGGTAGCGACAAACGGCTGCTTTGACTTGCTGCACGTCGGACACGTACGCTACTTACAAGCTGCACGCGCACTGGGCGATTTGTTAGCAGTCGGCTTGAATGGCGATCGCTCGGTCCGCGAATTAAAGGGAAAGGGACGTCCGATCACCGCCGAGCGTGATCGCGCGGAAATTCTCGCGGCCCTACAGTGCGTGGATCTCATCACAATTTTTCCCCAAGTACGAGCGACGCAGTTTATTGCTGCAAGCCATCCTGCCATTTATGTGAAAGGTGGCGACTACAGTTCGGAAACGCTCAACGAAGAGGAGCGCACAGTTTTGAAGGAGATCGGCGCCGAAATTCGCATCATTCCGTTTGAGGCAGGCTATTCGACTTCGCGCCTGCTTGAACAAATATGCGAGAACAAGGCTTGAAAGTTGTGGCGCGCTTCCCGCAATCGATGTCCATATGTCGCCAGAGGTAGGATGAATTAGTGAAACGGCTGCCAATTGGAATTCTTGGGTCAGGAAAAGGAAGCAACTGCCGGGCAATTCTCGAGCGTATCCTCTCAGGCGACCTGGCAGCGGAAGCACGTGTTGTAATCTCAGACGTCCTGGATGCGCCGATCCTCGACATAGCGCGGGAGTTTTCCGTTGCTAACGCATTTTTGCCATCCGGCCAGTTTCGCACCCGGTTAGAGCCGGACGTGGAAAACGAGCTCGTAAATATGTTACGCGAGGCCGGTGTCCACCTCGTGGTTCTCGCTGGGTTCATGCGCGTGTTGCATGCACCGATGCTCAAAGCGTTCCCACGACGTATCATTAATATCCATCCATCGCTTCTGCCTAAATTTCCCGGACTCGAAGCTTGGAAACAGGCGCTCGCGACGGGCGAACAGGTGAGCGGCTGTACGGTGCATTACGTAGATGAGAAAATCGATCACGGTGAGATCATCGCTCAGCGCGAAGTGCGGATCCTGCCTGATGACACGGCCGAAAGCCTGCATGCGCGGATTCAAATCGCCGAGCGCGAGTTATACCCGGCTGTGATCGCGGAATTTTGCGAAGGATATCGAGCGTCGGGATTGTAATTTTGAATTCCCGCGTAGCAGCCGCAGGCTACAGTTCATGCGGCGCCTAGAGATGTTCAGCTTTTTGCTCGCGGCTCAGCACTTCTTCCAACGCACCCGTCGGTTTTTTCTGCTCATAAAGAACGGCGTAAACCTGATCAATTATGGGCGTCTCGATCTTCAACTGGCGTGCGCACTCAAAAGCACTTCGCGCAGTTGGAATTCCTTCGGCCACCATCTTCATGGACTGGGTGATCTGCATGAGTGATTCGCCTCGCCCGAGACGTTTGCCGACTGTGTGGTTGCGGCTGCGTTCACTATAGCAAGTCACAATCAAATCGCCCGCGCCGCTTAGTCCATAAAAAGCTTGCGCGGTTCCTCCCATGGCAACCCCAAGGCGCACTAACTCCGCCAACGATCGCGTCACCAAGGCCGCCTTGGAATTGTCGCCCAATCCCAGCCCATCGCTGAGTCCCGCCGCGACAGCGAACACATTTTTCAGAGCGCCGCCTAGTTCGATGGAAGTGACCTCCTGGCTAGAGTAAACACGGAAACGCGGACTCCCCAAGATACCTTGCAGACTCGTTGCACATTCAGCGTCGTTGCAACCAATCACGGTCGCAGTCGGAAAGTTTTGTACGACCTCCGCTGCGAGATTTGGACCCGATAAGACCGCGATCTTCTGCTCTGGAAAGAGTTCGCTTAGGATCTGACTCATCCGCATCCCGGTGCCGTGCTCGATCCCTTTCACGCAACTCAGTAGCACCGCGCGAACATGCCCAATCGCTTGTCGCAGTTGGGTTGCAACCTTTCGCAAGGCTGTCGACGGCGTCGCGAAAACGATCAAGTCCGCGCCGGCCAAATCAGTTAGCTCGGACGTGAGACGCACTGATCCAGGTAATTTGAGCCCTGGAAGATAATCGCTGTTCTCGCGTGTTCCTTGCATGCGCGCTACGCGATCGCTGTCATGACCCCAAAGCGAAACCTGACGTCCATCCTTGCCCCACAACCAGGCCAAAGCCGTTCCCCAACTGCCAGCTCCGAGAATTACTGTTTCGCCGATTTTCACTTTCGAATAAAGCGCGGCTCCGTTCCACGCATGAGCCGCGAAAGATTTGAACGATGACGCCAAATCACAACTGCCGCGAGACAAACCGACGAGTAGAATAACAACTTTCCTGTGGTTCGACTTAGCCAGGTTGTAAGCAAAATTATGAGAGGTAATGCAGCTGCAGCTGTAATTGAGGCCACCGAAACATAACGCGTAAGCCAAAAGGTTAGTATCCAAATCGCAACACCAACCAGTGCGGCGATCGGAGCCAACCCGAAAAGCGCCCCGGCTGAAGTGGCGACACCTTTCCCCCCTTTGAAGCCCAGCCACACAGGAAAAGAATGCCCAAGCACACTCGATATCGCTGCGACGATTCCAAACATCTCTGGCGAGTTCCATTCCGACTGCACTCGCATAGCAATCAAGATCGACACCTTCACCGCACCGAAACCTTTCAAGAAATCCGCGGCGAAAACGGGATAGCCATAACGCTTTCCGAGCATTCGTATGACGTTAGTCGCCCCGACGTTGCCACTGCCACAATCCCGGATGTCGATCCCCGCGATCCGACCTGCTAGATAGCCGAACGGGATCGATCCCAACAGATAGCTCCCGATCACTACAACGGCGAACGTGAGCATGGAAACCTTATCCGGAATTAGCGGTCGTCTCCACTGCTGCAATACTACGTAAGTTATTCTTAGATAACCATATAGATATTATTGCAACATCAGCCGGGGTGATTCCACTTATTCGAGCTGCCTGCCCCAGCGAGCTGGGACGAGCAGTCGCCAGTTTTTGTCTCGTCTCAGAGCGAAGGCC
>Ga0070707_100002337_pt1 | contig 18088 bp, 19 predicted proteins | sample KBSK5502metaG_FD_65468 | JGI IMG/M metagenome (GOLD analysis project Ga0070707, IMG submission 65468) | Corn, switchgrass and miscanthus rhizosphere microbial communities from Kellogg Biological Station, Michigan, USA - KBS K5-50-2 metaG | ecosystem: Host-associated > Plants > Roots >... | reverse complement strand
GTCGGCCATGGTCATCGCCTCGACCTGGTCATGGGTGACATAGAACATCGTCGCCTTGAGCTGGCGGTGCAGGCGGGTGAGCTCGACCCGCATCTGCACCCTGAGCTTGGCGTCGAGATTGGACAGAGGCTCATCGAACAGGAAGACCTTGGGCTCGCGCACGATCGCCCGGCCGATGGCGACGCGCTGGCGCTGCCCGCCCGAAAGCTCGCGCGGCCTTCGCCCCAGGATTTCCGATATTTGCAGGATATTGGCGGCGCGGTTGACCCGCTCGCGCACCTCCCCTTTCGACGTCCTGGCGATCTTGAGCCCGAAGGCCATGTTCTCGAACACCGTCATATGCGGGTAGAGCGCGTAATTCTGGAACACCATGGCAATGCCGCGCTCCGATGCCGGCAGTTCGTCAACCCGCTCACCGCCAATATGGATGCTGCCGCCCTGCAGATCCTCAAGCCCGGCGATCATCCGCAAAAGGGTGGATTTGCCGCAGCCCGACGGGCCGACCAGGACCGTAAACTCCTCCTTCTCGATCGCAAGATCGACATCATGGATGATTTCCGTTTCGCCATAACGCTTCTTGACCGAATTCAGTTCGACATAGCTCATCTTCTATCCATGGCCGGGGCGTCCCCCGCTTGTCCAGAAATGCGGAACACAGTACAGTATTTCAAACACTGTAGGATCGAGGCCCAAAGGCGTCAACGCGGAACGAAGGTTGCGCTTTCAATACCTATACTGAGCTGTGATATCGTGACGATTCACATTGGACGCAATACCGGAAAGTGATATGGCCCCTTCGGACAAACGCGCATTGAAACCCCGGCCCCCGGTGGAAGCCGAAGACGAGAATACGGGCTCGCGCAGCGTAAGAAGAGCGCTCGATATCCTTGAACTCGTGCTGAAGCACAATCAGCCGGTCACCGTGGCGCAGATCATCGCCGAATTGGCGATACCGAAATCGACCGCCTATGAGCTCGTCCGAACGCTGTCCGATGGCGATTATCTCGAGCCTTCCGGCAAGGGCTCAGGCCTGTTCCTCGGGCGCCGGCTGTTCGAGCTCGGCATGGCCTATCGGGGCCATGTCGATCTGTTGCGCGACGGCAGCCGCATCGCCGAGGAGTTGCGCGATGAAACCGGCGAAACCGTGCAGCTTTCGGTGCTCGAGAACGATCTGATGATGGTGCTGTTCAAGGAGGAAGGCGTCAGGCCCTTGCGCATCATCAGCAAAATCGGCTCCAGGGTGCCGGTCAACTGGGCGGCGGCCGGGCGCCTGCTGGTCTCCGATATGGACGACAAGGCCTTGACCAGCCTGCTGACGGCAACGAACCGCCAGTCGCCGACCGGCAGGGCCATTCTCGATGTCAAGAAACTCATCGCCCAGATCCGCAAGTTCCGCCGCCAGGGCTATGCGAGCGAACTGAACGAGACCAACGAACATGCGGGCTGCGTCGCGGCACCGGTGATCGACGGCTCCGGGCGCTGCATCGCAGCCTTGAGCATCGTGGCCCCCGAGCAGCGGCTCGCCAGGCCCAACCGCGACCAGTTGATCGCCGCCGTCATTGCGGCCGCCGAGAAGCTGTCGCGCCGGCTGGGGTGATCATGCGCACTTGACGGACAGGCCGACGGCACTATTGTGCCGTCTCCATAGCTGTACCTTATTCCAGTATTCCGGACGCCATGAAAATCGAAGCTGTCGACTTCTTTTATTTATCCATGCCGCACGTGACCGATGCCGGCGATGGCAGCCAGGATGGGCTGGTGGTCCGCCTTGCCGCCGGCGGCGAGGTCGGCTGGGGTGAATGCGAAGCCTCGCCGCTGGTGTCGATTGCCGCCTATGTGACGCCCATGTCGCATGGCGCCTGCAAGCCTCTGCGCGATGTCGTTCTCGGCCAGGAGATCGAGGGTCCTGACGATATTGCGCGCATCGCCACAAGGGTCGAACTCGAATGCATGGATCTGCTGCAGGCCGCCCATACTTTTTCCGGCATCGAGATGGCCCTGTGGGATATCCTCGGGCGCAAGCGCGCGGCGCCTGTCTATGAATTGCTCGGCTACAGGAGCGCTTTCCCGAAACTGCCTTATGCGTCACAGCTCTTCGGCGATACGCCGGAAGAGACCCGATCCGGCTGCAAGGCGGCGCGCGACAAGGGATTTCGCGCCGTCAAATGCGGCTGGGGTCCCTTCGGGCGCGGCTCTCTCGCTGATGATCGCGACCACGTGCAGGCGGCGCGTGAGGGCCTGGGTGCGGACGGTACATTGCTCATCGATGCGGGCCAGATCTTCGTTGAGAATGTCGATGCCGCTTCGGCCCGCTTGCCGCTCCTCGCCGAAGTAGGCGCCACCTGGCTGGAAGAACCGTTTCTCGGCGGCGCCTATGAGGCCTATGCCGCTCTTGCCGCGAAGAGCGGCCCTGTCCGCCTTGCCGGCGGCGAAGCCTCGCATAATTTCCACATGGCGCGCCAGCTCATCGACTATGGCAAGGTCTCCTACATACAGATCGATTGCGGCCGCATCGGCGGCATCGGTCCGGCCAAGCGCGTGGCCGACTATGCGGCACCTCGCGGCGTGACTTATGTCAATCACACTTTCACTTCGCATCTGGCATTATGCGCATCGCTCCAGCCCTATGCCGGGCTCAAGGATCATGTGATCTGCGAATATCCCTTCGCGCCGAAATCGGTTGCCTTCGAAATGACCGAGACCCATCTTTCGCCCGATGCCAATGGCGAGGTGACGCTGCCCGAGGCGCCTGGCCTCGGAATCACGGTAAGCCTGGCCGGCATGGCGAAATATCTCGTCGATGTCGAGATTTCCGCCAAGGGCAAGCTGCTCTACCGAACGCCGAAGCTTTAGAGCATCGGACCAAAAAACTCGTGGCCGGGTTAATCCTTCGTTGTTTTCCTGCCGATGCACGAGGCGGTCTATGGCGCGATCGCGCGGCATGATGCCGAGGGGGGCGCGCGCGACCATGCAGCATCTCCTGTCGGAATCGCATGAATTCATGAACCGCCACATTCATGCGCTTCCCCGGCCGGAACCGGAGAATCCGTAATAATTTGATACTGTGTTCCTCCTGCAAGCTATGCTACACAGCATAGATCTCATTTTCTGATCCATGTGGCGCCCGGCTTTCGCCGCAAGACTGCCTCCGGCCTGTCCCGTCTTGACGGCCCCACAATGGAATGAAATCTCAATGGCCCGACGCCGCGTAACTGTGCTTGACCTCGTCACCAGAGGTCCGACCAAAGGGCTGTTCGCCCGCATCATGAATGCCAATCTGGCGAGCGTCATGCCGCAGGCGATCGCCGCATGGTGCGAGGAGCTTGGCCATGATGTCAGATATGTCTGCTACACCGGCCGCGAAGATCTGAATGCCCTGATTTCCGATGAGACCGACATCGTATTCATCGGCGCATTCACCCGCTCGGCCTTCACCGCCTACGCCATCAGCAATCTCTATCGCCAACGTGGCGTCGTGACCGTCCTCGGCGGCCCGCATGCGCGCTGCTACCGCGAGGATGCCGCCCGCTACTTCGATTACGTGCTGGGCTTCACCGACAAGGCCATCATCGACCAGGTCATGCGCGAAATGGCGCCGGCGTCGTCTGTTGGCCAGTCCCTCAATGCCAAGGGGCAGCCCAGGGCCTTGCCGGGCATCGCGTCGCGATGGAAATATATCGAGGCGATGCTGGCCAAGGCGCCGTTTCTCGGGATTGTTCCGACCATCGGCAGCATGGGATGTCCTTACACATGCAGCTTCTGCATCGACGCCACTGTCGACTATCAGCCTTTCTCCTTCGATGACTTGCGCCATGATCTCAAATTCCTGCTGACCAAGGTGAAGCGGCCGATCGTCGGCTGGCACGATCCGAATTTCGGCATCCGCTTCAATGACTATTTATCCGCCATCGAAGACGTCGTGCCGCCAGGCCGGATGAGATTCATCGCCGAAAGCAGCCTGAGCATTCTCTCGGAAGACCGGCTGAAGCGATTGCACACCAATGGATTTGTCGGAATGATGCCCGGGATCGAATCCTGGTTCGAGCTCGGCAACAAGTCCAAGACGGGCAAGAATGTCGGTGTCGAGAAAGTCCGTCAGGTCGCCGAGCACGTCAACACCGTCCTGCGCTATATTCCGTTCGTGCAGACGAATTTCGTTCTGGGCCTGGACAGTGATACGGGGTCTGAGCCCTTTGAGCTCACCAAGCAGTTTCTGGATCTGAGCCCGGGATCATATCCGGCCTTCTCCATGCTGACGGCCTATGGCAGTGCCGCACCGCTCAATCGCGAGCTTCAGCGCGCCGGCCGCGTATTGCCAATTCCCTTTCCATTCCTTGACGGCAATCATGCCATGAATGTCCGTCCCCTGAATTATGACTGGACGGAAATCTACGCCCATGCGGCCGATATAACCCAATATGCGATGAAAGGCCGTCGCATGCTGCGGCGCTGGCAGGCGAACAGCGGCACGACGCGGTGGGTCAATCTGATCAGGTCGAGTTCCTCCAAAAGGGCGAGATTCCAGCGGACGATGCACGATGCTCTGAAGACGGACCAATCCATGCGCCGGTTCTTTGACGGCGTAACGAGAGAAATCCCTTCATTCTATGTCAACCGGGTTATGGCGGGCCTGGGTCCGCTGTGGGAAGCCTTGCCGCGATCGGCTCTCCTGCATGACGAGAATACATTCTCGCAGCCCCCATCGGCCACATTGATGCCTGGTCCTGCCTTGGTCGCCGTATAGGATGCATCGGAGCAGCTTGCCTTCCAAAGGCGGCTAACGCGGCAGGATTCTGCGCTTTTCAGCGCCGCCACGTCCAGGATTTGCGTTGATGCTTGCAAATTCACCTGCTCTGCCCCATATATAGCGTCTCGAAGTTTCGACCGAACAGATTGTCGGTTTCGCGCACAGGGCAGAGCCACGCGCTTGCCGGAGATTCCTAAACGTCGATCGCCAGAGCGGGCGCGGTAACGCGTTTCCGCGGGTTTGTCGTGAGATGGCATAAAGCTGCAGCGGGATTATCGCCGGGTTGGCTGAACAGACCGGCTCTTCTGCTACAGATCTATTCGGTCACAGCTAAGGAACAAAAGATGGCTAAGCGCAACGTAAGTGAATCCAAGGCTGAGGCAATCCACCTTGCCGCGATGCGTATCATCGATGCGGAAGCCCAGCATCGCCGAATGAAAACGGCACGCCTGAAGGAGTTGCGTCTGGCGCAAGAATCGCAAGCCGAGAAAATGGCTTCAACTTCACCATCTGCGACTAAATCCAAGGCTAAGCGCGGCCGGGTTCTCGCTTAGTCCGGTTTTCTTCTCCGCCGTCTGTTCACCCTAAAAGTCGAGGGATCGCACATGGCCTTTCCACCGAACTACAACCAGAACCGCAAGGACCGGGAGCGCGCCAAGAATCAAAAGGCCCAGGAAAAGCAGGCGCGCCGCGAAGCCAAGAACCGTGAGCGCAAAACCGATCAAACCGAGGAGCCCGCCGCTGAGCAAGCCGCCGGTAAGGAGAACCAATAAGTGGGAAAGAAACGGGAGCGCGTCGAAACCGGTTTCGTGATGTTCGATATCATCTATCAGGACGGCACCCGAAGCTCGCATCGTAAAATACCTGCCTCGCAAATCGGCGGCCTCGACGGCGACACCAACGCCAAATCGCTGATAGAAGAGCAAGACCGTAAGATCTCCGATATGTCGGGAGTGCGCAGAGGCCCGATCAAGACGATTGTCCGGTCACCCGGGCAATAAGCCAAGCACGTCTGGCGCAGAGGGCGCCAGCATTGAAAGGATCGATATGTATGACATCTATCGGCATGCGGATACGGCCAAGTCCGATTTCCGTCTGACCGTCCTTCAGGGGACGGGACTTCCCGAAAGGGCGCTCAAGTCAAACTGGCGATTGGTCGCCAATCGCAAGAAGGTTCCTAAGATCATCTCCGACGAAATTGCGCGCGTCGGCTTCTCTGTCACCAGGCCAAAGCGACCAGCCGCCTGAAGCCGCTCCTTGCTCGCCACCTCCCCGGGAATAACCGTGATTGAAGTGGCGTAGAACCTATAGGCTCGCGATTCAACGCGACAAGGAGGATCCTATGACCAGAGTGCTCGTATGCTCTTTTGCACTGGTTTCACTGGCATCGGCGACGACCGCCTTTGCGGCAGGAATGCTGACCGATTCCAAGGGGATGACGCTCTACACCTTCGACAAGGACAAGGGCAAGGTATCGTCCTGCTATGACGACTGCGCCAAGCATTGGCCCCCCTATGCCGTCCATAAGGGCGACAAGATGGGCAAGGACTGGGCCAAAACGAAGCGCAAGGACGGTTCCATGCAGTGGACCTATGACGGCCATCCGCTTTACTATTACATGGACGACAAGAAGGCCGGCGATGCCATGGGGGACGGCAAAGGCGGCGTCTGGCATGTCGTCAAGGAGGATTGACGCCAAGCGGATTCAGGCAAGCCTGAACGCCTGCGACCAGGAGACTTTGAATTCGAGGCCGCCATTATAGGCTTCGCTGTCACGTTCGACCGATGTCGTATAGCCGCCGGTCAGGCCGAGCGAATGCGCCGAATTATCAACGGATTGCAGGATAGCGATGCGGCCGATCATCCCCAGGCGCGTATCCTCGCCGTCGCGAGTGCTGCCTGTCGCGGCATCTGAGAGCCGATCCGCTCATCGCCCACTTCACTTGGGAAAGACGTTCGACATCCCCAACAAAGGGGCGATGACCGGTCGGCATGTAACGCCGCATGTCGCGTAGATAGATAGGCGCGGCTTGCTCGAACCGTGATCTATGCCGAGCACCGCATCGAGCGCACGCCCGGAGCAGGCCAGCCGGCAATGAAGGGCCGCACGCGATGGTAGAAAATATGGGAGTGTTACGGCGAAAGCGGCAATTCTATTCCGGCTCTTCAGGTTCCGATCAACTGCGCCGCCTTCTCCGCAATCATCACCACTGGCGCATGGGTGTTGCCCGAGACGATTGTCGGCATGATCGACGCATCGGCGACACGAAGGCCTTCGATGCCATGCACACGCAAAGACGGATCGACAACGCTCTGCCGATCGACACCCATTTTCGCCGTCCCCACCGGATGGAAGATCGTCGTGGCGATGTCGCCCGCTGCCCTCGCCAGATCTTCCGGTTCCTGGATCTCGGCGCCCGGCTTGAATTCCTCCGGCCGGTAGCGGCTGAGACGCTTCGTCTGCATCAGCTTTCGGGCAATGGCGATCGAAGCTACCGCCACTTCCCGGTCGCTTTCAGTCGAAAGATAATGCGGCGCGATATCGGGATGCCTTGCCGGATCGGGCGAGACGATGCGTACGAACCCTCGCGATTCCGGACGCAGATTGCAGACCGACACCGTGATGGCTGGAAAAGAGTGCAAGGGCTCGCCGAAGCGTTCTAGCGACAGAGGCTGCACATGGAATTCGATATTGGGTGTGGCGAAACGCTCATCGGAGCGCATGAAGATGCCGAGCTGGCTCGGCGCCATGGCCATCGGCCCTGAACGGCGCAGCGCATATTCAAGCGCGATGCGGGCTTTGCCGATGATCGTCGCCTGCCTCTCGTTGAGCGTGGCGGCGCCCGATATCCTGAAGGCGGTGCGAAGCTGCAGATGGTCCTGCAGATTTTCTCCAACCCCCGGCAGATCGTGCAGCACCGGAATTTCGTGTTTTGCCAGCAACGCCGCCGGACCGACGCCCGATAGCTGCAGAAGCTGCGGCGTGCCGATGGCGCCGGCCGACAGGATGAGCTCGCGCCCGATCTCGAGATGCAGAGCCTCGCCATCAACCCTGAGCTCGAGTCCCGTGGCGCGCTTGCCGGAAAGCAATATGCGTGTCGCTTGCGCCTTGCTCAGTATGGTCAGGTTGTTCCGGTGCCGTACCGGTTTCAGGAAGGCGCGCACCGAATTGACGCGGAAACCCGCCTTCTGATTCACCTCGAAATAGGAGGAGCCGAGATTATCACCGCTGTTGAAGTCATCGATTCTCGGCACGCCGAGTTCCTCCGCCGCCTCGCGCACCGCATCTAGGATCGGCCAGGAGAGCCGCTGCCGCTCGACCCGCAATTCGCCATCCCGGCCGTGGAACGGTCCGCCAAGACTGTGATGGCCTTCCGACTTGCGAAACAGCGGCAGCACGTCGTCCCAGCCCCAGCCGGGATTGCCGAGCTGCTGCCAGTGATCATAGTCGCCGGCCTGCCCGCGCATATAGATCATGCCGTTGATCGACGAGCAGCCGCCCATGACCTTGCCGCGCGGATAGGCCAGCGATCGGCCATTGAGTCGGGCCTCGGCAGCGGTCTTGTAGCCCCAGTCCGTGCGTGGATTGCCCATGCAATAGAGATAGCCGATGGGAATGTGTATCCAGTGGTAGTTGTCGGAGCCACCCGCTTCGATGAGCAGCACCCGGTTGGAGGGATTGGCGCTCAGGCGGTTGGCCAGCACGCAGCCTGCCGATCCCGCACCGACGATCACATAATCCCACGATCCCAAAGAGCGGCGCTCGGTCACGTGAACGCCGCCCGCCAGGACTTTCTCCGGCACCTCTTCAGCACGAGCACTCGACTACATGCACCACTAGCATGCGCTCAGTCTGGAGGGGGCTCAGACCTGAGTCAATGCGGTCTCATGAACGAGAAAGACCTCCGCTGCGGATACAGGGAGGCCCCTCGTAGGGGATCGGGAACTCAGCGTCCGGAAGTGGGAACGACCAGGACTAAGCCGCAATCCTCATTTCGCCATTACGGGAAGCGCAGCCAGGTGCCGAAGAAGACTTCGAGGCTGTCATCGTCGTTGACAGTGGCGTGATCGCCAAAGTCGATATAGGTGGCGCCTGCACCGAGCGTGACCTGGCTGACCGGATCCCAGTACACGCCGCCGCCGAAGCCCAGCGCCGTGCCGGCATTATCGTAATCTTCGTAGCCGACACCGAGTTCGAGGCGTGTGTCTTCCGCGAGATTGGCGAGGACACCCACGGATGCACCCCAGAAGTCTTCGTCGGTCGTGAGCGGGCCGAGGTTGTTGGCATAGGACGAAGTGCCCTGGCCGACGACCGCGCCAGCGGTGAGCTGGAAACCCTCGGCGATGCCGACCGTGGCACCGCCACCGACTGCCCAGTCGTCGGAACCGAAATTGTCATCCTGATAGAGGCCGACAATCTGGCCGGTGAAGCTGTCCGACGAATACATCAAGTAGGCCTGGACGTTCGGGATATCCGATTTGTCCTGGGTCTTTTCAGAGAAATCATCGACGACGTGCAAACCATCCGCGGTGCAGATATCGCTGGGTCCGACGCCCGGCGTAGAGCAGGTAAGATGATTTCCGGCCACGGATGTGGTCGTTATGTTGTCCGGATCCTCGACCGCGATCGCGAACGACAACGGGCCCGACGAATAGGTCAGACGCATCTGCTCGTTGGCGGGGTTGGACGGACCGAAGGACCGTGTCGGACCCGTGGCGGCGAGCCAGTCCCAGCCCACCTGCAGGGCACCCGTGTTGTCGTTGTAACCGGCCATCAGCTCCCACGCGGGTGCGAATTTCCACCAGCCATAGGCCTTGTTGATCTTGGCGTTCTCGGAATAGTCCGAGAAGTCGCCGCCGCCATTGGCCTGCAGACGGAAGTAACCGCCCACTTCACCGACTGCCGTATCGGCCTTGCCCTTGATGAAGATACGGCCACGGATGGCGACATCCGCATTGTCGTCGTTCTCGAAGTCAGTATAGAGCAACGCGGTGCGGATTTCGCCGGACACCGACACTTCGGCAGCCGGAGCGGCGTCAGCCGTCGGCAGGACCGACATGGTGAAGCCCGAATCATCATGCACCTTGTCGGCATTGCGCTCAGCTAGAACGCCTTCATAGGTTCCCTGGCCGTCGCGGATCGACAGGAGGCTGTAGCCAGACGGCATCGATGCCTGGGGCTGAGCCTCAAGCTGGGTTACCCGCGATTGCAGGGCTTCGATCTGCGCCTTGAGTGCGCCGAGATCGTCAGCCTGAGCAGCGGTGGCCGTTACGGCAAGAGCCGCACCGCCCAGAAGCGCCCACTTCATCATTTTCATAGTATTCTCCCTCAAAACAGCAAAGCGCACTGTGTTGTGATATTGCTACGACAAATGCCCAGTTGGGGCATTAACTCAACCCCCACTCTGTGAATCGAGGTCGAGGGTGATACTTATCCGAGATGAGATGGAATACAATTGTTCAGCAGGCGGAAGAGAGTGATTAATTCCCGTTGTGCGTTTTTTGTAACAGGAACATCGATGTTACCTTGATACACAGACGCACAGTCATGCGTATTCTGCTTTCCGCGACGTCATTAGAAATCTTTAATGAATAGTGACGCTATGATCGTTGCATCTCGGTGAAGCCATCACGCTCGACGTGACGATCCCGTTCACGACTTTTTGAACAGCGACGATTTGTGCCGGACTACTGCCCGGTGGTTTGGGCTTCGAATTCCTCACGCGCGGCTTCGAAATCGGCGCGATACTCGATCGTCCAATCCAGAATCTCCATGGCGAAATGCAGGAAACGCTGGCCCAACTGCGTCAGGCTGTATTCCACACGCGGCGGAACGACTGGAAAGACCTTTCGCGTAATGAGGCCATCTCGCTCGAGTTGCTTCAATGTCCGCGTCAACACGCGCGACGAGATCGGCCGGGCCTGCTCGACTTTTCGTTTCAATTCGGTGAAGCGTATGGGCTCGCCATTCGCCATGTAGATGATGAGCACACTCCACTTGTCGCCAAGGCGTGCCAGGATCTCACGCGCAAAGACGTATTTGTCATCACTTTCTTCGACGTCCTTTAGTGACATTTATGTGCCTTCTTGTGCCTGGAGTTTCATTCCATATATTCCGGATTCATCCTCGCAGAGGTATTCGCATATAAGGAACCGCCGTGATGCTCACAATGGTGAAAGAAGCAGAGCAGCCCAGCCGGCAAAGGTTACGAAGTGTTTCCGAGCAACGTGCCATCATTCGCGAACTCCTCGATCATGTGGGAGATGAATTGACGCTGGAAGTGACATGGCATTTAAGCGGATCGCCCGCCGGACTTCACGAGCTTCGTCAGCGGATTGACGGCATATCGCAGCGGAAGCTCACTTTGTCGCTTCGTCAGCTGATCAAAAACGGACTCGCCGCGCGGAAACATACTGAAACATTTCCATCGCGCGCCGAGTACAGCCTGACGCCTTTGGGCACGATGTTCCTCGGTCAAGTGAAGGAACTGATGCGCTGGGTCGACGACCACAGAAGCGAAATACAGTCCGCTCGCAGCCGCTTCGAGAAGCGCAACTACAAATGGCTGAACCTTTCTCAGGCTCAGCTCTAGCGCCTCGAAATCCGTCATCATATTATCTCAGTCGGCCTGCGCCTGAGGACTGACCTCCATGCCCGGAAATATCTTCTGCAGGTTGCCGACGATCACCTCATCGCTCTCCTTCGCGCCTGAAAGTATGGTGACGAACTCGCCGTCGTTGTGGCCGACCGACACTAATTTCTGTTCGACCTTGCTGCCTTCGCCAATGACATAGATGAACTTGCCGAGCTGGCTCGATCCGAGCGCTACTTGCGGCACCAGAAGCGCATCGGCCTGCTCGCCGATGTGAAGCCGGATACGGACATATTGGCCCGGCATCAATGTCAGATCCGCATTATCGAGCGTCGCTCTCGCCACGATGGTTCCGGTAGATGGGCTGATGGCATTGTCGAGGAAGCTCAGATCGCCGTGATAGCGCGGTTTCTCGCCGCCGGGCAGGAAGACGTCTCCTTCCACTTCGCCCGTCGCACGCGCGGTCTGGATGTCGATGAGCTCCGTCTCGCTCGGATTGAAGGTCACATAGATAGGCTTCAGCTGGATGAGGGTGTTGAGCGGCGTCCCCGCCGATGGGTTGATGAGAGTGCCGATCGGGGCCTGATTGCGGCCGAGACGGCCGTCGAACGGCGCGCGGATCTCCGTATAGCCGAGATTGAGTTCGGCCATCCGCATCTGGGCACCTGACATGGCCAATGCCGCTTCGGCCTGGCGAACCGCGCTCAGACGCTGATCATACGAGTCCTTCGCCAGATAGCCGCTATTGGCCAGCTTGTCGCCGCGATCGAGATTGACGCGCAAATAGTCGAGTGAGGCGCTGTCGCGCGCGACTTGCGCCTTGGCCTGATCGAGTGCCGCCTGATAGTCGCGCTGATCGATCTTGTAGAGAAGATCGCCGGCCTTGACGTCGGCTCCATCCGGCGCGCTCTGTTCTTCGAGATAGCCCGGGATCTTCGCCTGCAGCGTGACATTGCGCAGCGATTCGGTGCGCGCCGAATATTCGAGATAGACCGGGATGGTCCTCTTGATGATCTTCTTCACCGGAACCGGCAGCGCCGCCATGGCGGGACTGGGTGCTGCAGCTCCGCTTTGCGGCTGATTCCAGATCTGCAAATAGACGCCGCCCGCGATCAGGGCAGCGCTCATAGTGACACCGAAGCCGACTTTCCAGGGACGCATGGTCAAATCCTATCTGCTGCCACGCCTGACGGCGCGGCCGTTTTGTCTGAGAAAGATTCACGCCATTGCTCGATCACGGCGTAGAAGACGGGAACGAAGATAAGGGTCAGCACCGTGGCGGCAAGCATGCCGCCGAACACCGCCGTGCCGATCGACTGGCGGCTCGCAGCACCTGCTCCTGAGGCATGCAGAAGCGGCACCACGCCGAGGATGAAGGCGAAGGCGGTCATCAGGATCGGCCGCAGGCGCAAACGCGCGGCTTCCGCAGCGGCATCGACGATGTCGAGTCCTTCCTCGCGCCGGCGCTTGGCGAATTCGACGATCAGGATGGCATTCTTTGCCGCAAGCCCGATGAGCATCACGAAGCCGATCTGCGAATAGACATCGATCTGCATTCCCCGGATCCAGATCGCCAGCAGCGCGCCGAGCAGCGCCAGCGGCACCGAGAGTAGGACCATGAAGGGCATCGACCAGCTCTCATATTGCGCGGCCAGAATGAGGAAACAGAAGACGAGCGCCAGACCGAAGACCAGGGTGGCGATCGATCCCGCCCTGATCTCCTGATAGGTGATGCCGGTCCATTCGAAAGTGAAGTCGCGGGGCAGCGCCGTTGCCGCGACCCGCTCCATCGCGGCGACGGCCTGACCGGAACTGTAGCCAGGGGCCGCCACGCCATTGATCAGGGCGGCGCCATAATTGTTGTAGTGGGTGACGACTTCGGGGCCGGTAACCGGCTTCAACTCGCCCAACGTGCTCAAGGGCACCATGTCGCCGGCGCTGTTGCGGACATAGAGACGTGAAATATCAGTGGCGGAAGCCCGGGCATTCTCATCGGCCTGCAGCGTGACGCGGAAGGTGCGGCCGAACAGATTGAGGTCATTGATATAGAGGGAGCCTAAATAGATCTGCAGCGTGCTGAAGACATCCGGCAGGCTGAGTCCCAAGAGCTTCGCCTTGTTGCGGTCGAGGTCGTAAATATATTGTGGGGTCGATGTGCTGAAAGTGGTGAACAGCTGGAACGGGTTGAGTTCCGGTTGCTTGCGGGCTTCCGCCAGCAGGGCCTGCGCAGCATCGTTCAGCGCCACGCTGCCGCGCCCGGCGAGATCCTCGAGCTGGAACTCGAAGCCGCCGGTCACACCGAGTCCCTGGATCGCCGGCGGTTCGATGGCGAAGACGATGGCATCCGGTATCTGCAGGAGCTTCGGCCGGACCGTGTTGACGATGTCGGTCGAGGTGAGATGGGGCCGCTGGTCCCACGGCGTCAGAATTCCGAACACGATGCCGGTATTCGATTGCGCCGCATTGGTGAGGAAATTGAGCCCAGTGATGGCGCCGGTGATCTGGACGCCGGGTTCGGCCTCGATGATCCTCTGAACCTGCTTTGAAACCGCCTCGGTGCGCGCCAGCGCTGCGCCATCCGGCAACTGGATGAGGGCGAAGAAATAGCCCTGGTCTTCCACCGGCAGGAAGGTGGATTGGATGCGCTGCGAGAGCAGATAAGTGGCCCCGACCGCGAGGACGAAGAGACCGAGCAGCGCGAAACGCCAGCGCACGAAGCCATGGACGCCCCGCGCATAGGCATCGGCCAGCCAGTGGAAACCGTTGTTGAACCAGCGGAACAGGAAGAATTGCGGGGCACTCCGATGGCGCAGGAAGGCGGCGGAGAGTGCCGGGCTGAGCGTCAGGGAATTGAACGCCGAAATGCCGACCGAGATCGCGACCGTCAAGGCGAATTGATTGTAGAGCAGGCCTGAAACACCCGGAATGAAGGCCACCGGCACGAAGACCGCCATCAGCACCGCCGTCGTCGCGATGATCGGCCCGGTCACTTCCTGCATCGCCTTCTTCGCCGCGGCCAGCGGTTTGAGGCCGGCCTCGAGCTGGCGCTCGACATTTTCGACGACGACAATCGCATCATCGACGACAAGCCCGATCGCCAGCACCATGCCGAGCAGGCTCAGCATGTTGAGCGAGAAGCCGAGCAGGTACATGACGACGAGCGTCGCGACCAGCGACACCGGGATGGCGATGGTCGGAATGACCGTGGTGCGCCAGTTCTGCAGGAAGATGAAGACGACGGCGACGACAAGGGCGAGCGCCTCGAGCAGCGTCACCACCACATCGCGCATCGCCGCCGACACGAAGCGCGTGGTGTCGTAGTTCATGCCATAGACGATGCCCTTGGGGAATCGCTTCGACAGCTCCTGCATCTTGGCCGTGACCTGGTTCTGCAGATCGAGCGCGTTCGAGCCGGGCGTCTGGAAGATCCCGAGAACTACTGTTTCCTTGTCGCCAAAGCGCCCGGAGGAGGAATATTGCAAGGCACCGAGTTCGATGCGGGCCACATCGCGCAAGCGCACGATGGCGCCGTCCCGCAGATCGGTGCGTAGCACGATATCGCCGAACTGGGCGGGATCGCTCAGGCGTCCGACGGCATTCACCTGCATTTCGAAAGCGGTTCCGACCGGCGCCGGCGACTGCCCGATCTTGCCGGCCGCAACCTGCACATTCTGTTCGGCGATGACATTCTGCACATCGACCGCGGTCACGCCCAGTTTCGCCATGCGGTCGGGATCGAGCCAGACGCGCATCGAATAGCGCCGTTCGCCGAAGATCTGCACATCGCCCACACCCGGCAGGCGCTTGATCTGGTCGAGGACCTGCAGATAAGCATAGTTGCTGAGGGTCACGGGATCGACCGATCCATCGGGCGAAGTGAGATCGACGATCAGCACGAAATTCGGATTCTGCTTGACGACGGTCACGCCCGACTGATTGACCAGTGCGGGAAGCGACGAGGACGCCTGGGACACGCGGTTCTGGACATCCATCGCAGCGGTATCGAGCGAATAGCCGACCTGGAAGGTGACCGTGATCCTGGACGAGCCGTCATTCGAGCTCGTCGAGGACATATAAAGCATGCCGGGCACGCCATTGATCTGCTGCTCGAGGGGTGTCGTCACAGTATCGGCGACGACCTGAGCGCTGGCGCCAGGATAGCTGGCGCTGACCACGATCTGCGGCGGCGTGACATTCGGAAACTGCGAGACGGGCAAGAGGAAATAGCAGATGGCGCCCGCCAGCGTCATGATGATGGCGATGGCAGAGGCGAATATCGGGCGCTCGATGAAAAAACCGATCATGCAGCGCTCACGTTGCCGCCAGGATCGGACAGGGTGTCAAGCAGGTCGGCATGGATCGAGCCATTTAGCTTTCCCATCAACGGATGAAGCGCAACATGTCCGAAGAGCCCGAACGGCATCTTTCAATGCCGTTCGGATCATTGTCCCCGGATCCGCACTTGAAATCGGGCGCGGTCACATGTTACTACTCAGTCACATAGTATGTTACTAACCAGTAACATCTGTCAAGTGGAAGAGTGATGGGACCCAGCGATACGTCCAGCCTGAAGCCCAGGGACCGCATTCTCGATGCGGCGCGCGACCTCTTTCGCAAGCATGGCATCCGCGGTGTCGGCGTCGATGCGATCGCCAGCGCCGCCGACAGCAACAAGATGACCCTCTACCGTCATTTCGGCTCGAAGGAGGATCTGATCGTCGCCTGTCTGCAGGCGGCGACACGAGAGTTCGATGAATTCTGGGAAGAGATTAGGGCGCGCAACCCCGATAACGCCAAAGCTCAGCTCGCCGACTGGATCGACAGGGTTGCCGCGGGCCTCAGGGAGGCCGTCGACTGCAATTGCGAGATCATCGCCGCCGCCTTTCAAATGGTGCCGGATGACGGCTCGGCGCTGAAGGTCATCAATGAATTCAAGGCCAGGCAGAGGAAGCGGCTGGCGGAACTCTGCCGTTCGGCCGGGGTCGAAGATTACGAGCTGTTGACCACGACGCTCGTGCTCCTGATGGAGGGTGCCCGCTCCAACCGGCAAAGCATGGGTCCCGAGGGACCGAGCGCCCAGTTTGCCTCGGTCGCCCATGCGACGGTGAGACAGTTCACGACAAGAAAAGACACCGGTTCTATTTGATCCGATTATAGGCTTCCGTGAAGCCTTCCAGCGACATCGGCAGGACGACCGGCTTCTTGTTCAGATACTGGAAGGTGATGTTGAGCTTGCCGCCATTGAGCATCTGCTTGAGCAGGTTGTCGGAGACCGGGAAACCGACGAAACAGCCGTTGTTATTGCAGGTCTGAAACGGAAAATTCTGCGCCATGTCGCCATCGACATCGACATTCACGCCCGCCGGCAGGAACAGGTTGAGCGGCACCTGGACCATGCTGACCGGCTTCTTGGTGTCGGACGGAACGCGTATGGTGATCAAGGCGATCAGCTGACCGTTCTCCTTGGCGATCGCCCGCTGCTCCATGGCGCATTCCAGCTGCTGGCCACGGCCTGCCGATGTGCAGCTGCTGGCCCAGGTCACGCGGGCCTGCGCTTTTGGCTGGTCGGGTTGCGTTGCCTCTTGCGAAGCGGCCGCCAGGACGCCTGCCGCCAGCCCTCCCGCCAGCACCAAGCCGAGGCCGCATATACGCGATAGCCATCCCATCAGAAGTCCCCTGTTGTGTCGAACGCTGACATTTGAGCCTGTTTGGCCGATTGACGCAACGGTCAATGGCGAGACCTACGGTTTAGGATTCGAATGGCGTGCGGTTCCAGTTCTTATAGATGAGATAGCGCGCATTGGAGCGCCCGATGGCGCCGAACCACTGCGGACAGAACGGTCCCATCCAGATGACATCGCCGGCAGAGACCGAGTACCAGGATTTGTCGAGGCGATATACACCGCCGCCATCGAGCATCAAAAGCCCATGCTCCATGAAATGCGTCTCGACATAATGCAGCGAGGCGCCGGGCGTGAAGCCCATGATATTGACTTCGCAATCGAAGGCGGGCTCTTCCGGCAGCAGTTTCTGCAATGGCAGGTTCTCATCGCCCTTCAGGCGCGTAACGGGCAGCTTGCGAGCATTGTTGATGACGGGCTGCGGCACCGGCGTTCCGGCGAGCGGCACATATTTGCGCTCGATGACGATCAGCCGGGCGCCCTGACCCGATGAAATGACATGCGCGCTGTTGGCGGGAAGGTAAGCATACCCCTCGACCGTCATGTCATGCACCTTGCCATCGAGAGCGAGTTTCGCCTGGCCCTCGACCACGAAAAAGAATCGCTCGATGCCTTCGGCCGGCGCCTGGCCGCTGGCGCCCGCTGCCACATCGACGAAATATTCCGTGAACTTCGCCCCCATCTGCGGCGCGATGACGATGATGATGCTCGAGCCGGGCCAGCCCGGCAGCGTCGTGCGCTCATGGCTGTCGGGGCATATGAGCGCATGACGTTCGCGGACCGATGACCGCGTTTCGCCGAGTGACTGTCGCATATTAACCTCGCTGGAACTCTTCCCCGCTGGGTAGTTGGCCGGCCGGGGAAAGTCAACGCCCGGCGCTTTCGGCGGCAACTTGCACCGCCCGTCACCGGCACGCTAATCATGGTTGCATCATGTCCGACTATCTCGCGCAATCCGATCCCGGCAAACGCATCCTCGGCCGCTGTGACGAACTGGCCACCATCAGCCGGTCGGGCGCCGGCGTTACCCGCCTTTACCTCACCGACGAACATCGCGCCGCCATGGC
>Ga0070707_100002336_pt1 | contig 18091 bp, 18 predicted proteins | sample KBSK5502metaG_FD_65468 | JGI IMG/M metagenome (GOLD analysis project Ga0070707, IMG submission 65468) | Corn, switchgrass and miscanthus rhizosphere microbial communities from Kellogg Biological Station, Michigan, USA - KBS K5-50-2 metaG | ecosystem: Host-associated > Plants > Roots >... | reverse complement strand
CCAACACTGATTTTATTCATCAGCTACTTGGAAATACTCAGGCCTCGAAAAATCCGCGCACAAATACGAAGGCTACAGACCCCCGGCGGTTGGGCGTGTGGACCCTCGCCGCACTGGCGGAACGAGTGAACAAATGGGCGTTCGAGGCATACGACAAGCGAACCCATACTACTCTCAAGCAAAGTCCTTACGAAGCTTATGAGCGCAGTATGGATCAGCATGGGAGGCGCGAGCATAAACTCATCCCATACAATGATAGCTTCGTGAAAGAGACCTTCCCGACGACGCGCACCGGTAAGGCCTCGGTGCATGAAGGAGTGGGAGTGCGCATCAACTACCTGGACTACTGGTGCGAAGAGATGGGCGATGTAGTAGAGGGTACGGAGGTGAGAGTCTGTTACGATCCCTTCGACTGTAGCGTCGGGTACGCGTATATAAACAAGCAGTGGAGGGATTGCCACGCGACTTGCGAAGAACTGGCGGGGTGTTCTGAGCGCGAGCGGCAGCTTCTAACCGAAGAAATGCGTAAACTGAACCGGATCCTGCACGGACGAGAGAAAGTTGAGATTACCCAGGCAAATTTGGCGGAGTTCAGGCGCGAAAACGCCTCGAAAGAAAAGATCTTGCGCCAGCAGCGGCATGACCGGGAGACAAGGGCAGCACTGGCCGTGCTCGAAGGGAAGGGTGCCGCTCATCCAGCAGCTAGAAATTCTTCTCATAAGACGAGTAATCAGCCGACAGTCACGGATTCGTTTTTGCACAAGACAACCGATAAGAAAACCACGAGTAAGAAGAGCTCTTCACTTCGCTCTAGGGGCTCCAATGAAGACAAGCTGATAGTATTCGAGAGGTACAGCTAATGGGACGTAGCAAAAGACAACCGGAGCCATTTCCCAGGGAATTACTCGAACAGCCCAAAGGTGCGAGAATCCATTACTTTGAAGCGCAGTGTTTCATCAAGCACACGCGACTAGAAGAGGTTTGTAGGGCTGTGCTGCGCTCGATTTGTATGCCTGAAGACGACATGAAGTATCGAGGTCGGGGTACTATGGTGTTAGTGATTGGGCCACCGCGAGTCGGCAAGACGACTTTCATAGAGTTGCTGATAAAGGAACTGCAAAGGCGTGCGCAGGGAATGATGCAGCAAGACTCATCTTACATCCCGTTCGTCAGCGTGACGACAGATATTGATGTTGGACATAGAGGAAGCTTTGACTGGACGGATTACCATCCGGAGGTACTCAAGCAGCTAGGTGATCCTTTTATGAATCTGAACAAAAGGCACTTAATGCGGGCACGTGATCTGAAGGAAGCAACGGTAGAGGGGATATTGCAACGGAAGACCAGAACAATAATAATCGACGAGGCGCACCACCTGGCACAAGCAAGACTCGGCCGTCGGCTTCAGGATAATCTGAACCACCTCAAATATTTTGAGAACAGAACGGGTGTCAGCCATGTACTGGTGGGTACTTACGCTATGCATCGATTTCGCAAGGTTAATGCGCAACTGGCCCTCCGCAGCATCGATGTCCATTTCAGCCGCTATGATGATGAGAAAGAAGAAGACCGTATCGCATTCAAGAGTGCACTATGGGCATTACAGCGACAGCTTCCGGTAGAGAAGGAACCACGACTCGTCCAACACTGGGAGTTTTTGTATGCGCGAAGTCTAGGCTGTATTGGCCTTCTCAAGCAACATCTCAATCAGGCGCTTAGGTGCGCTTTTGATGATGAGAAAGCGAAGACAGTAACCTTTGATCATCTTAAAAAGACAGCACCGAGCAAGGACAAGGTGCTGCTTGCGATGGGGGACATCTTGAAAGGTGAGAAAGACCTTACTGAGCCGGAGGATGCAGATAATAACCTTCTGGAGGAACTCAGGCTGTTAAGGCACGGATCGCCTGAAGGGGGCAAGGCTAATAAAGAGAAAAAAGACAATGAAGAGAGAAGGAACGGCCTTTCGAACGAAGGACAAACAGAGTTATCACCTGGAACGAAAAAGGGGCAACAGTTAAGGCCCTTCGAGCGTAAACATGGTCGGGATCCTATTGGCCCCAGGAGCGAAAATGAATCAGTAGAGCAAGAATACGAGGGTGATGACGATCTTATCGAAATCGAGGATGAATCAGTGGAGCAGGAGCAAGGGGATGAGGATGACGAATCTGACTAAATGGCTGGATAACTCTTTGCTCTTTTGATTCTTTCAACCCAACTGTCAACAGTGAAGAGGAATTACAGATGCACATTCGAAGGCTATCGAATATGTACCCGGAAGGGAGAACAATGGATTATACCGAAGAAATCGAGCAGCAGATGAATTTGACAATAAACCCATCCCTTTTTAACAGCGGATAACGGTCATCTATCCGGAGATAATAGCTGATGTTTCGCCCAAACACCAGATGGAATCAGCCGTTTGTCTTCATCGATTTGAGACAACCAGGAACATTCCTATTTTCGGAGGACTGCCCGAAGTCTGTCACATGTTAATATTTGTAGTGCAATTTATGATGATGTAGTGTTGTAGTATCCAAATCGGCAGTACGGATGAAAAATATACTCGCCTTCAGGATAAAAATTCCCCACTTCTCATCCACGCAATTATGAACATACTTTGATACCTCCTAACAGACCCTGCAGATCCTTCATGTTTGACGAAACACTGCGTTTCCCAAAAACATCTTACTGCCGGCCTTATTACGATTCAGCTCCACTTTGGTCTGACATGCCCATTAGACCACATATGAGTATGGGGAATAAGGAATGAATACAAATTTGGTCTGGCGGTACGAGAATCTCCTGCGAGAAATATGATTAGTACGCAGATAAGGAGTATTTGAAGTTTATGGACCGAAGTGAGGTCTTACTTCCCCCGCGAAGCTATCTCTATCAGTTAGAGCCTAAAGGTATTGGCACGCCTTTCACAGAGAGTCTGACCAGTTACATTATTCGGCTGGCCAAAGCATATTGTGTATCTCCAAAAGTATTGGTAATTCAAGAGATAATGCCCTTGTTAGATTTATCTCCCATTTACACTTACCGTATACATGCGCGCTGGTCAGAAGATGGTCAGAATTTGAATGGCTTAAATGCCTTGACGGCGAAATGGACACAGGCGCTGAAACAACTAACGTCGCGCGATGATTTGCACCTTCTCACAATGATGACTTGGTCCGGTGTGCTCAGTCAGAGAGGAATGTTCCGCCGTACCAAGGCTTGGTGTCCTGCGTGCTATAACGAGTGGTATGCCTCTCAAAAGGTATACGAACCGTTGCTTTGGACGTTTCGAGCTGTTACTGCGTGTCCACGTCACTGTAAACCGCTCAGTCTCCGATGTCCGCGCCAGGAGTGCGGGCGATCACTTCCTGCTCTATCTAGAAAATCCTTACCAGGGTATTGCCCCTGGTGCGGCATTTGGCTAGGTACCATTTCAGGAGAACGAACCGCTAAAGAAGAGCAGGAATACGATAAACAAGCTTACTGGATGGCAAATGCTATTGGGGAGTTGATTGCGGGGGCAATGAGTTTTACAGCCCCACCCCATAAAGAAATGCTCTCATCCACGATCCGTTCTCAGATGAGAAAGATAAACCTGAGTATGGCGGAATCGCAAATGCTTGTCTCCCGAGAACTGGTGTATAGCTGGTTACGCGGAAAACGAAAGCCGCAGCTTTCAACGCTCTTACAAGTAAGCCTGGGACTATGTACATCGCCGCTAGAACTTCTAACAGGGAACGCTGTTTCTGCTCTCGACGACGCCTGTATAACGAGCGCAGAACACGTACAAAGCATCCATGGGGGCGCCGTAAAACTCCATCCAGCCCGGATGAAGTGCTGAGGTCTCTAGAGGCAGTGCTATTGAGCGAACGTATACCGACAGTAAAAGAAGTTGCAAAGAATCTTGGATATAGTAATACCTGTACTATCTATGAGCACGGCCCCGAATTATGTCGGGCAATCGCCGCGAAAAGACGTGCTGATACTGAGCGTATACAAAAGATGTTGGAAACTATTATGGTGGACGATGAGAACCCTCCTCCTTCAATGCGGGAAGTTGCCAGACGTCTTGGCTATTCGGTTCAGGTCCTTTGCCGCCACTTTCCAGAAATGTGTAGAGCAATTTCAGTACGGTATTCGGCATACCGGACGCATAGACGTGATGAAACAGTACGACGAATAGGTGGCGAGGTTCGCAGTGCAGTTTTAAGACTTCACACGCAAGGAGAATACCCCAGCCAGCGGAAGGTAAGAAGTCTTCTCGGAAAACCGCATGATATGCTTAGAAAAGAAGTTCATAAGATCTGGCGAGAAACGTTGCGAGAGCTTGGGATATAAGGGTGAAAGCTATAGGCTGCTTCACGCATGATTGATAATACTGAAGATATTACTGATCTCACCTTTAGCTTTCTTGGCCTTTTGGGAGCAGTTGCCAATTAATCGCCCGCGACTATTGAAGCAAGAAATTATCAGGTAGCAGATGGGGTTTCAAAGAGCCAAATCGCAACGAAAGATTTGCCGCGCTATAAACTCAAGGAAGTTTTGCCGCTGCGGCAAAACTTATGTTGAATTTGCAAAAAAGGACCTATACAAAAAAAAGAGACCGGTCGCTGTCCTGGGGGAAACACGACCGGTGTACCCAGATTAAGGGGTGTGTGGGGGAAGTCCTGGGTCCAGAATACCTCCTACCATGATTCAGCCAGGATGGCTCAATGGAGCTGATGGTGATAATGCCACGAGACATCGAGCCATCCTGCCTCTTCACAACTTCTTGTATACTCTCTGTAAAGATAAACGCTGGCAACCCTTTTTTTGGGGGAGTTTTTTCTGGTGGCTTTGCTTCAGAAAGTTGTTGCGCTAGCATGAGCATGGGAAAAAATGTATCGATCCCCCTCTATCTTGCGTATGTTATGATAGGAGAAGGTAGAAAGAATCGTCAGCAACTATCTTTGTGAGGAGCGAGGTAGTATGTTTCATTTTGTAGATCTAGTCGTGATTCTCGTTATCGGCCTGCTGATTGCCGGGCCGAAGGCGCTGCAGTCGATGTCGCGAAACGCGGGCAAGGGTGTGGGCCAGGCCAAAGCGGTGAAGGACAAGGTGCTGGCCGAGTTGCCTATGGAGGAGATTTCTGAGATATCGCAGAAGATTCCCCGGATTCCTCTGAGTCCTCAACAGGCCGTTCAGATGCTTTTAACTCCAGAACAGGAAAAGAATAAGGAGAAGGAGGAGGAGAGAAAAGAAAGTAGCCCTCCATCCTCTGCTGAATAGTCCTCGATTCACCTCAGCGGTTTTTAGTTATTGAGTGGCTCCTTTTTCCTCTTTGAGCGTTGCTGAACGTGTCCTCGTTTCGCCTGTCGCTTGCTCATGGATATAGCGCTTCCCTCGCAGAGAAGACGCCAGGGCGGCGACGAAACACATCGCGGCGGATAGGTAGAACACGCCGTGCAAGCCGACCGTAAATGGAGGCAAGATCAGGTTCGGGAAGAAGGTGTGGCCCAGTAAGTTGGCCTGATTGGCTATCGGCAGGGCATGCAGCACATTCACCGGCAGCAGCGTTTTCATCGGATTGTAGCCCAGGAAGGCGGCGAAGAGCGCGGAGGTCGGCGGCAGGTGCGCGATCTTTTCGGCTACTGCTCCCGGAACGCCTGCACGGGAGAGGCCATTGAAGAGCGTTGATGACAACGCCGAGGCCAGGCCAATGGTGACGATACTGAAGAAGACGCCGATGCTCACCAGCGTGCCGGAGTTTTGGAAGGTTGAGCGCATACCGGATGCAGCGCCCCGCTGCTCCGCAGGCACGCTGCTCATCACAGACGAGGTATTCGGGGAGGAGAACATGCCCTGGCCAATACCTAGCATGAAGAGCAGAAGCGCGAACCAGGGATAGTCGAAGTTGGTGGGCAAGGTTGTCAGCAGGAGAAAGCCTATTGCCTGGATGAGCATCCCTGTCGTCGAGAAGAGGCGCGCGCCGAAGCGATCCGAGAGCCAGCCGCTCAGGGGACCCATCACCACGAAACCGATAAGCAGGGGGAGTAGGTAAATGCCGGCCCACAGAGGTGTGACATCGTAGTTGTACCCGTGGAGTGGGAGCCAGATGCCTTGCAGCCAGATGATGAGCATGAATTGCAATCCGCCGCGCGCAATGCTGGCCAGGAAGCTGCTGGCGTTTCCGGCAGCAAACGCGCGGATCTTGAAGAGAGCCAGGCTGAACAAGGGATCTTTGACATGCAGTTCGATCCAGATGAAGGCCACTAGCGAGACCACACCCAGGGCCAGCGCCCCCAGGACGAGAGGATTCCCCCAACCCGTTGGTGCGCTGCCATATGGCTGGATTCCATAAGTAATGCCAAGCAGAAGGATTGTCGTGCCGAAGGCGAAGGTAACGTTGCCCGCCCAGTCGATCTTCTGGTGTTCACGAATGGTCGCAATCTCGCGCAGCATCAGGTAGGCCCAGATGGTCCCGGCGATGCCGACGGGTACACTGACCAGGAAGACGAGGCGCCAGCTAAAGTACGACAAGACGCCGCCCAGGATCAGGCCGATGACCGAGCCGAGGATCGCGGCGACCTGGTTAATGCCCAGGGCGAGACCGCGCTGATGCGCAGGGAATGCGTCGGTCAGGATGGCCGCGCTGTTTGAGAAGAGAAAGCCTGCGCCAACTCCCTGGATCAGGCGGAAGAGAATCAGCTCCAGTGCTCCGGTGCTTCCCGTCCCCGGCGTCAGCCACAGCAAAATGCTGCCCACGGAAAAGATCGCGAACCCTATATTGTAGAACCTGACACGCCCGAACATATCAGAGATGCGCCCAAACGTCACCAGAAGCGTCGCTGTTACAACCATATACCCGAGCAATATCCAGAGGAAGTAGCCCGTTTCGCCTGGTGCAAGTGGATTTACATGGATGCCATTGAAGATAGCTGGCAAAGAGATTAAAACGATGCTGGAGTCGATACTCGCCATCAACACACCCAGGGTGGTATTGCTCAGCGCGATCCATTTATAGCGTGGACCAACAGGCCTGGTGGCTCGCGAAGGCCCGCGTATTACCTGCCCCTGTTCATGCTGGGTAGTCGTCTTCATCATTACTCCTTCTATATCTATAGCAGAAAATATATATCGCGACCTGGAGCTGAGATTAGTCGTTCGCTGCTTGCCTGGAGGACAAATCGTGCACATGCGTTCTTTCCCCACCCTCCTCGTGCCCTTGCGCTTCGTTCCTTATCTTAAGTATACACTATCGTTTACGTCAACGTCAATCTTGCCCTGATCGCCCACGTCCATCTCTCTTTCGTGTGGTAGTTCACAGCAAGGACCGTACATTTTTGAAACCCTCAATCGGCCCCAGGTGCTATAATTTTGCTAATCAAAAGGGATTCACTTTGCGTGTTTGCTGCACTCATCAGGTGCTCCTTTTCACGTTGTTGTCTTCAGATGAACGTTGCTCGTGCTGGCAAAAAACGCTCGCTCTGCAACACAAACTATAAAGGATGGAAGAGATCATGGCTGCACAGGAGAATGTAGCTCTGGCGAGGTCACTGCTTGACCTGATCAACAGTCGCCAGTCAGACCCGGCCTGGCTCGATAAGGGTGTGGCTGCTTTCGCGGCAGACTCCGAGGTCATCAATGTTCCTTCCGGTACAACGCTTCATGGTCCAGAGGGCTACAAGCGTTTAATGCTGTTTTTCGTAGAGGCCTTTCCTGATAGCAGGGCAGAGCTGAGCAATGCGTTTGCCACAGAGGATCGGGTAGCCCTTGAGGGTACCTGGCGGTGGACCACCACCGGTCCAGTGCATCTGCCCTCGGGAGATATTCCAGCCACGAGGCGCCCGGGCGAACTGCGGTTCTGCCAGATCATGCAGATCAGGAATGGGAAGATCGCCAGTCTCCACCACTACGACGATATGATGACCCTGCTGGAACAACTCGGTCTAGCTCCCGCAACGGGATAGGCTACCATCAAGCTTTTTCAATAGAGACCTCAAGCAAGATACTTCTATCTTGGCTGGCTCGGAAAGAGAACGGGCAGATCGCGTCCCAGACGCATCCATTGCCTCCATTGATAGCGCTGATGGAGACCGACACTCACCAGGAATGTAACGACTCCCGCACTTGTAGTAATCCACAAGGGCAAGGCGAATGCAGCGAGCAGCAGGCCCACAAAGCTGCCTGCCAACACACTATTGATCACGGCAATCATGCCAGCCATCGATAAAAAGACCTGCCACCAGGAGGTCTGCATAGCTTCCTGGCCCAAGGTCCCTTCCTGATCATCATACGTTGAGAGGATAAAGTAGGGCTGCATCTGCGGGGCATACTCCAGATAGAGGTGGCGAATGCGGTTGATCCCGCGAGCATACACGTTATCTGCCGAGCCTGCTTGCAGGACGCGCTCAAAGGTGATCAGTCCCATAAAAAAGAGAGTGGGAATGACGATCAGACTAAACACGAAAAAGGCCGTTCCCAAGTGAGCAATTTGCCCCACAAAGGTGAGCGCAATTAATCCGCTGGAGACGGCTCCAACAAAGAGACTGGAGCGGCCATTGGATTCTGAAATCGTCATGGATCGCCCAGACTGCAAGTTATAGTGTTCGGTCGTCATGATCGAGACGAGTTGTGAGGAAAGCTCCAAGGGGAGGTGTTCGTTGTTCTGTGGGTCCATCAGTATCTGCTCCTTTCGAGGTACGCGTTCTTGCCTTTCATTCAGAAAGAGGGATCATCATGCTTCTCGTTAAGAGGTGCTCCAACTGCTCCAACGAGCTTTGGGCCGTTCCTCTCATTCTACCTCACAAAAATAAAGCTCTGTTTCCTCATTGGTTATAAACATAGCCTATTATGGGTACAAGGAGCAGATGTGGGGAATACATTTCGGAACAGACATTATACAGGGATTAGCAGTCTTGAATCTCTCGGTAAATGTGGACTTGTACGCAGGCGGTCCTGATTTAGGCGCATGCTGACCATGCACTGCATCCCCTCTTTCTACTTGCACAAACGGTCTCTTGAACTTGGACTAATGGTCAGTCCTATTAACTTTTGACAAAGGAGGCTCATCTGTATGGGCTCCTCTCGACTTTTGCGACTATGGGGGCAATACTTCCGTATATGAAGCTTGCTCCTATAGTTCAAAAGGCCCTGAATGCAGTTGTGTTACACTTGATTTTGTATGATTGAGTGATCTAGCTTCTTCATCTACTCTACTCTAGGAGGTATCATAACTGTTACCTTGTCCTCGTAAACAGGAAGGAGTCCGCTATGTCAGAAGAGAACCACCCCTCGCAGTATCCCGAATGGCGGGACTATTTAGAAACAGCACCTTCGCTACCATATGTTGATACCCCTTCGCAGCCATCCTATGCCTCCCCGCCACCGCAGCCCGCACAGCAACCAGCCATTCGCACAAAGATTGATCAACTTGTGGCTATACATCGACTAGGGAAAGTGCGAAGAGAGTATAAAAACGAGGTTTCAACAAACCTGACCGCAGGGCTCTTTTCCTGTGTGCTGGGCGTGCTTTGCTTTCTTCCCCTCATTCTTCTCGCGGTTACTCAGGCGGGATATTTTAGCGGTGTGCGGTGGGCGTTCATTCTCGGTTTCGGTTTCATTAGCTATGGGATCAATCGCATTACCGTAGCAATAAACAACATTGGCGCAAACACGCTCTATCACAACCCACGGTGCTACCACTGTTCTCATGGAGTACTGTCCATCAAAGGGAAGCAGGTACAGGCTATCCGTTGGGATCAGATTAGGTGCGTGCAGAAAATCTTCCCTACAGACACTTCCGCCATTCCCCAGCAGTATATGCTCTACCGATCAGGCGACGAAGAGCCGCTGGTGCTCGACAAGGTATTTACCGGGTTCGGGTTCCTTGGCAAACAGATCGAGCGAGAAGTGGCCCGGCATCTTCTCCCTGAGACCCTTGCAGCCTATAAAGCTGGTCAGACGCTCAACTTTGGTGCAGTCAATGTGACCCCTCAAGGGCTCAGCCTGGAAGAGACGCGGAGGGACCTTCCCTGGGAAAAACTCGGAGCTATTGATGAGTACAGGGGATACCTCATCATTAAAGAGAGGGGAACGTTGTCAACATGGAAGAAAATTGAAGTATCGACAATGCTCAACCTCTACGTCCTCCTTCTACTCACAAAGCAGATCAGGTACGACAACCGCATCAGAGGAAACGGACAGAGATCCTTGAGCTATCAACCACCGGCGAACGATCGCTTACAACGGTCCGAATGGCAGGAGTATGAATAGGACAGCACCGCCCTGACTCGACTCCGGCGGGCCTGTGGAAAGCCTTTCTTCTTACTGCCCCCACGCGTAGATCAGGACAAGGTTGACCACGAAGACCAACCCGAACACTACACCCAGTACGCGCTGACCGGCGGTGAAAAGGGCCACAGCGGCTGAGCCGAAGAAGACCACCCGCAGCATCAAGAGCCAGGAACCTTGCAGCCGCCGCGCTGAATTCGGTGCTCCGAATAAGGCCCATACCACTACTGCCACTGCTGGAGCGCCGATGCCGAGTCCGATCCTGGCAATTGTTCCCTGCCCAGTCTGGAACCCCCAATATCCCAGCGCAGCCAGCACGCCCAGCTCCAGGAAAAAGGCCAGCGCCGCGTTCGCGTTTTTAAGCGCCGCGAGAACCATATCTAAAAATCCTTTCTTCAATACCTGTCTTTCCTGCACAATGATTCGTGCTCATGCAGTACCGGAACCTACTGCTCTGTTGCACCATACTTCTGCCCGCTAGTCACAGTTGGCCGATCCACACCGGCGACAAACACATTGATGAGCCAGTGGAAACTTGCGTCCAGGTCTACCGGCATCTTGAAGCCGCCCGCCATTTCTAGTGAGATAAAGCCATGCACAATGCTGCGCAGGCTGCGAATGGCGTGTATAGCCTCTTCCTCGCTGAGACTGTACGGCGCGAGCACGGCCCGGCCAACATCCACAAGCTGTTGCGCGACGCCTGCAAGCACCTGATCACCAGGATCAGGTGCTTGCAGCGTGAGGGCATAGCGTCCGGGTGTTTCCCTGGCGTAAGCCCGGTAGGCATTGGCGAGCGCGAAAATGGCCTCTGCGCGTGATTTGCCAATGGTCGCACGAAGGAGGCGATCAAGCAACTCGCGTGAACAGAAAAGCGCCAGGTCGTGTTTGAGCCCGGGCAGTCCCGCGACGTGATTGTACAAGGAGGGCGTGCGTACGCCTAAACGCTCGGCAAGGCGGCCCAGCGAGAGTTGTTCGATGCCCTCCTCGTCTACCAGCTTTGCCGCGGCCCCCACCACGGTTGCGTGATCCAGCCCCACCCTATGCGACACGCGGCCGTTTCCTTTCCTCTTTCGCCAGGGACTCTTCCATGACGCGAATGGCATGCTCCATCGCTGCCTGCGGATGGCTGAGCATGCGGCCATGTCCTACGGCCAGCAGCGACGGCTGGAGCGCCAGCAGCTTGCGCGCACTCTCCTGGGCTAACCCTTTATGCCAGGTAGCCAGCGCCGGCAGCGGGAAGAGTAATTCGAACGTCCCCGAAACGGCCACGCCGCCCTGCGTCTGGAAGGCATCGCCGGCGATCACCGTGCGATCTCGGGTATCGAGAAAAGCGACATGGCCCGGGGTGTGTCCTGGTGTGGCAATCACTTCGAGGGAACCAATGCGGTCTCCTTCGTGCAGCAGGAGCGCCGGCTTCGTTGTGCAAACGGGATAGCCGCCGCGCAGGGGCACCTGTGGCTCGGAGGGGTCCAGGCTTTTATCGCCGGTCAGAAAACGCGCGTCTCGATCGCTGATCGCAACCTGGGCATGTGGCAGCGCAGCATGCAGCGCGTCCAGTGAGCCAACATGATCGACGTGGGCGTGGGTCAGCAGGATGCGTACAATCGGGAGACCCAACTTGTTCGCCTCCCGCATGATCGCCTGTGCCTGGCCGCTCATGTTGGTATCGATCAACGTAAAGCCATCGTCCTCGCGCAGCAGGTAGCAGTTGAAGGCAACTAATTGAGTCAATTGGAAAAGATTGTTGCTGGAAGCTCTAACTTTCATAGCTTGATGTATCCTCTCTACTGTTTAATTCGTCTTGTTACTAACATGGCTAGCTAAAAAACTAATCATATAAGTATTATAACTAATATCATTAGTTTGTCAAGAGGGGAAGGTCTGAAATCCGCTCTTTTGTTTCCCTGCTACGGTTTTTGCGCGGCGAGATGCGCTTCTTGTGCCTCGTACTGTTGGTGAATGTCAAGGGCCCACCTGGGAGGGCGTATCCGCGTTGCTTTTCCTGGCTTCCCATGCTATAGTAGAGATATAGCCGTCGGAATGGGCGCTAGGCCGCTTGAGGGTTGAAAATATATTAAGATTCAATCAACCCCAAAAAACTGGCTTAGTATCCGGCGGCTCGAAAGGAGTAGAGCGATGCAACAGGCGATGTATCCGGTTCAGTTCTCGGTCGACTACCCGGATCGACCGCTCGACCGGCTGACTACGATCTTCCGCCTCTTCATGGTCATCCCCATCGCCATCGTACTGGGGGCCGTGGCCGGGGGGACCTGGCAGTGGTCATCGGGCAGCACGACCGCGGCGGTCGCGTCCGGTGCTGGTGGCCTGCTGTTCTTCGGTCCCCTGCTGATGATCGTGTTCCGCCAGAAGTACCCGCGCTGGTGGTTCGACTGGAACCTGGAACTGCAGCGGTTCAGCACCCGGGTGAGCGTCTACCTGGCCCTGATGGATGATCGGTACCCGTCTACCACCGATCACCAGTCCGTGCACCTCGACTACACCTACCCCGACGCGGAGCGCGAGCTCAACCAGTGGCTGCCTCTGGTGAAGTGGTTCCTGGCCATCCCGCACTACGTGGTGCTGTTCTTCCTGAACATCGCGATGGTCGTGGTGGTGATTATCGCCTGGTTCGCCATCCTGTTCACCGAGCACTACCCGAGGGGGATGTTCGATTTCGTGGAGGGCGTCATCCGCTGGAACAACCGGGTCCTTGCGTACGCGTTCGTCCTGGTCACCGACCAGTACCCGCCGTTTCGGCTGAGCCCGTGAGGTATACGTACTCTTTGTGGACGGTAGTGGAGCCATCGGGCTGCTACCGTCGAGTTGTCAGTTATTTTTTATGAACAGTTCCATCTGTTGAGGCCACCACTCTTGTCGTGCTGTTCCGCACGCCTCTGGGTGCCGGAATCGCCTGACGCCCTATTGTTGTCGCCTGCGACATCAAAGAGCCTCCTTGATTCGATGAGACCATACAACACGCACCTCACACCTGCCTCACGTGGGTCAGTTCTGGTATCCCACTCTCATCACAATCCGTTCAGGAAACAAGCCATTGAATGCAGTTTCTCTAAGGGGCCAGGCGCCCATTAGACTTGATTTCCTCCTCGGGAACAACTATGCTTACTAATGCTCTATCAACGTTCAATTGACAGGTGAAATGTAGTGACACTCCTTGCGGGTGTCAGGCCCACCGCATCAAATGAACATTGACAATCCACTTACCATGCTGCATACATTTAGAGAGAAACAAGGAGTGTTTCATGGCTAGATCAGCAAATGAACATATCATCAACTGGCAACAGGTTGGAGAAGAGACTGTCACACGTGTACGCGATCTGCTCCGCCTCGATACGCGCAACCCGCCTGGCAACGAGATACGTGCAGCCGAGTACCTGCGCGCCCTCTTCGAGGCCGAGGGTATCTCCGGCGAAATCGTGGGACCGGGCAAGGATCGCGGCACCTTCATCGCCAGGCTCGCGGGAGATGGATCGGCTCCTCCACTCTTGTTGATGTCTCACACCGATGTCGTGGCAGTCGAACCGGAGAAGTGGACACACGACCCATTCTCCGGTGATATCGCTGATGGCTTTATTTACGGTCGTGGGGCGCTGGATATGAAGCAGACGGTCACTATGGAGGCAATGACCATGCTGCTCCTCAAGCGAACCGGTGTACAACTCAAGCGCGACGTCATCTATATGGCCGCCGCCGATGAGGAGTGTGGTGGACATGAGGGCGCGGGCTGGGTTGTTGAGCATTGCCCGGAGCTGATTCAAGCCGAATACGCGCTCAATGAAGGCGGAGGAAGTGGTTTCAAGATCAATGGCCGTCGCTATTACCCCGTGCAGACGGCAGAGAAAGGCACCGTCCGCCTCCGTATTCGCACATATGGGAGGCCCGGACATGGCTCGGTACCTCATAATGAGAACGCCATTCTCAAACTTGCGGCAATCCTGACCAGGTTCTCTCCTGATCTCCTGCCAGTGCATTTCACCGGGACCTTGCGTGGATATATCGCCGGTATCGCCGCTACGCAACCTGCTGACGTTGCCCAGGCCCTGCATGCAGCGCTTGCCGACGAGACAACCGCCGACGAGGCAGTCGATCGTCTGCCTCTCGAAGAGCAGCTCAAGCAGCGTATGCACGCCATGCTGCGTAACACGGTGACCCCAACGGTCCTCAAGGCCGGCTCGCAGATCAATGTGATCCCTTCAGAGGCCGAGGCACTCATAGACGGACGTAACCTACCCGGGTGGACACCCGCTATGTTTCTGGAAGAATTACGTTCCGTGCTTGGTAACGAGGTGGAGATCACGTTGCTTGACCCTTCGACGCCGCTGGAGGCCGACCTGCAATCGCCACTTTTCAACACGATCAAAGACGTACTGAAAGAGCGTGATCCAGAGGCGACAGCCGTCCCATTCTTGCTAACAGGTGGAACCGATGCGAAGCACGTCACGAAACTGGGCACCAAGGTCTACGGCTTCGCCCCTGGCCTCTATGCCGGAGAGGGAGAATCAAGGCGTGTACATAGTCACGATGAGCGTGTCAGTGTTCGTTCGCTTCACTGGGGAGTACGCGTGCTCTACGAGGTGGTAGAACGTTTCGCCAGTAACGTATAGCGTATTCACGCACATTGACAAACTACTCCGGCCATCCATAGGGGCCTCAGCGCAGCGCAGCATCTCATCGAGTTTGCAACGGAAACGCGGTCGCATTTTTCGCGAATCAACACGAGAAGGAAAGCACGCTCGCGCCGTATATACCAAGAGAGATATCTTTGTCTGGCGAAAGGAATGAGCAATGCCTATCCCAGTGCACTCTTTGGAGTTCTGACTCATAGCTCGCTAATCCTGAGACTTTTCTTCACCGAAGCATATGACTCCTTGCTTTGGTGTTGACCGCTTGCACCAGCATGGAACGGAGGAGAAACAAGCATGACTGCATCGGATACTCGAGGGGAACGCACCACCTCCGCCCTGGATATGGAAAGCACTGCAGAAAGGGCATATCGCACGTCTCGGACGTTCCGAAGCGTGTGCTCTTTCGTTGGTGGGATGATTCTGGGCTTCCTGCCCCTTTTTCTGTTCTTGCTCAATCATCTGACGATTGCTCCTCCCCTCTTTCCGTTCACCCCCAGCCTCACTTTCTGTTATCCCCACACAAATCTGCCCGAGGCGAAGATAGGTATGCTCGATACGGCAGCGTTTATTCTCTACCCCATCGAGGTTTGTCTTGGTGTCCCAGCCATTGTAGTGATAGGGAGGGCTTTTCATTGGAGAAGAAGCACGATAGCCCTCTGTGCATCTGGACTGCTGCTCGCAGTGGTGCTTGAGCTTTTCTTCTATTTCGCCTTCTTGTTTCCCCTCGCCTGGCGCCAGTGCTTTCATTTAGTTGGAGGACGGTGATGTTTTCAGTGGCATTTTTCGACATTGACATTCTGATCCGCGGCGCGAAAGTCGTCGATGGTACCGGCAATCCCTGGTTCTACGGGGATATCGCCATCCGTGGTGAGCGCATCCTCGAGGTTGCACCGCCCGGGCGCATTCCGGCGGAGGCGGCGCGTGAGGTAGTAGACGCCGCAGGCCTGGTGGTCTGCCCCGGCTTCATCGACATCCTCAGCCACTCACACATCCCGCTGATGCAAGACCCGCGCGACCTCTCCAAGATCACGCAAGGGGTCACGACCGAAATCATGGGCGAGGGGTGGACCCCGGCACCGGCAGGTGGGCGTATCAAAGACATCTTCCTTGACCTGCCGCAGAAGCAACGAGCGCTCATCGGCGACTGGCCCGAGCGCGCGAAAGGCTGGACGCGCTTTCGCGACTGGCTGGAGGCTATGGTCGAACGCGGCGTCTCGCCCAATATCGGCTCGTTTCTGGGCGGTGGGACGCTGCGGGAATATGCGAAAGGACTCGAGATGGGCGCGCCCACACCAGGCGAGCTCGAAACGATGCGGCGCGTACTGGCCTCGGCGATGGAGGACGGAGCGCTTGGCGTCGCCTACGCCCTCATCTACCCGCCCGATTCGTATACCTCCACGCAGGAACTGGTCGAGGTTGCAAAAGTGGCAGGCCAGTACGGGGGCATCTATGTCACCCATATGCGCTCGGAAGGAGAGCACCTGCTGGAGGCGATTGACGAGGCGGTGGAGATTGGCCGGCGAGCGCAACTACCCGTCGAGATCTATCATCTGAAGGCGTCGGGCAAGCAGAACTGGCACAAGATGCCCGGGGCTATCGCGCGTATTCAGGCCGCGCGCGACGCGGGCGTGGACGTGACCGCCGACATGTATCCCTACGCGGCCTCCGGCACCGGGCTGGACTCCGTCTTACCGCCGTGGATCGCCGAGGGCGGCACGTATTTCGAGATGCTGGCTGACCCGCCCGTGCAAGAGCGCATCCGCGCCGAGGTGCTCGCACCATCGGGCGCGTGGGAGGCGCTGGCGCACGATATTGGACCGGAGGGCGTGATGCCCGTCGGCTTCGAGCAGCCCGAGAACCTCCAGTTCGCGGGCAAGCGCCTCTCTGAGATCGCGGCCATACGCGGGCAGCACTGGCTCGACGCCGCGATTGACCTGCTCCTCGCGGAGCGGCAGCGCATCTTCACCATCTACTTTAGCATGGATGAGGCGAACGTCGCGCTGGGCCTGCAGCAGCCCTGGGTGAAGATCTCGACAGACGCAGGAGGCATCGATCCCAGCTGGGCGAAAGACCTGGGTCCGACGCACCCGCGTGCGTATGGCACCTACCCGCGTGTGCTGGCCAGGTACGTCCGCGAGGAGGGGCTGCTCGCGCTGGAAGATGCAATCCGCAAGATGAGCGGGGCCGTTGCCGCGCGGCTTGGACTGCGCGACCGTGGGCTGCTTCTCCCTGGCTGCTACGCCGACGTGGTGCTCTTCGATGCCGAAACCATTGCAGACCGGGCGACATTCGCGGACGCGCACCAGCTCTCGACAGGCATCCGCGACGTGTGGGTGAACGGGACGCGCGTAGTCAGGGACGGCCAGCACACTGGCACGACACCAGGGCGACTGGTGACGAGGAACTGAGTATAGCGGTAACCACAGGGCCTCCATCCTTGTGTGGGGATGTATCCGTAGGGGCGAGGGCGGCGGAGTGGGGAAGGGTGGGCCTTTATGGTCGCCCGCGTCCTGTTCCCTGTGCTCACCTATGGAGGAACGCGATCGCCCCTATAGACGGCCTGGCAAGCCGACCCACCCGTGTATAGTAGGGGCTGGGATTGCCCCTGCCCTGCCGCGTTGCACTCGTTCTTTCATTCGCCAGCAGAGTTCTTTATTGTCGCCCGCGTTGCTTTAAATCTCGTGGTAGAATATCTATAACACCATTCAACTTATTAGTAGTAGCAGGAAAGGCCGATACCATGTCCAACATTTTCCAGATGCTTACCCATGAAGAACAACTGACAGACGAACTCTTTGCATTTATCACCGATCCCAGTGCAGACAATCGCAATGAACGTGCCATCGTTAGCGTATTGCACGAAGTCTTGCCCCAGATGGTCTCGGTCGCCGAATGCATGATCTTGGATGGCGTTGATCAGCGGCACTACGTTGCAGACTATGTCCATGCTGTCTTGAGTGGCGAGGGACTCGAATAGAAGAGCGTGCAGATAACCATATTGCCCTGCACCCTTCCTCGATTCCTGATAATGGCGACAGATCGTTTCTAATGTCTAATGGTCTGTCTATCACCATTTGATGAGTCGGGTCAACGAAATGTAGTGACCCCCCTTTTCCTTTCGTCTCACCTGACCCGTAGGGTAGCTGCGCAGCAGCGTTGGTGAGACGGGTAAGTGC
>Ga0070707_100002335_pt1 | contig 18092 bp, 21 predicted proteins | sample KBSK5502metaG_FD_65468 | JGI IMG/M metagenome (GOLD analysis project Ga0070707, IMG submission 65468) | Corn, switchgrass and miscanthus rhizosphere microbial communities from Kellogg Biological Station, Michigan, USA - KBS K5-50-2 metaG | ecosystem: Host-associated > Plants > Roots >... | reverse complement strand
TCCCGGACGCATCCTGGCGCGATGACGATTCGGACGAGGAGCTCGCGGAGCTCGACGAGGTGACGGAGGCGGGGACGGCCTGGATCGCCGAGAGCGAGGCGGGCGACCCTGTCGGGATCGCCTTCGGCCGCATGACGGGCGCGCGCGTCGCCGAGTTGCGGGGTCTCTACGTTCGCCCGGCGGCGCGAGCGACGGGCATCGCCACCGAGCTGACGCGGAGCTTCGCGGGGCAGATGCGCGAGGCCGGGGCCGAGGTGGTCGAGCTCGTCGTAGTCTCCTCGAACGACGGCGCGCGGGCGACGTACACCCGCTGGGGATTCCAGGCGTTCGAGCTGCGGCTCGCCGCCCCGATCGACGACCTCGATCAGCGCCTCGTGCCGGCTGACGGGCCGACGTTCGGCTTCGTCCACGTGCAGACCGACGACGTCGAGAAGGTCAAACGGGACGCCGTCAAGGTGCTGCGTCTCGAGCCGGACGTCGAGGTCGAAGGCAACTGGATTCGCGTGCGCTCCGACCCCACCGACGCGGACCCGGAGCGCTTGAAGGCACTGGCGAAGGAGCTCTCGTACACGACCGGCGGCGTCACGGTCTCGCTCGGCGTCCAGCGAGGCGCCGTCGTTCGCTACGACCTCTTCGACCGTGGCGCCGACATCGACGAGTACCAATCGGTCCCCGAGTTCTACGGGCCGCTGCCGCCGGGAGACGCCTACGCGCTCGGCGCGAACGCCACGGTCGTCGGACGGCTGACCGGCGCCGACCCGAGGCGTGTGCGGGAGGTTGCGCGCACCGCTGCGACGCCCGGCGATCTGCCGCCCGCGCAGGAGCTGTACGAACAGATCGCAACTGTGATGGGGGTGCAACCGTGATCACGCTGTACAACGCTGCGCGCTGTCCCTACGCCGCGCGAGCGCGGATCGTCCTCGCCGAGAAGGGCATCGAGTTCGAGACCATCGAGATCGACCTCTCCGACCGGCCTGCGTGGCTATACGAGAAGAACCCGACTGGACGGGTGCCTGTCATCGAGGAGGACGGGGGCGATCCGGTACCCGAGTCCGCCGTGATCATGGAGTTTCTCGAGGAGCGCTACCCGGAGCCCTCGCTGCTGCCGCCCGACCCCGCCGACCGGGCTGCGGCCAGGCTCCTCATCTTTCGCGACGACGACCTCACCGGTCCCTACTACGCCCTTCGCCGGGAGGAGGACGGAGCGCGCGAACGGCTCGACGCCGCGCTCGGCCGGTTCGACGCATTGCTCGGGGAGCAGCCGTATCTGAGCGGTGCGGAGTACGGGCTGGCGGACATCGCCCTCGTGCCGTGGGTGCTCCGCGCGCGCGACATGCTCGGGGTGGAGCTCGAAGGCTTTCCGTCGCTCGCCGATTGGCTCGCGCGGCTCGAGCAGCGTCCCGCGATCGCCGCTGAAGTGGGAGTCGTCGCCGCGCTGTGAAGGCGGTCGTCGACTCCGGGTGGCTCGCGGAGCATCTCGGCGAGGAGGATCTCGTCGTCGGTGACGTCCGCGGCCCGAACGCGCACATGCGCGGTCACATCCCGGGCTCGCGGCCGCTCGTGCTCGGCTCGCCGCCGCCCGCGGCGGACGAGGAGTCGGCGCGCGCGCTTGCACAGGAGATCGCGTTGCGGCTGCGGCGGCACGGGATCACGGGCCGCGAGCGGCTCGTGCTCGTCGACCGGGGCGACGGCGTCGGCGCGATGCCGGCGGCGCAGATGGCCGAGCTGGCAGGTCATCCGCAAGTCGCAATCCTCCTCGGTGGCATGGCGGGTTGGGACGGCGAGCTCGACGAGGGTGCAGTCGAGCTGGAGCCGGTGCGTGGTGCGGACGCGGACCTCGAACCCAACCCACTGGCATTTCCGACGCGGCAGACGATTGCGAGCCGGCTCGGGGATCAGACGTTGACGGTCCTCGACGTGCGCACCCCGGAGGAGTACACGGGGCGGACCGGCAACAAGTGCGATCCGCGCCAGGGTCACATTCCGGGCGCGCGGCACCTGCATGTCGGCGAGCTCTTCGAGGGACCGGGACTGCCTGCTCCTTCCGAACGCGTGCGCGAGCTCGTCGGTCTGCCCGAGGGGACGGAGATCGTGGCGTACTGCCACTCGGGATCCCGCTCGGCACTCGCCACTCTCGCGCTTCGCGCCGCAGGTTATGACGCGCACAACTACGCCGGCTCCTGGCACGAGTGGAGCCGCCACGACGAGCTCCCGCTCGAGCGCTAGGACAGCGCGATCAACGCGACGCCGCCTGCGACGGCGATCGCTCCCGCGAGCCGCTCGATCCCCACGCGCTCACGCAGGAACGTGCCGGCGAGGAGGGCCGCGATCACGACGCTCGTCTCGCGCACCGCGGCGACTTCGGGAGCAGGGGCGAGCCGGAGCGCGGCGAGTACGAGCGCGTAAGCGCCGAACGAGGCCACTGCGACGACGAACGTCGGCGGGCTCAGCTGCGCGCGGAGCGCTTGGGCTCCTCGCCGGGTCGCCACCAGCGGCACCGCGACAAGAGCAACCGGAAGCAGGACGAGCTCGAGGTATGTCAGCGAGGCCGCGTGCCGCAATCCCTCCTTGTCCACCAGCGTGTACCCGGCGATCGCGCAGCCGATCGCCAGCGCGATGAGCACGCCGTCCGGTCCCCGCCGGATCCCGCGCACGAGCACGACTCCGATGGCCACGAGACAGACCCCGACTGCCGACAGCGCCGAGATCTGGCGGCCCAGGACGACGGCCGTCCCGAGCAGTACGAGCAGGGGAGCGGAGCCACGCGCGATCGGGTAGACGACCGAGAGCTCTCGCCGCCCGTATGCAGTGACGAGCAGCGCGAAGTACACGCCCTCGAGTGCGGCCGAGGCGGCGACGTACGGCGCCACCGCCCACGAGGCCGACCACGTCACGGCGACCACCGGCGCGAACAGGAGCACAGAAAGCCCGAGGACGACCGCGGTGCGAGCTTCGACGTTCTCCGACCCGCGCAAGAAGACGTTCCAGCCGGCGTGGAGAAAGGCCGCCGCGAGGGCGAGCGCGAGTCCGTCAGCCGGCACTGGCCGCGGCGAGGAACGAGCGGCAGATGCGGCGCCCGAGCTCGTTCCAGCCGCCGATGCGCCGGCGGGTCTCCGTGCGCAGAGCCTCGGGATCGGGTGCGGGGTCGCTCTCGTCGCCGATCCAGAGGTCGACCTGCGGCTCCGTCACCTCGGGATGGAACTGGACTCCCCACAGCGTCTCGCCGAGGCGGAAGCCCTGGAGCGACGCTGTGTTTCGCGCGAGCTCGACTGCTCCCTCCGGCAGGCCGTGCCCGTAGTGGTGCCACTGGAACGCCTCGAACCGGGCCGGCAGGACCGAGAGAACGGGATCGGTCGTTCCCGCTTCGGTCAGCTCGACCTCGCTCCAGCCGATCTCGGGCTCGGCGAGCGGCCCGACCTCGGCGCCCGCCGCCCGCGCGAGGAGCTGCGACCCGAGACAGACGCCGAGCGTCGGCACTCCCGACTCCAGTAACTCACCGAGCCAGCGCGCCTCGTCGCGCAGCCACGGATGCCGGTCATCCTGGTCGATGTGCATGCCGCCGCCGAAGACGAACACCGCGCCGTACTCGTCGAGCGGGCGCGGCAGCACAGTGCCCCGGTCGAAGCTCCATTCCTCGAGGCGGTGGCCGGCCTCGACGACGAGCGGAGCGAAGAGCTCCGTGCCGGCGTCCTCCCCATGCACGATCGACAGCACGTTCATCGCGCCACCCTACGTTCCGCCGCTCGCCGCGATCCTGTTCACGTCGAGGAGCCGTCGCAGCTGCCGGGCGTTGGTAGCCGCCTGCGCGACGCGGCCCAGTGGGTTGTCGGGATCCTCCGACGAGGCGTTGTTGTTGAAGAAGGCATAGGCCTGCTCGGACTCGCCGGCGAGCTCGCGCAGCGGCCCGACCCACTCGCCGAGCTCCTCGTCGGAGTAGAGGTAGTCGAAGCGCTCGGCCGCCGAGCCGCCGCGCTTGTTCCAGGTCGCGAGGTTGCGGCCGTGGAAGCGGACGTAGGTCGTGTGCGACGTCGTCGCGACGATCGTCGGCACGAGATTGCGCGCGGTGTCCGAGCGCGGGGCGTCGACGACGACGTACCCCGCACCGATCCGCTCGAGGAAGGCGAGGCTCGCCGCGCGGTTGTCGTCGTCCAGCCACGAGCGGTGCCGGAACTCGACCAGCATCTCGTCGCCGCCCACCTGCTCGCGCGCCCACTCGAGGTAGTCCAGCGACGCCTCCTTGAACACGACGTAGGGCGGAAGCTGGAAGAGAATGCCGCCGAGCTTGCCCGCGGCTCGGAGGGGCTCGAGCACTTCGAGGAAGCGACGGAAGATCTCGCCGCGTAGCTCGCGCGGCGGCCGGTCGACGCGGCCACGCTCGTCGACGGGCATCTCCTCGCGGAGGTCTTCGGGAATCGCCTCGGCCTTGACCGGATGCCGCGTCATGAGGCCGAACGCCTTGACGTGCATCGTGAACTCGTCCGGCGTCCGCTCGGCCCAGCCCTGCACCATCGACTCGATCGGCAGCCGGTAAAAGGTCGAGTCGACCTCGACCGTGTCGAAGTGCTCGGCGTACCAGGCCAGCCGCTCCTTCGGCGGCAGCTTCGGCGGGTAGAAGTACTTCGAGAGCGCCTCGTCGGCCCACGAGCAGGTACCGATGCGAACGGTCGCGGCCATGCCGCGGAAGCTACCGCTCTACTTCGAGACGGCGCGCTTGAGCAGCGACAGGTTCAACGTGATGCGGCCGATCTTGATCGCCACGGCGGTGCCGTTGATCGGCGCATAGACGCCGTCTGCCGTGGTCATGCCCACCGTGACGACGAGCCGCTTGCCGCGCGGGAGAAGGACGGCCTGATTGCTGAGCGGGATCCGTATGACCCCTGCCGCATTGGCCACGCGGGCGGCGCCGAAAGTCACCGGCGTCTTGTTTCCCTTGACGGAGATCGTCGCCCTGATCTGCTTGGAATCTGGGCGATGGTTCGAGTAGCGGATGCTGAGCGAGCCGTCACCGAATGTCTCGAACGGCCCGCCGGTGGGTCGTACGCGTCGCGTGACCGTTCCCATCCCGGCCAGTTGCTTCGTTCCCGGCAGGTTCACGCTCAAGCGCCGTGTGGCCGGAAGGCCCTTGTAGACGTTCGTCTTGCCGTCCCAGGGATCGTGTGCGAGCTCGACCCCGCCGCCGACCACGTTCGGCCCGCCTGCCAGGTAGTGCTCGAACCAGCCTACGACCTCGGTGAAATAAGTCGGCTGCTCGGCGGCCGGATTCTTGGCCGGGGCGTGGCCGAGGTCGCCGAGATACAGCCGCTTGGGTCCGGCGAGCAGCTTGTACGCGCCGACCGCCTGGTCCAGGTCGAACAGGAAGTCGTGTCGGCCCTGCAGCAACAGCGTCGGAACGGTGAGTGAGTGGAGCTTGGGACGCGAGGAACGGGCCGCCTCGATGCTGTCGACGACCGCGTTGACGTCGTAGTCGAAGAGATCTTGCAGCGGCGTGAGCGAGGGGTCCCACCGGGAGAGCGGGACGGCCTGGTCGAACGCGGCGAGCTCGCCGGTCTTCGGCACGCCGTTCGGGTTCAGGGCCTGCCCGAGGTCGGTCCACGTGATCGCCGGCACGATCGCCTTGAACGGAACGCCGGCAGCAGCTGCGTTCCAGACCTCTCCGCCTCCGAGCGAGAGGCCGAGGGCGCCGATCTGCGTGTCCGAGACGTCGGGTTGCCCGGCGAACCAGGTAAAGAGGTCCTGCGCGTCCTGCACGTCTCTCGGCCCGTCGAGGCCGAACTTGCCGCCGGAGGCACCGGTTCCGCGGGCGTCGCAGGCAAGTGCGGCGAAACCGAGCTGCGCCAGCGCGCTGCCGTATGGCTCCATCGCGGTGTGCGAGTCCCCGAGGCCGTGGAAGAGGATGACTCCGGGAAAGCCTCCGGCCGGCAGGCTCGCGTTCGGGATGATGTAGGCGCACGCCAGCGGCGTTGCGTCCGAAGCCTGGATCGTGACCTCGTGCCATCCGCTCGTAGCAGCCGCCGGGCGGGCGTACGTCGCCGCCCCGGCACACGCGAGCGCCGCGACCGTCAAAGCCAGGAAGACCCGAACGCGACCCACCAATCCGCACGCTAGCGCGCATTTACGATGCGCGCTATGGACTCGCGGCCCGTGGGCGTCTTCGACTCCGGCGTTGGAGGGCTGACTGTCCTCCACGAGTGCCTCGTGACGATGCCGAACGAGGATTTCGTCTACCTCGGTGACCATGCGCGCCTCCCGTACGGGCCGCGGCCGCTGGCGGAGATTCGCCGCTATGCGCGCGAGATCGGCGCCTACCTCGAGCAGCAGGACGTGAAGCTCATCCTCGTCGCGTGCAACGCCGCGACCTCGGCGGCGCTGCCCCGGCTGCAGGAGGAGCTGACGGTGCCGGTCGTAGGCGTCATCACGCCCGAGGCACACGCGGCTGTGCAGGCGACGCGCAACCGGCGCGTCGGTCTCCTCGCCACCGCGGCGACCGTCGAGGCGGGTCGCTATGCCGAGCTCGTCCACGCGCTCGACGCCGGCATCTCCTTCTTCCCGGTCGCGTGTCCGCAGCTCGTGCCGTTGATCGAGGGCGACGATCCGTACGGCGAGGAGACCGAGCGGGCCGTCCGAGAATACGCGGCGCCGCTGCAGACGGAAGATGTCGACACCGTGATCCTCGGCTGCACGCACTACCCGCTCATCCGCAAGCTCTTCGAGCGCGTGTTCGGCCGCGATGTGACCCTCGTCTTCTCGGCGGAGGAGACTGCCCGCGAGGTGGCCGAGACGCTCGCGCGCAAGGGCGTGGAGAACGATCACGGCCGCGTCGGTGCATATCGGTTCCTCACGACCGGAGACCCCGATGCCTTCCGTGAGCTCGGGCGTCGCTTTCTCCAGCTGCCGGTGCGCGAGGTCGAGCACGTCACCGTGGCGACGCTGGAAGGGGCGGCCGCGTGAGCGCGCGCGAAGCCGGCCGGAAGCCGGACCAGCTCCGCACGATCTCGTTCGAGGCGGACTACCTCGAGAACCCGCACGGCTCGGTCGTGATCACGCAGGGGAGGACGAAGGTTCTGTGCACGGCCATGGTCGAGGAGGACATCCCTCGCTGGCTGCGCGGCCAGGGTCGCGGCTGGATCACCGCCGAGTACTCGCTTCTGCCCGCGTCGACCGGCGACCGCGTCCAGCGTGAGGCGGCGCGCGGCAAGCAGCAGGGGCGAACGGTCGAGATCCAGCGGCTGATCGGCCGCGCAATCCGCGCGGTGGCCGACTTCGACGCGCTGGGCGAGCGGACATTGTGGCTCGACTGCGATGTCCTCCAGGCCGACGGCGGCACCCGCTGTGCGGCGATCTGCGGCGCGTACGTCGCCGCGATGCGCGCGCTCGACCGTTTCGGGCTCTCTCGCACGTTCCGCGACTCCGTCGCAGCTGTCTCGGTCGGCGTCGTGGAGGGCATGCCGCTGCTCGATCTCGACTACAGCGAAGACTCGAGCGCCGACACCGACATGAACGTCGTGATGACAGGCGACGGACGCCTCGTCGAGGTACAGGCGACGGCCGAGCGCGAACCCTTCGCGCGCGAGACGCTCGACGAGATGCTCGAGCTGGCGGCGGCCGGGATCGGCGAGATCGCAGCGCTCCAGGCGGAGGCGGTCGCGCTTGAGCGTCCTTAGCGCGCTCGTCACGCCGCCGACCATCGGCTGGGCAGAGGTGCTGCTCCGGCTCTTCGTTGCGGCGGTGCTCGGCGGCGCGATCGGTCTCGAACGCGAGCTGCGCGAGCGGCAGGCGGGGCTGCGCACGCACCTGATCGTTTCGGTGGGGGCGGCGCTGTTCACCCTCGTCTCGGCGTATGGGTTCACCGACTGGGGGGTCAGGGTCGACCCGACCCGGATCGCGGCGCAGATCGTGACCGGTATCGGCTTCCTAGGAGCGGGCGCGATCATCCGGCAGGGCCTCTCGGTGCGCGGCTTGACCACCGCCGCGACGCTGTGGCTGGTGGCCGCGATCGGCATGGCGGCCGGTGCCGGCTACTGGGAGGGAGCGCTGATCGCGACGTTCGGCGCGATCATCATGCTCGGACCGCTCCGGACCGTCGCCTACCGCTTCCTCACTCGCTTCCGGCCCGCGCTCGATCGGCTCCTGGTGGAGCTCCCGGCCGGCGGCAGCCCGGTGCCTATTATCGACGCGATCGAACGGCAGGGCGCCCACGTGGTCTCGCTCGACATCGCGCAGGAGGGGGACCGACGCTCGGTCGCTGTCGATCTCCAACTCGAGGCGGGATCGGCGCCGGCGGTCGTCGCCGGCGTCGCCGAGATCGACGGCGTCCTCGAGGTGCGCTGGATGGAATGAGGGCCGTCCTCTGCTCGCGCAATCCGCACAAGGCACGCGAGCTGGAGCAGCTCCTGCCGGGCTGGACGCTCGAATCGCTCGACCGCGACGACTACCCGCCGGAGACCGGCGCGACGTATTACGAGAACGCGGCACTCAAGGCGCGTTTCGGCCATGAGCAGACGGACGGCTGGGTCCTCGCGGAGGACTCGGGCCTCGAGGTCGAGGCGCTCGACGGCCGCCCCGGCATCCACTCGGCCCGCTACGCGCCCGAAGGCGCGGCGGCGGTCGCCAAGCTGCTCGGGGAGCTCGAGGGCATCGAGGACCGCGACGCGCGCTATGTCTCCGAGCTTGTGCTGCTCTCCCCGGACGGACGCGAGCTGCGTGGCACTGGCACGCTCGAGGGGCGGATTGCGCTCGAGCCGGCGGGCAGCGAGGGCTTCGGCTACGACCCGATCTTCGTCCCGGACGGCGAGGCCTGGACGGTCGCCGAGCTCGGCGACAAATGGAAGGCCGACAACTCCCACCGTGCCCGGGCCGCGCACGCACTGCTCGAGGCGCTCAGCGCCTGAGTCGCGACCTTTCTACGCCGGTGGAGCCTCCTCGCGCCCCGCCAGTGCGAGTGACGCAGGCGCGCTCTGGCGACGCTCTCGCCACCACCAGTTGATCTCGGCGCCGAACACGATCACGTTGGCCATCACGTAGAGCCAGACGATGAGGATCGCCGGGGCGCCGAGCGTCCGGAGCGTGAGGTTGACGCTGGCGTGGCGAACGAAGAACGGCAGCGCCAGGAAGGACACCTCGAGGACGACGGAGCAGGTGATCGCGCCGGGCAGCGCCTCCATCCAACTGACCTTCGTATTCGGCAGCCAGTAGTAGATAACGAGCAGGAACACGAAGACTCCGGCGAGCGACGCACCGATCGACACGACGTAGGCGACCGCCGAGCTGTCGGCGAACCGGAGGTGGTGCTTCAGCACGCTCGCGCCGAACGCGCCGACGACGAGGCTGACGAAGAGCGTGGTGAGGACGCTCGCCATCAGCGCGGCCGCGATCCCCTTCCCGCGGAGGAAGCGCCGGTTGGGCAGTCCGTAGACGATGTTGAACGACGACTCGAGCGCGCTGAAGAACGAGAGCGACGACCAGAGGAGGCCGACGCCGCCGATGATCCCGAGTGCCGCGGCGTTGTTCTGCACCCTGTTGACGAGGTGGACGATCTCCTCGACCGACGTGCCGGGGAACACGTGCTTCAGCTCCTTGACGAAGAAGTCCGACGCCTCGGCGCGGTGGGCGAGGCCGAACAGTGCGAGCGCGAGGAAGACGAGGGGCACGAACGAGAGGAGCGCGAAGTACGCGACCATGGCCGCGAGATGGGTCCCGCGATCCTCGAAGAACTTGTGTACGAGTTGGCGCCGGCGGATGCGCACGGGGGAAGAGTCTGCACCTTGATACCGTCGGAGCGATGGATGCGGCAGCCGCTCTCGCCGATCTTGTCGAGATTTCGCCGCAAATCGAGGCGGCCGCGGTGCTGTCCGGCGACGGCGAGCTCGCCGGCTCGGTGGGCATCCCCGAGGCGCGTGCGGGCGTTCTCGCACGTGCGGTGGGTGAGCTGCTCGACGGCGCCGCTGCGTTCCGCACCGACCGGGGTCGCGTCACCCAGCTCCGCGCAGAGCTCGCCGGAGGCGACGTGTTCGCCGTCGCGGCGGAGGAGCGCGCGATCGTCGCCGTAGCGCGCGGCCGGTCCACGCCGGGCCTGGTCTTCTACGACCTCAAGCGCTGCCTCGCAGCGGTGGCGGATGAAACGTAGGTCGCTCGCGGTGGCCGGCTTCGCGAGCGGAGCGCTCGCGGGGACAGCCGCCTACCGGCACTGGTTCGGCGGGAACCGTGAGCGCCTCGACGTCTACTTCGACGACGGCTCCTTCGTCACGTTCGGAGCGGGCTCGCCGGAGGCGGCGCGGCTGCTGCCCCTGGCCCGCCAGGTCCTCCTGGCAGCTGGACGGAAATGAACGACGCGGAGCTCCGTGAGGCGATCGTCTCGGCGGCCTACCTCGAGGGCGACTTCGTCCTGCGCTCCGGCAAGCGCTCGCGCTACTACCTCGACAAGTTCCGTTTCGAGACGCGGCCGGACATCCTCGGCGCGCTCGGTGACCGGATCGCCGCCGCCGTGCGCGAGCACGAGCCGCAGGCTGTCCGGCTGGCGGCGCCCGTGCTCGGCGCCGTGCCGCTCGCCGCGGCCGCCTCGCTGGCCGGCGGCCTGCCGTTCGTGATCGTCCGCGACGAGGCAAAGGCCTACGGCACCGCGAACCGGCTCGAGGGCGCCTTCGAGCAAGGCGAGGTCGTGTGCCTGGTGGAGGACATCGTGACCTCGGGCGGTGCGCTCGTCGAGTCGATCTCGGCCGTCCGTGAGGCCGGTCTCGTCGTCCGTTCGGCCGTCTGTGTGATCGATCGGGAAGAGGGCGGAGCGGACGCCCTCGCGCGCCTGGCCGTGCGTTTGCGACCCCTCTTCCGGGCAGGAGACTTGCTGCAAGGCACGAAAACCCCCGCAAAACCGCATGGTTGAGCCGCAAACGCGGAGTTGGTAGGGTCGTTCAGGCCCAGCAAGCGATCTACGACTGGAGGAGAGAGTGACGAAGCAGGAGTTTGTTTCTGAGGTGGCCCGCCGCGCGCAGCTATCCAACCGCGACGCTGGCAAGGCCGTCGACGCGTTCCTCGAGACCATCACGGACACGCTGAAGGGCAGAGGTGAGGTCACGTTCACGGGGTTCGGCAAGTTCTCGACCTCGAATCGCGCAGCTCGGACAGGGGTCAATCCACGCAACCCGACCGAGAAGGTTCACATCCCGGCAGCGACCGTCCCGAAGTTCTCGGCCGGCAGCGGCCTCAAGACGGCCGTCAAGAGCGGGGGATCGTCCTACTAGCGACAGCCAAAGTCTCCTCCGAGGATCGAGAGGCCGCCTTCGGGCGGCCTCTTCGTTTTGGGACTCCTCGTCTCGGGCGGCTCGTATCCTGGTGGGTATGAGCGGAGCGGGTCATTTCGGGGATCGGCTCGCCGCCGCGGTGGAACGCAAGGGCGCGCCGCTCTGCGTCGGGCTCGATCCGGATCCGGCGCTGATGCCCGAGGGGCTCGGCGTTGTCGAGTTCTGTCGTGGGATCGTCGACGCCGTCGCGGGAACCGCGGTCGCGGTCAAGCCGCAGGCGGCGTTCTTCGAGGCGCAGGGGCGAGAGGGCTGGTCCGCACTCACCGAGGTCTGCAGCTACGCGCGGGAGGCGGGCTTGCTCGTGATCGTCGACGCGAAGCGGGGTGACGTCCCCACGACGGCCCGCGCCTACGTCGCCGCATTTGCGCCACTGGCTGACGCGGTCACCGTAAATCCCTACCTCGGCTACGACTCCCTCGAGCCGTTCTTCGCGCGCGACGGGCTCGGCGTCTTCGTCCTCGTCAAGACGTCGAACCCGAGCAGCGCCGACCTCCAGGATCTACCGCTGGCGGACGGGCGTCCCGTCTGGCAGCACGTTGCGGGGCTCGTGGACAGCTGGGGAGCCGACCTTGTCGGCGCGAGCGGGCTCTCCTCTGTCGGCGCGGTCGTCGGGGCGACCTTTCCGCGGGAGGTGGCCGAGGCCCGGCAGCTGCTGCCCCGGTCCGTGCTCCTGCTGCCCGGAGTCGGTGCCCAGGGAGCGCGCGCCGAGGAACTCACCGAGGCGTTCTCGGTCGGCCCGGCGGGCGCGCTCGTCTCCGCTTCGCGTTCCGTGCTCTACGCCGATCGAGGCGCGGGCTGGCAGGAGGCGGCGGCAGCCGAGGCCGAGCGCCTCGCCCGCGAGTTGCGCATCGTCGCAGCTGTGGGCTGAGGCGTGGACCGAAGTCGCGTCACCCACTGGGCAGCGCCCGTCGCCTTTCTCGCGGTGGTCACGATCGGAGTTCTCGTCATCCGCGCGGGATTCCAGCACGGCGCGCACCGCCACCCGCAGACGCCGACCACGACTGTCACCTCGAAGAAGAAGACGCATACGCACGGCCGTACGCGGCAGCACGTGCGCACGTACGTCGTCGTGTCCGGCGACACGCTGGCCGGGATCGCGGCCAAGACGGGAACGACGGTCGCCAACCTCGAACACCTCAATCCCGGCGTCGACCCGACAGCCCTCCGCGTCGGTCAGAGGATCCGCGTCCAGTAACCTCCGCTCCGGCGTGGTGCACCGGCAGTGATCGTCACCGTAACCCTCAACGCCGCGGTCGACCGCACGCTGACCGTCCCGAACTTCCAGTTCGGTCACCGACACCGGGCGAGCAGCAGCCTCACGAGCGCCGGCGGCAAGGGCGTCAACGTCGCACGGGCGCTGAAGCGGCTGGACACGCCGGTGGTCGCCACCGGTCTCGCCGGTGGCCGCACCGGCGACCGGATCGTCGAGGATCTCGGTCTCGAGGGGATCCTCAGCGACTTCGTCCGCATCTCCGACGAGTCGCGCACCTCGATCGCCGTCGTCGACCCGACCGCAGGCGCGCTGACCGAGGTCTACGAGTGGGGCCCGGCGGTCCGGCCCGAGGAGCTGCGGATGCTGTCCGACAAGCTCCACTACCTCTCGCGCGTGGCGAGCTTCGTCGTCTTTTCCGGCTCCCTGCCGCGTGACGTCGAGAACGACTTCTACGCCCACGCGATCCACGATCTGGCGCGGCGCGGCATCAAATGCGTGCTCGACTGCGAGGGAGAGCCGCTGCGGCTGGGCGTCGAGGCCGAGCCGTATCTCGTCTCACCGAACCAGCAGGAGGCCGAGAGCCTGGTGGGGCAGGAGTTCATGGACGAGGAGGACTTCGTGATGGCGCTCGACACGATCGCCGACCTCGGAGCACGCAACGTCCTCATCACCCAGGAGACCGCGTGCTTCGCGCTCGTGCGCGAGGAACGGCGTGTGCAGCGCTTCCGCGCATCGATCCCGCGCGTCGAGCCGATCGCACCGGTCGGTGCGGGGGACGTCCTCCTCGGCGGCTATCTGTCGGAGCGCTTCAACGGCCGCCCGGTCGGCGACGCGCTGCGGAGGGCGGTTGGTTGCGCGGCTGCCTCGGTCGTCGAGCTCGGGGCCGGTCGGTTCGACCCGCGTGAGGCTTCTCGCCTCGCGAGTGGCGTCGAGATCGTCGAGCTCGCGCCGGTCGAGGCTTAGCCGACCGCGAGAGCGCGGAGGCGGCCGCCGACGCCGTGGTTCTCCGCCCAGATGAGCCGGCCGTGGGCGAGCGAGAGGCCGACTGTGTTCAGCCCGGTCTGGATGAGCTTCGCGTTGTGGCCGGTGTGCGTGGAGACGTCGCGCAACAGGCGGCCGACGCGGTAGACGATGAGCTGGTCGCTCGCGGCGAGCTCCGGAGCCGCGCGCGAGGAGACGAGCGCGCTGCCCAGCTTCGTCCCGTCGGTGGCCGAGAACCACGAGATCCTGTCGCGGGGACCGGCCTGGGTTGTGAGAACGGCCATCACGTTGGAGGAAAGCGCGATTGCGATCGGGATCCCGTGCACGACCGGCTGGCCCAGGACGCTTCCTGTCGTGGCGTCCACTATGGGGAGCGAGCTGTTGGTGTTCGCCGAGGGGCGGCCGGCCTTCACGGTCGTCGCGGGGATGTAGGCGATGCGTCCGGCGGCTGTCGCGAGCTGGAGCGCAGGCTGTGCCCCCGGCAGCGGCGTGTCGCCAGTACGCGTGACGATGTCGATCCCGCCGTCCGCGATCTTCTGCTTGCAGGAGCCGCCCGAGAGGCAGTCGGTCGGGTTCACGTACTCGACGTCCTCCCATGAGTAGGCGAGCGTCTTGCCTGCTCCGGCGACCCCGCCGAGCCAGTCTCCGGTGCCGTCGCCCGCGTGGGCCAGCTGCCTCACTCGCCGCTGAGGCCCACCGGCCGTGGCGGCCATGACGAAGTCGCTCGGCGCGGGCCCGTTCCCGTGCAATGTCCAGAGCGCTGTCGAAATGTGGGCCGCGACGGCGAGCTGCGGCTGTCCGGGCGTGAGCTGCCACGTGCAGGTCATGCTCCCGGCCGAGGGCTGGGGGAGGCTCCGGTCGGGCTTCCCCGGCGAGAGGATGTGCACGAGATTGCAGCCCTTGGTGCCGCCGGATGTGAACCACGCGGCCATGTTGTTGTTCTGCGCGATCGCCACGATCGGTCCACCCGTGCTCTTCCGCAGGGTGTGGGCAGTCGGACGGCCTGCGACCGCCGAGCCGGCGAGCAGGAGCAATCCGGCGGTGGCGAGCAAGAACCGCACGGGCAGACGGTATCTGCGGCCTGTTAGGACGTTGTCAACGCTGCTTGTTACCCTGCCCTTCTTGACGGAGCGTGTAGCAGCCGAGCTGAACGCCGACGACGTCCAGCGGCTGCTGGAGCTTGACCGGAAGTTCGGCCAGGAAGGGCTCACCTTCGACGACGTGCTCCTCGTCCCGGCCGAGTCTCACGTCCTCCCGAACGACGTCTCGACGCGCGCCCGCCTCACACCGTCGATCGACCTCGCGATCCCGATCGTCTCGGCGGCGATGGACACCGTGACCGAGGCGCGACTCGCCATCGCACTCGCGCGCGAGGGCGGAATCGGCATCCTGCACCGCAACCTCTCGATCGAGGGGCAGGTCGCCGAGGTCGACAAGGTGAAGCGCTCGGAGTCGGGGATGATCGTCGAGCCCGTGACGCTGCCGCCCGACGCGCCCGTGCGCGGCGCCGTCGAGTTGATGGCGCGGTACAAGGTCTCGGGCGTCCCGATCACGGATGGGGAAGGCGTCCTCGTCGGCATCCTCACGAACCGGGACCTCCGCTTCGAGAACGACGTCGACCAGCCGGTCTCGGCGCTCATGACCGCGCGCAACCTCGTCACCGCCCCCGTCGGCACGACGCTCGCTGAAGCGGAGGAGATCCTCCACCGCAACAAGATCGAGAAGCTCCCGGTGGTCGACGCCGACGGACGGTTGCGCGGCCTGATCACGGTCAAGGACATCCAGAAGAAGATCGAGTTCCCGGAGGCGACGAAGGACGACCAGGGGCGGCTGCGTGTGGGGGCCGCCGTCGGGGTCGGGCCTGACGCGCTCGAACGGGCTCAGGCGCTCGTCGGCGGGGGAGCAGACGTGGTCGTCGTCGACACGGCGCACGGCCACTCCGTGGGCGTGATCGAGATGGTGCGGCGGATCAAGGACGCGGTCGCAGTCGAAGTCGTCGCCGGCAACATCGCGACGGCCGAGGCAGCGCGAGCGCTCGTCGACGCTGGTGCGGACGCGGTCAAGGTCGGGATCGGGCCGTCGGGGATCTGCACGACGCGGGTCGTCGCGGGAGTCGGCGTACCGCAGATCAGCGCCGTCCACGACGTGGCGAGCGTGGTCGCGGAAAGCGGCGTGCCGGTCATCGCAGACGGTGGCATCACGTCGTCAGGCGACATCGCGAAGGCGATCGGGGCCGGCGCCGACGCGGTCATGCTCGGCGGCATGCTCGCGGGCACCGACGAGACACCCGGCGACGTGGTGCTCGCCCAGGGCGAGCGGTTCAAGGAGTACCGCGGCATGGGCTCGCTCGGCGCGATGAAGGCGCGCGGCTTCTCCAAGGACCGCTACTTCCAGGGCGATGTCGAGGACGTCGAGAAGCTGATCCCGGAAGGGATCGAGGGGCGCGTCGGCTACAAGGGTCCGCTGCAGCATGTCGTCCACCAGCTCGTCGGCGGGCTGCGCCAGGCGATGGGCTACTGCGGCGCTGCGACGGTCGACGAGATGAAGCGCGCCCGCTTCGTCCGGATCACGGCGGCCGGGTTGCGCGAGTCGCACCCGCACGACGTGACGATCACGAAGGAGGCGCCGAACTATCGGCGCTGAGGAGGCCGAGGTCGTTTCGTTGCCGGTCCGCGAGGACAGGCCCGTTCTCGTCCTCGACCTCGGTGGGCAGTACTCGCAGCTGATCGCGCGCCGCGTGCGCGAGTGCCGCGTCTACTCCGAGCTCGTCGGCCACACGATCACGCCCGAGGCGGTAAGGGCCAGGAACCCGTACGCGCTCGTGTTGAGCGGCGGCCCGGCCTCCGTCTACTCCGACGACGCCCCACGCGTCGATCCGGCGCTGTTCGAGCTCGGCGTGCCGACGCTCGGCATCTGTTACGGCGCGCAACTGATGGCGTTGGAGCTCGGCGGCCGCGTCGATCGCACGGGCGTCTCGGAGTTCGGGCGGACGTCGATGGAGGCCACCGAATCGCGACTCCTCGCCGACACGCCTCCCGAGCAGACGGTCTGGATGTCGCATCGCGACACCGTTGTCGCCGCTCCCGAGGGTGCGAGCGTCGTTGCAAGCTCGCCCGCCACACCGGTTGCCGCCTTCGAGGCTCCCGAGCGTGGGCTCTACGGCGTCCAGTTCCACCCCGAGGTCGTGCACACGCCGCACGGCATGGACGTGCTGAAGAACTTCCTCTACCGAGCGGCCGAGGCTCCGCCCAGCTGGACTCCGGCCGCGGTGATCGAGGAGCAAGTGGCGCGCATCCGCGCACAGGTCGGAAGCGAACGGGTGCTCTGCGCGCTGTCCGGTGGCGTCGACTCGGCCGTTGCGGCACTGCTCGTGCACAAGGCGGTCGGCGAGCAGCTCACGTGCGTGTTCGTCGACCACGGGCTGCTGCGCCGGGACGAGGCGGAGCAGGTGGTGGAGACCTTCGGCGAGCACCTCCACGTTCCCCTCGTCCACGTGCAGGCGCAGGAGCGCTTCCTCGAGCTGCTCGACGGCGTGGAGGAGCCGGAGGACAAGCGCAAGATCATCGGTCGCGAGTTCATCCGGGTCTTCGAGGAGGAGGCGCGGGAGCTCGGCGATGTCCGCTGGCTCGTTCAGGGGACGCTCTACTCCGATGTGATCGAGTCAGGCGGGACGGAGGGCGTCGCCGCGACGATCAAGTCGCACCACAACGTCGGCGGACTTCCTCCGGACATGAAGATGCAGCTCGTCGAGCCGCTGCGGCTGCTGTTCAAGGACGAGGTGCGGCACGTGGGCGAGGAGCTCGGAATGCCCGAGCGGATGGTCTGGCGCCAGCCGTTCCCCGGCCCCGGTCTCGCGATCCGGATCATCGGCGCGGTCACGTCCGAGCGGCTCGAGATCCTGCGCCAGGCCGACGCGGTACTGCAGGAGGAGGTGCGACGCGCGGGGTTGTACGGAGAGCTCTGGCAATCGTTCGCCGTCCTGCCCGCGGTGCGGTCGGTGGGCGTCCAGGGAGACGAGCGCACGTACGGCTACCCGATCGTGATCCGCGCGGTGACGAGCGACGACGCGATGACAGCCGACTGGGCGCGGCTCCCCTACGACCTCGTGGAGACGATCTCCGCCCGGATCGTGAACGAGATCCCCGGCGTCAACCGCGTTGTGCTCGACGTCACCTCCAAGCCGCCCGCGACCATCGAGTGGGAATAGCCTACGGGCCCTAGATGGGCTCGCTCTACGACCTCCTCAAGAAGCGCCGCATGGTTCGCCACTACACCGGCGAGCCGGTGGCACACGACGCACTCGAACGCATTGTCGCGACGGTCCGGCGCGCGCCTAGCGCAGGGTTCTCGCAGGGGCAACGGCTGCTCGTGGTCGACGACCCGGGGCTCCTCGCGCGGATTGCGGCGCTCGGAGATGACGATCCGCTCGAGGGCGTCGAGCCGTGGTTCGAGACCGCTGCGGCTCAGGTGTTCGTGATGACGTGCGAGGGCGACTACCACGCCCGCTACCAGAGTGACGACAAGCTCCAGGACGGCGAGGAGATCGAGTGGCCCGTGCCGTTCTGGCACGTCGATGCCGGTGCCGCGATGATGCTCGTCCTGCT
>Ga0070707_100002332_pt1 | contig 18106 bp, 20 predicted proteins | sample KBSK5502metaG_FD_65468 | JGI IMG/M metagenome (GOLD analysis project Ga0070707, IMG submission 65468) | Corn, switchgrass and miscanthus rhizosphere microbial communities from Kellogg Biological Station, Michigan, USA - KBS K5-50-2 metaG | ecosystem: Host-associated > Plants > Roots >... | reverse complement strand
CTCCAGGAGCGGTCGCGCGAGCTCGCTGTCGTCGAGACGATGGACGGCGGCAAGCCGATCAAGGAATCGCGCGATGTCGACATCCCTCTGAGCGCGGCGCACTTCTTTTACTACGCGGGCTGGGCGGACAAGCTCGAGTGGGCGTTCCCCAACCGAAAGGCGCGGCCGCTTGGTGTCGCGGGACAGGTGATTCCGTGGAACTTCCCGCTGCTGATGCTTGCGTGGAAGATCGCGCCCGCGCTGGCAGCCGGCAACACCGTAGTGCTCAAGCCCGCGGAGACGACGCCCCTGTCGGCGCTGCTGTTCGCCGAGATCTGCATGCAGGCGGAGCTTCCGCCGGGCGTGGTCAACATCATCACGGGCGCGGGCAAGACGGGCTCGCTGCTCGTCTCACACCCTGACGTCAAGAAGGTTGCGTTCACCGGCTCCACCGAGGTCGGGAAGGCGATCCAACGGGCGATCGCGGGCAGCGGCAAGCGCCTCACGCTGGAGCTTGGCGGCAAGGCCGCCAACATCGTCTTCGATGATGCGCCGCTCGACCAGGCGGTCGAGGGAATCGTCAACGGCATCTACTTCAACCAGGGCCACGTCTGCTGCGCGGGCAGCCGATTGCTCGTGCAGGAGTCCATCGCCGAGCCTCTGCTCGAGAAGCTGAAGCGACGCCTGGGAACGCTGCGCCTGGGCGATCCGCTGGACAAGAACACGGACATCGGCGCCATCAACTCGCGCGCTCAGCTCGAGAAGATCCAGGGCCTCGTCGAGTCGGGGATCGAGGAGGGCGCCGAGCTCTACCAGCCCGAATGCGTGCTGCCGGAGCGCGGATTCTGGTTTCCGCCGACGCTCTTCACCAACGTTTCGCAGTCGTACCGCATCGCGCGCGAGGAGATCTTCGGCCCGGTGCTTTCTGTTCTCACCTTCCGCACGCCGAACGAGGCGGTCGAGAAGGCGAACAACACCCCGTATGGACTTTCGGCCGGCGTGTGGACCGACAAGGGCTCGCGGATCCTGTGGATGGCGGAGCGCATGCGGGCCGGCGTGGTTTGGGCCAACACGTTCAACCGCTTCGACCCGACGTCGCCTTTCGGCGGCTACAAGGAATCCGGCTTCGGCCGCGAGGGCGGCGTGCACGGCCTCCTTCCTTATGTGGAGCTGAACTAGATGGATGTGCGAAAGACGTACAAGCTCTTCGTGAACGGCGAGTTCGTGCGCTCCGAATCCGGTCGCGCCTACAGACCCGACGGCAAGGTCAACGTGCCGCGCGGCTCGCGCAAGGACCTGCGCGATGCGGTGCGCGCCGCGCGCGCGGCCTTCCCTGGATGGGCGGGTCGTACGGCGATGAACCGCGGCCAGATCCTCTACCGCGCCGCCGAGATGCTGGACGGCCGCGCCGCCCAGTTCATCGAGCTGCTGGGGGGCGGCCCAAAAGCACGCCACGAGCTCGACCAGGCCGTGGAAACGCTGGTCTGGTATGCAGGCTGGACCGACAAGCTGTCCCAGGTCACCGGCACGGTGAACCCGGTCGCCGGACCCTACTTCAACTTCACGATCCCCGAGCCGACCGGCGTGGTCGCGATCATCGCGCCTGAGGAATCTCCGCTCAGCGGCCTCGTCCGGCGCCTGGCACCCGCGCTCTGCGGGGGCAACGTCGTGGTTGCGCTGGCACCGGAGTCCAGCCCGCTCGCAGCGCTCACGCTCGCCGAGGTCCTGGCGACCAGCGACGTGCCCGCCGGCGTGGTCAACATAATCAGCGGGCAGCGGAAAGAGCTCCTGCCCTGGCTCTCTTCTCACATGGACGTCAATGCCATCGACGCCGCGGGCTGCACGCCCGAGGAAATCAAGGCGATCGAGGAGTCCGCTGCGATCAACGTGAAACGCGTGATCAAAGTCACGTCGGCCGAAAAGAGTCCTTATCTCATCGCTGCTTTTATGGAAATGAAAACCGTCTGGCACCCAATCGGTGTTTGACGCATCCTAGAATTGCTCTTGCATGACTGAGGTCCTGATCCGGCCGGCCCCGAGCGAGACATCGGGACTTGGACTGGACAGGCCCAGCAAGCCGATGATCTCCTCCGACCAGATCGCGCGCCGCGTCCACCGGCTCGGTCGCCAGATCTCCGAGGTCTACGCCGACATCGACACGCCGCTGGTGATGGTCGTGATCCTCAAGGGCGCGACCGTCTTCGCTGCCGACCTGCTGCGCAGCCTCAGCATCCCGGCCGAGCTCGAGTTCGTGCGCGCGTCGAGCTACCCGAGCGGAACGTCGAGCCACGGCAGGCTCAAGCTCGCGCACATGGTCGAGGGTCCGCTGGTCGGGAGGCACGTGCTGCTGGTGGAGGACATCATCGACTCAGGCGTCACCGTGAACGCGGTGGCGAAGCGGATCCGCAAGCTCGGCGCGGCGTCGGTGCGGCTCGCCGCGCTGCTCGATCGTCCGGCGCGTCGTGTGATCGAGGTGAAGATCGACTTCACCGGGTTCGTCATCCCCGACCGGTTCGTCATCGGCTACGGCCTCGACTACGCCGGGCTGTATCGCGAGCTGCCCCACATCTATTCGCTGACATAGGCTCCGACTCGGACATAGGCTCCGACTCGCCGTACCTCGGCTGGAAGAAGGCCGAGCTTCACTCGCACCTCGACGGCGCGGTGCGCATCGCGACCGCAGAGCAGCTGTCGGGCAGGCAAGGGCTTCGCATGGTCGCGCCCGACGACTGCCCCAGCCAGGCCGAATACATCAAGTACTTCGACGACGCCATCTCCGTGATGCAGACGGAGGATGCGCTCGAGCGTATCGCGCTCGAGCTCTGCGTCGATTCGGCGGCCGAGAACATCGACTACCTCGAGGTGCGATGGGCGCCGCGATTGCACCTTCGGCAGGGCCTGACCGTGGAGCAAGTGATCCGCGCGGTTCTATCCGGTCTTCACTCGGGCCCGATCAAGGCGGTCGCGATCGTCTCCGCGATGCGCCAGCACACCCCCGACGAGAACGTGGAGCTGGCGCGCGTCGCTGGAAAGTTCGCCGGCCGCGGGGTGGTCGGATTCGACCTGGCCGGCGACGAGGTGCGTTTTCCGGCCGCCCCGCAGCGCCCTGCCTTCGCGGCCGCGCGCGCGGCCGGGCTTCATCTCACGTGCCACGCCGGTGAGGCGGGCGATCCATCCCACGTCGAGGAGGCGCTCGACCTCGGCGCGGAACGCATCGCGCACGGCGTGACCGGCGCCCGCGATCCGCGAATCGTGAAACGGATTCAGACCGAGGGCATCGTGCTCGACATGTGCCCCACCGCGAACTGGAAGACCAAGGCGATCCCTACGCTCGCCGATCACCCGCTGCCCCGACTCGTTCGCGCCGGCGTGCGCTGCACGATCAGCACCGACTCGCGAACCGTCGCGGACACGACGTTGAGTCGTGAGTTCGAGCTGATGTCGGCCGCCGGCATGACCGACGACGAGCTGCATCTCTGCAACCAGACCGCCTATGTCGCCACGTTCGGCAGGGCCTGAACACAGAGAGCCGGCGCGACTATCGTTGCGCTGTCGCTGTCCGCCTCTCTGACAGGAGGTCCCAATGGAGCGCTCCACGGAGATCGAGAAATTGATTCGTGACACACTGGCCGCGTACGAACGAGGCGATCTCGCTTTCTTTGAGCGGACGACATCGAAGCAACCCGGGGTCGTCGGCATCGGAACCGCTCCCGACGAGTATGCCCGCGACTACGAAGCGATCGTCAGCACGTTACGGGAAGAGGTCGGCGGTTCAATGCAAATTCGGCTGCGAACTGGCGAGATTCACGCCTACGAACATGGCGACGTAGGCTGGGCGGACGGCACCGGATACCTCGAGGCCAACGGAAAGTCGGTAGCTATCCGCAGTACAAGTGTCTTCTTGCGAGAGGTGGGCCAATGGCGAACTGTGCAAAACCACTCTTCAATCGGCGTACCCAATGACCGCATGTTTGATCCGCTCTTCCAACATCACGGCACCGCGCCTTAAGCCCCAGTTCCAAACAGGCGGTCGCCGAAGTCGCCCAGGCCCGGCACGATATAAGCCTTGTCATTGAGGCGTTCATCGAGTGCGGCCGTGTAGACGTCGACTTCGGGGTGGCGCTCCTCTAGCACCTTCACACCTTCCGGCGCCGCCACTATGCACACCATCCGAGTGTCCCGCCCGCCCGCTTCCTTGATCAGGTCCAACGCCTGCGCCGCCGAACCGCCTGTGGCCAGCATCGGGTCGAGCAGCAGCGGGATCTTGCCCTGCAGGCGCGGCAGCTTGTTGTAATAGATACGCGCGACAGCCGTCTCCTCGTCGCGCTCGAGGCCGATGTAGCCGACGCTGACACGAGGTAGGAGCTCGAGCACCGGGGCAAGCAAGCCGAGACCCGCACGGAGCACCGGGATGGCGACGACCTCGGTCTCGACGGCGATCGCATCTGCCTCGGCCAGGGGTGTGCGCACCGTGCCGCGACGTACCGGAAGGTCCACGGTAGCCTCGTAAAGGAGATACGTGATCACCTTGCGTGCCAGGACTCGAAATTCCTCGGGAGCCGTGGTGCTGTCGCGCAAGCCCCGAAGGCTGTCCGCAACGAGCGGGTGCTTACTGACGCTGAGTGGCACGTGCGTCGCGTGCGATAAGCCGCCGAACCGCGTCGACGGCCACCTTCAGCATCCGGTCCATGTACGAAGGATCGAGGTGATGGATCTCACCCGCACCGAGCTCGTCGACGCACAGGTTGATGGTTCCGGCCCGCAGCTTTCGCAGCCGGGCGACGATGAAGAGGGTCGACGTCTCCATATCGTTGCTGAGGATGCCGGCCTTCGACCACATCTCGAGCTCGTCGCGGAGATGAGGACGCGGCATCTGGTCCGGAAGGAGGTCGGAGTACAGCGCGTCCACGGATCGGATGAGTCCGACGTGGTATCGGGCGCCTGATGCCTGCGCCGCCTCGATCAGCGCGTTGACGACGTCAAGCGACGCCACCGCGGGGTATTCCTTGGGCACATACCCGTCGGGGGTGCCCTCGCTCCGGACCGAACCGAGTGCGATCACAAGGTCGCCCATCTTGATCTCTGGCTGGGCTGCGCCGCAGGTGCCGACGCGGATGAAAGTGTGCACGCCTAGCTCGTTCAGCTCCTCGACCCCTATCGCCACCGACGGCCCGCCCATGCCCGTCGACATCGTGGACACCGGCACGCCGTCGACCGTCCCCGTGAAGGTCCGATACTCGCGGCTGAATGCAACTTCGCGCGCACCGTCCAGGTATTGGGCGACCATCGGCGTCCGGAACGGATCGCCCGGCACGAGCACATACCCGCCGACGTCGCCGGGTCCGAGACCGATGTGGTACTTCTTCTCGGTTACGGCCATCTGAGCCGAATACTAATCGCCCTTTGTAACTCCGTTTTTGTCGACCCGGGCGAGCACGTGCGGCGGCCGTCGCACTTCGTAATCGACGATTCGCCATGCAGCCCGAACGCGAGCGGCGACGCGATCGACGAGCTCCTGCGAACGCGCGTGCACGATGACCAGCGGCTCGCCTTTGCGAACCCGCGCGCCCACCTGCGCCTCGATCGCAAAGCCGGCCGCCGGATCGACCTTGTCTTCTTTCCTCATGCGCCCCACGCCGATGTCTGCGCCTGACAGCCCGATTTCCAGCGCGTCGATCGCCTCCACGTGCCCGTCATGTTCGGCCTTCACCGCCGCCTGCACCGGCGCGGTGGGCAGCCCGAGCTCGAGATGGCCGCCCTGGGCCGCAAGCATCGCCTCGAACTTCTCGCGGCCCGCGCCCGACCGCAGCACCTTCTCCACGTCCGCCGCAACATCCGCCACCGAGCACATCTCGCGCGTGACCCTCAAGCACACCTCGAGGAGCTCCTCGTCGCCCTGACCGGACAGCGCATCCAGCGCCTCCCGCACTTCGAGCGCGTTGCCGACCGTGCGGCCCAGCGGGTTGTCCATCGCTGTGACCAAAGCCACGGTCCGCCGGCCCGCGCCCTCGCCGAGCTGCACCATCTCGGCCGCGAGCTCTTCGGCCGAGGCGAGGTCGGGCATGAAGGCGCCGCGGCCGAACTTGACGTCCAGCACGATCGCGTCCGCGCCGGCGGCGATCTTCTTCGACATCACGCTCGACGCGATGAGCGGAATCGACGGGACCGTCGCCGTCACGTCTCGCAGCGCGTACAGCAGCTTGTCGGCGGGGACGAGTCGGGGCGATTGCGCCGCGACGGCGATCCCGATCTCGCGCACCTGATCGATGAAGCGTTGAGGGTCGAGATCGACCGTCAGCCCGGGCACCGACTCGAGCTTGTCCAGCGTGCCGCCGGTGTGTGCGAGCGCCCGCCCGCTCAGCTTGGGCACCTTCACCCCGCACGCCGCTGCCAGCGGCCCCGCGATCAGCGTCACCTTGTCGCCAACTCCTCCGGTCGAGTGCTTGTCGACCTTGATCCCGGGGATGGCGCTGAGGTCCAGGACCTCGCCGCTCGCCACCATCGCCTGCGTCAGGGCGAGCGTCTCGGCCGCGGTCATGCCGCGGATGCAGACCGCCATCAGCCAAGCGGCCATCTGGTAGTCGGGGATCTCACCGCGCACGTAACCGGTGACCAGAAACTGGATCTCCTCCGGGGTGTGCTCGCCACCGTCGCGCTTGCGTCCGATGACTACCAAAGGATTCATCGCGCGTTCACCGCCGGCAATCGTTCCACACTCCGGCCGTCACATAATGCAGGTGTACAATCCGCGCGACCGAGCGGTTTGCGCCCAGTTGGGGCTGGGCTTTTCAGTTGTGAAGGGAGCGACGAGGATGGCGCATAAGCACTTCAGGTTCCTTGGTGTGGTTGCCGCGGCGATGGTCTTGACCATGGCCTGCGGCGGGACCTCCGGCGGAGGCACCCCGACAAAGACGTACAAGATCGGGTTGGTCACCGACATCGGCGGCCTCAACGACAAGAGCTTCAACCACCTGGCCGACATCGGCCTCGAGAAAGCCAAGACCGACTTCAAGATCCAGGGCGACGTGAAAGAGTCGAAGAGCGGGGATGACTACGTCCCCAACCTGACCGACTTCGCGACCAAGAAGTACGACCTCGTGATCGGGGTCGGCTTCCTGATGCAGGAAGCTGTCGGTACGGTATCGGGACAGTTCCCGGACATCCACTTCGCGATCATCGATGGAGCCGGCACCGACGCCAAGGGCGTCGACCTCAAGCACCCCAACGTGCAGTCGCTCTACTTCAAGGAGCAAGACGCGGGCGCGATGGTCGGCGTGATGGCCGGCTGGCTCGAGAAGAACGGCAAGGCGAAGAAGAACCAGCACATCATCGGCGCGGTCGGCGGCATCAGCATCCCGCCGGTCGACCATTACATCGCCGGCTACAAGTGGGCCGCCAAGATGGAAGATCCGTCGATCCAGGTGAAGATCGGCTATTCCAACAACTTCACCGACCCCGCCAAGTGCAAGGGCGTCGCCAAGAGCCAGATCGACGCGGGGGCCGATATTGTCTTCCAGGTCGCAGGCGGCTGCGGGCTAGGAGTGCTCCAGCAGGCGGGTCAGTCTGGCGTCTACAGCATCGGCGTCGACGCCGACCAGAAGGACGCCGACCCGTCGGTCATCGCGAGCGCACTGAAGAAGGTCGACGTGGCGACCTACACCGCGATCAAGAACGTCGTCAACAACCAGTTCCAGGGCGGAGCGCTGACGTTCAGCATCGCCAACGAAGGCGCTGGATACTCGATCGACAACCTCGACGTGCCGGCTGAGCTCAAGGCCGAGCTCGACAAGGTCCTGGGCCAGATCAAGTCCGGCGCGCTGACCCCACCCGCGGACATTCCGGCATAGCCACAGCCTCGGGGACGGGCGCAGGCAGCGCCCGTCCTCGACCGCCGGGCTGGCCGCCGATCGTCCGGCGACTCACCGGCGGATTCGCGATGCCGTTCGGATCGGTCGTTTTCGCTTTCGCCGTCGGCGCTCTGATCGTCGGCGCCACCGGGGCAAATCCCTTCAGCGCATACGCGGGCCTGCTCTGCGGAGGGCTCGGCATCGGATGCACGCAGGGTGAGAACCCGGCCCTCGAGATCTCCAACACGATCGTCTTCGCCATCCCGCTGATCACGGCCGGTGTCGCCGTGGCGCTCCCCTTCAGGGCCGGCCTGTTCAACATCGGCGCCGAAGGGCAGCTGCTCGCCGGGTCGATCGCATGCACGGCGATCGGGATCAAGTTCAACACCCTGCCCGCCCCGATCCTGCTGCCGATGGTTCTGGTGGGCGGGATGGCCGCGGGCGCTCTGTGGGCCGGCATCCCGGGAGTGCTCAAAGCGACCGTCGGCGCGCACGAGGTTGTGACGACGATCATGCTCAACTACATCGCGCAGTGGCTGCTGCGGTTCCTGATCATTGGCGGTCCGCTGCAGCTCGGGCCCGGTACCTCGAAGTCACTGCCCATCGGTGAGGGTGCGCGTCTTGCCACTCTGCTTCCGGCAGACAACTCGCTGATCATCTTCGGCCTGCCGGCCAGCGTTTATCGAGTGCACACCGGGCTGCTCATCGCGCTCGCCGCCGCAGCCCTATTCGCGTTCTTGTTGTGGCGGACATCTTTCGGCTACGAGATCCGCGCCGTCGGGCAGAGCCAGAAGGCGGCCCGTTACGCAGGCGTCAGCGTCCGTCGCACGATCATCCTCACCATGGTGATCGCCGGCGCCTTTTCGGGCCTGGCCGGCGCGGTCCAGATCGCGGGCGTCGACCACAACCTGACGGACAAGTACTTCAGTGACACGACCGGCTTCGACGCCATCGCCGTCGCCCTGCTCGGCCTGGGCAGCGCGGTCGGTATCGTGCTGGCCGCGGTGCTCTTCGGCGCGCTGCATGCCGGCGGCGCGATCATGCAGAGCGACGCGGGGATCTCGAGCAACCTGGTGCTCGTCCTGCAGGCGCTGATCCTGTTCAGCATCGCCGCCAACTTCGTTGGCGCGATCCGAAGGGGACTGCCCTTCGGCCGGGCGCCGGCCGCACTGCCGCCCGAGCTCCCGCCCGCCGCCGGCCTGATGACGGAGGCGGCAGCCGCTCCTCCGGAACCAACATGAGCGGCCTCGAAGACATCTTCCACCTTCTGTTCACAGCCAATCTCTGGCAGGCAACACTTGCGGCCGCGGTCTTGCTTCTGCTGCCCGCCCTGGGCGGCACGATCTCGGAACGCAGCGGCGTGGTGAACATCGCGATGGAGGGCATGATGCTCACCGGGGCGTTCTTTGCCGTGGTGGCGGACCTGGCCTTCCACAACGCCTGGCTTGCCACCGGCGTCGCGGTCCTGGCCGGCGCGTTGATGGCCACCATCCACGCGGTGGTTTCGATCCAGTTCCGCGCCGACCAGATCGTCAGCGGCATCGCGATCAACATCTTCGCGGCGGGTCTGACGGTCTTCCTCGCCAACCGCATCTACGGCCTTCAGGACGTCGGGCATGTAGGGCCGACAGAGGGCCTGCCCTACATCGACATCCCCGGACTCGACCATATCCCGTTCTTCGGCAAGGTTCTCTTCCAGCAGAACGTGGTCGTGTACATGGCGCTGGTGCTGCTGGTGCTGGTGCACGTTGTCCTGTTCCGGACCAGGTTGGGACTGCGCATCCGCGCCGTCGGCGAGCACCCGCAAGCCGCGGACACGGCCGGCATCAACGTCTATCGCATCCGCTACAGCGCGGTGATCACGAGCGGACTGCTCTCGGGCCTCGCCGGCGCCTTCCTGGCCATCGGCATCTCGAACACGTTCGTGCCGAACATGACGGACGGTCGCGGATACATCGCGCTCGCGGCCATGATCTTCGGCAAGTGGACTCCTTTCGGGGCGTTCATCGCCTGCCTGATCTTCGGGCTCGGCCAGGCGATCTACGACAACAACTCGATCATCCATGTCTCGCCGTACCTGCTCAGCACGCTGCCATATATCCTCACGTTGGTCGTGCTCGCCGGGCTGGTCGGCCGCGCCACGCCGCCCGCAGCCGACGGACTTCCTTACGTCCCAGGTTCGGAATGAGCGACGAACGGCTCGCTGTCGACATGCGCGGCATCACCAAGCAGTTTCCCGGCGTGCTCGCCAACAACCACGTTGACTTCAGCGTGCGGCAGGGCGAGATCCACGCGCTGGTGGGCGAGAACGGCGCGGGCAAGTCGACGTTGATGAACATCCTGTACGGCCTGTTCCCGCCGGATTCGGGAGAGATCCACACCGACGGGAAGCGGGCGCACATCGGCGGCCCTCGCGACGCGATCGCGCTCGGGATCGGCATGGTGCACCAGCACTTCATGCTGATCCCCGTCTTTTCCGTCGGCGAGAACATCATGCTCGGCCGCGAGCCGGTGGCCGGCCCGGACTTCTACGACCGTGCAAAGGCACGGGCTGCGATCAACGAGCTCACGAAGCTCTACGGCCTCGCCCTCGACCCCGACGCGCGCATGGGAGACCTGCCCGTCGGGCTGCAGCAGCGTGCCGAGATCGTGAAGGTGCTGTACCGCGGCGCCAACATCCTCATCCTCGACGAGCCTACAGGTGTGCTGACGCCGCAGGAGACGAAGGAGCTCTTTGTCGTGCTGCGCGACCTGGTGAAGTCGGGCAAGACGATCATCTTCATCAGCCACAAGCTGAAAGAGGTCCTCGAGATCTCCGACCGCATCACAGTGATGCGGCGCGGCAAGGTCGTCGGCCACCTCACCACCAGGGAGACCAACGAGGAGGAGATCGCCACGCTCATGGTCGGCCGCGAGGTGCTGCTGCGCGTGGACAAGAAGCCGGCGAAACCTGGCGCGGTCGTGATGCAGGTGGAGAACATCACGGCGAGCTCTGACCGGGGCGTGCCGGCCTTGAAGGGCGTTTCCTTCGAGCTGCGGCAGGGCGAGATCCTCGGCATCGCGGGCGTCGAAGGCAACGGGCAGAGCGAGCTGATGGAGGTCCTGGCCGGAACCCGACACGTGACAGGCGGACGGGTCTTGCTGGGCGGCCGCGACATCACGACCTATGACGCGCGCACCGAACGCGACGCCGGCGTGGCCTTCATTCCTGAGGACAGGCGCGGCACCGGTCTCGTGCTCAGCTTTTCGATCGCCGAGAACTCGATCCTGGGCCGGGAGCGCTCGCCGAAGTTCTCGTGGAACGAGTTCGTGCTGAGGCTGGTCGCGATTCGCGACTGGGCGCGCCGGTTGGTCAAGGAGTTCGACATCCGGACGCCGAGCATCGACGTTGCCGCGCGCAACCTCTCCGGCGGCAACCAGCAGAAGGTCATCGTCGCGCGCGAGATGGGCAGCAAGCCGAAGGTTCTGCTCGCCGCGCAGCCGACGCGCGGCGTCGACATCGGTGCCATCGAGTTCATCCACCGGCGCATCGTCCAGGAGCGCGACGAGGGCACGGCTGTGCTTCTGGTTTCCGCGGAGCTCGACGAGGTGCGCTCTCTGTCCGACCGGATCGCGGTCATGTACGAAGGCCGGATCGTCAGCATCGAGCCGCCGGACGCCCCGGAGGAGAGGCTCGGGCTGCTGATGACCGGAGGCGGCACGGCGCGCGAAGGCGCGGCCTAAAGCGTCTCGATAACCGCGGGCAGCTCGCGAATGCTCGCGATGCGCCGCCAGCCTTCTTTGGGCATCTCCTCCTCAGGCACGTGCTCGTGGTGCCACGTCACCTCGTACGGGATGTGGACGGCGTGGCCGCCGAGGCTAACCACCGGCAGCACGTCTGAGCGCAGGGAATTGCCGACCATCACGAAATCCTCGGGCTTGATGGCGCGGCGCTTGAACACGCCGCGGTAGGAATCCACGTTCTTCTCGGTCAGGATCTCGACGCCGAGGAAGAGCTCGCCCAGGCCTGAGCGCGCGAGCTTGCTCTCCTGGTCGAAGAGATCGCCCTTCGTGATGAGCAGGAGGTCGTAGCGCCCGCTCAGCCCGCGAAGCGTCTCCTCCACTCCGTCGAGCAGCTCGGTCGGCTCCATGAGCATCCTCTTGCCCCAACCGAGGATCACCTCGAGGTCGCTCGCCGATATGCGCCCTTCGGTGAGCTCGATCGCCGTCTCGAGCATGGAGAGCGTGAACGACTTGACGCCGTAGCCGTAGATGGCGAGGTTCTTCATCTCCATCTCCGCCAACCGCCTGTCCGCTTCCGCGTCAGGTACGTGACGCTTAAGCAGCTCGCGAAACTCACCCTGGGTGACGTGAAACCGCGTCTCGCTGTGCCAGAGCGTGTCGTCGCCGTCGAACCCCACCACCCGGACCGGCATGAGCGGGAATTATCCGGTTCCGGGGCGGTAGGAACCACGACCATTTGCGCCCGAATGGCTGTATCCGGGGCCCTGGATACGACCATTTGCGCGCAAATGGTGGCGCGAGGCTGAGGAAGCTACGCCGCCAGCCGGTACGCCTCCGGTGGAGGCTGCATTCGAGTTCCCCCGAGTGCCTCCAGCGCGTCTTCGACGCTGACCTGCCGGCGCCGAAAGTTGCGCAAGGCAAACCGGTCGCAAGCGGTCTCGGCCCCCGCCCGCCGACCCTGCACCTCGCGCAGATACCAGTGCAGCCACTCGTGCAGGTCGACGAATCGCACCACGTCACGTCGCGTGCGAAACGTCGCTCGCTCGGACAGCCACGCGAACCTCATGCCCGCCCCCGGCTGGCGTCTCGCATTGATGTAGACGAGCTCGACGAACGGCCGGAAGGGCTCCGGGACGCTGACGATGATTCGTCCCACGTCGAACTCGCACAGGCCCGCCAGGTGGGGTCGGGTCCGGTAGCGGAGCGGCTTGATTACCACGCGGTAGTCGCCCGGCGAGGGCAGGCCCGAGAGCGCCTTTCGGACATCGGCAACCTTGAGCCCGGGAAGGTCGCTCCGCACCAACAGTCCCTGGGATGGGGCCCGGCCGGCGTCCCGCTCCAGCGCCGCGACCGCACGCCGGGCGGCGTGCGGGTCGAAATGCAGCTCCTCGGCGAGCTGAATCGCTGTACGGCGGAGGCTCGTCCGGGCTGGGCTCAGGATCAAGAGGCTCACTGGCTCTGTGCTAGATAACCGCCCACTCATCCGGGTCTACCCGGGCCCCATGATTTAGGGCGTGCACAAGATCCGGCTCGAGTCCGTCCGCCGCAAGTCCGGCGGGCGCATTCACCTGACCCCCAGGGTCCCGCGTTCGGGCCCGGTCACCACCCTTTGCGGGCAGACTCTCGCCGACGGCTCCTACGCCGCCGTGGATGCGGAGCCAGACTGCGCGAACTGCATCCGCCGATCGAAAGACCAGGCGCGTATCTCGGGAGCCTTCTTCGAGCAGGAGGAAGGCTCGGAGCTGCTCCGCCTTTCCCTCGAGCAGGCGCGTGAGAGAAAGCCGAACCTGCGCGTGTTGCCCCAGCCCGGCGCCGCCAAAGAGAAGTCGGTGGTATGGCCGGCGGCCAAGCCTCCACCCGAGACAGTCCCCGACCGGGTCGGGGAATTGGTCACCCGGGGATTCAAACCCTCGGGCGAAGGCGTGTGGCGCAGCCCGCAAGGAGTCATCGTCCGCATGCGCAAGCACGGTAAAGAGTGGCGCTTTGCCGAGCTCGTCTTCGAAGGATCGGTACTGGCAACACGAGTCGAGGACGGCATGAGGATCCGTGCGGGCGACGTCGAGGTGACGCCCTCCGACGGCGGTTACGAGGTCCAGGTCAAGAGAGGGGCCGGGCGCTGACGCCCGACCCGTCCAGCTCAGTCCGTTAGTGCAGGCGTGCCCGGGCCACACCACCCGGTGACGAGGGCAAGCCAATCGATGAGTGACCGCCTGGAAACAGCCCTGCAGCGTTGGCCACGACGAGGCCCAGCAGGACCAGCACGTCGGCCAGAAAGAACAGTCCGACGATGTCCCAATCGACGCGGTTGACGAGGGCCAGCCATCCAGGCGCGTGAGGCGCGGGCCCTCGGGCTGCCAGCCGCAGATCGGACACCTGCCCTGCGTGTAGCGCGGGTCAAAGGTCCACCCATCGACTTCGTGGACCTGATCGTCATGACCCCCAGCACGGCGGCCATGACGAGGGCCGCGCCGAGCAGGGATACGGCGATCCGTTCTCGGAAGCCTCGGCACATGGGTGACACTCCCCCTTAAGGGTGTTGGTCCCTTCCTTCTGTCAGATACGCGCCGGTACTGAGCTCTACCCGAATTGTGGGCAGTATTTAATGGGTTGTTACCCACTAAACACTAATTAACCGCTCGTGTCAAGCCGGTTGTCAGCCTGAGGCGGTGCGATTCCCTCCGGGCCGTGCCTGGCGGGGCGGCAGCTGGACGATCTGGTCGCGGCTGCTATTGAGCTCGTAGAGGTCCCGGTCCGCCCGGGCAAGCAGCGCCACCACGTCGTCGTGCCGCTGGAGCTGTGCGACACCTGCCGAAAAGCGAATCCCCGACCGCGCCGCCCGGATCTGGATCGAGCCGAGCTTGGCGCGCGCATCCCTCGCCTCGGTGTCCGGCAGGACGCAAACGAACCCGTCGCCGCCGTAGCGCAGCACGGCGTCCTCAGCCCGTAGGCCGTCTCGCAAAGACTTGCTCAGTCCACGAAGCAGGGCATCGCCGGTCGTTGGTCTTCTTCAACCCGTCGAGGTCGACGAACGCGATCGACAGCGGCGTGTGGTGGCGCCGCGCGCGCGCGATCTCCCGCTCGGCGGTCGCGATCCCGGCCGCCCGGCGCAGGACGCCGGTCAGCTCGTCGAACGCGGATTTCTCGCGCAGGTTGAACAGCGCCTTGGTACTCATCGAAAGGAGGTCTTTGGGCCTCAGTCCGAGATCGGCCGCGAGCATCAGCCGAACCTGCGCCTCGCGGGCGCGGCGGGCCGCGCGGAACGTCCTGCCGAACAGAAGAAGCTAGACCCCGAATAGCAACGGCAACGTCACAAGCGCGCCGATGAGCGCGACGTCAAGAGGCGACGACACGTAGATCGTCGTGAAAGGGATCGCGATGCCATGAGGCGCATTCGCGGCGGGAGAGCTCACTTTCGGCACCGTGCCGGCGCCGTGATCCGCCGCCGTACCCGGCTGCACACCCTGGGAGGGCGTGGCGACGCCGACCGTCTGCGTGCCCGGTGTGACCAGAGCAGGCAGCGACGGCGTCGCGATCACGGCTGCCGGAACGGAGACCGAAGGGAGCGCGATCGGCAGCGGCGTCGGTGTCGGCAGCGGGACGGGGAGGGCCACGAAGCCGACCGCAACGATGCGGATCAAATCGCCCATGGTCCGGCGCATCGCCGTCACCTATCACCCCCGACCGCGATCAGAAGCCGGCTCACGCACGGCTTCGGTCGACACCATTATCGACATTTCGGCCAGCTCAGTCTTGTTCTGCCCCGACAAACCTTCCAAACTCGCTATGCTGCGAGTAGATGACCGGGGACATGGAGCGCGCCCTCGGGGCACTCCGAGACTTCACGCGACGGGACATCCTGCTTCGCTTCTATGCGGACCGCAAGCCGCGCAGCGTCGAGGACGTTGGCCGTGAAGCGGGTGTTCATCGATCAGTCGCCTTCGAGCACCTGGAACGCCTGGTCGCGCTCGGCTACCTGGAAGTCGCCCACCGCCGTGGCCTTCCGGGCAAGCCCGCCAAGATCTACAAGCTCACGGGCGGCCCCGTGCAGATCAGCCACCCGATGCGTCGCTATGACGTCGTGGCCGAGTCGCTCGGGCGCGCCTTCGATGAGCTCGGCGACGTCGGAAGCCATGCCGTCAGGCGCGCGGGTCGGAACTTTGGTGAATCGATCGCGGTCGGCGGCGCGAAGTCGACTACGGCGGCGCTCGAGCCGATGCTCGAGATGGGCGCCGAGTACGAGGTCGATCGCGGCGGCATCGTCCACTGCAACAACTGCCTGTTCGCCGAGGTGTGCCGCCGCGCGCCTGTCATCTGCAGGTTCCACGCCGGCATCCTCGAGGGGCTGTTCATGCACACCGAGCTGAACCTCTCCGTGCAGGCGCTCGGCTTTCGCGATCCGTACGGATGCGCCTACATGCTGCAGGAGAACCCGGTGGGAGAGGAGCTGGAAGCCCAGGCGAAGTAGGCCGCCGTGCGGCAAGGTCGACCTTGGCGAATACGCCGTTGGGGCCTATCGAACAGCAGCTTGCATAGGCCCCTTTGGCAGCAGTCGTGGGGGGATAGTCGCGATGTGACGGGGCACGTGCTTATCGTTGCCGCGTGAAGCTCGTCGCCGAATCGTTCGCCTGGCCCGCTCTCGGCCGGTGGCGATCAAGGTGGGCGGCGGGCGTTCTCTGCGTGCTCTTGCTGCCCCTTCTCTTCATCCCGCTGCTCGGCTATGCGATCGCGGCGACTCGCGCGGCGGAACGAGACCCGTCCCTCGGGCCGCCGGCGTGGCAGATCAACGCACGGCTGCTGTCCGACGGATTCTGGACGGCGCTCGCGGTGCTGCTCTCACAGTTCCCGTTCGCGATCGCGTGGAACCCGCTCGCGACCATCCTCTTCAACGCGCGCATCGCGCCAACCGGCGACAAGCTCCTGGCGGACATATACGCCCACGTGATCGCGTTCATGGTCCTTGCGCTTCCGTGGGGACTCCTCGCGCTTCTCGTCCTACCCCATGCCACAGCGACATTTGCCGCCTCCGGAAATCCCGGTGACCTGTTCGACGTGGCCGCCGCGGTGCGCGGCGTGCGCCGCGACTTCGCCACATGGAACTTGGCGGCGGCGGCGATCGTCACCGGCTGGGCGATCGGCCTCGCGTGCGCCGGTTTGCTCTGCGTTGGAATCGTCCCCGGCATCTTCTACGCCATTCTTGTGAGCGCACATGCCGCCGCCGCGCTCCACCGTCCGGATCCGCGTCCAACCGCTGGGTGACACGGCCCTCCTCGCGGAGCTGGGCACGCGCCTCGACACCGCCATCAACACGCGCGCCATCGCGCTTGCCGCGGCGCTCAAGAAGCGGCGCGACGTGCGCCAGGCAGTCGCAGGCGTCGCCACCGTCACGGTGCGCTTCGACCCGGATCTGATCACCCATGAAGCGCTCGCGGTCGCGATCAGGCGGCTGGCCAGGAAGCGTCCGCCTCTGGAAGAGCCAGGGCGCTTGCACCGCATCCCTGTCGTGTACGACGGACCCGACCTGGAAGAGGTCGCATCGCGGCTCGGGCTGACTCCGGAACAGGTCATCGAGCTCCACGGCCGGCCGATCTACCGTGCGTTCCTCGTCGGCTTCGTGCCCGGGTGGGCATACCTGGGACCGCTGCCCGACGAGCTTATCTTGCAGCGCCGACCCGTACCGCGCGTAGAGGTTCCCGCAGGATCGGTGGCGATTGCTGGACAGCAGACAGGCGTTTATCCGCTGGCCACGCCGGGAGGCTGGCACCTGATCGGGCGCACCTCGGTGAGGCTGTTCCTTCCCGACTCCGACCCGCCGTCGCTGTTTCGCGCCGGCGACCGGGTGAAGTTTTTCGCGACACACGAATGACCGAGGTCTTGCGGGTGATGGAGCCCGGCCTCTTCACCACAATCCAGGACCTCGGACGACCTCACGCCATCGCGTCTGGCGTGACGCCCGGCGGCGCGATGGACCGGTTCGCGCATTCCGCGGCCAACCTGCTCGTGGGCAACAACCCCGGCGCCGCCACGCTCGAGTGCACGATCCTCGGGCCTGATCTCGTGGCCGCGCATCCCTGCGTCGTAGCGATCACGGGGGGCGATCTCGATCCTCGGGTCGATGGCGCGCAGGTGCAGATGTGGAGCGCGATACCTCTCGCGGCAGGCGATGCGCTCACGTTCGGCGGCCGGCGGAGCGGGGCGCGCGCCTACATCGCCATCGCAGGTGGGATCGTGGGCGACCGCTGGCTTGGCTCGCTGTCGACCAACGTCATGGCCGAGCGAGGCGGGATGCACGGGCGGCCGCTTGCCGCGGGGGATGTGATTTCAGCCACCGAGCCGACTGGACCGCGAATGGTCGGCCGCAGTGTTGACCCGAACCGGTTGCCGCCCTACGCGGCTCACTCGCTTCAGGTGATCCCGGGTCCGCACGCCGGCCACCTCTCGCCAGATGCCGCGTTCGTCGTGGGTCCCGATTCCAACCGGATGGGCTACCGGCTGCAAGGCCCTCGCCTCGATGCATCCGGCGAGGAGGTGCTGTCCTTCGGCCTGGTCGCCGGCGCGCT
>Ga0070707_100002329_pt1 | contig 18119 bp, 15 predicted proteins | sample KBSK5502metaG_FD_65468 | JGI IMG/M metagenome (GOLD analysis project Ga0070707, IMG submission 65468) | Corn, switchgrass and miscanthus rhizosphere microbial communities from Kellogg Biological Station, Michigan, USA - KBS K5-50-2 metaG | ecosystem: Host-associated > Plants > Roots >... | reverse complement strand
ATCGCGGTCACGGTGGTGATGAGTCCACCCTGAAGCGTGCCGGGGTAGACGACCAGCGCGACGGCAATGATCAGCGCGCCCACCGCGATCCACTCGAGCGTCTCGATGCCCTGCTCGTCCCTCAGATATCCGAGAATCCTCTTCATCACTGCTCCTCCGTCCTGGCTCACCGCCTGTCTTGGGGTGAGGTGAGTAAGTTGACTGCCCCGCCTTGCTACTTTTGCCCCTCCTCAGTGCTTGCTCGCCCTCCCCCCTTTCACTTCTCCGTCTCTCGACTCGGCTGCACCTCGTACGCCCTGACGTCTGCGAACCCGTTGCACTCCAGGGCCAGTACCACGGCTGCCATCCGATCCCTCGGGACCCGGAACCCCATGGCTCCCGACTCCAGCAGCTCGAGCTCATTCTCGAAGACCTCTCCGAGGAGCCCTGCCTGCTCGAGCACCTCGAAGACCAGCGGAGCCTGGCCCCCGTTGTGGTCGAGCTTCACGACCACGAGCGACTCCGCCTTGCTCACGCTCGATCCCTCTCCAACCTCCGTGAAGCGTCGGAGGTGCTATTCCAACCTGAACCGCTGGTATTCGTGAACGGCGAGCGGCGAGAGTGCAGGCGATGTGCCAAGATCATGAGGTTTCGTCGGAGATGGCAAGATGCTCAGACTTGTCAAGCAGTTGAGTCCGGTTGCACTCGAGAGACGAATCCGGGCTCGTCGGAGGCAATTTATGCGCGGCTGCATGGACACGGCACTCAAAGCGATAGGGGGCAGGGGAATGAGCGGGGACGATTCTCCGCTTGTTGCCGGCCACTTAATCCCTGCAGGCATCCAGCAATGCAGGCCCGCATATCCGATCGACTCGAGAACGCCCGGTTGCCTCGCGCGAGTTCTTGCGCAGGAATCAATGGGGGACAAGACTCCCAGCCCGTATCCATATTGGGATAAACCTTTACCTCTGGGCCCGGCACCGCCGTCTGGTCCTCTTCGTCCGCCAGGGTCAAGTGCTTGCTTCGATTAGCATTGCGCCCTTGAGTTCTGGCCTGGCATCGGTCATGCTGTCGCTCTCGCGGATGCTCGAGGACCAGTGCGCGCAAAGGAGGGAGCGGTGTCGATTGAGTTAAGCAAGACGCCGGCGAATTTCGAGCCGGTGCTGGATGCGACGCCTCCTTTGAGCCTGACCGCTTCGTCCCTTCGGCTCGAAATGCTGGAAGCCATGGTCGACGGGGCCCGTGAGGGATTGTGCATCCTGGATCCCCAGTCGATCATGCTCCATAGCAACCAGGTCGCCGGAGAACTCCTGGGCTTCGAGCCGAAGCGGGCCGCGGGCCGGCCGGTTCACGAGCTGGGCGTTGACCGCGACTTCGATTGGTCCATCGGCGGAGAAGTGGCCGCCGGCCGCGTCGCGGTGTCCACGGTCAAGACGCTGAGGACAGGCCGAAAGCTGTTGGTCTCCGGAGTCCCGATCTCGTCAGCCGACGGGCAGCTCTCGTACATCGCTGTCACGATCCGCGAGATCACCGGTATGGGCCAGGTGATGAGCCGGCTGCGAGACGCCGTCGAGCTCGCGGAAAACTCCCGGTCGACGCTCGCAACCTCGACGGGCCGGGAGCTCCAGCTTGAGGACATCGTCGCCCAGAGTCCGGCCCTCGCGGGAGTTCGGGAGACAGCGCTCCAGTACGCCGCCGTGGACTCGACCGTGCTCCTGCTCGGCGAGACAGGAGCCGGGAAGGGGTTGTTCGCCCGCCTGGTCCACCAGGCTTCGGCGCGGAGCGGAGGGCCATTCCTCGAGGTCAACTGCGGGGCGATCCCCGAGGGGCTGATGGAGGCCGAGCTATTCGGGTACGCCAAGGGCGCCTTCACCGGCGCGGACTCCAAGGGCAAGATCGGGCTGGTGGAGCTGGCCCACAAGGGCACGCTACTGCTGAACGAGATCGGCGATCTGCCGCTCAGCCTGCAGGTCAAGCTGCTGCGCTTCCTGGAAGACGGGGAGGTATGGGCCGTTGGTGCCGTCAAGGCCAAGCGGCCTGACGTGCGGATCATCGCGTCCACCAACCGGAATCTGCAGGGGATGATCGCCGCGGGGACGTTCCGCGGGGATCTCTTCTACCGGCTCAACGTCCTGTGCCTGGAGATTCCGCCGCTCCGTGAGCATGCCGAGGACATTCCACGCCTGGTGGAGCTGACCCTCTCGCGGCTGGAACGCAAGGTCAAGCGTCGGCGGGCTATCACCCCCGCGGCCCTGCGTGCGCTCTCGCAGTATCCGTTCCCTGGCAATGTCCGGGAGCTGCTGAACCTCGTCGAGCGCCTCATGGTGACCAGCACGAGCGACACGATCGATGTCGCCGACCTGCCTCGGGCACTGCTTCGCTTGGCGGGCGAAGCGTCAGCGGCCGATGCGGAAAGCGTCCCGACCCTACGGAAGGCGCTTCAGAAGGTGGAGAGCCAGCTCCTGAGGGATGCGCTGGCCCGCTACAAGACCCAGGCTCTCGCCGCGAAGCACCTGGGTATCACCCAATCCACCGTGGCGCGCAAGGCCAAGCAGTACGGGCTCGAGAGCGAGAGACGCGCGTCGTAGCTCTCGCCCGGCTCGCTAGAACGACTTCGTGGGCTTGATGTCTTCGCCGGTCAGCACCCACCGCCCGCCACAGCCGCCCTTCACGAAGTCGGTCGCTTCTTGGTAAAGAGTGCCGAAGGTCAATGCCATCGTCGCGACCCAGAGTACTCCGCTCACACCGCAGACGACGGCTTTCCCGGGCACGTAGAAGACATCACTGGCTACGGCCGCGGCCGTCGATCCTGCGCCCGACGCTTCCGTGGCCCGTGGCGCGTCTTCCGCCCAGGTCGGCGGCACGCCGGTCCCGATCAGGAGGAGAACCAACAAAGCGGCGATCGATCGGTTCGAGGTCATGGCGGCCTCCCGCTATGCAAGTCTGCATAAACGACGCGCTCGGGCGCAGCGCCCGGTGGCGCGCGCGCGACGCACTCTAGTCGGCGCGAACGCAGCTGTCAAGAGGAGACCGACGATGTGTTGGGTCTCGTCAAGATTGACCCCGGGTTTGGGTGTCGAGCACGCGCAGCGGTTGGCCCGCGGGACAGTAGTAGACGTTCTCCTCCGGCGCATACCGAAACTGCTCGCGCGTGAACCGCCCACCAGTCTGGTGGCGGCGATCGATGACCGGGATGTGAGGGGCGACGCCCCGCGCCAGGAGCCACGCCAAGAACTCGCCGCTGCCGTAGGCTTTGTCGGCCCCCAGACTTTCCGGGTGCAGTCCCAGCGGCTCGACCTGCTCGAGCATCCGGCGGGCCGCCAAGGCTTCCTGTCGAAAGCGCGCCGGCGTGGCCTCCACTCCCAGGATGACCCGGCTGGCATTGTCGATCAGATAGTTGTCGAAGTACGCGAACCCGGCGCGGCCCCACTTCACCGCCCACGCGGCATCGGGATCGGTGGCGGACACGGTCCGGGCGGCCGCCTTCTGGTCGGCGGGAGGCGGCCCGGCGGGATCGTCCACCGGATTTTGCTGCTCCAGTTCGGCCAGATACTCCCGCACCCGGTCTCACACGAAGCTGAAATCGACCGAGCGGTCGATCAGCCGGAGCAGGTGGGTTTCGGGAATCTGGTCCTCGAGGCGGAAGTAATAGAACAGCGATTCCTTCTGCGATTGTTGACCCATCATCGTGGGGCGTCCTCCTTCCCTCCACCCTACGCGCAGACTCGGAGAACGCCACGTGAAAAGTTGTTTTTCAACAGCCTCAAATGATTTTGGGAGCCTGAAACCAGATCGACCCCCCACGACCTGTCCCCCCGGCGCCCTCGGCCGTGCCGGCGCTCGGAGCGGAGTGCTCTCGCGTGAGGTCGTAGCGGCTTGAGTATCACCGGGGGCCGGTGTCGCCAGCCGCGCAGGCCGAGAGGAATCTCAAGGACAGGGTCGCGATCGTCACGCGTACGCGGATGGATTCAGGCCTTGATATACCAGGGAACGTTGATGAGGACGATGCGCTGGTTGCCCTTCAGCAGAATGAACCACTTCAGGATTTCCGCACGTTTGTTGTGCAGAGGATAATGGTACCAGTGGCGCTCCACCAGTTCGGGCACGATCACCGCGATTTGGCGGCTCGGGTGTTCGGCCTCGACCTTCAGGATGTAATCACAAATGGGAAGGGCGACCAAGCGGCAGGGTGACGGCAGCACCACCAGCTTCGGCGGCACGATCCCCGCGCGCGTCACGGGCGCTTCCACCATGCGGCCCCATTGCCGCTGGAGATGGCTGTCTTCGTCTTCCATCGCCACATGCACGGCCGTGATCTCTGTGGAACGCGTGAGCGCGAACTCGAGAGCGTTCTGGGCGATTCTGTCCCAGTCCTGAAGGGGGACGATCACGATAGGAGCGTGCGGTTTCGTCACCGCAAGGGGAGACGAGCTTCGCGTTTCCTCCGCGACGCGCGCGTAGTGGCGGCGCACCCACAGCATCGCCGAGAGCCTGGCCACGATGAGCAGCGCGCTCACCCACGCACCCTCCGTAAACTTGGCGACCAGCACGACCATCAGTGTGATACCCGTCGCGACTGCTGCGAGGCCGTTGACGAACATGCTGTGCGCGGCGCCGCTCCCTCCCACGCGCTTCCAGTGCGCCACCATCCCCGCCTGCGACAAACTAAACGCCAGGAACGCGCCGATCGCGTAGAGCGGGTTCAGCCGGTCCGTCACGCCGCCAAAGAGCACGAGGAGCCCGGCCGTGAGTGCCGCGAGCACGAGAATGCCCTCGGTGTACACCAGGGGGCGGCCGCGAAAGCCAAACGCGTGCGGCAGAAAGCCGTGCTGCGCGACGGCGCGGCAAAGGCGCGGGAAATCGGCAAAGGCAGTGTTGGCGGAAAGCGAGAGGATGACGAGGACGGAGCCGATGGTCACATAGTAGAACCATCCCGCGGCCCGCGACGGCCGCGACCAGCATCGACAAGACGCTTTGATAGCCGGGCTGGCCGGGGTCGGTGGCGGCGATGCCGTAGGCGCGGACGAGGTAGGCGATGCCGGCGAGAAGAAGGATCAGCAGGCCGATGATGACGGTCAGCGTGCGCTGAGCGGTTTTGACGGTTGGCTCCCGGAAGGCGCGCACGCCGTTGCTGACGGCTTCGACGCCGGTCATCGCGGTGCAGCCGTTCGAGAACACCTGCAACAGCAGCGAAAGACCGACGACAGCGGTTGCCGCCGGCAACGGAGCCGGAGGCGGGACAACCGGTGCGGGATGTCCGCCGGCGAGGATCGTGTTTGAAAGGCCGCCTGCGATGGTGAGCAGGAGCGTGCCGACGAAGAGGTAGGTGGGAATCGTGAAGACGATGCCTGCTTCGCGCACGCCGCGCAGGTTCACCAGCGTGATCAGCGCGAGAATAGCGTGTGCGGGTGGAGGTTCGGGACCGCAGACACCAATGCGCCGACACCGGCGTAGATCCCTACGGCGGCGGTGAGAATGTAGTCGATCATGAGTGCGGCCGCTGCGAGCAAGCCGGGAAACGTGCCGAGATTCTCCGAGGCAACCGTGTACGAGCGGCCGCCACCCGGGTAGGCGGCAATCGTCTGACGATAGGAAACATAGACGATCGTGAGGAGGACGATGATGCTCGCGCTGATGGGCACGATGTAGGCGACGCCTGCGAGTCCCAGCGGAATCAGCAGCGTGAGCGCCGCTTCGGGGCCGTACGCCGCGGAACTGAGGGCGTCGAGCCCGAAGATGGAGATTCCGGCGGAGGTTCCCACCTGTTCGCCGCGCTCGTTGGAGGTGGCGATGGGCTTGCCGAGCAGGATCGTGCGGCTGACACGCCCCCAGGCGAGCCGCTATGTTAGCCCAACGCAGCGGGCGGGTCTCCCCGATCTTGGTCGGCTAGGCCCGGGAACTTTTGCGCTCGGTGGACTCAGAATCGGGAGGAGGGCATCGAGAGCCGGTCAGTGACTCCCAGCAACGACTGTTCAACACAAGTGAATCGTAACCAGGCGGCACGCCAAGCATCTCCTCGCTTGGCCTCCCCTCCCGTTGAGGCCACGATCTCACGGAATCAGGCTGTTGTCTCGGAGCGGAATTGGAGCGGCCTGTTCGCCTGCAGGTGGTTGTGGGCCCCCGCAAGCACACGGCCCTCGGAAGATCAACCACTTCCGGGGGCTTCGTGTTTCTGCCGCCCCCTCGAACCGGCTCCGTCGCCACGGTTTGGCCACGAACGCACTGCAACGCGTGTGGCCACGTGAGAGGCGGAGTGACATGCGCGACTAGGTGCGGCCGTCGCGGCCACCGCTCCACCAAAGCTACGCTCGGCACCGTGGCGAGACGATCACCGACAGTAAGGCGAGGTCAAGGGGTTGCTCTTCTTCCGCCTTCTCCATGATTGCGCGGAGGCGGCCAAGGTCGACCGGGAGGCCTGCCTGCGCGACGGAGTCAAGGACCGAGGGCTCCGCCCCTTCTCTCGAAGACGATGACTGATATTGTCCCGAACCCGCCCACCGAACGGGATGAAAACCCTCGTGGGCTGAGCGCGTGCTCAAGCCATTCCTGGAACGGTACCGAGCGCTCGATGAAGAAGCGACGCGTATTCACCACGAGGACGAAAGGTTCGCCCTCATCAGCCAGCATGGCGGCAAGTTGCTGCAGGTATGCCGCGCCCCCGCCGTCGAGATCGTACGGCAGGGGAATCGCCGGGCCAGGTACGCGATAGAACGCCACCGGCGACACGAGGTAGCTCGCTTCCTCCGGGTCGAGGGGCCATCTGAGGCGGGCCGCCTCGACGAACCCCGCGCCGACGAGAACCGGCACCGACTTGCCATCCATCGCGCTCGTCGCCGCGCGGAGTGCCCCTCGCCAATCCTCCATCTGCTCGACACCTACCCCCATACCGAGCACCGAAAGAGCAGCCACCACCGTCACGAGAAGCAACCGCAACCGGGGTCTTCGAACTCCCCGGATCGCCCAGGCCATAACCAGCGCGATCCCGGGGGCAGCGCAGAGAAAATATCTGGACACCAGCACGGTTGGGGTCACCCATCGCGCGACGCCCACGATCAGGAGCACAGGCATCGCGCTCCAGCAGCCAAAGAGCAGCAACGGTGCGGGCAGCGGTTTGTAGTAGGCTGCCACACTCCGCTTGAAAAGCACGCTACCGATGATGATGATAAGCGGCACAAGGGCGAATCGAGCATCCCACCAGCCACGAAATCCGGCGCCGCTCACGAGGGACATCGCCATGCGACGCTGCCACACGGGTGGCAACGCAAGGGCGAGGGGCACCAGGAGCAGCCCGATGGCGACAGCCGTGATCGCCATAGTCCGCCACTCCACGGGCGTAGTCCCGTCCCGAAGACACTCTGCTGCGTAGACCACGTGTACAAGGAACATCACCGCGAAAAGCGGTTGGACATAGACCGTCAGCACGCTCAGCACCACATAGGCCGCCCAGGTCTTGAGTCGCGGGCGATGGAGCCAGTGATCCACAGCCACAACTGCCGCGATGACAACCGTCAGCCCGACCGCGTACCCTCGGGCGGTGGAGGCGGCGTCGATGACTAGCCAGTAGGTCGCGAAGCAAAGCGCGGCGATGATCCCCATCTCGCGGTCGCCAAGCCTCACCCCCAGACGGTAGATCAGCGCTGTTGAAGCGGCTGTCGCAAGGATCGAGGGAAGCCGTAGGACCCATTCCTTCGCGCCACCCACAGTAAGGGCCACCCACGCAATCACGAAATAGACGGGTGATTGGGCGTTGTACAGCAGCGAGCGCCGGAACAGATCCGGCGGACCGTCCTTGATCACCCAGTACGTGATTGTCTCGTCCAGCCAGAGGCTCGACCAGAGAGGCAACACCCAAAGAAGTACGGAGGACACCACAATCAAGGCGACGAGATACACGGTCCGACTTGTTACATGCACGAACCTGCCGTCGCCGTCTAGGATCCTCGGCGCTAGCACCTTCGGGTCTGCTTCCGGGCCGAGTCGGCTCACCCCGACGACGGCTGGAACTCGACGTAGCCCGACTTCTTCATACAGTCCACAAAGCGCGTGTCGGTCTGCCCCGACGTGCGGCCACCGAACCAGGTATTCCGTTGCAGAGTCTGCGCGTCGAGATTGCAGAGACGGGTATCGCGCTCGAAGTCCTGCTGGGTCCGCCCAGGGGGGAAGCGGAAATGATGCATGGGCTGGCTACAGCCAGCGAGGAGGAGCGCCAGGACCAGCACGAGACACGCGAGCCTCACCTCTCTCGGACCGCCGCACCGCTCGGCGGACCGTCTCACCAGTGTGGCAATCATCGCCTTCCAATTCTCCGACGCTGATTCCACTGGACGACCATGCTCAGTACAGCCGCCAGGAGAAACAACCCGACGCCAAGCTCCGCGACAACCGTGATCTTGGCCCGGTGGTGAACGGGAACGATGTCCCCATACCCCGGCCGGGTTGCGGATGGTCGGCTTCGGGCGCATCGTCCAGCCGGCTCGCCGCTCTTGCTGCAGAACCGTTCGGGCCCGTGGCCCCAGGCTCGGCGCGCATCCTCGCCGCGAGGCTCGCCGGCGGCGACTTCGCGCTTCGCCCGGACGCGGGCGCTCCGGGGATCGGGCTCGGGTAGCCTCAGAGGGCGGCCACGGCCCGGAGGATCTCCCCGTCGGGAGGGAGCGGCCGGATGACCGGGCCGCCGCCGGACGCGTCGACGTAGGCACCGGTCTCGCCCCATCGGACCACCCCCTCGCGGTCCACCAGGAACAGCCCGGCGTCCTCGTCGATCAGCAGCGCCGCCACCTCGCGCAGTCCGGGGCGGATCGCGACATCATCCGGCTCCGGCACGTCGGCGTGCTGCAGCGTCCGCGCGGCCCGAACCATCCGCAGGTAGGCGCCAGCCGATCGTCGCACCTCGAGCCCCCACGCGCGCCGCACCTGGTAGCCCGGGTCGCACAAGTAGGGATACGGCACGGGGAACCGGCCCATGTACAGCCGCGCCTGCTCCGGGCGCGTCGGGGCCACGAGCAGGACCTCCGCTCCCAGCTCGCGCAGCCGCGGATAGAGCCTGCCGATCTGGACCATCTGCCGACGGCAGAAGGGGCACGCGATCCCCTTCGTGAACCACACCAGGGCGTGGCTCCGCGCCCGGTAGTCCTCGAGCTCGATCTCCGGCCCCTGGCCGGAGGGGAGGCGGAACGACGGTGCGAGTGTGCCGACGACGACCGCCATCAACCGATTGTTCCGCCCGGCCCGGCCACTGTCAACTGACACGGAACCCCGCCGTCGCGACCATCAGTCAGATCAGGCGCTTCCGGCATATCGCCCGCGTCTAGGTCCGCGTCCGTGCCCAACTGGTGCCACGGACCATCCAGGACCGAGTAGCCGACGCTCTGTGGCAGCGGCCTTCCGCCTGATGATTCATCGGCGCACCTCGGTTTGGTGCCGGGGTCGCGTCACCGTTATCTGCTCGACGCTGGCAGGAGCTTCAAGAGCCGCTCGGCGTTACCGTGGGCAAGCTTCGCGGCCGTCGCCGGCGATAGCTGCGCGAGGATGCCGCGCCAATATCCGATCTCCTCCGCGTACGCGGCCATCGTCGCCGGGTCGACGTCCGTCCCGATGACGAACCGATCAGGGAAATCTTCAAGCAAGACCTTCCACTCGGGCTTCAAGACCCGGTCATTGTCGATCGGGTCGCCGCGATAGATCCGGCGGATGCTCTCGCGCCCGGAGAGCTCGCAGAAGAGATTCGGATGCGCCTCAAGGAACCGTCGCAACAGCGACGGATTCGCGACCGGGAGCCAGCCCGTGTGCGCCCAGATCCAGGTCCCGCTCCGATCCGACGCGAGCACCCGCTCCATCTGTTGGAGCGAATCCGGGGTGGCGTCGAGATGCACGCTGAGAGGGACCTCGTACTTGGAGGAGAGTGCCCACAGTCGACGCATTAGCGGGGAGTCGGCCGGATACTTCGCCGCCTTGTCGGAACGACTGTACGTGCTGTTCGCCACCATCTCGCCGATGCCCTTGTACCGCTTGTCGCGGAGCGCCGCCTCCAGCTGGGCGAGATAGTCCACCACGGCCGTGCTCTGGAGTGTCCAGGCGCGCTCTCCCTCACGACTGATAAATTGGCGGATCGGCTCGTTCCCGGCGAACGGAATGAAACGATTGGGATGCTGCTCCGCGAACTTCGCGGCGAGCGCGTCGGACTCTCTGGCGCCGTTGCCCGCCGCGGCCACGCCCAGCTCGTCGAAGAGCTTCGCCAGGGCATAGACGTCCCACGTCGGAGCCGGGTGGAAATGGACATCGACGATCCGAAGCGGGCTCTGCTGGGACTTCGGCTCGTCTGCGATCACGAAACTCGTGCCGGTGAGTATGAAGGCCAGCGCGAATGACAGAAAACCGAGCCGGGACTTCGCCATGATTGCCTCCTTGTCGATATCGATTCGAGGACTCCCACGCCATCCATCGTACGAGGGCGCCCGTGCTCAATCCGTGCCGGCCAGCGTGAAAAATCGCGTGAAAGGCCGATAACCGCCGAAGACCGGCCGTGCTATGCTGGCGACGACGTTGGGAGGAACAATGGCTCGCCTCCACCTCACTCTCCTCGGCGGCTTTCAGGGCCGGGTGGACGCGGGACCTCCGATCATGTTGCCGACCCGGAAGTCCCAAGCGCTGCTGGCCTACCTTGCGCTTCCGCCCGGTCGACCGCATCCCCGCGGCAAGTTGGCCTCATTGCTCTGGGGCGATATGGCAGACCGTCAGGCGCGCGGCGGCCTGCGTAAGGCGCTCTCAGCGCTCCGGAAGATGGCCCCGGAGCCTGCCCTGCTCGTGTTCGAGGGCGATGCCGTCACGCTGGACCCGGCATCCGTCGATGTCGATGTCCTCGAGTTCGAGCGGGCTGTCGCGGAGGGCGCGCCCGACGCGTTCGGCCGGGCCGCAGGGCTCTACAGGGGCGAGCTCCTCGAAGGCCTGGCCCTTCGGGAGGCACCGTTCGAGGAGTGGCTCCTGGCAGAGCGCGAGCGCCTGCATGAGCTGGCGCTCGAAGCTTTCGCCAAGCTCCTGCGTCACCAACGAACGGCCGGAGTGCTGGAAGACGCCGTGGCGACCGCGCTCCGACTTCTCGCGCTCGACCCGTTGCAAGAGCCCGTGCATCGCGTGCTCATGCGCCTCTACGTGCAGCTGGGCCGACGGGCCGCAGCACTGCGCCAGTACCAGCTCTGTGTCAGCGCGCTCGGCCGCGAGCTCCAGCTCGAACCGGAACCGGCGACGAAGCAGCTCTATCAGGACATCCTGCGCCAACGTGCATCACAGCCGACCACCGACGTCGAAGCTCCGGAGGCACCTGGACTCGCCCCGGAATCACTGCGTTTCGGTGACGACACGCTTGCGCGCGACATTCCGCTCGTCGGCCGCGAGGCGGAGATGCGGCGCCTGCGGGAGGTCCTGGACCGTGACTGGATCGATGGCGGGCGCATCATGGCGGTGATCGGTGAGGCAGGAGTCGGAAAGAGCCGACTCGTGGCCGAGTTCGCCGCCGAGGCGTCGGCGCGCGGGGGCTCGGTGCTGGTCGGACGCTGTCACGAAGCCGAGCAGATCCTGCCGTTCGGCCCTTGGGTCGACGCGCTCCGCGCCGCGCGGTTGAATCGACGAGATCCTGCCGTTGAGGGACTCGCGCCTCTCTACCGCACCGCACTCAGTCGGCTCCTTCCGGAACTGAGTAGCCAGGAGCGCGAGCTCCAGATGGGTCCCATGGACCATCGTCAGCTCTTCGAAGGCGTTACCCAGGTCGTCCGGGGCCTCGCCGTGCGTCAGCCCTTGATGGTGATTCTCGAAGATCTCCACTGGGCGGACGAGATGAGTGTGCGGTTGTTCTCGTATCTGGGCCGCCGGCTGCCCGCGAGCTCGATCGTCGTGGTGGGCACGGCCCGGGTGGAGGATCTCGAGGAGGCAGCCGTTCTTAGCCGGACCTTCGAGGACCTCGGGCCGCGTCTCATTCGGCTGCCGCTCCCGCCGCTGTCGAGGACGGACACGCTGACGCTGGCGAGAACGCTGGCCCGGGGGGCGGTCAAGGACGAGGTCGTCACCGGGCTTCTTGCTCAGATTTGGAGCGCCAGTGAGGGCAACCCGCTGGTCGTGGTCGAGACCATTCGTGGGTTACCGGAAGAGATCGGACCCGATCGGGCGACGTCGGTCACGCTGCCGCAGCGCGTTCGCGAGGTGATCGCCCGTCATCTCGAGAGGTCGAGCGAGCGCGCCAGGCAGCTCGCGGCCGTGGCCGCCGTAATCGGGCACGAGTTCGAATTCCCGCTCCTCCAGCGCGCCGCGAGTCTCGATGAGCGCGAGACGGCGGAGGCGGTGGAGGAGCTCGTTCGGCGTCGCATTCTGAAAAACGTCGGCGAGCGGTTCGACTTCACCCACGACCGGATCCGCGAGGTCGCATACCGCAACCTGTTGGCCGAACGGCAGCGAGCGCTGCATGCGCGGATCACCCTGGCGATCGAGGGTCTCTACGCCGATCGGCTGGTCGACTGGATCGAGCGCCTCGCGCACCACGCCGCCAGTGGGGGACTCCGCGAGAAAGCCGTTGCCTATCTGCGCCAGGCCGGTTCTAAGGCGTTCTCCAACTCGGCCCATGCCGAGGCTCTCGCGAACTTCACACGCGCACTCGACCTGCTCGCGACGTTGCCTGCCGGCGAGGACCGTGACCGCGAGGAGCTCGGAGTGCGCCTTGCGCTCGGGCCGACGCTCCAGGTGACACGCGGCTACGCCGCGCCCGAGGTCGAAGCAAATTACCGGCGCGCCCGCGCGCTTTCGGGACAGGTCGGTGATCTGGTCCAGCAGTTCCAGGCACTGTGGGGGCTGTGGCTGCTAGCATCGCATCGCGCGAGCGTGACAACCGCGCTCGAGCTCGGAGGAGAGCTGCTGGCGCTGGGTGAGCGTTCCGGCGATCCGGCGCTCCTACTCGAAGGGCACCACGCGCTCTGGCCGGTGCTGATCTGGAGTGGCCGCGTGAGTGCCGCGCGGCCACATCTCGAGCGCGGGATCGCCCTCTACGACAAGACCCAGCATCGTGGGCATGCGTTCATCTACGGCGGCCACGATCCCGGCATGTGCTGCCTGAAATGCGCGAGCTGGGCGTTCTGGCTTCTCGGCTATCCGGAGCGCGGTCTCGAGTACAGCGTGGGATCATTGACTCTAGCCGAGGACCTCGCGCACCCCCCGAGCCTCGTGACGGCACTCGCTTGGGCGTGCATCTTCCGAGACCTCCGGCGAGAAGCGGACGCGGTACGACGCCATGCTCGCGAGTTGATGAAAGTCGCGAGCGAGCAGGGGACGGAACAGTGGCTGGCGACCGGAACGATCCTCGACGGTAGTGTCCGCGCAGAGCTTGGCGAAGGAGAACCCGCGGTCGCGCAGATCGGTCGGGGGATCGACGTCTACGTATCGACAGGCGCTGAGCTCTTCCTGCCTTACTTCCTGTCGCTCCAGGCTCGGGCCCATATCGCGATCGGCCAGTCCGACGTCGCGCTCGGCATTGTCGGAGAGGCCCTGAAACGGGCCCGCTCGACGGGCGAACTCGTGTGGGAGCCAGAACTTGTCCGCCTCGAGGGAGAGTTCCGTCTGGGGACTCGATCAGGGGACGTTGGTTCGGCGCTCGAATCCTTTTATCGAGCGATCGCGATCGCGCAGCGCGAGCAGGCTCGGTCATGGCAGCTTCGCGCCGCGGTGAGCCTCGCGCGTGTGCTTGCCGCGAACGGCGAGCGCGATCATGCGCGCCGCACGCTTGGCGATGTCTGTGGCGGGTTCACCGAAGGCTTCGACACTGCCGATCTGCGCGATGCGATGCGCCTGCTGAAGGACCTCGCAGCCCGCTGAGATCAGGAATCCCCGACCTCGCGGCCAAACTCCTTGAGGCCTCTCGCTTGGGTCAGGGAGTCCGCGTCGAGCGCCCGCGAACGCTCATCGAGGAGGCCCGCACGTGGATGAACCGGCTGGGGACGTGACGGATGGCCGTGGATCCATGACGCAGCCAGGCCCGAGGGCGGGTCAAGAACCCGGAGAAAGGCGAGGTCACGCAACGAGCAGAACGGGAGAGAGGGTAGGCACGGTCCTACTACGTATTCACTGCCGATGCTGTTCGATGCTGTCCCGTGCTGCGGTACCCGAAGTGACTCTTAATCAGCGAGGCCTACAATAGCTGCCTCCCTAACCTACTCGCATTGTCGGAGTTGACTCGAACTCGACTCGGACCGAATCATGCGCCGCAACCGGTTCTGATCCGGGGTAATTGAGTCAAGCTGACTCCTAGAAGAGGTCGAATCCTAACGTAAAACGACGAATCATGTACCCGAGGAAGATGGCGGCGGCTGGTCTGAAAATGCTCTTGTACATGCCGGGAATGTCCTGCGTGTCTTAAGCGTCAGGACAATTGCGGGGTTGTTCTACCATGTAGTGTTAGGACCAATCAGAGGAATACGTAGGCCCGCCGGCACGCTTGCAGAGGACACCAGGATGGCAAGTCGACCACGCGTCGGCGTTCGACGTCGGCACCCCCGAAGCCGGACGCACAGCCCGCTCGCGATCCGATCGTGGGTCATTGGAAAGACGCCTGACGAGATCCACGACATGCTCACCGAGCGGATGGCAACGATGGACGACGCGGTCGAGCCGTATCGCGATGTCATTGGTCGCTTCCTCTACCCGATGCTGGACGAGAGCCTGAGGACCCTCGGGTTCCCGCCCGGGCCCCACACGCCAGAGATCACCGGGATGTTGGCCAGGCTCATGGCGTGGAATACGGTCGCGCGCTTCTGGTGGGACCATCCGCTTCGCGGGAAGTACCTTCCCGGGATCGCGACCCGGGGCACGCCCTGGGATCTGCTCCCGGATGAGATCCACGTCTTGGACCTTCCCCCCGACCTGTCCGGTCGGGCGCTCCGCGAGAGTCGCCTCTTGAAGGACCTGTCGGAGTTGGCGACCCCGGGCTTCGGTGCCGGGGACTCGGCACCGCCGGTGTCCATCAGCGACCAGCTCGTCCGCGCCGCGATCCATGAGATCCACGTTGGCCGCGCGGAGGCCTTCTTCAACCTCCTCGTCGTCTTCGTCACCTACGAGCTCCTCAAGACGGCCCACTACAGTGCGAATCTCGATGAGCGGCGCCACGCCCTGGGTCGCGTCGTGGAGGTGTTCGCGGCGTTTGAGCCGGATCTCTCCCAGCACCTCTCGCGCCGCGCAGAGCAGCTGGTGCCCCGCCTGCGGGCCTACGAGGCCCGGCAGGCCGCACTGGACCCGTTGCTCAGTGACCTCAGACGGCACGGGTCAACCAGGGCCCTTCTGGCGCAATTCCGGCTCCGCGTCCACCCCCGGGTGACCCAGGCCGACCTCAAACGGTGGCAACACGCCAGTGCCAGCACGATCGCCCTGGCCCTCGTGGCGCGGCAGTCGAGGCTGAAGCCCAAGACGCTGGAGGACCAGCTCACCCTCGCTCGCAAGGCTCGGGATATCGAGCAGGCGTGGCGGAAGTACCACGCGGCCTTCCCGCCCCCAGGGGCGGCTCCTCAGCAGCCTCCCAGCCCAGTTCCACCCCCGAACGAGCGCTCCTAGCGCTCGCCCGGTCTTCACGTCCGTCGGCCAGCACTCCGTGTCACTTGGCGGTAACTGATGGGGAGTCGCCCGGGGCGTCTTCTATGCTCGCGCTACGATGCCGTCGCGCGGGCAATCTCGCTCCCAGCGTAAGGACGTCTCATCCCGAACCAGCGGGGGAGCGCGGCTTGACAGCCGCTCCACCCCCGCTGACAATGCCCCCCGCCCGTGGCCGGGGGTGATCGTCGTCGAGCGCGAGGATCCCAACGGGCATCGATGGCATCAGGCACTCGAGCGGTTAATCGAGGCGGGGATGGCTGATGTGGGGGCTAGCGAACGCGATGACCACTGAACCGCGAACGGCGCTGTATGGCCGTGTCAGCACCGAGGACCAAGCCGAGCGGTTCGGACTGGCCTCCCAGGTCAGCGAACTCCAGGCCCTCGCCCGGCAGCAGGGTTACACGATCCCGGCTGGCGGCGAGTTCATCGACGATGGCGCCTCTGGCGCCGACCTGGACCGGCCGGCCCTCACGCGCCTGCGTGAGGCCATCCGGCGTGGGCTGTTCGACGTCGTGCTCATCCATGACCCGGATCGGCTGGCGCGGAAGCTCTCGCTGCAGCTCCTCCTCCTGGAAGAGTTTGAGCGGGCCGGCGTCCGCGTGGAGTTCAAGACCACGCCCAAGGGCGATAGCCCAGAGACCCAGCTCCTCTTGCATATGCGAGGCGCGATTGCCGAGTTTGAACGGCTCAAGATCCTGGAGCGGACCTCCAGAGGGCGGAGAGAGAAAGCCCGCCGCGGGCGTCGTCCAGGCGGGCCGACGCCGTTTGGCTATCGGCCCGATCCGAAGGTATCGGGCGCGTTGATCGTGCACCCCGACGAAGCCGCCACCGTGCGGATGATGTTCGACTGGCTTGTCACCCAACAGAAGAGCACCCGCCAGATCACCACGGAGCTGCGTCGCTTGGGCCTCCGGCCTCCGCGCGGGCCGGCGTGGACGAGGGCCAGTGTCCGCTTTGTCCTGACGAATGAGACCTACGCGGGTCGAGCCTGGTTCAACCGCCGCGATGAGAGCCGCGGGCACATTCGGATGCGCCCGGCATCCGAATGGTTCCCGATCTCAGTCCCACCGATCATCTCGGAAGCCGTGTTTCACACGGCCCAGGCGCAGCTTCGGCGAAACCGGGACCGCTTCAGCGGACGGCCTCCCTCCCGGGTCTTTCTCCTCCGCGGATTGCTCCGGTGTGAGGGGTGCGGCCGCGCGTACACCGGCGCGTCGATGTACGGGACGGCCGTCTATCGCTGCACGGGGCGGGATCGGCTGGAAGGGGTGGCCCCGTGTCGCGCAAAGGCGCAGCCAGCTGATGACGTCGAGCGGCTGATCTGGGACACGGTTGTGGGGATCCTGAGAAATCCCCAGGTGCTGGCCGAGAAGGTCGCGGCCCACCGAGCACGCCTTGAAGACCGCGCCGTGGAGGCCCGCTCTGGATTAGATGTGCTCATCCGCGAACGGGCCGACCTCGACCGGCAGGAGCGACGACTCCTCGATCTCTACCTCCAGGAATCCCTCTCGCTGCCAAGTGTTCGCGAGCGCCTCGAGGAGATTGGGCGGCGGAAGGCTGGGGTCGAGGAGCAGATCACCACGGCTCAACGGCATCTGGTCTCACAGGACGCTGAGAAGGCCCGCCAAGAGGGGATTCGCCAATTCTGTCGGCTCGCGCTCCGGGGCCTCGAGAACCTGGACCTCGAAGGCCGGCAGCGCCTCTTGCGTGCGTTGATTGATGAGGTGGTCATCGGGGACATCCAGATCGAGATTCGAGGCGTGTTGCCGGGGCGCTCGCTCCCGCCCGTGGGGGCGCGAAACCGCCCAAAGCCTCTTCCCACTTTTCCAATCGAGCACCGTGAGGACGCCACTGACGCGCGCGTAGAGATCGAGGGTGCCGGCGTAGCCGCAGACCTCGCAATAGACCGTGCGCTCGATGCCCAGCGGCTCCAAGGCCACGCTCTTCGCCCAATCTTTCCAACTCTCTACCGCCCAGGCTGCGGCATCGGGCAGGCGCGGCTCGGGGCCCGCGTCTTCCCCAAGCTGGGTGCGCACGGCCCATTCGATCCCCGCGTGCATCGCCGTCCCGATAGTGGCCGCTTGCTGCTTGGCGCGATCAGCCGCCTTCACCCCGCTGACAGCCTCGGCAACAGCGGCCAGCACGTACTCCGGATCGCGGGCCCCCGGCTTGCTCAACACGTCCAGCATCGCCGCCTCGAAGTAGCGCCGCTCCTCCTTGGCGTACCAGGGCCCGAGCGCGGGCTTGGCAACGATGTCCAGGATCGTGGTCACCGAGGGCCAGTGCTGACCTCCGATGGTGTAGAAGCGGGCGCGATCGACGCGTGGCGGCGAGCTCAGAACACTAGAGGCCACCTCACCCCTCCTGCCGGTGGCTGTCAGAGATCGAGGACTCCGCGGGCCGTGTGGATCCCCCGTGCTCCGCAGGCTCCACGAGCGCCCCGTCGCCGGAGACAAAGACCTCGAAGCCCTTAAACGGACGGCCCGCCTTGGACGTCTGCATGCCCGTGTACTGGATCAGTACCT